>ERZ780168.116-NODE-116-length-87103-cov-7.581817_pt1 | contig 87103 bp, 88 predicted proteins | sample MGYA00510981_ERZ780168 | MGnify/ENA primary metagenome ERZ780168 (study PRJEB29588, sample SAMEA2158769) | human gut metagenome | biome: human gut; feature: human-associated habitat; material: faeces | place: Denmark | collected 2008/2010 ...
TCTGAATATTGACTATAAGACACGTACGGTGGAAATTGATGGTGTGGTGCTGAAAGAAGGCGATTACATCTCTCTGAACGGAAGTACGGGTGTGGTATATAATGGTAAGGTAGAGACGAAAGCTGCCGAGCTTTCCGGCGACTTTGCCGAATTGATGACACTTGCCGATAAATATACCCGTCTGCAAGTACGTACCAATGCGGATACTCCTCATGATGCGGAAGTGGCCCGTAACTTCGGTGCGGTAGGTATCGGTCTTTGCCGTACGGAACATATGTTCTTTGAAGGTGAGAAGATTAAGGCAATGCGTGAAATGATTCTGGCAGAAGATGCCGAAGGACGTCGCAAGGCATTGGCTAAGATTCTTCCGTACCAGCAGGCAGACTTTAAGGGTATCTTTAAGGCAATGGCAGGTTGTCCGGTGACGGTACGTCTGCTCGATCCTCCTTTGCACGAGTTCGTTCCCCACGATCTGAAAGGACAGCAGGAGATGGCGGATACCATGGGTGTAAGTTTGCAGTATATCCAGCAACGTGTAGAATCACTGTGTGAACACAACCCGATGTTGGGTCACCGTGGTTGCCGTCTGGGAAATACATATCCTGAAATTACTCAGATGCAGACACGTGCTATCCTGGGTGCTGCATTGGAACTGAAGAAAGAAGGAGTGGAGACTCATCCGGAAATCATGGTTCCGTTGACCGGTATCTTGTATGAATTCAAGGAACAGGAAAGTGTGATTCGTACGGAAGCAGCGAAGCTGTTTGAAGAACTGGGAGACAGCATTGACTTCAAAGTAGGTACAATGATCGAAATTCCGCGTGCAGCTTTGACAGCCGACCGTATTGCTTCTTCTGCTGAATTCTTCTCATTCGGTACAAATGACTTGACGCAGATGACTTTTGGTTATTCTCGTGATGATATTGCTTCTTTCCTTCCTGTTTATCTGGAAAAGAAGATTTTGAAAGTAGACCCGTTCCAGGTGCTCGACCAGAATGGTGTGGGACAATTGGTTCGTATGGCAACAGAAAAAGGCCGTGCTATCCGTCCGGATTTGAAATGCGGTATTTGCGGCGAACATGGTGGCGAACCTTCTTCAGTGAAATTCTGTCACAGAGTAGGATTAAACTACGTTAGTTGTTCTCCATTCCGCGTGCCTATCGCAAGATTGGCTGCGGCGCAGGCTGCAATCGAGGAATAAGGGCGGTATAGCTGATATTCAGTTAATTAGGCGGTATGCTTTTCATTTACAAAGGCTTACCGCCTATTGTGTTTTTAAAATGTACGTGCATTTTGCACAAAAAATGAGTAGAATAAACGCAAATGTTGTACAATAGTTATGCAGTTTTGACAACAGTGTTGTACAAGTGTTGTACAAATGCTTTCTCCGTATAGTCAATAAGTTACGGACGTTTTGCCCCAATCACATTGAAACACGGAATAATCGCTTTGGAACACAGTACACCCAAACAGAATGTTTAATTATAAAATGAATATAAAATGGCAACATTGAAAGCAGTAGTGAGAACGGCACGGGCTGACGGATTTTATCCGGTGTATATCCGGGTGACTCATCATCGAAGCTCTGCGTTCATTAAGACAGACAAGATGGTGACGAAGAAGGAACTCACCAAAACTAATGAGATTAAAGACCCATATGTTTTGCAATTCTGTTCGCAGAGAATATTGGAGTATACGGAGAGGCTTAATAGCAAAAATATCGAGCATTGGACAGTCAAGGAAGTAGTCGAGTTTCTTGCAAGTGGGAATGATGACGTTTGTTTTTCAGATTATGCACGAAAGCATATCAACCGAATGATTGATAACGGTCAACAACGTAATGCTAAGAACTATCAGCTGGCATTGCAACATTTGGAGCGTTTTTTAGGAACAACGCAGATAATGTTCTCACACCTCACATCGCACTTGATGAATAGGTGGATTAAGTCGCTTGAACAGACACACCGAGCTAAGGAGATGTATCCTATCTGTATGCGACAGGTATTTAAAGCTGCTATTCTGGAGTATAACGACTATGATAATGGGATTATTCGTATAAAAACTAATCCATGGGTGAAAGTGGAGATTCCTTCGGCAGATCGTGCAGAAAAACTAGCCATTACCCCCGAAGCGTGTCGGGAGTTCTTTTCATTTCCTCTGCCGGAAAGTAAGATGAAATATCCACAGACGGAGTTTGGACGTGATATAGCCATGATGGTGCTTTGTTTGGCAGGAATCAACACAGTTGATCTATACAATTTGAAAAAGCAGGATTATCGGAACGGCATCATTCACTATCAGCGTGCCAAGACAAAGAAGTTTCGTGCCGACGGTGCATATATGGAAATGCGCGTGCCGGCAATTATTCAACCACTCTTCGATAAATATCTCAATACGAAGGAGGATGACGATCGTCTGTTCAATTTCTACCAGCGTATGACTACATCTGACAGTTTTGGTTCTAATGTTAATAGTGGAATTAGGCAAATATGTGAGGCCATGGGAATGGCCAAAGAAGAACGGTATTCGGTCTATACATTCCGGCACACGTGGGGTACTGTGGCACAGAATGACGTGAGAGCTTCAATTGATGAGGTTGCATTTGCGATGAATCATGCTGCTGGACATAAGGTAACACGGGGCTATATAAAGATAGATTATTCACCTGCTTGGGAATTAAACGAGAAAGTGGTTGATTTCATTTTCTTCTCCGGTAAGACATCTGTTCGCGAGCAGAAGCAGGAAGATACGCATTTTAGATTATCATTCCGATATATGGTAAATGGGGCGGCTTACCACAATGGGCAGAAAGTTGCAGAGTTGACTGATGTAGGATTCAACAACGTGGACGATGTTATAGCACGACTTGTGACAATGTTACCCCAAGATATTCCTAACCGTTCTATGGTGATGTTTAAAATTGTCAATCTTGATAAGAATCAGACGGTAGTATATCAGCGGCAGAAAGGAAAGGGCTTCTGATTTTTTCGAACCTACAAGGAACTTTTTCTTTGTAGGTTTTTTTATGAAGAAAAGCGACATCCTTTCGGATATCGCTTTTAAGCAAAACTGTATTATACCCCTAAGGGTAAGCAACTCCTCGCGTCTAAAGTAGAGAGAAGTAGATTATTCTTCGTCGTCCTCTTCATCCCCAGCAAGTTCGACCAGCTTATCCTCAATGGTCTTTTTCGTCTCTGTTGCGACATCAAGTGTTGTTGTCTGCAATTTCGGTGCAACATAAGCTGTAAACTTTTCCATAGCTGCAACTCTATCTTTGGGGTCAAGGTCGGCTATATCCTTCACGAAAATATCAGAATTGAAGTACTCGTCGAGCATTTTTGCAATTGCTCCACGGACTGTTGAGGACACCTTGTTAGGTGTTCCTGCTACTCTCCCTCCTGTTTTTCTTCCCTGTGCCATGAACTGTAAAAAGATAAAATGATGTTGCGAATATAAGGGCTTATTTTCGCACTCGAGGTATAACTTTTAATAATTAAAACAGAAGTCTTATGGGATTGATTGGAAGTGCTATAGGGGCAGCAGGTAGTATCTTTGGTGGTATCTCTGCATCGAAAGCAATGAAGAAAATTCAAAGAAACGTTGAGGCGCAGCGACAGAAGAACCAAAATTGGTATGATCGCAGGTACAATGAGGATTATACGCAACGAGCCGATGCGCAACGTATTCTCACGCAGACGGAAGAGAGTATCAAGAACCGTAATAAGCAGGCAGCTGGTATACAGGCTGTAATGGGCGGTACTGATGAAAGTGTAGCAGCTACAAAAGAAGCGAATAGCAAGGCTCTTGCTGATGCAACATCACAGATTGCAGCACAGGCGGATGCGCGCAAAGACAACATCGAGGCCACCTATATGCAGAATGACAATGCTTTTGTTGAACAACTTAATCAATTAGAAAAAGGTAAGGCAGAAGCGATAGCCGGAGCCGTACAAGGAGTAACGAGTGCGGCAAGCAAAATGCCATTTTAATGTGTGGAGGTAACTTATGGCGACATATGATGATATATTAGGTAATGGAAGTGGCACACCTTTTCCGAAAGGTTCTAAAGAATGGCATGAACAGCAGCAAGACGGTTCTTCTGCACCTCCACCTGTAAAGGGTACACAGGAATGGGCGGAACAAAAAGCGGCCATCGCTCCTGTTGTTACCGCACTCAAACCTGACATAACTACTACACCGCCACCTCCGACCAAACAAGAAGGCTCGGACGGTGGTGCCCTTTCATACGCCGAACTGTTCAAGAAGCTTAATCCTTATACTCCACCGACTGACGAAGAACTTGCTAAAGAAAAGAAAAAGCAAAAACGTGACCAAATTTTTGCGGCAATTGGTGATGGCATATCTGCTCTCTCCAATTTGTATTTTACAACGCAGGGTGCACCGAATATGTACAGTGGAAAAAACACAGCTTCGGAAAGGCTACAGGTTAGGTATGATCGATTAATGAAAGAACGTAATGAGAATGCCCGGGCTTATTTGAGCGGCCTGTTTGGTGCTATGCAGGCTGATGATGTCAAAGCGAGAGATGATCGTAATTGGAGACATCAGTTAGCACGCGAGAAAAGAGCCGATGCTATTGCGGACGCAAAGGAAAAACGAGATAACCAGATGTTTGACCTCAACGTTAAGCTCCAAAACAATAAAATATCAGCAGCCGAAGCTGATGCAGAACGTAAAAGAGTGGAGGCCGAATATGCTGATGATCTTGCAAAGGCTAGACTTGAAACTGAAAAGGCTAAAGCGGGTGCTTCAAAGGCTTCTGCTTCCGCATCCAATGCTAGAGCTGGGTATTATAACCGTGGTGGTAGTGGCGGCAATAAGAAAAGGATGACACTTACTATTGATGGTAAGACCACTTACTATGATACGAAAGAAGATTATGAGAGAGCGGTGCAGCGTGAGGCTAAACGGTTAGGTATTAAGACTCACCAATATGTGAAAACCACAGAAAATGATATAATGGGGGCAAAAGAAAAGAATGTCTCTACTCCAAAACCTATCAGCCAACTTGCCGGTGAAGTTGAAACGGCATCGAATAAGAAGAAAAGTCCAACAGCCGGAGATAACAGTAGTAATAAAAAGAAAAGTCCAACATCATAAATGAAACATTATGCCTGAAAATGAGGATAAAATAAAGAAGCTATACGATATGTTTGTTTCTGATGGTTACGATATGGAGAGTGAAGAAGATTTCCGCAAGAACTTATCGGATTCTACAAAACGCAAGGCAGCTTATGATGCTCTAGTGAAAGAAGGTTATGAGATGGAACCGTTTGAAGAGTTTGAGAATAATATAGGTTTCGGAAAGATTCAAACACCCGCACCGGAACCTGTCGTACAAACGGAACAGGAGTGGCAACCGACTGAACAAGAAAAGGCAGAGATGATTGCCAGTACAAACCGTATGATGCAAAATGTGGAAACACAGATGCAAGACGCAAATGAACGTGTAGATAATATACAAGAATACGGGTTGAATCCCGGATTGCAAACTAAAGAGGGTAAAATGCAGTTTAATCCTGAAAATGGGAAACTGGAAAAAACATATATTACTCCACTTGGTAACAAGACTACTAGTAAACCTCTTGCTGACATCGAGAGTTTCCGGTACCGACAGGCTGCCGATATGTCAATCGGCGGACAGTTACGCAAGGCTAATCTCCGTTTGCAGGAGTTAAAAGCCAAGCAAGCGGAAAGAGCCTCCGAAGTGCATAAGGAATGGGTAGAAGAAACGGAAAAGAACAAAGCGCCGCTCGCTGCCATATTGGGAGCAGCCACTTACACACCGCGCCAGCAATCAGACAAGGAAAACAGCGCATTGAGAGTAGCCATTAGAGAAACAGAAGAGCTCATCAAGAACCTTGAAGAACAGAAAGACCGTGAAAATGGGGTTGATGTAGGCTTTTGGCGTGGTTTTGGTCGTACTATGGGGGATGTACGCACGTGGGATTTCGGTATGGGTGATATGGCGGATGCCATGACCATGATGAATGCCGATAAAATCAAAGGTGATAATGCCACAGAGGGCGAGCGTGAATCCCATGATATGATGATGGGTGCAATCCATGAGAAACAACAGGCAGAGGAAAGATACGGTGGAAATGCCGACTTTTGGAACAGAGCCGGTGTCATGACTGGATATATGCCTTCATTTATGTTGGATTTCATTTTGACTGGTGGCGGATTCAACGGTTTGTCTACATTCTCAAAAGGAAGCACTAAAGTCGCCGCAAAGGTCATAGGTAAAGAAACGGCTGAAAAAATGGCTCAACAGGGGCTCAAATCCTATATTAAAGAGAATAGTGTCAGAGGGTTAGGACAGTACGCAACAGATTGGACTATCAAAGCGCTTGGGACAACCGCAGATGATTTGCTTGTACGTGCTCCGTTGATGACAAACACCATACAGGCAGGAAAAACGGTTTCTGACATCATTGACCGAAAGCTTGGTGATGTGGTTGTTGATGAAAACGGTAACTATGATTTCTCCAATGATAAGACCTGGGGAAGTGCAATATGGCAAGGTGAAGCCAATGCTATCATTGAGAATTATTCAGAAATGTTTGGCGCACATCTTGATCCCATTCTTACGCTTGGCAATATGAGTAAACTCGCCAATGTTCTAGGGGCAAAGCGATTGGGAGGTGTACTTTCAAAAGCAGATGTCGGTGCATTGAATAGTATAATGGGTCAAACTCATCAGATGTTCAATAAAATGGGTGTCAGTGATTATGTTGGTGAAGTATCAGAAGAATACTACGGTCAATTGTGGCGCACAATGCTCAATCTTGATGATGCTTATCAGCAGAATCCAGACGGCACGCGTACTAACTTATTTGCAATTGGACAATTCCACGGTGATATTTGGGGTGGAATGGCACTCTCTATGGGGTTGATGGGGGCAGGAAAACATACTCTGTCTGCTGCAAACTACGCTTCCATGAAGCATGGCGTGAATAAAGCGGACGCAAAGGTGAACGAAATGCTCGGCAATGAAATATGGGAGCCGTTGAGGGCTACTCTTGACCTTACCACCAACGAGAATGTGGGGGAAGTGGCGGAACTCATCGCCAAAGACAAGGAATTCACCACCGAGGAAAAAGCAGCCGTATTGGAGTATATGGAACACTCTTTGAACCTGCGCGGCTTCAATCTCGGCACACTCGCACAAAAGCGTGGCGGAGAACAAGATGAGAATGTGCAGGCGATGAACGAGAGCTATCTGGACGGCTACAATATCGCATCCCCACAGGAAATGAATGACGCAAAGAACATGCTTGACTACCAGCGTCAGCAGATGATTGATGTTGTGGGGACGAACGATGAAGCCCTTGAAGGTGATGCGGTGGACTGGCTGAATGAAGCGCGGAACGCACGTGAGACAGGCGATACCGAACGAGCCGGCACCATCATAGACTACCTCAACGCCAAGCAGGTGTATGACGGAATGATTCAGCGCGTGCGTGATGATATAGACGGACGGGTGGAACAGAGCAATTCGATGATAGATGCACGTGTGAACCGCAAGACAGGTATGATACAGGGGGCAACCATGAAGCAGGATGAACGCAAGGTGTATGTTCTTAGTGGGACTCTTGTACCATATACGGATGGTAGCGGTGTAAGTGTGACTGATTCTGACAATAGCATCATTGTTCGTGATGTGGACACAGGTGGGCTTGAACAAGTATCTCCCGATGCTATATTGTCTATTGATGATGTACAAGACCCATACGAACAGAAGGAGTTGGCTGCACAATCTATCAGAGAACAATTTGCACGTGAAGCTGCGGATAAGATTGACGGTGTTGTCACATTCAATCCGGGCGAAGCCTATACCATTGCCAGTGAGGGTGGTTCGCAAATACAGGTCACAATAGTTTCAGATGAGAATGGAATCATAGACAATGGCGACGGAACTATCAATGTGACAGACGGAACAAATGTATTCCCTGTGGCAAAAGAGGCTATCCAACAGTCTGTGGACGCATTTAACATTGCACGAATCGCAGAGTTTGAGCAACAGAGAACTGAAGAAAACCTTGCTTTGCAGCAGGAAGAGCGGGAAGCAGGCCGACCGCAATATGCAATGAATGACCTTGTGACACTCCGTGATGAAAATGGTATAGGTATTCGTGGTAACATCACCGCTGATGTGGATGCCGATGGACTATATGAAGTTTATACGGAAGATGCCTTAAATGGTAAGCGTGTGAATATGTTTACCCGTGAAGAGCTTGATTCCATGCTGATAGAACACAATGGGCAACTTGTTGAGATTGCCGATTCAAGTGTGAATGATAATTCGGAAGTGGCAGAAAGTTCTCTGAAGGAACAGCAGTTGCAAGTGTCTGCATTAGAACGAATCCCAAAAGATGAACAAGGTAATCCTATCTATGAACAGGCGGAAACCCCGGATGTTGCTTGGGATGCTATTGTTGAGCAAGCAGAGGGAGATGAAGCTATGGCCCAGTCCGTGGCTGACGGAATGGTTGCGGACAAGGAAGCAGTATTGAAGAAAGTCGAGAAAACGAAATCTGCTGGTGGAAACACTGTTGCAGAGAAGATCGCAGCTGAAAAGGAGCGCAAAGCGGCAATTTATGCAGCCAAACAGGAATTGTCCATTTGGCAAAAGATAGCCGACACTGCCAACCGCAGAAAAATGGAAGCAGATGCGGAGCGCAGACGCATTGCCGATGAAGCTGCCGCATTGCGCAAGGCGGAAGAAGAAAAATTGCGTGCGGAGCGTGAGGAAGCAGAACGCAAGGAACGTGAAGCACTTAACGGAGTTCCCGATATAGTGGAAGATGTTCCTAAAGATGCTCGTGCAAGAGGATATAGACGTGTAAACGGCCATAAGGTTGACAGACAAGAACCATTACAGACTTTACAAGGCAAAGAGGTGAACGTAAAATTCAGCAATGATGTAGTGGCTCCCGGCAATGTGACTGTGATTGATGCGTCATTGTTGCAACCGAGTCATATACAAGGTGTGCGTAATCCTCTGCATTTTATTGATGAAGCGCAACCAAAGGAACGCAATGATGAAGCAAGCGTATTGGCTGCACGGAAAATCGCCGAGAATATTCGTCCGGAAGAAATCACATCAAGTATTACCGCTTACACCGGTGCGCCGACCGTAAACGAACGTGGTGAAGTAATACAGGGAAACAACCGTAGTGATGCCTTGCGCCTGATGTGGGAAAGTCATTCGGAACAGGCCGAAGCATATAGACAATACCTGAAAGACCATGCGGAAGAGTTTGGACTGCGTGCCGAGGACATTGCGTCCATACAAAGTCCGGTGTTGGTAAATATGCTTCATGTGGACGATACAGAAGCCCTCAATCTTGGTCAGTTTGTTGCACAAGATACAGAAAGTGGAGGTGTTGAACGTATCAAACCTAAAAACACCTTGCAGCGCATGGGAACTGAAATGCGTTTGTTTGCCAACCTGTTGCTTAGGACTTCGGATGATGAAATGTCGTTTGCCGGACTTGTGGATGCCAATGGTGCAAATGTTCTGAAATGGATGAGTCAAAGAGGTTTCATCAGTCACACACAATACAAGAGTGCGTTTGACAGTAAGGGCAACCTAACTCCTGAATCCAAGAATGATTTGCGTGGTATCATGTATCAAAGCATCTTCAAGGACGGCAGCACACGGTTGGAGGAAATGTTCAACGTATTGTCGGTAAAAGCACAAAAGGCTATTCTTGCCACTGCTTTCCGTGATTATGACAGTCCGAACAGTGAACGAATGGTAGATGAGATACAGAATTCCGTTCGTGCTTACTATGCTTTGTCCCAAGATAAAATGTTTGCAGAGGCAAAGAATTTCAAGGAAGCACGTATTGCTGTAGAAAACTGGAAACGCCAGTATCAAATGGATGATGTTACAGGGGAAAGTTATCTCCCTGCTGATAATTTCAGTAACTTTGTCTTGCATTTGGCCGCAATGTATAAAGGTGAAAGCCAAAGCTTCATTCAAAACACATTCGGCAAGATTTATGACCTTATACAAGGTACACAGGAAGAAACTCTGTTCGAACAGCCGGACAATACCCCTCGGACGCTCGTACAGGCTATTAAAGAAGCATTAAATTTAGATTACAATGGACAACAGCGAAGCAATGTATTGGTTGGCGATACTGCAACAAGCCAACGAGGGCAGCAAGGAAGCAATGGAACTCTTGCGCCAGGAGAACGAGTTGAGGACGGAAATGGAACAGTCAACGATACAAGAGGAATTGAAGGCTTTGGCGAACAAAGTGAAGTAGAACCCGTTCTGTCACAAGAGGAAATCACATCTTCTGATGACACAGATAATCAACTTAGTGCAAAAATAGCAAGACGTATTGAAGTTCGAGAAGATGATTGGGTTGAAAACGGAAAATATGGCGATATTTATAAACAGACTATCATTGTTGATGGTACTCATAAGGTCATAAAAGTTGATTCTCCTGATACGAAAGGTGATTATACCGGTAGTTCTTATGAGTATGACGGTCATACATTCGGAGATTTATTGGATGTTGTTAATTACATTGATGCATCTTCGTCTTTAGCCAATGCTATTGCAGTGGCAGAGAAAGAAACCGATACTACTCCTACGGAGAAACAGAAAGAAGCCGGCAATTATAAGAAAGGTCATGTGCAGGTTGGTACATTCAATATCACCATTGAGAACCCGAAAGGATCCGTTCGTAGTGGAATAGACACAGAAGGCAACAAATGGGAAACGACCATGCAGAACACCTATGGCTATATTCGTGGCACGGAAGGTGTAGACGGCGACCATATAGACGTGTTCCTCTCTGATGATATTGACGGGTGGAATGGTCGCAAGGTGTTTGTGGTTGACCAATATAACGAGGACGGCACGTTTGACGAACACAAGGTTATGCTGGGCTTCAATGAGGCTGACGATGCTGAAGCAGCTTACTTTGCTAATTATGACAGAGATTGGGCGAAGAAGCACAAGGCGGTGCTGACGGGCGTTAACTTGGAGGAGTTCGAGAAGTGGATAGAGAGCAGCCATCGCAAGACCAAGGCTTTTTCGGAATACAAGTCTGTAAAGACGATCGAGGGGCAGAGCTCCGGCACACAAGGCAACAGACTTTCAGAAGTCAAGTCCCGTATTGAAGAATTGCACAAGGAACAAGAAGCAGCGCACAACCGTAGCGACATTTTTGAGGAGGCTCGTATTATTTCTGAAATTAACGACCTTTTTACTGAACAACGCAAGTTGGAACAAGACGCTTCCAGTGAAGAAGCGACTGCACCGACTGATGCTCCGTACACCATTACTCCGGCGCAGTACACCACCAAGCGAGGTAAGGTGTTAGATATGCAGCTCGTGAGATTCGGAAATGAGCTTACCAAAGAACAGCAACAGGAAGCTAAAGCCCTTGCAAAATCGCAGAAAGGTTGGTATGATAGCAAGCTGCACGGCTTTATGATGCGCAGTGAAGAAGATGCAAGAGCGCTAGTGGAGGCTGTGATTCTGAAAGAGGCGGTAACTCCTTCTGTTACTCAATCAGAAGAGACGGAATCCGTCGTAGAGAAGACTCTGCCGGCCGGTGAGGACATCTTCCAGATGGCGGAACGCATAGCCAGAGAAGAGGAAGAAAAGCAGAAAGCGCAAGAAAAATCCGCAGGTAAAGTGGATAATGCCGGGCAAGAACCCGTATCTTTGGGACGGTGGAAGCAGATGAACGGTGACGATCGTATGACGGAAGCCGGGAAACGACCGCTGACACGTGAGGAAATAGAGAGCGCTTCCACTGACGAAGCATTGAAAGCAAACGCCTTGGATTACTTGAAAGGAAACCAGGGCATGATACAAAGTATATCCTATTTAAAAGTTTACGAAGATGTTAGGTATAGCAACAGAACTGCTGTCGCAGATAGCGGCGCAACCGACAGCGCACAGCTGGATACACCCGCTTCTGGAAACGAGCAGCGAGTGGACGTTCGAGATAGAGGACAAAGTGGAAACTCGAATGCACGAATGGATAGAAAAACTGGTGAAAAAAGAGTTTCCGCAGAGGAAGGACCACTACATGCTGACCCGTCTGACGCGCGAGGCGATACTACCGGCAATGGAAATAGAAGCAGTGAGCCGCTTCCTGTTCGAGAACCCGTACTACAACTTGGTGATTCCCGGGGTGACGTGCATTCAGGAAGCAGTGTACGTAGCGGGGAGGGACGCGATGTCGGAGGAAGAACAAGACGAAAGAGCAGTACAACTTCTCGAAAAAATAGTAAGCGGGGAGTACAGGCTGACACTACAAGAAATGCAAAGAATGATAGAGGATTAGACCTCAACGATCCGCTCGACAAAGAAATTGCCGATGCGATGAAGGAGTTCGACAGTGTGCTTGACGAGTTCAAGCGCGCAGGAAAGGAAGAACTGAGTATGAGCCTTGTCGGTATGAACAGCCGACAGTTGGAAGTATTTCCACGGTTGATTTCAGCCGGAGCAAAGGTGGGCTATGCTTATGTAAAGAAAGGTGTGCACAATTTTGCTGAATGGGCGAAGCGGATGCGTGATGTGTTCGGTGAAAAATTGGCTGATGCCGGACTTGGGGAGAATGAGATAGACGCTTTTATCAAAGAAATGTGGAAGAGCAAACTCCCTATGGACGGTGAGGTTCATACCATTGAGGAGTGGGCAAGCATTTTGGGCAAAGCGGAACTCCGCAAAAAAGTAGGCTTATCGCTTGAGGAAAAACGTAAGGCGCAGCAGGCTGCGGAAGCCGTCTCCGTGAAGACATGCGACCGCGAGAACATTGCCCAGACGCTTCCTTTCCTGCTGCCGCAACAGCAGGATGACGTGTTGAAAGCGGAGACGCAGTTCTTTGACGAGAGCCATAACGATAGAGACCACGCTTTCGGCAAAGGCTATATGTTCACCAATGGGACGGGAACGGGAAAGACCTACACCGGGTTGGGCATCGTGAAGCGTTTCATCAAGCAGGGTAAAGGACGCATCCTTATCCTTACTCCTTCGCAGACTAAGGTGAAAGATTGGATAGAGGACGCGGTCAACCTTGACATTGAGCTGAACGACCTTAACAAGGTAGCTAATGCGAGGAAGGACGGTACGACCGCTACCACCGAGAAAGGCGAAGGCGCGGTGATAACGACTTATGCCAATTTCAGGCAGAACAAGGCTTTGCTTGAAGACCTGTTTGACCTGATTGTGTATGACGAGAGCCACCGATTATTGGAGAATAAGGGCGGTATCGGAACTACAGGATCGATGCAGCATTACAAGTTAAGTAACCGTAACGAGCAATTTGCCTTCCTTCGATTACAAGATATCAATCCGACATGGAACGAACTTAATGCCAAGAACGAAGAGTTTAGCACCCAACGCGATGCAATCATAAAACGTATAGAAAAAGAGAGCGGCACAACCAATGAACTGACGCTTGGACAAAGAGGCGAACTGCCGCCTGTATTTAATGGCAATTGGACTCAGGTCATGGAACAGAAATTCCCCGAACTTGCCAAGCTACGGAACGAATGTCTTTCTTTGGATACAAAATATGCTAATGAGGTGAAGCCCGAATTGGAACGACAAGCCAAAGAGAACGTAAAACATACAAAAGTAGTTTTCCTGAGTGCGACTCCTTTCAATACGCGTGAGAACCTTGATTACGTGGAGGGATATATTTTTTCTTATCCGGAAAAGGAGAAACAAGACGGTTATTCCACACAAAGTCCCCGTTCACAGTTTTACCTCGAACATTTCGGGGCAGGGTACAAATGGCGTTACCACCGCTTGGAAAGTAGCGGAAGTAATCCGGAAGCGGTATCGAAACAGGAAGTGGAGTTCAGCAATTACCTGCAACACATGTTACAGACGATGAGCGGACGTATCATTGACAGCCCGTTTGACTATTCAAGAGATTTCCCCACTGTGACGCTTGACAAGGCGGAAGAATTCAACAATGCCATGGAGGAACTGGCACGAAATAAAGCAACATCGTACGCCTATCATGAAGTGATGGGTGATTACAATTACACCAGTGCATTGTTCGAGAGTATGAAGGTGACGCAAATCATCCCCCGCCTGAAAGAACATTTTGCACGCGGACGGAAAGCGGTGATATTCCATCGTCGTGTGGAGAGCAAGAACCCGCTTGTTCCACCATTCAAAGCCATATTCGATGTGGCTGTACAATCGTTGGAGGAAGAATTTGACGCCACGAAAAAAGCAGAGAACAAGAAGGAGATCACAAGGCTTCGCAGGAAATATGCCAGTATGCTGGAATGGGAGCAAACACTTGACCTCCGCATGCCGAGAGAACAGTTGGCAGATGCTTTCGGGAAAAACAATGTGCTTTTCTTCAGTGGCAAGGAGAGCAAGAAGGTAAAGGATAAAGCCGTAGAAGACTTCAACAATGACGCATCCGGCAAGAACGTCATCATAATACAGGAAGATAGCGGAAAGGAAGGTATCAGTTTGCATGACACCACCGGCAAGCATCAGCGAGTGCTGGTGACGTTGGCCCTACCGCAAAGTCCGATTACTGCCTTGCAGATAGAAGGGCGTATTTATCGTATCGGCAACAAGAGCAACGCTATCTTTGAATATCCCTTGTTGGGATTGAACACGGAACTTATGCTGTTCGGACAGAAATTCAATCAGCAGGTGAGCACGACAGAGAACCTTGCATTAGGATCGCAGGCGCGTAACCTGCGTGAGAGTTTCGCCCGCGGTGTGGAAGAACACAGCGGAAATGTGGATATTGACAACCAAGGTGTGGGCGGTAAGGAGTTTGACACTCCGAGCCATACGGAGACAGATGCTTTTGACAGTGCAGTGCTGGATTATTACACCAACCAGAAACTTACGGGTAAAAGAGACAGTCGCGAAGGAACGGATTATTATCCTACCCCCGAACCTCTGGGCTTCATGATGAACCAATGGGGGCGTATTGGCGATGGCGAAAGTGTGCTTGAACCGAGCGCAGGTCATGGAGCGATAGCCAGATATGTGCCAAGAGAAAACCCGTTGACCGCTGTAGAACCCTCTCAAAGTTTGTTCAGTAAACTACAGATAAAAGCCGGAGGAAACGGGCGGAAATTCGAGAATACTATCTTTGAGGATTACAACGTGGTGAACAAGCACGATGTAGTATTGATGAACCCACCTTTCGGAGCAGGTGGCAGGCTTGCCGTGGACCATGTGGCGAAAGCTTTCCAACACTTGGAAGAGGGTGGACGTATCGTTGCTATCATTCCGAGAGGCTCGACAGACAAAAAGTTCGACAAATGGTATGAAGAACAGAAGGAGGCGGTGCTAACCGCTGAAATAGTTTTGCCCGATATTACGTTTGAACGTGCCGGTACGAGTGTAAACTGCCGTGTGGTTGTTATCGACAAGGTGACGAATAAAACCTTACATCAGGATGCGGCATCCCATGCTGTACATATGGATTTGAGCGGAGAACACTCTGAGAAGATAGAGGATTTCTTCGAGGAGATACGGAACATTGACGTGCCGGAGCGCACGATAGACCATAAAGCGAAACTGAAGAAGAAAGCTGCACCGACGGCACGTGGATTACGTACTGTCAAGGGTATCAATTACGTAAACTTGACGGAGGACGGTATCAGTGTTTCAGGGCGCGGTGTCTGGGGTGGTTTGGAATGGAAGGACAAGACGGGAAAGGCACTGACCGATTATCTTGCAGACCAATACAGAAGATTCAAGAGCAACTATGATTATGCCGTGCGGGACGGAAGAGAAACTCAGGAGGCGGCATACGGTGAGATGAAAGAGCTTGCATGCAAACTTGCCGGAATGACGGAGGATGAGATGCAACGGTATATTGACAAGAAAGCTGGGGATGATATGCTGTATAGGAGCGATGAGTTAATAGAATCTATCAACGAACAATTTAACAAAGAATTACAGCAGCAGATTGACGGTACGTTACCCAAAGGACATATTTATCGGTTAGGTAATCCCGGTAATGTGTTATTAGGTACCGGTGTGCCGAATCTCCCGATACAGCTCAATTCGACAAGGCTGATAGACAAGGCTACCAAGTTCGGTCACAACTACGGACTTGAAGAAATCAAGGATTTGGTAGTTGCTCTTCAAAGCCCAATAGCAGTATTTGCCTATGGTGACAAATCGAAAGGACAAAATATTATTGTTGAGTTATCAAGTAACGACAAAAATTTTGTAGTTGGTCTGTCATTGAACCCGACTGTTAGAGGAAAGACCTTGGAAATAAACAGTATCAGGAACGTGTTTCCTAAAGATAATGCCGAATGGTTGAATTGGATAACCCAAGAAAAGTTGCTGTATGTGGATAAAGAAAGAATCCAAAACCTAATAGACCAACAGCGAACGATTCTCGCTGACGTGGACTACTTGGATTTGGATTCCGTTACAAAGATAGTGGAAAGTTTTGAGAATCCAAGTGTTGAAAGGGAAAATCTGCATGAAGGAGATGGTGCATATACCGATGATGAGGTCAGTTTCGAGAACGACCCAGTTGCAAAAATGCAGGGCAAGACAAGAAGAACAGTCAAACAACAGAGGGAGTTTGCCGAGCGTGAACGACAAAGAATGTTTGAACGTGTGAAAAAACTTGCTAAGAAACTACATCTTGACAATGTGGAGGTTGTTACTGATGCTTCCGTCTTGGAGGGTAAAAAACAGCGTGCAAAAGGTTTCTACTCAAAGAGTACAGGGAAGATAACCATTGTCATTCCGAATCATACAAGTACGTTTGATATTGAGCAGACACTGCTGCATGAGGCTGTTGCACATTACGGTTTGCGGCAATTATTCGGAGAACATTTTGACACATTCCTTGATAATGTATTCAATAATGCCGATGAGACCATACGCAAACGCATTGTAGATATGGCTGCAAAAAACGGTTGGGATTTCCGTAAGGCTACCGAAGAATATCTTGCTTCGCTTGCCGAAAAAACAGAATTTGAAAATATCAATGCAAGCTGGTGGCGTCAGATTAAGGATTTCTTCCTGAATATGCTCCATAAGATTGGCTTTGAAGATTTCAGAGGGGTTACCCTGACTGACAACGAACTCCGCTATATCCTGTGGCGCAGTTATGAGAACCTTGCAGAACCAGGCAGATATCGCAGCATATTGGGAGAAGCTGCCGATATGAGTAAACAATATGAGCTGAAAGTTGGTAACTATGCTGAAATTTCAGAAAGTCAATCAACTGTAGCTGAAACCGATAATAACTTGTATCGTGATGGAGACCCAGAGATACACGAGCGTACTTTGGCACGAGCAAAATATGAACAACGTGTGAAGAGTGGAATGTACCAGTCACAGGAAGCCTTGCAGGACAGTATGCTTGGTTTGAAAGAAGCAATGAATGCAATTCTCGGCAAGAATACCCGAATGGAAGATGTTGATGGATTTGAAAATGCTTACTTAGGTGAGAACCGCTTGTCAAGTGTGAACAAAGCCGAAGCCGATGCCTTTGCGCACCTATTGTTCAAGCCAATGCTTGAAGAGATAGCTAGACTTGCACACAGTACAGCAGAGCGCGAAGAACTGACCGATTATATGATGGCTAAACACGGTCTTGAACGCAATAGAGTAATGGCAGAGCGTGATGCACAAAAGGACTTTGCAGAATACCAGAAGCAGCATCCGAAGGGTACAAAGGCTTTGCAGGACTTTATCGACGAGTGTCGCAAGCGTGATTATGCAGGTCTTACCGCCCTTGCAGGTATGGAAGAGATTGTAGATGCAGAAGCCGAAGCACAGGCTATGGTAGATGAGTACGAAAACGCACACGATACCACCACATTGTGGAGTAAGGTTAATGCCGTCAGCAAGGCAATCCTTTCCAAGTCCTACGAATGTGGAATGATGAGCAAGGAAACCTATGACAGTGTGAGAGATATGTATGAGTTTTATATCCCTTTGCGTGGATTTGATGAAAAAACGAGTGCTGAAACTTACGCTTACCTTACACATAAGCAGAGTATATTCAATGCACCTATCAAGAAAGCGGAGGGAAGACGCTCTAAAGCGGACGATCCATTTGCCAACCTGCAATCCATGGTCGAGAGTGCCATTATGCAGGGAAACCGCAACAAACTCGTGAAGCAGAAGTTCTTGAACTTTGCCCTCAACCATCCGAGCGACCTTGTTAGTGTGAGTGATTTGTGGTTGCAGTACGATGCAGTTTCCGATGAATGGGAACCGATATTCCCCGACAATATTGACATCAACGATAGTCCCGAAGAGGTAGAGCGAAAGTTGAACGAGTTTGAGGATAAGATGAAGCAGCTTGCTGAATCTGCCCCCGATAACTACAAGCACGGCAAAGATGCGGCAAATATTCCGTATCGTGTTGTTGAGAGCCGAGATTTGCGACAACATCAAGTGGTGGTGAAGCGAAACGGCAGGGACTATGTGATTACCATTAACGGTAATCCGAGAGCTGCACAGGCATTGAACGGACAGACGAACCCAGATAATGACATCAGCGGAAGTATCGGTCAGCTTGTACATCTCATTGGAGATGTGAACAGAACACTGTCCTCACTGTACACTACATTACAGCCGGACTTCATTGCAAGTAACTTCTTGCGTGATATGTTATATTCCAATTCTATGGTGTGGGTTAAGGAAAGTCCGAAATATGCCATGCAATATAACAGGAACTTTGCGAAGTTGCCTATTGCAAGAATGGTTGTGTTATTGGATAAATACCGCAGGAGAACGCTTGACATGAACGATGAAACAGAGAAAATGTTTTATCAGTTCATGATGAACGGTGGCGAAACAGGATTTTCGAGAATGGCAGACATTGACGAGCATAAGAAAGAAATCAAGAAGATGCTGAAAGCGGCGAATGAAAAAATTCCTGCCCATGTGGTACGTGAATGTATGGCTACCTGGATAGGCGAAGTGGGACGAGGTATAGAGATGCGTGCCCGATTTGCCGCCTTTGTAACAAGCAGGAATGCGGGCCGGACAATAGACCGCAGTATTTGGGATGCCAAGGAAATCAGTGTGAACTTCAACAAGAAAGGCGCAGGTGATAAGTTCCTGAGGGCTGAAGGACAAACCATGTTGGGAAATGTAGCAGCTGGTATATCGGGTGCAGGACGAGCCGGATATATCTTTTGGAATGCCGCCCTGCAAGGAACGTTCGGAAATTTCTTGAAGTATGCGATGAGGCATCCCGGTAAAATGGGTACTGTCGTTGCATCATGGTATGGTTTAGCCATGCTTGTTACCGCACTTGCTTCGGCTGGAGGTGATGATGACGATGACAGCTACTATGACATACCCGAGCATACTCGCAGACAGAACCTCATTGTCAAAGGACCCGGTAACGCATGGATAAAGATTCCTTTGCCTATCGAGTACCGAGCCGTGTATGCGATGGGAGAACTTACCGGTTCTTCCCTGTTCCATAACGAGAAATTGGAAGTTAGCGATGTATTGGCACAGATGAGCCAGTTGCTTCCTGTAGATATGATGGAGGGGGCAAAAGCGTTGTGGCCAAGCAGCGTCAAGCCGATGGTGGAAGTATGGAATAACGAGAGTTGGTACGGTAGTCCGATATGGAAAGATACACCCTACAATAAATATATGCCGAATTGGACGAAAGCCTATAAGAGTGCGAATAAAGACCTTGTAAACCTTTCTGAAACACTGAACGAAGTCAGTGGAGGAAGCAAATATAGGAAAGGTACTATTGACTTGAATCCTGCTGCCATTGAGTATCTATTGAAGCAATACACCGGCGGCTTCTTCACTGTAACCAACCAAATTCGTAATTTGATCAATGTGGGAACAGGTGAAAAAGATTTTGATTGGCGTTATGTTCCGCTTGCCAACCGAATGTTGATGAGCGGTGGCGATGAACATAATGTAGGTAGGGGGCTGGATGAGAAGTTCTTTGGTTATTTGGATGCATACCGTGCAAAGGCGAGTGAATTCAGCGCCATTAAAGGTGACTTGAGTTTACCGTTGGAAAAGAAAGCAGAACTGATAAGCGAGATTATCATTGATCCTGAATATGTAAAAATGAAAGGAATGGAACGTATTTACTCAAAACTAAAGAAAGCTTATGATACTGCTAAGGAAATCGGAGATACCTCAAAAGCAGAAGAACTTGAAAAGAGGATTAATGAGTTAAAGCGGAAATTCATTTTAGAGATGGAGCAAGACGAACGTAAATAGTTAAACCTAAAATGATTGCTTGGGGTACTACTTTTGTACTCTAAGCAATCATTATTATTTAAACAGGCTCTTATTCTGTTCGTTTTTCAATATCCTTTATAAGGCTTTCTATGTCAAGTGTTTCTTCTTCTACTTGGTATGCCTTGTATGTTTTAATGGCAACATATACAACGAATATTGTGCCTACAATTGAAGCCACGAAAATTACAGCTTTAACGTATTCGCTTGTAAACTCTGCTGTAATATATGCAATCCATAATGTCAAATCAATGCCAAAGAGTGATAGCAACTGACTTACTTTCTCTACTTTGTTTGCTTTGATTTTATATTTAAGTTCCCATTTCTTCTCCCAATCCTTCAGGATGTTTCTCAGAATGGACTCGGCTATGACGCAATGATGGGTTTCGGTGTTATTGAATTCAATAATCTTCGATTTCCTTCCAACCATGTCTTACTTTTTTGTTATTCCAAATTCGATATTGATTTGTCGGTAATCCTCATCGTCATATTGCTTATAAAGTTTATAGTCCATAAAGAGCTTATAGTCGTTCTTATATGTACCAATCTCCATTGGTTCTGTCGGCATTACATTGGATGTGGAACCAGGATTCACTATTGTCACATTTGCCATGTGTTCATTTATAAATTGCAATCTTGTGACGTTTTTTGCACCATCCTCCTGAAGAAGAGTCACATTGAATGTCATGTTTCCTTCTATAGGGTCTTCTATTATAACTGATACTGTGGAGCCGAAACTTATATTCGCTCTTTCAGATTTAATGAGTTTAAAATGCGGGTCAGTATTAATCCTGCACATATATATTTTTTTAAATAATTAAATGTTTAACGTTTAATCCTTGCAAAGATAGACAAAGTTATGATGTCATAACGTTTTTGGGTTATAAAAGGTGCTGTCCTATTATGAAAATTAACATTTTTATATGCGCTTAAGCTCCTTTATGCGTAAATAGTTAAACATGGAAAGATTGCTTAGGGTACTACTTTTGTACTCTAAGCAATCATTAAACAACGAAAATATGCATAATAAAGGCAAAGGAAAATTGTTACCAATGAGCCGAATTGCGCCGAAACGGAATGAATTATCTGAAATTGATACCGTTGCTTCCGCAAAGCGGTATGGTGACCGCAGAGCATTTGATATTCTAATGGAAGCGCAGTACTATTGGAATCAGATGGAGGACTTTCGAAAAGACCGGGAACGCAATAAACGCTATACTTATGGTTTTCAATGGGATGATATGATTTGTGTTGATGGTAAATCCATGACTGAAGAAGAATATATCAAGAGCCAAGGTAATGTGCCATTGAAAAATAATCTTATTCGTCGGCTTGTACGCAGTGTATTGGGGGTGTACCGCAGCCAAAGTAAAGAACCTACTTGTACAGCACGTGATAGAGATGAACAGAAGCTCGGTGAAACAATGAGTACTATATTACAATGCAATATGCAACTCAACCGAATGCCCGATGTGTATGCTCGAAGTATGGAAGAGTTTCTAATCAGTGGCTTTATTGTTCATCGTAAATCATACGGCTGGCGTAATGGTAAAGAAGATTGCTGGACGGATTATGTACAGCCGAACAATTTCTTCATTGATAACAATATGAGGGATTTTAGAGGTTGGGATGTGTCCGTGCTTGGAGAAGTACATGATATATCTTTTGGGCAACTGTGTGAGCAATTTGCTTCCAGTCCGCAAGAATATCGTGAGCTTCGTGATATTTATAAGTGGGCTGCAAGAAAGGATTATATAGCCACTTACGCAGAGCGATTTGGGTATAGTCGGTTAGAAAATTACGATTTTCTCTTTACCAGTGAGCCGGGAAGATGCAGGGTAATAGAAATATGGCGTAAGGAACAGAAGCCGAGATACCGTTGTCATGATTACCAAAATGGTGATATTTTCAAGATAGATGAGGCAGATTATGCGCAAGTAGTACTTGCTGAAAACGAAGAACGTATGCGTATGGCCAAGGAAGTGGGTATGCCTGAAGAAGAAGTACCGTTGATAAAAGCTACTTGGTTTGTAGATGATTACTGGTATTTCTATTATCTATCTCCATTCGGTGATATATTGAGGGAAGGGGAGACGCCCTACGAACACGGTAGTCATCCATACGTTTTCAAAGCTTATCCGTTTATTGATAGTGAAATACACTCATTCGTGGCGGATGTGATAGACCAACAACGATACACCAACCGACTGATAACTCTTTATGACTGGATTATGAGGGCAAGCGCAAAAGGTGTATTGATGATGCCGGAAGATTCTTTGCCTGATGGTATGAGCATTGATGATATTGCAGAGAGCTGGACGGAGTTCAATGGTGTCATTGTGTACAGACCAAGCAAAAGTGGCAAGGTACCAGAACAGGTAGCCAACAATTCCACGAACATAGGTATTGCCGAACTACTGAATATTCAATTGAAATTTTTTGAAGATATATCGGGAGTTACGGGCGCATTACAAGGAAAGCCCGGGTATTCCGGTGAAAGTGCATCGCACTATAACCAACAGACAGAAAACGCCACGAAGTCGTTGCTCGACCCGCTTGAATGCTTCAGTTGTTTTGTAGTGGACGGAGCATACAAGGATGTGAAGAATATGCAGCAGTTTTATGATACGAAACGTGTGTTCAATATTGCTGGTAGGAGTGGTGCGCAAATTGAATATGACCCGAAGAAAATCCGGGATGTAGAATTTGACTTAAGCATTACTGAAAGTACTTCAACACCGGCATACAGGCATCTTGCTAATGACATACTAATGCAGTTGTACCAGTCCCAAGCGATCAGCGTAGAGCAGTTGCTTGAGCATGGAGATTTCCCGTTTGCCGATGAACTGTTACAGAGTATCAAGAGCCAAAAAGAACAACTCGCACAGGGGAGAGTTCCTGACGGGCTTTCACCTCAATTGCTCCAACAAGCGCAACAAAATGCAAATATGGAAGCTGTAAATCAGTTGCATGGGGCAATGCAAGGCTAAATCCTAAACGGCGAATGGAAACTCGCTCTATTCGCCGTTATAAAATTACTCTTTGGACAATTGGTCGCATTCTATCCATGTTTCTAATGTATCATCGAATAGTACTGTACACCCGTAATTATCATCGTCTACTGCTAACACTGTCCCAGAATTTCCATCGTCATTACACACAACTCGGTCGCCAGCTTTTATTTTTCGGATATTGTCAATAGCTAGAGGGTCATTAGTAAGTGTGACAATGCCGTCTATTCCCTGTTTTGCATCATATCTACTTCCCATTACTTTTTTCTTTTTTTGAGTGAATCAAGGTAAGTGAAATATTCTTTGCGCTTGAGTTTAACAATTAATTCAGGTAATGCGCCGCTTCCATTTTTATAAGGAGTACAATAGAAACACTCACGCTCCAAATCATTCACGAATGTTGAACGAGATAAATAACCTTTCTGTTTCAGTTTGCGGAAGTTGAATCTATCCATAATTATGAGTTTACCACTTTTTCCATTGGGCATAACGTAATAACGTTCACCTGTTTCCTCATGTGCTTTGTCTGCTTGCACTACCGCTTCATTTAAACGGATTGATGCACGTAATTTTCTGATAATGTTCATTGTTTATTAGTTTATAAAATTAAATGTTTAATTTTATATTGTTGCTGCCGAAACAGCTTTCTTTCTTCTCTTAACAGTAAATCGGCCAACACGAGGTACAATTTTGGGAATATCCATTTCAAAGAAACAGATATGCAATCCGATAGCCCTTGTCATTAATAAGTCATCATGCTTACCGGTAATTGCGCCAAAAGCACCGTTCGGCTTTTTCTCATAACACAGATATTCATCTAAACAACGTTCATCACGTTCTGTGTACAGGTTCTCACGAATAACTTTGACTAATGTTGATATAATCATCGGTTTAGTGGAAATGTTGGTGTGAAAACCGTATTTTGTAGGTAATCCCTCGCGTACATCTTCTTCTGACTGTTTGCGTGCATACAGGTTGGGATATATATCCTTTATTTGGTTAAGAATAAATCCGGATTGGTCACCGTCCACTTGCCGCTCCTTATCATGGGTTTCCAACGTATTGCTCTCTATTACCAAGAGCGAGTTTTCATAAAACGCTGCTATTTGTGCCGCTTTCCACGCAAGCTGGTCGATGTCGCAATGGCCATACCATTGGGCAACCACGACAGGCCTGTCGCCGTCAATCATGAATAGACGATCGAACACGACAATGACAGAGAAGTCGGCTTTATTGGAACGGCCTCCCACATCGACAACAGTGAGGTAGCGGTCTGTGACAACTTCCTTTTCATCTATTTCAGGAAGTTCCCAAATATGTAACAACCCCTGTTTGTCTTCCACAAAACGCAAGTTCTGCAAAGCGTTCTTGCCTTCGTCTGCATCGGCGTAGACTTCGCCGACATATTTAGGCTTCTTGCAGGTACCACGCATTGCGTCCACCTTGTATTTGTCAAACACACGCGCTCCTGAATGAACAAAGGCTTCAATATCGTCGGACGGAAATTCGGCAGCCATTTGTCCATGGTCATTATACTTCCGACGTTCGGTTATATACCAGTTGATAGCTTCGAGCGTAGCCCCTTTCTCCCATAACCACCAAAGATACTTACCGCATTCTTCACGTTCGGAACTAGTATTTTCATTGTTACGGTTTTTATAGAGCCATTCTGCAAAACCTTGTTTTTCTTTATCCGAATTGAAAGCCAGCGTGTATTGTTCTATGTCGAACCATGATACGAACATGGCCTCGAACTGGGAATCCCCTTTCTTTGCTGCGGTATATTCCCTGTGAAAGAAGTTGCCCGTACCATTTGCCGTACTTTCATAAACAATCATGGTGTAGGGTTTGAGCAGGATACCCGAACAGGCCGACCGCACAATATCTTCTGGTTTCTTACCTTCCGTTGCTTTCCATATACCTACTTCTGAAAGATGTACAAGGTTATAATCTCCACCTCGGCAACTATCCGGGCGTTCCGCTGTACCAATTTTAATTTTACAGTTTCGTTGAGGAACACGGTATATGCTACCCGACTTACCCACTCCTACAAGTTTCGGCTCATTCTTATTGTAAAGCTCATCAATCTTGTGAAGCATTTCGACTGGATATTTTTTAATCATCCTATCGAACATATCTTTGATTTCATCGGAGCCTACACCTTGATGTGCTATAATGAGTGAGTTCAGTCCTATTTTGTGAAGGAGTTGCAACCATGCCATATAAAGCTGCGAAGTGGTAGAGCCGCCCCATTGCCGCGCCTTTAGTAGAATAATACGTATTGGTTTTCCTGCAATACGTAATTTCTCAAGCCGTTCTACAAAGCGACGTTGCGGTCTTGTAAGACGGAACAATACATCTTCTCCACCACCTTTATTCTTGATATAAACGAATGTAGCTGCCCAAAATGGAAAGTCTTCACGGCTACGCATGCGTACAAATTGCTCTATAACTTTCAGCCGATCATCCGGATTGTCTTCTACCCCCATGTAATCCGTAAGGAATCTGGTAATAGAACCTGCTTCCGCAAGTTGACGTACAAGCGGTATTTTCATTACACGCTTTGGTAGCCATTGATTGCGTATAGGAAAATCACTAATGGTACATTTGACACGTTCCCCTACAGAACCTTCGCCGGTAATAGGATTAAATTTTGCATAAATAATTGAATTACGGCGTTCATTCTCTATTAGTATATTGGTAATGGCTTTTATGTTTATATTATCTTTAATCATGTGACTTTTTTATTATCGGCTTGTTAAGCAGAGCCATAAGGAAACCTAACATATAACACCATAGGTGTAATATTGCATTGGTGTTTGGAAATAAGAAACCTGTAGTAAGATAGAGTATCATCCACAACTGGTAATATTGTTTGCGTAATACTTCAAACGAGATTGAGCCAAATAAAACAAATACTATTCCCGATAACCCTACTGTTGGTAATGCCATTTCACCAATAAAATATCCAATAGTGTCAACTGGAATCGTAGCAGCAATTATGTAAGCTAGTACTAACCGCCATATTCCAATGTTATGAATAAAAACTATTGAAAGCAAGCACCATGAATTAAGGGAAGCGTGCAGAATGTTTACGTGAAAAAATGGGTACAATAAACGTCCGGCAATATCACTTCCCGCGTAAATGCCTACAGTTTGCCAATCCCATGCTTTGAAAAATGACAAACCTACAACAATAGTAGAAACTACAAGAGCCGTAATCTTTTCCATTTTTCTCGTATCCATTGTTTTCTTGCTTTACATACCATTACTTTTGCACTACCTGGTGTAAGGTAGAATTTGGGAGCAGGTTGTGCAATAACTTTGGTGCACAGTTCGGAAATAGTTAATTCAGGACATTCTTCTCGGAGCTTAAGTACCCGATTATAAATTTCTTCATACATCTCTTTTTTCAATGGGCACATTGTGCTCAAATCTGTTTTACCTCTCATTATTGCAGAAATAATCAATGCAGCACGTATATCGCTAACCCAAAAGCGTCGAGAGGGCATATTGACTATTATCTTGTATACCTCGGACATACGGATATAGTCGCATGATGAAATGTATTCATCGTATACTCTCATTAAATCGTCCATACGTTCCTTTGAGTATTCCATTATAGCGCCTTTATGCTTCATTTTTTATTTATCTATGTTCCAAAGTTATCAATTGGAGCGTAAAAAGATAAACGTGGATTCCTTTTTCATCTCGCTATTTTTGCTTTGTAGATAAAGACCAAAACTTAAATTTTTCACAATATGCCTAATAATACGAAAGTTAAGAGCAATCGCGAACGATACACAGAGCGATTGAAAACAAAGTATCCTGATAAAGAATTTGCTGATGACGAGGCGTTATTCGGTCAAATTAACGACGATTACGACGGTTACGACAAAGAATTATCCGGTTATAAAGAACGGGAAAAAGCACTCTCTGACCTATTTGCGAGTAATCCGCGTAGTGCGGCATTCCTTACAGATTGGCGTAAAGGGGAGGACCCAATTGTCGGTATGGTGCGCAAGTTTGGTGATGATTTCAAAGCTGCACTTGAAGACCCTGAAAAGCAAGAAGCTCTTGCAGCTGCTAACAAAGAGTATGCGGAACGCATAGCTAAAGAAAGTGAATTTGAAGAGCAATATCAGCAGAACATTACTGAAACGCTTTCTACCCTCGAGTTAATGCAACAGGAAGATGGACTTTCTGATGACGAAATAGACCAAGCAATGGAGTTCCTGATTGGAATTATGAAAGACGGGCTTCTTGGTAAGTTTACGCGCGAAAGCATACAAATGGCTATTAAGGCTATTAAACATGATAGCGACGTAGAAACAGCCAGTCATGAGGGGGAAGTAAAAGGACGCAATAGTAAGATTGAGGAAAAACTACGCAAAGGGAGTAAGAGTGACGGTACTGCTAATCTTGCAGGAAAGAATGGAGGGGGTAATGCTGGCTCACGACAAATGCCCGATCTTGGTGCAATAAGTCGATATGATGGTGCACAAAATATTTGGGAACGTGGAGGCGAAAAACGTAGGTCAATAAACAAATAAAGATACACAATTCATTTATTAACAATTAAAATTTCAAGCAATGAAGAAAGCAATGAATTTCTTTTGTCGCATTACGTTAATGATATTAGCGTTTGTGACAAGTGCATCAAGTGGTGTCATGATGGCTGACGCATCAAATCTGCCAGATGCAGGTAAAGTGACAGCCGGTGCAGACGGCACAGGTGGAACAGATGGTATTGCCACAGAAACCGCTGGTCGTGAAAATGGAGACCCGAATTTTTACTTAAGCGAGGTAGATAAGCGTATTGTGAAAATTCGTCCGATGGCTACTCCCATTGACCAAATCAGCCGTTATGCGAAATCAAGTAGTACTAATTCTTTTGAGGTGAAGTACTATAGTGTGGGTACACGCGAAATAAAGTGTAGTACTAATAAAAAATTGGAAGCAATGACAGGTGGTGCAAGTGTTTCCTTGCCAGTGAGTGATTCGAATATGTTCACATTGGATGACACTATCCGTGTGGTAGGTGTAAGTGCTATTACTAAACCGGATGGGACTGCATATTCAGAAAGTGACAGCAATGTTCCTGACCTTGTGCTTTGTGTGTGCGGAAAAGATAGTTCAACCAATTTACCGACAGTCTATGCAGTAAATGGAAAAATGGATGATTCAAGCAAGCAACCCATTCTTTTACCGGAAATTCCGCAAGGAACGACTCTTGTCCGTATGGGAAAGGCTTGTGGTGAACTGGATGTGCAGACCGGGCGTTTCAACAATATTCCTATGCCGGAAACACAGTACTGTCAGAACTTCATGATACAGGTAGAACAGTCCACCTTTGACAAGATTGCTGCCAAAGAAGTGAATTGGAACTTTTCCGATATTGAAGAAGATGGTGTATATGATATGCGCCTTGCCATGGAGAATACGTACTTGTTTGGCGTTAAACAGGTTATCAAACATGTTGCCAAGGACGGTATGAATACTTGGTTTACAGGGGGTATCTGGTGGATGGCAGGAAAAGACATCGAGGTTGGTGAATGGAACAGCGAAAAGAACTGTGCCGAGATTACTGATGATAATCTCGTAGATATTACCAAAGACCTTTTTGTCGGTACTGGTATCGGTAATAAGCGTAAAATTTTATTCTGCGGAAGTGATATGCTTTCGGCATTTTCCAAGATTAAGAGTGAGAAATTTCGTTTGAAAGATACTGTTGAGGTTTGGAACTTGAAATTTAAATCTTGGGACACTGATTTCGGAGAAGTTCTTACCATTCATCATGAATTGTTTGATGTGAATGGTATGAGTGATTGCGGTTTTGCTATGGATCCAGAATATCTTTCCAAAAAAACTCATGTGTCTTGGGCACGTAACGTACTTGACTTGCAAAAGGCCGGTATCCGCCGTACTGATGCGGTAGTTATTCAAGAGGTAAGCTGCTTGTATCTGCGCTATGCAAAGGCACATGCACGTATGAGACTTGCAAAGGCACCTACAACGGTAGAAGAAGGTGGTGCAGAAGCTGCTTAATTATAAATAAATCAAATTATTAATCGGGGGATGGGATAAAAGTCCTATCCCTTTTTTTAATTCATTCAACAATATGATTATTAAGACTTACAAAGCGAATACCAATATTAGTATTAATGTTGTGCTTCCCAGCAAAAAGAATTTGCATATAACGTTTACTCCCTTATCAGATGGTAGTAGCGTATTTACTACTGATAATGAAGTGATACAAAAGTCAATAGAGAAACACTATAAATTTGGAAAGCTGTTCAAGCTCCATGCTTCACAAGGACAAAGTGCGGAAAAAGAGGTAACTGATAAATTAAAGAGCACTTCTTTAAGAAAGAAGAAAGAAACTCCGGCTGCTGAGAATGTAGATAAAACAGAATTGGATAACAACGAGAACGTTGGGCAAAGCGGAGAGACGAAAGATAATGATGAGACGGGAAATGATGAAACTATCTGCAAGGTCAAAGTGAGTGATATTGCAGCTGCTAAGGATTATCTTGCTGATAAATTCGGTATCAGTCGTACTTCTATGCGTTCTACTAAAGCCATTCTGGAACAAGCTGCAGCTCATGGAATAGAGTTCGAAGGATTGTAATAATAAAGTAATAGCGTATGACGGTATATCATCTTGACGAGATAGCTGGAGATGTTCGTATAGCACTTGACCAAAACACAACGAGTGATGTATTGAAAGAAATTGGTGATGTAGACACGCTTGCATTAAACGACATCATTAAATCAAAGATTATTGAGGCTGTAAAACGTGTGCACAGTTCTGCACCTCCTTATCTACTCGATGGAGGACATAACTTCGGAGATGAGGTGTATTGGCAGAAATGTGAAAGTGGCTGGGTGTTGTTGCCGGAGGATTTTATGCGTTTTGTTGTTTTCCAGATGAGCGATTGGGAGCGTGCAGTATTCTACCCTATAAATGTCGACGATCCTGAATATGAGAAGCAATCTTCCCGGTTCAAAGGAATACGTGGCACTACACAACGTCCTGTATGTGCTATTTCTATACGACCAGAGGGGAGAGTATTAGAGTTTTATTCTTGTAAAAGTCAGGATGCAACGGTTAGTCGTGCGGTTTATCTTCCTTATCCCAAGATAGACAAATACGGTGCGATAGAGATTTGTCAGCGATGTTATGACGCGGTGGTGTATACTATTGCCGCATTAGTATTAACAACGTTCGGTGATGTGGAGAAAAGCTCTGCATTGAACGAATTAGCTAAATCAGTATTAATATGAGTTCGATAAAATCAACACAGATAGACGGTGATGTTTCCGTCAGTCGTAATGCGGCAGTAGGTGGAGATGTTACCGTCCAAGGTAAAACCCATTTAAAAGGAAACTTAAAAATAGAGGGGTGGATTGAAGCAAAAAACATCAAGGCAGCTAACAAAGGACTCTTTACTACCATTGAGAAATTGAAAGCGGCTTACCCGTTCCCGCATGACGGTTGGTGGGCACTTGTTGGGCTTTCTTTACCTGCTCCTATATACGTGGGTGATGGAGGTGAGTGGGTTGCAACCGGACAGACAGGTGGTAATCCATCCATAGACAGTGGTAAATTTAACGAAGCTGTTGAAAAACTACAAGAAGACATTACTAAATTGCAAGATGATGTATCGGATATCGAGGATAAAAATAGCTCGCAAGATACTAGTCTTACTACACTTGGGAATAGTGTCAATTCTTTGCAGGAACAGGTAAACACAACCAAAGACACCGCCAACAAAGCAAGTGCCAAAGCGAATGAGGTAGGAAACCAATTGAATGACTTTAAGGGGACGAAAGGAGAAAATGGTGGTATTGCACCTCTTAATGAGTATGGTAAAGTACCTAGCCGCTATTTACCGGCTTCTATGGATGATGTGAAAGATTTCGACGGTTTCGTGGAAAAAGTGGTTGTTCAACCATCGTCTATCGGGAAAAGTTCAACGGATGATGGATGTAAGATTTACTACCACAAGGACACCGATTCGCTTGTTCTTTTCTATGACGGTGTATATTACAACAACTGGCTGGATTCCGAATTGTTTGGAAATGAAACTATTGACGGGATAACTCCTGTTTCGGATAAGGTGTATTCTGACACAATTACAAACAAGACTTATCGTTGGAGCGGTTCAGCACTTGTTATCATTGGTTCAGACCTCGCCCTTGGCTATACAAGTTCGACCGCATTTCCGGGCGATGAGGGTGCGGATTTGAAGCAGAAAATGATACAAGCCAATGAAGATATTACGGAAAACAAGAACGTATTGTTGTCCCATTACAAACAGATAGTAGCACTAAGCGTAGTAAATGTGAACCAACTCTTTGGGCTTACTAATCGTAAGATAACATTCTCGGTGGCTCTTGATAGATGTGCGACATCCGAATATGCTGAATCTTTGCAAATACCAGGTGTTGTGCTTACCTTTCAGACTGAAGCAGGTTGGCAGTCCAAACAATGGGTTATCACTGATGATTGGAATAAGGAAAGCAACTGGACGGACTTCGGAGCTTCCAACGGAGAAAGCGTTGGCAACACAATCAATGTAAACGTCCTGTGCAAAGATGTGGAATATACGTTATCCACCGCCATAAAAGCCATTATTGACCTTCAGCAAGAGAGCGGAGTGGCATACATTAAGAGCGGTATTGTAGTGACATTCAAGACTGCAGAGAGCGACACCAACGGTGCACCTGTATGGCTTGCCTATCAATTTACACGAGAAGTAAGCGATGTAAACCCGGATGATTTGAAGCCGTGGGTAGCCTTTGGAAACGGAGGTGGCAAGGTGGAAACATCGGACACCCCTGCAGAGGGAGGAAAAGATGCACTTTCAACAGGCGGTGCTTACGCGATGCAGGAAAAAGCAATCGCTGGTTTTGACGAGGAAAGCGATGAGGATTATATCTACTACAAAGCTGTGAACCTGAATGGTGGCCAAATAGAAGATGTGATACTGAAAATACCTAAGAATGGAGGTGGAGGCGGTTCCAGCGAGGACAGTACCCTATCCATTTATTTTGAGGATGTCGCTCCCATTGTAGCGTTTGGTTCTGACATAAAAATTAATGTGGCCCTACGTAGTGTGAGTTATCCGGGAGGTGTAGAAACACTTGGCGTTATCCGTAATGTGAGCATAATTGATGCAAGTACGGGACTAACCCTATTTAGCGAGGACATGAATATCGTAGGTTCTGCAAGTGCCACAGACTACAAGTTTGAACTTGACTTTACTGGCTATTTCAGCGGAGCGGCGAGCAAAAGTTTCTTTGTGCAAGCCACAGATGCTGACGGAAATACTAAGAAGAAAGCCATTACAGTAGTGGCCGTGGACATCACCGTGGAGCAGCCTATGGCATTGAACTACACAAGTGACACTGTTCTTACCGTAGGTGGATCCGCCAAGAACATCGGACAGTTTTATAAATTTCCCAATAACACATCATCCATACTTGCGACCGTGGAAATGTACTACAACGGAGAATGGAAGAAACTCGGTGAAGCAATGGTAAGCGACAGTTATACCAAGAGTATATCCGTGAATCCGAACGATGTGTTTGGTGGTGGTGAACGACTTTCGCATGGTGCATATCCTGTGCGTATCTTCGGTACGGAAAGCAAGTCGGGGGTAAAAGGTAATACCATCTATTCAGCCCTTATGTGCATAGACGAGAATAATAGCACACCTATTGTCGCCCTCCGTTTCAATGACAAGAACAATGGTACATTGCGTCTGTATGACAATCTGACCGTAGAAGTAGCTGCCTATACATCTGGCAAGACAGAAACGCATATTGATGTTTTCTATGATGAAGAAAAGGTTACTTCTGTTGATGCCATGATTGCTGAAACGATTACCGTGAACAAGCAGATAAGCGGCTATAAGGCGGACGGAAGCCAAAGTATTACTGTACACGCTGAAAGTGGAAGTGTCAGCACCAATGAAATAGAAGTGACGGTTAAAGGAAGTGCCATTGACATTGCCATCAAGGACGGTGCTTTGTTTGGGTATGACTTCTCCACACGAAGCAACAGTGAAAGTGACCACACCATTATCAACAATGGGGTAAAGATGGAAATCAAAGGTGCGAACTGGTCAAGCAACGGATTTATAGACTATCTGAACGAACGCTCTTTGCGCATTGCTGAGAATGTGACAGCCGAGATATTGGATTACCGTCCTTTCGGAAATCCGTCCGTAGAAAGTGCTAGTGGTTGTGCTTTCCAATTCGCTTTTGCGACCAAGAACATCAAGGAAGCCAGCTCAAAACTCATAGAGTGTTACGATGCCGACAGCGGTGCCGGATTCTATGTATGCGGAAACAAGGTTGCTATTTTCTGCAAAACAGGTCAGCCGGCATTGGTAGAACGCTCTTTTAAGAACGGAGAAAAGCACACTATGGCTATCGTTGTAGAGCCTTCAACTATCTTTGTAACCCGTGGTGGCAGCAACTATTCATGCATGAAGCTGTATTTGGATGGCGAAGAGGTGGGCTGTATAGGATATATCAGTAACAGCGGAGCTATTCTCAACTCAAAGACTGTTACTTTTGACGGAACAGAGGGAGACCTATACCTTTATTACATCCTTGCTTACAACAGTTACTACGAGTGGGCACAGGCATTTAGAAATTACTTGTGCAAACTGACCGACACAACGGCGATGATTGATGAATATGAGAGGGAGAATTTGCTTGATACGCAAAACCGTCCGACTCTTGAATCTCTTGCCGCCAAAGGTATCCCTTACTATGTAGTTGTGAATGATCAGCAGACTTTTGACACCTTTGACGGAGATATTGACACGAGCAAGAAGTTCAAATGCACACTATTCTACTATGATCCCAAACGACCTTGGCGCAGCTTCAAGGCTATCAATGTGCAATGGCGCAGACAGGGAACGACATCGGCAAAGCGCCCTATCAAGAATGACCGTTTCTATCTTCAGAAGAATGACGGTTGGGAAGTTTCCCCTATCTATCCGGAATATACCAACGAAGATGCAAAGGTTTCGTATGACCTGATGAAATTAGGCTATGTACGTGTAGGCGAGAATTCTATACCTGTGAAAATCATCACGGTAAAGGTGGACTACTCCGATAGTAGCAATGCCAATGACTGCGGAGTTTGTAACCTTATGAATGCTACATATCGCGCCCTTGGCAACAACTATCTGACTCCGGCACAACGTGCCTTTGACGGAACATGGGTAAAAGGAGACATATCATTGAGCGGATTGACGATGAACCATTCGACTGCCAACCACCCGATTGCCGCATTCCGTTCGACTATGGAAAGTCTTACCGATGCTTGGTTCCATGCCAAAGGTAATTGGAAAGAGGATAAAGGCGAGCAGGTGGCACTCGGTTTCAAAGACACACCCGGCTACAACAAAGGGTGTTTGAACTATGGCGACTTCATCGAATACTTCGGCAGAAGAGACGAAACCCTTGATGAAATCGAATCACGCTTCAAGAGCGATAGTACCACAGACAAAAGTAAACTCTATATGCTCTCCCTTTATTGTGGCGAGAACTACCGTTTCATGGCTTACGATAGCGGTGCGTGGACGAAGCAGAGCGGCGAGATGAAGCAGGTAGGCGGCAAGTGGCAGATAACAGGTAAGGTGTTGAATCCTGTAAGCGGTTATGAGCTGCTGACTTATGATGCCATGAACTGGTGGCAGGGAGTGGGAAGCATTGATGACATGATGGAACCGACCACGGCAGAATCATCGTGGGTAACAAAACTGAAACTCGGACAACCGACCTATCCGATGTGGACACGCTACTTCGAGTGTATGATAGACGATGACCAACTGCAAATAGACTTGGCTATGGGACGCAAAGTGCCTTACGACTTGTTTAACGTGCTGGTGTTCTGTGACAGTTGTGACTATGCCAAAGAGGAACTTAAAGACACTTGGAAGGAGATTTGGAAAGCGAAGATGTGGAAGTACATAAATCCGTACAGCCTTGTGTCGTACTATCTTTTTACGGACTACCTTGCCGCCGTTGACCAACAGGCGAAGAATATGCAACCTATGTGGTTCTTGGAGGACGGTTGTAGCGTGAAAGATGGAGTATATAGTGGAGCAAACGGTATGGAAGCCAGAAGAATGTACTGCAACAAGGTGTATGATTGTGATACCTGTAACGGCAAGGACAATGACGGTGGTCAGACCATTGATCCGGAGGTTGACCCTGGCGACTTGACGAGTAGCGCGTACGCAGGACGAGGCAGCGTGTTGTGGAACGACATACGCGGACAGCAGACTATGGAGGTGGATCAAAACGGTAACACTATTACGCTTTCGGCTATCGCTGACACCATGCGTTCACTTCCGGACACGCTCGGCATTGGTTCGGGCCCATTCTCTCCGAAAGGTGCGCTCCATTACTTCGTTACGGAAATATTGAAGAAGTGGCCAAAAGTGGTGTCAAGTTACGACGGAGAGCGTAAGTATATCAAATACACCGGATATAGCGATATTTATTTCTATGCTTTGCAGGGATTGGGACTTACTTCTCTACCGGCGTTCATCGAACAACGTTGGAGAATCCGCGACGGCTACTATCGTTGTGGCGACTTCAAAGCAGAGAGCGGTTATATAGGCGGTCGTATCGGTGCGAAAGAGGGGGCGGTTATCCGTTTTAAGGCTGCAAAGACAGGCTACTTCGGAATTGGTAACGACAGTGGAAACATCACGCAGGGCATCTATCTGAAAGCTGGAGAAGAGGGTGTGTTCAGTAATTTCCAACATGGCGAGAACATCATGCTCTACATCTATCAAGCCGACCGTATGAGTATGATTGACTTGAGTGAAATCAGCATTGACCCTCAATTCGGTAATACATTGTCGAAGATGGTGTTGTTGCAGGAACTTTTCCTTGGTAGCAACACGCACGGAGATTGGACGATGTCGCCTGGTAACACTGGCTATATGACTAATCTTGATTTGGGCGATATGCCGTTCTTGCGGGTATTCGATGTGCGGCATACGGAACTATTGAGCGTTAACGCATCGAAGTGTCCACGTTTGGAGAAAGTATATGCGGACGGCACAGGGTTATCGACCATAGACCTTGCAGAAACTGCTCCCATTAGTACATTGACGCTGCCCGATACGATGACGGAACTTGTATTGAACAATCTGCCAAACCTGACCTATCCCGGAGGACTTACGCTAGGAGGTGTAGGCAAGGTAGCAAAGATATTTGTAAATGAATGTCCGTATGTGGATGCTATGACACTTTTAGAGCAGATAATTAATGCGAGTGCGATCAGAACTGTACGTATCCCTAATGTAAATGCAACTGCTAGTGTTGATTTGTTACGTTCTATAAAGGATAGTGGAGCAATTGGGCTTGATGCAAACGGGAACGCATACGATGAGAGTGGACAGTGTAGTGGTATTACAGGACGTTGGATATTGAGTGAACTTGTAGAAGAGAGTGAAGTAAATGTCCTTACTGCATATTTTCCACAGTTAGAGCTCCATAATTCGCAATTTTCTATTGTGAAAATCAATGATGTTGTGGATAACGATTCATGTGAGAAGTACAGCAATCCTGAAAACAAGACAGGTGAAGACTACGGTAACACATATATTCCTAGTGGACATACTCTTGCTATAAAGAAAGGTTGCCACGCCTTTAAATGCTCGTTCAACACGAAGAAGAATCAAATGGAAGGTGTACAGTTGAGTGATACAGACTTCAACTATTTGAAAGATGGTAGTAGCTTTGATGTTGCAGATACGGCAGGGGAGGGTTTTGATATATTTTGGCATGCTCCTCACTATTGGTATAAAGGCGTAAATGATTATAAGAACCAAGTGAAGTATTTTATTACTTCTGTTACGGAAAACGAGCCTATTTCAACTGCATTACACAGCAAGAAGGCTAAACTTTCTGAACTTCTGTACAAGGAGAATACTGGAGTGTATGCGAATGATGCTGTTATTGGTGAGGTTATGAGTGAGGATGTTATATCTACAGCTTCTAATACTAACAGCTATAAGATGGACGTAAAAGGTATGAAGCAGGTGAAATGGCCGGGATTGAATCATGCGCGACTAGGTGGTGTATTCACTGATGAAGGTAATTGTGTACTTGGTATATTCATTATGTCCGTAAGTCATACGTATTTTGATTTTTCTATAGGTGAGTGTGTATTCTGCGATGTACCTAGCGGTGCAAAATGGTTCTATTTTACTTCTTTTCGCGACATTGGTGATGTTGAGTGTCTTTCTGTGGATAGTGCCAGCATTGAGGCTCTTGAGCCGGAATGGACTGAACATACAGTAGGTGATAATGACAGTCTTGTAGGTGTTTATCCTATTACTATTGACGGTTTGAAGATGCCACGAAGTCTTTCTGGCGAGGTACGCTCAAAGAAAGGTAATGGTACATCCACTACGTCAGGTGAATGGAAATACGATAGTAGTGGTAATCCTATTGAGATGCCGATTGCTACCTTAAACTACACAGCAAAGGATTTCCAGAATATTTCCCGTTTGAGAGGTGCAGGTTACCAATTACAGGATTATGAACAACACAAAGAGATTAGTAATCTTTGGTGGGCATTAGACGGAACAACCAACGAACAATCTGTAGTCGGTAATGGAGGACATGACGCTATTTTAAATAAGCTGGATTCCATTGGTATGGCAGATAGTAGTAATGCTGGTAATTCTCTTAATTCTATACTTGGTTTGAAGCATTATGTAGGCTGTGATTCAGAGTGGATGGATTATATTGCATTTAATATCCCAAGTTATGAAACATTCTACAAAGCAAGATGTATTGATACTGATAGTTCGTATCCTTTGGATTATATAGCCCATATTTATGATCCTGTGAAAAAGACTGAACGTACAGTGAAATCAGTTGAATCTTCCAACGCAAATTGTGTGGTACGCTTGGTACATGGAGCAAAATGCGATATTTTGCCAAGCAGGGTTCATAATGCAGATACGAGTAAGTATGTAACCCATTATGCAGCAGGTTTTTGGATAAGTGGAAGCCGAGGCCGTTGTGTTTTGCGGTCTGGCAGCAACTCGAATGCGTACAGCGGTCTCGCTTTTGCGTACGCGTACAGTGCATCTTCGAGCTCGAGCGCGAACTACGGGGCGCGGCTGGCCTTCCGCGGAAAATTCGTAATAATTGAATAGAGCGAAACTCGTTCTTGCGAAAAAAGCGTTAGAGGGAGAGTCGACCAACGGGAGACTGCTCCCTCTCTCTTTTTCTAATGTAGGTTGGGTAATATATTATAGAGCAGCATGAATATTTGTGCCTTAAAATGTTCTATATATGGAACATTTTTTGTATCTTTGCAATGCAATAACAAGATATGGAATTGAAAGCAAGATTCAAAGTGATAATGTCAAGCGAGGCAGATGCCTTTCTTGATACTTTGCGCCAAGACATTAAAGACAAGATTGTTTATAATGTAGATAAGGTTGCCAATGGATATATGGATAAAGACCTTTTTAAAAAATTGGATGGTACGGATATTTGGGAGTTCCGCACTCTTTATAAAGGTATTCAATATCGTTTGTTGGCTTTTTGGGATACTGATGCGGAAACATTGGTTATTGCTACGCACGGATTCGTCAAAAAGACACAAAAGACCCCAAGTAAAGAGATTAACAAAGCGGAAGCTATTAGAAAATTGTATTTCAACTCAAAAAAATAGTGATATGGAAACGATTAAATTTTATACCCTTGATGAAGTTAAGGATAAGCACATTGGGAAAGTCGGTACACCACATAGGGATAAATATGAGGCTGAATTGCAGTCGTTCCTTATCGGTGAGGCTATTAAGAAAGCTCGGAAATCCCAAAATATGACACAGGAGGAACTAGCCCAGAAGATTGGTGTTCAGCGTGCACAGGTGTCGAAAATAGAAAGTGGTAGGAATCTGACACTTTCGACTGTTGCGCGTGTATTCAGAGCAATGGGGATGGAGGCCTCTTTAAGTATTGCTGGTTTTGGAAGTATAACTCTTTAAAACATAGAAGGTGGACAATCCCACGCGCCGTTGTGTTTTGCGGTCTGGCAACAACTCGAATGCGAACAGCGGTCTCGCTTATGCGAACGCGAACAATGCATCTTCGAACTCGAACACGAACTACGGGGCGCGGCTGAAATTCTGTTGGTTAAACTAATCGGAGACTCTATATAAGGTACGAGATTACCACCGATATTCTCCGAGGGATTAGAACCTCGGCAACAGCATAATAATATAATATATATATTTTATGGAAAGCCGGAACATAACATTAACCATATGTGGGGAGTGGCTTGACCCCACGAGACCGGAAGGCGGTCTGTAAAATTGATGATTTATTTAAGCTGACTGGAAATATACCTCTGGTCAGTTATCCGTTATATAATCTTATACCGGAAATTATATCAGACGAAAATTTGGAACGCTCATTTAAGCGTGTCATGGCGAATCTACGAAATGCAGATGCTCGAAATGGGAACAGGTCTATGCCGAAAACTATCATAGACGGTATCGAATGTTCTCCAAGAATGATTCGTTATGTGACAAATAAAGGAAAAATATTTGAAACGTTGAAAAACCAAATTGGTAATGGTACATTCCGTATCAAGAACCTTAAATCATTTCTTACTGAAGACGGCCCGAAAGTAAGAACAGTACAAGCTCCTTCGGTCATAGAACGCATAGGGAGTAATGCTATTATGGAACCTTTGGAGAATCGACTTTCTTCTTTATTGATAGAAACTACCGCTGCTTCCATACAAGGACGTGGCCCGCATGGGTTGTTTCATCAGATACAAGCTGCAATAGCAGAAAATCCTAATCTCAAATATTACTATCAAAGCGACTACAAAGGATATTATGACAGTATTAATCACGAAACTTTAATTTCTATTATTAAAAGATATGTAGGCGATCCTCTTCTTTTGCCCATTCTTGAAAATTTTGTGAAGGCACTCTATCCTGATGGAGAATGTGGTATCAGTAAGGGATTGCGATCATCTCAATTCCTCGGTAATCTTTATCACAATGATATTGACCACCGGATGATTGATGTGCATGGAGCAAGATATTACTTTCGATTCTGCGATGACATTTTTATTCTTGGAGAAAGTAAACGCGAGTTATGGAGGTTACGTGACTGCTTGCACATCGAAGCAGATAAGATGGGGCTTACGATAAAATCAAGTGAGAGAGTTGCCCCTATATCTGCTGGTATGGATGCTCTTGGGTATGTAAATTATGGTAGCCATACTCTGTTAAGGAAACGGATAAAAGTAAATGCTGCTAGAAAACTGTCTAAATTGAAATCCCGAAAGCGTAGACAACAAATAATTGGATCATTTAAGGGTATGGCTTGCCATGCCGATTGCAAGCATCTATTTTATATACTTACAAAAAAGAATATGAAGAAATTTTCAGAAATGGGTGTAACATACACCCCAGCTGACGGAAAGAAACGCTTTCCAGGTAAAGTGACACGATTGAGTGATATAGTAAACATTCCTATTGAAATACATGATTTTGAAACTGGTATAGACACCAAGGAAGGTGAGAACAGATATTTGGTATCATTTCGTAATCCTGCTAAACAAGAATGGGGAAAGTTCTTTACGGCTTCAGCGGAAATGAAGGGGATTTTAGATCAAGTCAGTGACATTGAGGATGGTTTTCCGTTTGAGACAATAATTAAAGGTGAAGTTTTTGACGGAGGTAAACGAAAATATAATTTCACCTAACAGGTAAAAGATAACATACGAATCCGCATCTCATCCGCTACTTTTGTTGAAAATCAAAATTCATAAAGATGGAAAAGATTTACGGCACAAAGCAGCGGCAGGATGGGCTTATACATACAGGCCGAACCAAATGGATATTATTTTATGGCTTTGGAAAGGATGATGAGGCAAGTGAAAGAGGTTGGGAGTACCGACATACATTTGACCACAGTCCAACACTTTCCGAGGTCAAGGAACTTATTATCTCTACTATAAATACTGCCACGCAGGAGAAGATCGTGAACGGCTTTATATGGAATGAAAAGCCGATATACCTATCTGCTGAAAATCAATTGAATTTTGCTGCTATAGAACGTAACAAAAATATTCCATATCCACTTACCCTAAAAATCAATGAACAGGAAGATGGTACTCCCATCTACTACACCTTCGAGAATGTAGATGAATTTATCTCATTCTCCCAGGCAATGAGCCTGTATGTGATAGAAACTGTTCAAAATGGTTGGAAAGAAAAAGACAGTGTAGATTGGACAGTGTTTAATATAAAATAGACAAGAATGAAGAAAAAATTGATTGAATGGCTTGCACAAAGCAACAGGTGGAAACATCTTGTTGGGGGATTTGGTATCGGTATTTGTGCGTTTGATTGGTTTTCTGCAACCTATGCAGGTGTGCTTACTGCAGGTGCTTTGGAGTATAAGGACAAAGCGCATGGAGGCAATTGGGACTGGATAGATTTCGGCTTAACAGTTGCCGGAACGTGTGTAGGACAATTAGTGAGAACTATCGTATGACGGAAGTACAACATGTAACGGAGGTGGCTAAAGACATTAGTGACTATGGCATGATGGCTGTGAGTGCTGCATTTTTTCTTTTGCTTTCAGCAGCTATGATGATAGCATTATTCAAATGGTTTAAGAGTATGATAAACCGCCTTCTGGAACAACAGGAGTGTTTGAATCAATTGCTTGATACAGTACAAGACAATGTGAGTCTGCAACGAAACTTAATGGAAAGACTTCAACCTGAAACCTTACTGCGTATCCGGAATTTAACAGGTTTCGCTTTTGACCTTAGTATCGAACAGGTTTGTAGGTTGATAAAGCGGATTCGAATAGAGAATCACATAGCTGACCGAGAAGCAACTGTAAACAAAATACGGAAATCACTTCAAGTAATCCACGATGATCGAAAGAGTCGTTTTGACCCCTTTGTATATCATGGGAAACCTTTGTCAGAATATTGTAATGAGAATTGGGTGGAAGATGTTGTGAGTGTAGTTGAAGGTGAAATTTACAATGAAGATGGTGAAAACAATGCACGTGCTTATACCAATGTGAAACTTGCATACGACAATATAAAGACAGATTTCTATCAACGTTTAAATAGTTAATTATGAAAATATTAATAGATAATGGACACGGGGAAAATACACCGGGCAAACGTTCTCCTGATGGGAAATTACGAGAATACCTTTATGCACGCGAGATCGCAGAATCTGTGGAACGAGCTTTGCGTGCGAAAGGATATGATGTAGAGCGTATTGTACATGAGACAATAGACGTGCCATTGGCAGAACGGGCAAGACGTGTGAATGAGATTTGTGCACGGTATGGGGCAACAAATGTATTACTTGTTTCTATTCATTGCAATGCTGCGGGAAACGGCGAATGGATGAGTGCAAGAGGTTGGTCGGCATACACTTCAAAAGGTAAAACAAAATCGGATGAATTGGCCACTATGTTATACGAGGAAGCCGAACAGAATTTTGCCGGACAAAAAATCCGTAGGGATAATTCGGACGGAGATCCAGATTGGGAAGAGAACTTCTACATTTTGGTAAAAACCAAATGTCCGGCTGTTCTTACAGAAAACTTTTTTCAGGATAATAAAGAAGATGTGGCTTTCCTCAACTCAGATGAGGGGAAGCAAGCTATTATTAAAACTCATGTAAATGCAATAATCAAATACGTCACCAAGTATGGGAAAACTTAAGAATATTGCAGTAGTGTTGTTTATGATTGTATTTCTTGCTTCGTTGTTTATGAATGTAGTACATTTTGCAAGTAGGCAACAGAAAACAAGAGATACAACAAGAACAACCTATGTTGATACAATACCATTTTATAAGCCCATTCCTAAAGACAGCTTTATTATTCGATATGTTACTGAACGTCTTCCTACAGTCTCGAAATTGCCGGAAAGCGTATCAGAATTTCCGAAAAGCGTGAAAAATTTCCATGAATCTGTATCAGAGGATAGTGTAGATGTGATTATTCCTATTACCAAAAAGGTATACAAGGATAGTTTATATACGGCATACGTAAGCGGATATAACCCGAAACTTGACAGCTTGGTATTACATTCGCAACATGAAGTGGTAACCATTAACGACTGCTATCCTAGGTCGAGGAAGAAACGTTGGAGTGTTGGTGTTCAAATTGGATATGGAATAGCATTAAGAGGGGTGCCGGAATTTACACCATATATTGGAGTTGGTGTATCATGTAATCTATTCAATTTTTAATTATGACAGATATTGCTTTAACCGTCAATAAAGAAAGTGTATATGAAGAGGTGGCACAGACCACATCTTATACCGGAGCGAAGATGGATGATGAACTCGCATACAATCGTATCTTCACAACGGATGAGGATAAAAGTATGTTGGAACGCTTCTGGAGTGAGAGTAAGAATACAGTCTGTAATAGTTTGAAAAAAACACTTCTTAATGAAGTTGAGGAAGCTGGAGTGTATCAGCTTTCATTGGGGGTATCGAGTTCATTTGATAAAGCTCTAACAGAAAGTATGCAACGTAGCCTGTTTTCATTTTTTGTTATGAATATCACGGCAAAGTGGTACACGTTTACCAACAAAGAAGAGGCAACCGGATATGCAACGGAAGCTGCTACCTATATGGAGGATATCATGCGTAAGGTTTTTTTTAAGAAAAGACCGACACGCCCTACATACGACTAATTTATTAACTTTTAATATTATAAAAATATGGCAGAAAACAAGAAAACATTGACAGTGACCCAACAGGTTAAGGAGCTTGTTTACGATATTCAGAACAAAGCATACTTGACCGGGCAAGCGCGTGAAGCAGAGGGTAAAAAGAATTACGAAGCTGCCTCTAATATGCAAGCGAGTGATGATGAGGAAAACAGCTATCAAATCCGTCGTTCATTGGCAAATGCGTTTTCATCTTTGAAGAGTCTGCTTGGAGAGTATCTTTCAGAAGACAAAAGTACAAGCAACAATCTGATTGCAAAAGAAATTGATGATAATGGTGTACTAGAACTTGCATTCGAGTTGCCGAGTAACTATAACAACTCTTCGGCTGATGCGTTGGGCAATGGTATTCATGCCTACCTTGTAGATATGGCTTTGGGAGATTGGTTTGCCATTACCAACCCGGAAGATGCAGCTTCATACGTACAGCATTCTGCGATAAGTTTAGAGAATGTAAAGCGTGCGCTTTATAAACGTAGCCGACCTGAAAGACCGACTTATTCTTAATGTATTCTCATGGGATATTGTTGTAAGAAACCCCAGCAGACAAAAACAGTAGCGCTGACATTCAAACGTTCAGAGTTACTCTATGACATAGAGAACTACTCCTTTGTGGAAGGTGACATTATGGAAACGGAGAATGAACATGCCCGGCATCAGGTGTTTGATATTGGACAAAATGGTAATGTGAACCGGGTTACACGTGTACTCAATCTTGCTCATGCAGAATGTGTGGAAATGCTATATCCATATACCAAAGAGGAAATCTCGGACGAACAGGAAGCTCTTGATGATATTCTTGTAGCTCCCGAAGAATATCATATTGTACTCACTTTACCGGAGGATTTTTCTTTATCTACGGTGAAGCTACTAAAACATCTGATACACGAGTATCTTATCTGTAAGGTACTTGCAGATTGGATGAGTATAACGAATCCAAGTAGTAAGGCTAATTGGGAGGAGAAGATAATGAGCATCAGAGTTAAGATACAGACATCGCTTATGTCGAGGAAGGGCAAAATAAAACGAAAGTTGAAACCTTTCTGATAAAAAGAGGAGCCGGAGTGCATCACGCATTCCGGCTCTTTTGCTAACAATCTTTCTTAACCTTAATATGAAAAACTAACCTATGTAAATTATCTTGGTTTATTAAGCATACGGGGGCTGAATTGGACGGTAAACCCTAACAAACTTTCAGATTTGTCTAGTTTGCATATTAATACAAGTCGGAATGCTTTGTATGGTGTGCCATGGAAACCTCGCATATATTTATTGGTACTACTCCATACTGCATGCCAGTTGAATAAATCATTTGAGCCATACAGAACTTGTGAGACATGGCTACTCTTGAAATATCCGCGTTGTATGATGGTGTCTATTGTTTTGAACATGTTTGGATCATCTATCTTGAATGGACGGGTAACAGCTAATGCTGTAATGGATTTTACTGTGTCATCGGCTTGTGAACAATTGATAAGTTTATTATCAGAAGTCATGGCGAGTGCCTCGGGATAGGAGTTTAAATTACTTACGATGTTGCTTTGTATCATTCCCCATTGTTTGCTTTCCATAGAATACAGGTAAGCATATGTACATGATGGATTGTAAATGATAATACGTTGATGTGTGTAATCATAAATCATCCTACATCTTTTAAGGAATTCGCGGAAAGTGAGAAATTGAAAGTCGATTAGATAAAACCCATTGTTGTTGATTAATGTATTCAAGTGGGGTAGGGAGTCGACAGAGAAAGCTAATTCGCTATCAAGGATATCGGAAATACATTGGCTTGTAGAGCCACTGATAAGCATAATCCCACGGTCGGTAGCGAATAGGACGGCATTATCAATTTGAGTAATACTATCTGTATTGACACATACATCGCGTGTGATTGGTTGACGCGCGGAATAAGAGCCTGTAGAAGAAACTTCGAGAGCCCAGATTCCATCAGTAGAGAAGCAATAAAGGGGAAATTGTCCAAATTGACCTTGCGATAAAGCTTTTGCGGCTGAACTGAGTCCAATGATTGTACCTGTTCCAACAGCGCAGACTCCGAGAGCGGGAAATGAAAAAGGATCGTTTACATCCGAAGTGTATATTTTGTTTAAATATGGGATTCCAATCTCTGTGTCAGTGATGAGACTCATATCAGGTTTACTAGAGAAACTTGTGTTGATACTTCCATATACCCCATTAAGTGTTTCATGCTTATGTAATTTGTTGAATGAATAGGATTTCGTTCCATTTTCATCTATGCGCTCAATTAAAAGTTCTGTTGCATTGATGTTAGGATAAAAGAAGTATGAATCAACAATATTCATTGGTATACCGGAAAGAAACTGTACCATAACTTTTCGTTTCTCGGCTTCAATGAAGATGTATGCTTTATAAGAATATGTTTTCTCAACGGCTTTTTTAGTTTCGTTATCATACTCTCCATTAGCATATTGAAAACAAGATTCTAATGGAAAAGTTGGAGGAATAATGGTTACTCCGGTAAGATTTAGACGTGCGTTGTATGGAAATGCATGTTTTGCGACAATTGTTCCCATTAAATTGCTGTCACCCTCCATTACTTCTTTTGCCTCAAGTGAATTGAGAGCACCATTTTCAATAGAAACAATGTTCTCACCCGATTGTATTTTTTTTACGTCAATGGAAGAGATAAGGTAGAAAGGTAATGAAGAGTCATCATCTACAAGTGATTTACCTGACATTCCAAAGAAAAGTTGATTGGAATTGATTGATTCACTTGCATTATGACATCGATATATTAATTTACCGTTGATATTCTCATTACCGGAGTTAGCGCAATAACTTAAAAATGCGGACGAACCACCCATTGGTCCCAAATAGGCATATGGGGAGATTGATTTGCACATACTGTCCTGATCAACAGTATAGAGTGGGGGAGTGATAAATATATCAATACTCTTAACCAATTCCCCCCATTCGGCTACAGATTCTTTCACTTCATCGAAATTTGTTATCTCGTAATATAATCTTGATGCAACATGCGATACAACCATATTAAATTTGGTGTATAGACCATTATTAGCCTCATAACCAGTATAATGTATGAGATAAGGTATGCCATATGACGGGTAGATTTTTACTGGAGGTGAAATGTAGTTGAGTGTTCCGTCATACATACGGTAGGCATATCTTATCATGAACGGGTATTGGAATGCCCCTGCTGTTTTTGCATCGGCGGTATATTTATTGGTATATGCCAATACAGTATCTCTTACAGCTTGGCTGGCTTCTATTGAGAGAATAAGTGAATTAAGAATAATAGACGGAGTAAATCCGGGGAAACTTGCAGATAACATATCCGAGTTTCCCATAGATGCTCTTAGTCGGAAAGAGAGCGATGGAAATACGGGATTACTTCCTATGAGTACGTATGTTCCAGACTTGTAGAGGGCATAAATTATGCCCTCGGATGTGAGTATGATTAATGTGTTCCCAAGTGATGTTACCTGATAGAGTTCTCCAGAGATAGATACTATATCTTCGGGCTGTTTATCAGTGTCATTAGAGGATAACCATTGTAAGGCGTTGGATTCTGTATCGTAGATTATGTAATGTTTATATACCGAGATATTATGTATGTATATCACCTTTTTTCCTTGTGGGAGAGTGAATAAACATTGAGGCTTTTGAATGCCTTTTAATACTCCATTTTCAGGAATAAGATTCATTGCAACTGACAAGTCACCATCTGCACATTCGTAATCTGATGGATTGGCAGAATATCCATTGTACTTAATCTCTTTTATCATATTACAAAAGGTATTTAGTGATAATTGGTAATAGTTTACCGTATTCGTTTTCTGTTGGTTCTCCTACACATAATCTTGCTTTAGCTGTTGCTTTACATTCTTGGAGAATTGCTGTACAAAGTCTGCTTGATGAAGTTCTGAAATGATTTCCTGCCTTATTCGTTGGGAATACCATCGCTTCATGCCTCCCGTTTGGTGAACGAAGTCTAACGTAAAGGTAAAATTCATCTTGGTCAATCATTATGTCCAAAACATCTCCGCGTGAGAGCTGGAGATGTTTTGCGACGCGAGCACTAATATCTATCCTTCCTGATGCGTAAAAGGTGATATCAGCTTTTCGGGTGTTTCCTAATATACTTTGCATTTGGCTTGTCGAATTTATAATAAGTTTTTCCTTGTGGAGTTTTCTGAATTGATACGGACAACTTTATCCGGCAACTATCAGATAATCCATATTCATAAAGAATGCGGCCAACTGACGGACAGAGCGTTTCAAATCCTATACATTTATACTTGTCGTTGTATTGAATATCACACATTTGGGTTGGTTGTTTAATATCTGGATTGATAGAAAAACCGAATGTGTCATTTCCGGAAATACGGAAAACGAATACACGCGCTGCATCACTCTTCCTGGCATTATTCTTGATATGCAAGAACAAGCGTTTGGAAAGCGTTATAGAGTTGTCTGTAGGATCGGCAATCACATAATACAGCAGTGATTGCCACCATAATTTTAACTTACTGATAATCATAGTACGAAAGTATGATGAATGATTAGCTGTTGTAGTTTAACTTTTTACTGACGTATTAAGATGCACTCGATGCGAACGAAAGGTAACTGTTTCGACAAAAGTAAACGATAAGGTCGTTTCGATTTCCAGTCGATGCCGGTTAGCGGCTTCTTTTGTTGCAAAAATGTAAGAACAGATTTCTTGTTTGGTTGTACCTTTAGTGGCTACGATATTGGCATAATATTTGCGCCCAAAGAGGAACGCTATGATTTCTTTTAATACTGTTGAATTCATAATCTATTGGTTTTAATCTGTGAATAAGTTCTTTTGTTTCGGTTGTTTGGGAGGAGGGATAAGGTTATTAACGCGTTCAATCTCCCGGTCAATCTCGGCTTCGAGTGCTTTGCAAATTCGTAAATTAGCTTGAGTACGACATTTGAAATATTCTTTTTGCGCTTTGCGCATCTGGACAACTTTGGTAAAGAGTGTTTTTGCATCCATTATTTCTTATATTTGTATTGTTCTTTAAACATCGAATCCGCTTCCTGAAATTGTTTTGTAAAGCGGTTTTCTTTATATTCTCTCTTGAAAGTCACATATGGGACTTTCTTTGTGCTACATCCTACTGTTAGAGCAAGAATAACACATATTAATAGCATTTTTCTCATTATTTCTTGTTTTGATATTGGTTAAAACAGATTCTCACATAACGATAGAATCGTATGTAGCCGAACGAATAAGAGGGACATTCTGTATTATCGGATATGTCAATTTGTACATTATACCCCTTCTTCCGCAAAAAACGGGCGGCTATCTCATCAACAGTGTATAACTTTTCGTGAATGTCCCAGCAACTGGAGTTCCATACTGTTTTAGGACTACCTTTTTTTAGGGTTTTCTTAAAGGTTCTAATGGCTTGTATGATTTCTTTTTTGTTCATACTTATTCTCGTTATGAGGGGTTATACAATTCATATCCATCATCCCAAAGACTATCATTACGAAAATTAAAGAAATCTTCCAAAGAGATACGTACACCATCTTCTAAAAGAAGAAATCCGTTTGCAATAGTCATCCATTCCTCAGAGGAAAAGAAACGGTGCGTAACCTTCTTACCCTCTTTCATTGCTTGTATAGCTTCTTCTTTGCTCATTACTATTTTGTTTTTAGTCAATTCCTAATGCTTGTTTAATGCTTTGTCGCACATCATATCTTCCACTCCATTCACCACGTGCTTCATCTATTTTTTCCTTGAGAAAAAGCGCATTCCGAACTATGGTAATATCTTTGTTGCCAATTAAATGATAATAATTAACGGGATCTCCCTCATCATCTGTTATCTCTATTGGCTCTATTCTTGATGGGTATTCGGGCAAACAAGCCGAATATCCCATTAATTCATGCAAGAAATTATTAAGCTCTTCAATGGTAAGTTGTTTATTTAAAAAGTCAATTTCATTCATATTTATCTTGTTTTACTCTAATTCAGTTTTAATAAACTTTCTCATCTGCTTGTCGAAAGAACCACTCCTTTTTTGTGCAGCTTTACAGTCATCAATTGAAAGATCTGATTCCTTAATTATTCCTGCTGCGATAACAGGCATATCTCTGACTACTACAATATGTTGAACGGCAAACCAAATACCGTCAATAAATTCATTATTCATATCTATATTGTTATATTCCATTCACTTTCCATAATTACGTGTTCACACTTATTGCACCTATGCAAATAAGTTGGAAAAGGGGCTGTTGTATAATCTTCAACTGCTATCTCTATGCTACCACATTCTGGACACTCAATACTTACTTCTTTGATACCGGGATAGTCCCAGAAAGATAATTTCCCTTTTACATTTTCGATAGGTTCATCATAGATAATAGGATTAGCTAACACCCAGTTATAAACTCCTTTCTCTGCCCAAATGGAAGAGTGGTTTACTACGCAGTCTACTATCTTAACACTTCCGATGATAGCAGAATTTGCATATCCCTCACCGCAAATAATCTCTCTCTGAAATCCAGGTGAGAAACTGTCCCATTGTTGCTTTGTGAATACACTATTAGGATTTATCATTTTCACGGGGATGGCACTTGAATGTATTAATACCCTTTGTCCGATATACTTTTTAGGACACGGCCAAGTTCGATTTTCGATGTCTTTAATTCCGTGGATTATCAAAGAGGTCCACGGCTGTTTCATTGTTATTGCTTTCACTTCTATTCTATTATTAGTTAAAACTCTTTGATTAATCTCCAATTCTTACTAAAGTATTGTATTTTCCAGTTTGGGTGACAATTTAGTTTTTTCCCTTTATTATTACCTTCTAAAAAATATACATCCAGATTAGCACTACTATTGTGCCCAACTATTATCCCCTTATCACCGTGTACTTTAACATTCATCCCAACATAAGCAAAAGGAATACCCCTGTATTTTGCATTATCTTTAAATGCTTGTGGTGTTTTAGGACTATCTACACGGCAAATAATGGATAGAAAGCAATCATCCGCACAGCCATCCAACATGTGTATATAGGCTTGCTTTGCTTGCCCAGTAGATGTAGCAAAAGTACTCCACCAATGTTTACCATCAAGAGAGCATTTATAGTATCTTGGAATTACTTTTTTATTCATATCTTTTTTTTACTCTAATTGATTTAAAAATATTCACTACAAACAAATCCATTTCGTGGAGTAAAGTCCTTAAATTCACAACTTCTAAAAATCCACTTCTTATTAGCCCATCCGGCTAAATCCTTTTGCCACTGAGGGATAATTTGACGAGGATTATTTAAGTTCCGGTAAGGCTGGCAATGTGGTAAGAACCGACCGCCTTTCATTCTCCAATGATTTACTCGTTCAAATGCTTCTTTGAAGTCACTGAGCAGGATGCAATAAAAGAAGTATTCTCCTTTGTAACCGTACTTATCAATCAATGCAGTAGCCCGTTCACATTCTACAATTTGTCCCGGTGTATCACAACCAAATCGAATGCGTTTTATCCACTTCACTTTAGCGAGTAGCTTGGCAATATCATCTGTCACTAAACGAGCGTCCAATCCTTGATTGAAATCTACACGCAGTTCTAGACGGATAATTTTCTCAATCTGTTGTAGACCATAATCTGATGCGAGCACATTGTTATCCATGAGGATGATATTTTTCCTTCCATTAACGGCTATTTCTTCAATGTCCATATAAGGAGTTATCTTACCTTCTTTTTGTGGAACTATGCACCACTTACATTTGTTGGGGCATCCACGAGTGAGAAAACCGTATGCCAGTTTTTTATCTACATTGTACAAATCATAATCAGGAATACTCCTGTCTATATCTGCTGGAAGCGTTTTTGATAGGTCATAACCTGTACCACCCTTCTCTATCTGATCTGTGTTAGTTATCCATTGCCGATAATCTTCTGTAAAGTTGAATACTTTAGCCATGTAAACTTTATCATAATGTTCAAATGGATTGTACCACTCTACGGTATCACCTTGTAACTTGTGCCAAGCGGATAACTTCATTAGTGCCAAATTGGGGAAGTCATGGCTATCGACGTCTATTAATCCAATATTCATTATTATCTTGTTGTTATGTGGTTACTTTCTTGAAAAACGTCCTATCGGGTTCTTCTGAAAACTCATATATTTGTCCGGCATGGAAGAACAGTTTTGGTATGAGTGATTGCTTATCTAATGCGTAGCATTCCTTGATACAGATATATTTCATATTTATTCTGGATTTGAAGATTAACGATTGACTAAATCGAAACGAGGAAGCCTTTCAACCACTTTAGAATACAGTTCCTCGACGGGAATGATTTTACGTCCGCTTCTATCTTGTTTATGGCACGCATCTTTTAATATTTGGTCTGAGATAAAGCCCAATTGATTAGCTCTAAGAACTGCAATCATTTTAGAAGTATTCCTATCACAAATATCATTCCATAACACATATATATTTGTTCCATAGATTTCCAGTGTATCTAAAGCAAGGATTTTCCCAAGTCCTCCCATAAAGTCATCAGGATCAACTTGTTTACCACATTTAATAATCTCCATGAGGGCTGTCATAGTTCCCGGATTACCTTCACACATTTTGATTACTGCTGACATTATATTATCAGCCAAAGTTATTTTGCTCATATTTATTCTGTTTTGATTTTTTATTCTTTGGCTTTTTAATTGATTGAAGCCCCTTTTCAGCTCTTTTTAAACAGACTTTGCATATTCCAACGTTTGAAATATTATTTCTAAAGATAGAATACTCATAATCTTCTATTTTACCATCCTTATCATACCATTTCCTATTCCATCCACGAGAACACATAGGATAACCCGGATTAGAGAAATCACCATCATAAAGATGTGTTACCATGTTTTCACCATTATCACCACGAAATACTCCGGTTATATATTCTTTACAATTAATATTCATATCGTATTAATATTGAGTTAATGTATCTACGTCCTTCGGCAGTTGGACGATAAACGACATCACCGAATGGTCCGGCTGATTTTGTCAATAGACCGTTTTTTACCATTTCTTCTAAATCATCGGAGGGTTTACTATAACCACCCCATCCTTTCTTACAGATATTTCCTAAATGAATAAGCTGCATCTTACTTAACTTTATATCCATTTGATTCATTATTGTTCTTTCTTTGAATTAAACTCTATTACTCACACAATCCATGAAACATGCTCATGCAAGCGTAACCACCTTCCGGCTCGAAAGCATCCAGCGTAGCATTCTTATCAGTCACATACTGGAAGACATCTTCAACCGTTGGATATTTCCGGTTTGTACATGCATATCTTGGAATATAGGTTGGTGGAAAGAAAGTGGAGCCACGCTCTGTTTTTTCACGCATGAGGCGTTCCGCTTCCAGCAGTCTTTGTTTCATCGGTTCATCTTGCATTAATTGCAATACTTCACGTTTCCGGCACATGATACAGGGAAAACAACCAACTCGAGAAAATCCTTTGTAATAAAGTGGATTTGGCTTTTGTCCATCATTTAGAATACAGTCAATAACATTCTGTGAAGTCCAACGAAAAATTGGGCGGATAACGGAAGCATCGTACTTTGAACACCATTCTCGAACCTCTTTACTCCGATAAGTTTCTTTTTTCCCTTTCTTATTAGGTTGAAAATATGATTTGAAGTACATACATTCATCCTCCATTGCAGCACGTGTGGCACTTTCACCTGCTCTGATTCCCTGAATGATAATACAACTTTCTTTTAGCGAAAGCACATAATCAATCATAGGTTTCATCTTTAGTTCCGAAGTACAGAACCTGGCATTGGTAGATGGGAAACGTTTTTTATACACTGCTAAAGAGACAAAGTCATACTTTGATTTTAGCGTGGTCAATTTAACCCCCATTTGAGAACAAATACCTGTAATGTGTTGATAGGTATCAGGGTGTTCCCAACCCGTATCACAGAAAACCGCTTCTATTTTATCGATTCCGTATTTATTGGCGGCTTGGATTAGGCAGGCTTGCGAATCCTTGCCACCGGAGAAACTAACAATTATCTTCATAGTGGATAGACCTTTTTATTTTCATCTTCAAAATATACTGTCTCATATTTACTCCGATTAAAAGCAAGTGGAATGTTTTCTATCGGGCAATATCCGAGAAATTCATACGTCACTCCATTTTTGCGAATAGAGAATAAGTCGCCTATGTTTAAATTCTTAATTTTACTCATATCTTTTTTTACTCTAATTGTTCTACTTCTTCTATTGCTTTAAAAATCTCAAGAATCACCTGTGGAACTATGGCGTTTCCATATCCTTTAATTGATTCCTGTCTCCATTTTGTGAAAGGAATGGTAAGGTTGTCCACATTAAAGGGAATCCCATCATTTCCTCGACAAACAGGGGATTGAGTTGGGAAGTTCTGCCACCATTCTGTAAGCAATGTTCCCCTAACATTACTGGAAGATTGCAGAGGCTGTCCGTTCTCATCTTTCCATCTTTCCGTTTCAGTGCTTGAGGGGAGACGGAGGGCTGATAATCTCGGCGTATCGGAGTAGGTAACATCCCATTCACAGCCATTGCGGTCAAAGCTGTTCCCATCTGACTGTTTGGATTGTATTTTTTGCTGTATTTGTCCGCTTCCCGAGCATTGGGAGTCGGAAGCAACTGAACCATTCTTGCAAGTCCTACACTTCCGTTTATCCCGTTTTGATTGATCTTCCTCGGAGTTCCGTTTCCTGTTGTAATAAAATGGTCGTTCTTTCCAATTATCGCTCCGGTTGTTGCATCGCTTGCCATTGGTGTCGGGAGCAATTCCATCGGATAGAACCTTGTCTTCCCGTTCTCGTCGCACATCTTCAGTCCTTGAGTTTGCACAGTGGGCAACAAGCCATACTCTGTCTCTTCTGTGGGGCGCTCCGACGGCACAAGCCGGAATAAGCAACGGTTGGACGGAATATCCTTCTCGCTCAAGGTCTTTACAGATGGTTTCGACGACATACTCTTGTCGTAGCAATATTCTTTTTCGGTTATCTTCTCCGAAAAGAGAGGTTTGGCTTCCCACTTCAGTCTCCTTGCCGGGCTGAACCATTGTGAGGATTCCAGCAACGTTTTCACCAATAACCCAAGCGGGTCGGATTTCTCGTATAGCACGGAGCATGTGTGGCCAGAGATAACGGTTATCATCCGCTCCCTTTCTCTGACCTGCGAGGGAGAAAGGCTGGCAAGGAAATCCGCCTGTGAGGACATCGATTCTTCCTTTCCATTGACTAAAGTCTGTTTTGGTAATATCTTCATAATGTTCAGAATTGGGGAACCAATATTTTAGTATCTCATTGCAAAAAGGGTTTATCTCACAGTGAAAGGCATTTTTCCAGCCCATCCATGAAGCTGCGACGCTAGGGGCATCAAAGCCGCTGAATAAACTGCCATGAACTAATTTCATTTTAGATTTTGTTTATTAATACTCATTTGACATTCTCTCAACTTTTTGAGCAGGAATCTGCCGGGCTGGTTGATGCCGCCTTTTTTAATTTCGGCAATCAGCTTTTTACATTCTTCGAACAGTGTCGGGTCTTGGATATATAGGCGAACAGAATCAGCATCGGATTTTGTCAGGTTCATTAGCAGAAAAACATACATAAAGTAGTTTTCATGAGACATCACCCTTATTTGTCCTTCACGCTCCATTCTCTGTAGATTTTGGATGATTATATAGAAGTCACACATTGAGGGGTTATCTAACCATTGCTTGATGAGCCCCGTGCCGATAGATGATTCTTTACCGTTTTCGGCAAGGCGCATAGCTTCCCATACGTCATTTTCTGTTATACCCGGTTTACCACGCAATTCTGCCTTAATATCAAAATATTTTTCAGAAGAAGGAGACGAAGTTATTCTTCCTCCTCTGTCCGACGAAACGACCCCGTTAGGGGGAGTTTGAGGAGGAGTTTTCTTTTCTTTTATTTCCTTTTCTTTTATTTGTGTACTTTTTGCGGAGTTTTTGGGCTTTTCTTCGGAAGAAATGCGTTTATCTTCGGAAGAAATAAGGATAAACTCTGAAATTTCACACTTTCTTCTGCAATCATCACAGATTCGTTTATAGCGTTCTTGTATTCCAATTGAAGTGAGAACTTTTTCCTTATCAAAGAGTTCTTTGGAAAACAACCCTAGCGCCAGGCAACATCTGACGACCTCCTGTATATACGCTTCTTCAAAACCGGTTTGTTCCGATAATATGAAGGGCAACTCTTCGTCCCACAACATGTAATACCCATTCTTATAGATAAGACAAAGCAGGAGAGCATATACAGTGACGGCCTTGCCACGCTGGTACTTGATCAGTTTCCTTATTTTTATGTCCTGAAAAAAGTCAACGTCAAAAGGAAAATAGTCGAGCCCTTTTTTTACATTTCGTCCCATATCATTCTGTATTTTTTAGATAACTATCCACTTCACGAATGAAATCATCCAGCGAACGGCACACAACATATTTGTATTCTCCGTTTTCACAAATTATCTTTTGCCATTCTTTCTGTGAGTCAGATTGCCGACCAACAGGAGTTTTCATTTCAATGAGCAGCGCACCATAATCACGATTGCTTTTCAACAGAATCAAATCAGATACACCGGCGGTTACACCTTCATCTTTCAATTTACCACCTGTAACAGCATCACGTCTACCACCATTTGGTACGGCGAATAGTCGGCCTTGCAACTTCGGATACTTCAAATTGAAGTATTTTACACAAGCGCATTGTATGCGGTGTTCCTCATCGTTATGTTTTTGCTTCTTTTTTTGTTTTCTTTCCTTTGAGAGCATCTCTTCCAATGTCATGGCTGTTTTCATTTTTAGGTGTAACAATAGTGTCCTTTCCTGTTTTGTCGACTACGACTTTCTTTCCTCCAACTGTTATTGTTGTCTTACAACCTTCAGGAAGTGATTGGATGAAATTGCGTACAATAGGGGAGTTGGCATTTTCGCTGATGGTATCTGTAATGGATTCTTCGGCAGAATACGGGTAAACATCCATGATAGCGGTTTCGGCAACAGATGCAATTTGATAATCTGCCATGGTTCCTTTCATTCCTTCATCCAGCTTTTTTACAGCGTCACGCAAGTCGGCAGCCTGTACCAATACTTGTGTGGAAGTCTTTTTCTCTGCACCGCTTTTATCATCCAGTGTGATAAAAAATAGTTTGCACTTGAACCAGCGGTCGGCACTCGCTTCGTCGCTAGGGAAGAGTTCACTATAGTTGGCACGTTTAATGTCTGATATAGTAAATTCTCCAGAGATAAATGGGGTCATTTCTTCGATGATCCGTGCTTCGGCCTCTGTAAAGCTAAGTGCATCGACAAGATAAGGTTCTGTAACTTTCTTGTTCATCCCATTTTCCATTACTCTTTCGTAACGGATTTTACATTCAAACCATGTATGCATCATAAATTCATTCGAGCTTTAAGTTGTTTACTAATGATGAGCTTGGCAGAGCGTTGAGCTGGAATAACAACTGTTGTTCCCTTACTAATATTCCGTGCTTTCTTTCTTTTGGAGGTGTATGCTTTAATTGTGGCAAAGCCACGGATATAAACACTCTCACCTCTACTGAGTGAATTTTCGATAGCATCAAAAACACAATCTACGGCTTGAATAGCTTGTGAACGACTAATAGTCGTATTGTTGATGACGTGTTCAACGATTTCAATTTTTTTCATTGCTGTATTTTTATTAAAATGGTAAATCACTTCCGTTAGGTCTACAATCCTCAATTTTGTACTGAGTATCTTCAACTGATTTTATTGTACATAAAACATATGCTTTCTTCTTAAGAAGAGTAGCAAGTCTTTTCGCTTCATTTTCGGCGCTTTCCAAATTCTCATGTTTGTAGGTAGGAGTGGCGCATCCTTCTACAAATACCATATAAAATTTATCCATAGCTCTATTTAGTTATTTATAAATAGCCCGCATTTCCCGTTCATTTGGTTTTCCTCTGCTACTGTTTCGACCTTGTAACTCGTACTGCCAACGCAAGCAAGACTAACGAGGATAGATGGTATCTTGATGTTTGTCGATGTTGGCTATCTGTTCCATTCCAAACTTACTGATTACTACAAGGTGTTTACGGGCTATTATACTTTCTCAAAGTCATTCCTAAGATGGCATACGTATATGACTTAGATGATTTGGATTCTAAGGCAAAATGAAAGTTCAAGGCAAAAAGGATGACATTTAAAACCACAAAAATTATATCGAAATAGATTCTCATATTACTTTATTTACTGGTTACTACTAATTTTTTATTCAGTTTTTTTATTAGTTGTCTTATTACCCATGCGCGACATACATTACGTTGTCCGGGATGATTGTCATACATTATTGCAGCATCATCAAGATATTTGATAATTTTCTGCATATCTGTTTTGCATACTTCCATTATCCCGATGCTGTTAAGAATGATTTGACCAATTCATTGAAATACATTTCATCGGTCGGAATATCGTCATCAGAGTTCATAATCTCGGATGCGATGGATTTCTTACGGTGAATAAGAGAGTATATCGTATGGTCGATTGTACCACGACCAAGCAGATAATAACAGGTTACATTGTCCTTTTGCCCTATACGGTGCGCACGGTCTTCACATTGACAGCAATCTGCATATGTCCATGCAAGTTCAATGAAAGCAACATTTGAAGAAGCTGTGAGTGTGAGGCCAACGCCGGCTGCTTTAATGGAACAGATGATGAGTTGCACATTGGGGTTGTTCTGGAAAGCATCCACGGAAGCCTGTTTGTTTATTGCGCTATCACGCCCTGTAACTGTGACGGCTTTTGGAAATACCTTTTGCAGTTCATCTACAATCTCATGAAGCGAGCAGAACACAATCAGTTTTTTGCCACTGTCAAGGAATGTCTTGATAAAGTCAACAGCTTGTGCAATTTTCCCTTTGGTGGCTAAGGAACGAAGTGTCATGAACTTCACAAGTGCTTCCATACGCATCTTGCGGCGTATTTCCCAATCTGTACATTCTGTATATTCTTGTAGGTATGTAGCGAGATCGGAAGCTGCAAGATTGTATTCGGCACTGTTGGATATATCGACATACAGGTCTACTCGTGTTTTGTCAGGTAACTGGGGAAGTACCTTTGCTTTTTCACGGCGTATCATGCAAGTATCATAGAGTTGCCGAGATAGTTCGGAAAGTGGTACAGCCGGTTCCGCATCCTTGTCTTTCGGGTCAGTGCAATAGTCAGCTATGAATTTTCCGCGACCGCCAAAGTCGTTTAATCTGTTCATGATAGAAAGTTGTGCTATCAAATCTTCCGGACGGTTGACAACGGGGGTACCTGACAGGAGTATTATCCATTCCTTGCCAACAGACAAACCTTTGGTAAAGATTGTTTGTTGTGCAGATGGGTCTTTCACACGATGGCTTTCGTCGATGATGATTGATTTGAACATCTGTATTTGAGGACAGAATACAACATCTTTAAGACGGAACTGCTTACTTTCCGCTTTGATGTCCCAAACAAAATATTTGCGTAAACTTTCGTAATTTACCACTGCTACCTGATGTACTCCCATAGATAACAGGTAATTCCATGTCGTACGTACAGCATTGTCCAGAACGACCGCAGATTTATCCGTGAATTTCTCGAACTCGCGTTGCCAGTTGATTTTGAGCGAGGACGGGCAGATAACAAGACAAGGATATGCATTGGCTGTATCAACAATGCCGATACTTTGCAATGTCTTTCCTAATCCCGGTTCGTCACCGATAATAAGACGGCGGTGTTTCAGTCCATAAACTATACCTTCACGTTGGTAGTCGTATGGTTCAACGCGCAGATGATGTTTGAGTCCGTTCATTGTATTTCCATCCATTAAGTTCATAAACACGTTTCTTTGCTTTCTCACGGTCGTAGAAGATTGGTTCGCTAAGTACCGGAGAGGCTGACTGAAAATTATCTGTTACCTCTGTATAGCGGTATATACGGAATCCTCGTCCGTGTGGGGAGTAATGATATTGTCCTACCTGTGGTTTCATTTGAATTCTTCTATTTCTGTGATTAAATCATCTTTGTCAATACCTTTGATATACTTATTGAGAACAAGGTCAATACATTGGTTATAGAACCTCTCAAATTCGTGTTGTTCCATGGCGGCAAACGATATACTGAGATACTCTATTTCATGTTCACCATATTCATTGAGAGTATTAGTGAAGTAGCCAAGGTCACGTTTGAATCGGCGAAGCATATCCTGTTCATTATGTATGTGCCACTTCTCGACTAATGGCAGGGGCAAATTGTCGAAAGTAAGGCGTACCAAAGCGAAAAACTTTTTGTGGTGCTCATAATTGCGTGGATTGCTTACCTTACACTTGACTACATTACCAATCTTCAAGTGTTTCTTTAGTTCGAGGTCTGTATTATACAGAGGAACTAATCCATATTGAGTTACTTTGCAATATATGTCCATTGTTAATTGTCTTGTGGAGTTAAACACCAGTATTGGAAAGCCAATTCTTCATATTTCTCGCGTCCACGGTTGTAGACCTTATCATCCCGATTGATGAACTTCTTGAATACTTTGCAGTTCTTTTTGCTGATAGCATAAATGAAATCACGGTTGGAACCTGCAATGTCCATATACCAAGCACGACTCCTGTCCCAATCGAAGAAGTCAATCGCTTCTTCAAACTGTTGCTGTGTTGAGGCAAATGTGGTTTTAAGATCACCGCCAAAAAGGCCGAGCCACCAATCCCACTTACATCGTGTATCAAGCGAAAAGGGGAAACCACAATAAGTAAATTGTTGTTGTGTGTTTACCATGAAACGCTGTGTTTCGGCATAACCAAGCACTTTAAAAAGAAACTCATCACGGCGTGCTTCCATGCGAAGTGCCTTTAGCATTTCTTGTGCATGCCGGAACTCATCTTCGGTATATTGTTCATCATCTACTGTCAGGCGGTAGTAGTCTACTCGTGCAGGTTCGGTAATAATTGCATCTACCAGTGAGCCGAAACGAAATGCAGCTTCCTTATCACCGAATTGCATCCGAGGATGGAGAATGTTTTTTAGTTCGGTGAGGTCAGAGTTACTAACCTCACTACGATTGTAATATGTATCGGGATTGTGACTCATGGTTACTTTGCTTTCACATCGTCAATATATTGTACACTCTCATTTTCAATATAGACACTATCCTTGTTAGCCAGTTTTTCACAGAACGTAATTTGTTTTTTGAATAACTTACTCAACTCTTCAACCGAAAGTGTGCACCCTTCTTTACTCCACCACATTGAGAGTATTGGCATGATACCTTCAGGGTTAAGTAACTCTATCTTTTGAGTGACTTTTACTTTGGGCTGATAATTCTGCATAGAAGCTTGTTCAGAAAATAATCCGTTCATTTCAGCTTGCTGGCGTGCCATTTCCGCCTTTTGCTTTTCTTCCTCTTCTTTGCGTTTGCGTTCTGCCTCTCGCCCTTCGGCTTCCTTGCGTTGGCGTTCTTCCATTTCAGCTTTGACACGTGCAGCTTCGGCCGCATCAGCTTGTGCCATGCGTTCGAGGTTTGCTTTCTTTGAGGGCAGACGGTCAAGAATGAAATCCTTGTTGTCTTGGATTTCTGCAGTGTATTGTTCGGTAAATTGCTTACCAAGGCGTTCCTTTGTGTCAGTTTCAAATTGTCGAAGCTCGTCTACCGAAATATTGGCAGGTATACGGATGAGAGTATGAAGATTATGTAACCAGTCAGCAGGAAGAGAAACCGAAAAGTTCTTTACCTCACTGTACACTGTGTTATAGTTCTCGAGCGTAACACTGTTATCCTTTGTAGTGAGCCAATTGATGGATTGATTGAGATATGTTTGGAATTGTGCCTTAAAATCCCCTTCAATGTCTTGTTTCAATTTTATACGAGCTTGTTCCGCTTGTTGACGTTTGTACTCTTCCTGACGGCGTTTTTCTTCTTCGGCACGTTTCTTTGCTGCATACTGGTTACGGTATTGTTGGAGTTTATAGGGGATAGTATCAACTTTGGTGGGGTCAATAGCATTCTCTATTACCGTAAACTCTCGACGGATGTCATCAAAAAGTTTTGTGACAGGCGAACGTTTCTCGTTCATCTTCTTGACTGTTTTACGTGCTTTTTCGATGAAAAGAGCTGCCTCTTTATCAAGTTCGTCAGTCATTCCACCATTAGTTGTAATGGTATTGAGTATGGATTGTCCGGCACTGATACATCTTTCACATGACAGTTTATTGTCATTATATGATTGTGGAGCAGCAGACACTATGGTCTGTATATTTTCCTGTTTGATGATTGCTAATTCTGTAAGCATATGTACAACGTATTAAGGTTAGAAAGTATCATCGTTATCTCCTTGACTTGCTGGGTCAATAGTTACCCCTGCCGACATATCAGGTTGAGGCGCGAAATGCTGTTCTTCTTGCTTTTCCTGTGGTTCGGGTTGTGTGGTATCGATTCCACCGTAAGGATCGAAACCTCCTTGCGGGGTATCAATAATGTCGGATTCCATGACGGAGCCTTTACCGATATTGATTTTAGGATAAGTCTTGAAAGCGTGTTTGATGCATTTGGCAATGAGGAAGCCGGTATCAATCTGCCCATTGATATTGTAGAGTGCATTGCTTTTCACTACAGTTTCTCCGGTGCGGCGGTCTTTATAGGAATTTTGTTTCTCTGAATAACCTTGTAACCGTTTCCAGTCGGTTTCTGTCATAACAGAATAGTCAATTGACCCATCTGCACGTGTGATTTTGACAAAGCAAGCAACAATACGGTCGCTTTTGCGAGGAAATGCAGACATATAATTGACAATCTTCACTCCGTTCTTCTCTCCATATTCAAAACTATCTCCGTCATAGACAATAACTGGATTGTCGGCATGGCGTATCTGTCCAACTTTTGCACGCAGTGCCAGCTCTCCATATCCGGAGATAGCGAGACTGCATACTTTTTCCCAAACTTCTTTGCCGTTTGAATCAACTCCTACTTTGCAATTACGGGTAAGAAGATAACACAGTGCTTGCGCACCAGGAGCCAATGTGATACCTTTGACAGCAAGGTCGATAAACGCATAGAAGATAGATGTTCCGGAGCATAAGCGCAACTCATCTTTGTCGCGTAACTGCTGGTTGAAGTAAATAGCTTCACGTTCATAGACGTTTTCTCCGCCTTCTTTCCAAATGGAATTATACACGCTGATAAACTGGCTACGTACACGTTCATTGCGTATTACGTCAATTGCTTTCATTTGTTGCAATTCTTTGGCCAATGAAATAGCATTGCTCATAATTAATAATTTAAAAGGTTTATAATACAGTTTGCTTTTGTGACCCGAAGCAGATTTGAACTACTACTTTCTGTTGATGTGCTACCATTACACTATCAGGTCTGATTGTCACTTGAAATAATCTTGTTTCTTCTGTTGAAGAGCGCGTAACTCTACTGTGCGATATTCAACTTTGCCCGGGCGCTTACAGGGATTTATCTTACCCTGTTTGCGCCATCTATCCACATTGCCGCGACCGAACATTGCGTATGCTTGTCGCTGACTAACCATTTCGGGGTCGTTGCGTGTGTCAGCAAGCATTCGAACCACTGATGTAGCAACATCGTGGATGAATGTGTCATAAGTGACAGATTTATCTGTGAAATCAAGTGTGAACATAGAGTGTTACTTTCTTTGATTATTGTGACAATGCATCGTAATATTGTTTATTGGCCATATATTCATCGGCTATTTGGCGGTCGGTGCATCCGTTACCGAGTTTCAGATATATAGCCTCGTATGCCTCTTGTGGCATAGCATACACTATTTGTTCTGTACGGTCAGTGGTACCTGCTATACCAAGTAAGCAGAAGAACATAATGAAGCCTGCTACAAAAACGATGATTTGTTTAGTGACTCTATTGAAATTCATATGATATCATTTTAATCGGGTTACTGTTATGGTGCGTTTTTCGCGATCAGTCTCTGTTTGATACTTGCGGTCGAGAATTAACCCGAGGTCAGACGCCTGGGCACGCACACTCTTGGTTTTCGCTATGGGGAAAGTAATCTCTCCACCTACTTTCAAATCCGTTAAAGCTGGACGTACTTTTACTTGATTTTCTGCCATTTTCTTTGAGGTTTATGGTTTATTGTTTAACTTTATGGTGCAAAGATAATCAAATATGATTTGGCTAAATCAAATTTGATTTGATAATTGGTATGATTAGTAATAATTAACATATTTGTGATTTGTATAAATCGTGTTTGATTATGAAATTGGAAAGAGTAAATATTGGTATAAATATCGAACAGAAGCTGAATGAGCTTGGTATTTCAAAATCAGAATTTGGCAGAAGGATTGGTATTCCACAGCAAAATGTGAATAGAATACTTGAGAAGCCCAATATTGACACTGAAAGATTGATTGCTATAAGTGAAGCGTTGGAGTATAATTTTTTCAGTGATTATTCGAGTGAGTACAACAAGGTAGTTGCTTCTGGTGAGGGTTCTGTTGCTGTTAATGGAAACAATAATAGTAATGTTGTTGCTGGTTGTGATGCAGCTTTGTTACAAGAACGCATCAAACATTTGGAGGAACTTCTTGCCGAGAAAGAACGGTTAATTACGGTTTTAATGGAGAGGAAATGAAAAAGGAAGTCTTAATATTGCTTCTTGCTTTCTGTTCTATGTGCTTGGTCTGTAGGGGACAAAATACGAAATCAATTGAGGAAACAAAAAAGAAAATAGAAAATCAATATGTTACTTTTTGTTCTCAACTAAATAAACAGTTGCCAATGAGAGTAGATGAGGTTACTACACTCAAATCTGTCGCTTTTGTCAATTGGACTATGATGTGTTATTATTCAGTTGAGATAAATATGGCAGATTACCAAGATATAGAGTTGAAGGAATTTATGAAGGGTATTAGAGATAAGCAGAAGAAACAGATACCTACTATGATTTCGAATGGGAGTTATCAGTTTACTCAAAGTGAATTATATGAATATCTAAAGGGTACAGGGTTAAAGTTTCGTTTCATTTACCATGATTTAAACAATAGGCAAATAGGGGTCAATCAGTTTGATTATAAGGATTTTGCAACAAGGATAAAATGGGAAGATTAAAAATAAAAACATTGAACGACTTTTACGACATTGAAAAGTTTCTTAAAGAGTTGATTGCTTGCAGTGAACAAGCGCAATCAAACGGGGTTATGGTATTTGCTTTTATCTTGTATAGAGACGTTGACTATCATCTAGCTGAGATATTGGTGAATGAGAACCGTTGGAATGCACTCAACGAGAAATCTGGGGACAAATTGTGTGTGTATAGCCTTAAAGATTCTTCCACATCATCAGGCCCTACTCAATATTCCGATCAGGTTTTTCCAAAATCTTCTTTTTCGTCTCTATTTACGGCCCAGATGATGATTACGATACCATATAAGCGTTCTGCTAGGAGGATACCTCCATTTAAAATAACAGATGCGATTTTTACAGAGGATATTCTTAATGAAAAGTTGATATATCCGTCAATATTATTTTTTCAAATAGAAAATAAGCAAATATACGACTCTGTGCTTTACCCCTTGATAGAAGAAGGAGTAGAGGAACTACATAAAGAAATGCTGGATTGTTTTGGAAGAGTAAATTCATATCTTGAAAAGAAACATAGCGGGGAGGGGGGAGAACTGAGTGAGATATTTGATGGTATTAAAAATGATATTAAACTTTATAGGACTAAACGGGTAGGGTATCATATAGTGAAAAAAGTCATGAAGTATATTCCTCTTTCTGTTCTTATTAAGGCTATATCTGCACAATTCTTCTAACTGAAAAATATTATGGAACTGAAGGACTTTATAAAAACGGCATTAACTGACATTGTGGAAGCAGTGAAAGAAGCGCAGGATTCGGTTAAAGATATTGCCACTATTGCTCCCTATACAGGAGGAAATAAAGTAACATATATAAAAACTCCTGACGGTTATGCAAATATATCAAATATTGATTTTGATGTTGCTGTGACCACAGAAACCACTGAAGGTACTTCTAGCGGCATTAAGGGCGGTATAGCAGTTGCCGGAATATTCAATATTGGCGGAAATGGCAATGAAGCAGCAGCAGAAAAGTACCAAAATGTATCAAGGATAAAATTCACGATACCTGTATTGCTTCCTCATGCTTCATCGCTTGAGGAAGAAGTGCTAATAAAAGATGGAGCAAGGCATAAAGCGATTACTCGTCGCGAAAATCAGAATATAAACGACCAGTAATTGCAAGGAAAGCATCTTCTGCATAACTATATGCGACATTACTGGTGCTTTCATATTTTAGATATGCAAAAACCAGTCGCGTATATAATTTGCGATAATACCATCTGCGATATAATCTAATAATCTTTTTCATGGCGACAAAGGTAACAGATTGAATGGAAAATAGAAGTATAACTTTAACCATATATGAGGATAATTGAATGAAAAAACGGTGCTAACAAATAGTTGTACAATATTATAGAACTCGTTGAAAAGCAACGATAATTGGCTGCGGCGCAAGCAGCAATAGAAGGGTAGTTGAATACACTGGTTAGGTACTTAACTATCTGATAAATAGGCTGTAAATACTTGAGAAAGTATTTGCAGTCTATTTTTTTTGTGAGCTGACAAACTGTGTATTTTATAAAAAACTAACTAAAAAGTTGTTTTATCAAGAAAAGGATTATACTTTTGCACCCCGAAAAATGATAAGGTATTTCGGGGATTTCCCCGTAGTGTTTAATTAAAGACAACGATAAAATGAAAAAGATTGTAATTTTGTTTTTTGTGGTAATGGTAGCATTGTCTGCCAAGGCTCAATTCTATGTAGGTGGTAATGTTGCATTGTGGCATAATGATGATGCTGATAATACTTCTTTTTTGATAGCACCGGAGCTTGGATATAATTTGAGTGAGCAATGGGCAGTCGGGGCTACATTGGGATTTGCACATAACAGCGAAGAGACGGCCGGCTTCAAAAATGCTTTCAGTTTTGCTCCTTACGTTCGCTATTCATATTATGAAAATAAAGTGGTACGCCTGTTTTTGGATGGTGGTATCGGAGTTTCCTCTGTAAAGTGGGATGGAGAATCTGAAGGTGGTTTTGAATTAGGTATCAAGCCGGGACTTGCTATAAAATTGAACGATCATTTCAGCTTGGTGACCAAATGTGGTTTTCTAGGATATAGGGATGATTATGTGTATGGCACTAACGGTTACGGATTTTCATTTGGCAGCGAGGACTTGTCATTTGGCTTCCACTACGAATTCTGATAAGGAGAAACGAACAAAAAACAGGAAAGGGAGTCCCTTAAAAATAGGGGATTCCCTTTCTTTATTATAAACTAAGTTACGCATTTATTTTAATCCGACAACTTCTTCAACTTCTTGAAATGCTCAATCACAGCCAGATAATCTTGATCCGAGCAAGCATCAAACCTATTCCAAAGGTCACCCAGTACGACAGCCCCACCAAAACCGAAATCTTTAATTTCGAGTAAGTTATCTTCGTTGATACCGCCCAATGCCATTACTTTGGAGTCAATGATTCTGGCTTTTTGAGCCTCACGCAATTCTTCGGCGGTATATGTAGAATAGTAGTTCACCTTGGAGATGCTGTCATAGATAGGACTCATGAAAACATAATCATAGAAATGCTTTCTATTTTTCACTTCTTCGACAGAATGGCAGGAACAACTGACGTGCCCCGCATAGTCATGCGGCTCTTTCGGATTACGTGCATTCAGATGAATCCCCATCAGGTTGAATTCTTCTTTCAAGTAAAAGTGCTCGTGTGTGACAATGCGACGGTGATATTTTTCAGGGATAAGCGTCAGTAACCGTTCTGAATACATGGCCGGAGTCTCCGGTTTCCTAAGATGTAGAATGTCCAGTCCCTCTTCGAAAAGAGCAGTAATAATCTTATCTTCTTCAACGAAGAAAGTGGGTGTGGTGACTACAATTAATTTCATTTCCTTTGTTAACTTGGATTGTTTAGCAAAGTTAGTAATTAACTATATCACAAACCAACGTTTATAGTGAAAATTTGTTAGATTGCAATGTCCGCAAGTCAATAGTCCATAGCTCGCCCGCTAAAACGTTGCCAAAACCACAGATTATTTTCAGGACTTCCGTAGCTTCAATGCTTCCTACGACAGCGGGAGTTATTCCCATTACGCCTTTAGGTGGCGGCGGCATCCGCTTCATTTCTTCTTCATCGGGATAAAGGTCGCGGTAACTTTTCTTCCGGTTTCCATAATTGAATACCGAAACTTGTCCTTCGAAACCACAGATAGCACCGTATACGTACGGCTTTCCCTGTTCGATACAAATATCATTAATCAGATAACGTGTGGCGAAGTTGTCGCAGCCATCCACAACCATGTCGTATTCCCGGATAATGTCGCGAGCATTCTCCTCTGTCAGCCGGGTGGGGTAGTGGTGTACCTTGATTTCACTGTTAAGGGCAGAGAGCCGTTCCGCCGCACAAACTGCCTTAGGCCTGTCCAGCTCTTTTTCGGAATAAAGCACTTGCCGTTGCAGATTGCTGATACTTACCTTGTCATCATCTACCAGCCCGATATATCCCACACCGGCACCCGCCAGGTAAAGGGCTATGGGAGAGCCCAGCCCTCCCACGCCTACAATAAGCACTTTGGCTTCTTGCAGTTCTCTTTGACCTTCTTCTCCGATTTCGGGAAGAATTATTTGCCTGTCGTACCGCATCCGCTTATCTTTTAAAATCGAATGACTGATCCCAATCCTTCCAGATGGGTTCACGGCCTAATTTCTTCAAATCACGTTCCACTTCAACCGCTTTCCGTTCGTCACTGACATGGAATTGCTCCAATGTCTGGGGATAACTGTAATATCCTCCCGGCTCTGTCTTGCTTTCCGCACTCATGGTCGTAACACCCAGTGTTGCCATATTGTTCCGGATTTCTGCACTTTCACGGGTAGAATAGGAGATGTCTACATCATGGTCGAAGATACGCATGGCGAATGTCAGTTGCGCCAGTTCCCGGTCGTTCATGATAACATTCGGTTGGAAACCGCCATTCTCCGACGGACGCATACGAGGGAAGTTTACGCTATATTTGGTTTTCCAGTAGTGCTTTTGAAGATAACGCAGATGATACGCCATCATCGTTACATCTGTCCGCCATTCTTCCAGGCCTATCAGGACACCCATGCCGATTTTATGTACACCTGCCTGTCCCATGCGGTCAAAACCATTGACGCGCCATTCAAATTTAGACTTCATGCCTCTTGGATGGTACGTCTTGTAGTTTGCCTTGTTGTAAGTTTCTTGAAAACAGATTACGCCGTTCAGTCCATGCTCCGTCAGTTCCTTATACTCTTCCGCTTTCAGCGGCATTACCTCGATTTGCAGATTACTGAAATAAGGCTTTGCCAAATCCAGCGCACGGGCGATATACGGAACTCCGGCTGCCGCAGGGTTCTCGCCCGTCACGAGCAGAAGATTCTCAAAAGGAGCCAACCGCTTGATAGCCTTGTATTCATTGATAATCTCTTCCTCTGTCAGTATTGTCCTCTTCATCGGGTTACTGATGTGGAAACCGCAATAGACACAGGAATTAGTGCATGAATTAGTCAGGTAGAGCGGGACAAACATCGAGATTGTTTTGCCGAACCGTTCCATCGTGTATTTTTGGCTGAGACGTGCCATCACTTCCAGATAGGGAGCGGCGGCAGGTGAAATCAGCGCCATAAAGTCGTTGACGTCCAAATGCTCTTTCTTGCCTAGCGCACGGCGTACGTCGGCATCTGTTTTGGAATAGATGGCTTTTGTCGTCTCTTCCCAGGATATTTTTTCTAATTCGTCTGAGAACATTGTATTAATCATTTTTTTTACTCTTTTTTAAATCACGTGATAACCGCATCGCACAGAAGTTAGGGCCGCACATCGTGCAATATTCACCGTCGATATGATGTCCGGCACGGAAATACGTCTGTGCCCGTTCCGGGTCGAGGGACAAGTCGAACTGGTCTTTCCAGCGGAATTCATAACGTGCTTTGCTCAATGCATTGTCCCGTACCTGTGCGCCCGGATGCCCTTTGGCAAGGTCGGCGGCGTGAGCGGCAATTTTATAGGTGATAACTCCTACGCGTACGTCCTCTTTGTCCGGCAGGGCAAGATGCTCTTTCGGAGTTACATAACACAGCATTGCCGTACCCAGCCAGCCTATCTGCGCTGCACCGATAGCGGAAGTGATATGGTCGTATCCCGGGGCAATGTCCGTCACCAACGGGCCGAGCGTGTAGAATGGCGCGTCATGGCACTTCTCAATCTGGCGTTCCATATTCTCCTTAATCTTGTGCATCGGCACATGGCCGGGGCCTTCGATAAATGCCTGTACATTCTTGTCCCAGGCACGGAGTACGAGTTCTCCCATTGTATCCAGTTCTGCAAACTGGGCTTCATCGTTGGCATCGTAGATGGAACCCGGACGCAGTCCGTCACCTAAAGATACCGCTACATCATATTCCGCCAGAATATCACAAATATCGTCAAAGTGCTCGTACAGGAAACTTTCCCGGTCGTGAACCAGACACCATTTGCTCATGATACTTCCCCCACGGCTGACGATACCGCACAACCGCTTGTCGGCAAGGTGCACATTGTGGCGACGGATACCTGCATGAATCGTAAAATAATCCACTCCTTGCTCACATTGCTCAATCAAGGTATCCCGGTAGATTTCCCAAGTCAGGTCTTCCACTACACCGTTCACTTTTTCGAGCGCCTGATAGATAGGAACCGTACCGACCGGAACAGGACAGTTGCGGATAATCCACTCGCGTGTCTCATGGATATTCTCTCCTGTGGAGAGATCCATCAAAGTGTCACCGCCCCATTTGCAGCTCCACAGTGCTTTTTCCACCTCTTCATCAATGCTCGAAGTAGTAGCCGAGTTACCGATATTTGTATTGATTTTTACCAGGAAGTTACGTCCGATAATCATTGGTTCCGCTTCCGGATGGTTGATGTTGGCAGGCAGTACGGCACGGCCTTCAGCTATTTCCTGGCGGACGAATTCGGGAGTGATATGCGTCTTGATTCCCAATTCCTCGCAATTCATATTTTCGCGGATGGCTACGTATTCCATTTCGGGAGTTATGATACCTCTTTTCGCATACGCCATTTGTGTGATGGCTTCTCCCTTTTTCGCACGATAGGGCAGGGCGATATGTTCAAAACGCAGATGGTCGAGACTTTTGTCATCCCGTCTCATCCGTCCGTATTCAGAGGTGATTTCAGGAAGCTGTTCCACATCACCGCGACCGACAATCCATTCTTCGCGCATTCGCGGCAATCCCTTTTTAAGGTCGATATTCATCTCTGTATCACTGAAGGGCCCGCTGGTGTCGTATACATATACCTCAGGATTCGGTGTCGCTATCTTTTCTTCGCCTTCAAAACTGACACTGGGCACTTGTTCCACTTTCCGCATGGCCACACGGATATTCGGAAAAAGTTTGCCGGGTAAATATACTTTCTGAGAGCGGGGGAATTTTATTCTTTGTTCCATAATTGTTGTTTTATAGTCAACTACTTGTTCATAATTATTTATCCAGAAAAGCAGTTAAAGGTGAACTCGCCTCCGCTATAAAATTATCGGCTTGCAGTCCTAATCCCGCTTCGTAAGCCTGTCTTCCGGCTTCGGTGGCAGCTTTGAAAGCCTTTGCCATCTCTACCGGGTTTCCGGCAACGGCGATTGCCGTGTTCACCAATACGGCAGAAGCTCCCAGTTCCATCGCTTCGGCAGCATGGCTTGGCGCACCGATACCGGCATCCACTACAACGGGAATACCCGCCTGTTCGATAATGATTTGCAGGAATTCTTTGGTTTGCAGGCCTTTGTTCGTGCCAATCGGCGCACCGAGCGGCATGACGGTAGCTGCGCCGGCTTCTTCCAGGCGCTTGCAGAGCACAGGGTCAGCCTGGCAATAAGGCAACACGACAAAGCCCAGTTTCACCAGCTCTTCCGTAGCTTTCAATGTCTCGATGGAGTCGGGGAGCAGATAGCGGGGGTCAGGATGTATTTCCAGTTTCAGCCAGTTTGTTCCAAAGGCTTCACGAGCCAGTTGTGCGGCGAATACAGCTTCTTCCGCATCACGCACACCGGAAGTATTGGGCAATAACTGGATATTCGGATGGATAATATGTTTCAGCATGTCGTCCTCTTTGTTGTCCATGTCGATACGTTTCATGGCAACCGTAACCATCTCTGTGCCAGATGCCAGGATGGACTGTTCCATTACTTCATTGGAATTGAATTTTCCTGTTCCCAGGAAAAGGCGCGAGTTAAACTCGCGTCCTGCAATTACTAACTTTTCCATGTCTTTGGGAATTTTAGAATGATAGTTTTTTATTTATGAGTTACTTAAAATTCTGCGTGTTTCCGCTACCGGATTCTCCGCCCGAAGAATCGTGCCGGACATGGCAATCCCGTTGACTCCTGTACGGAGGATAGCGGGAATATCCTCTGCGGTAATTCCACCGATGGCCACTACGGGCAGTTCGATATTCGCTTCTTTCATCTGCGACATGATAGAGGCATAGCCTTCCAAGCCCAGTACAGGGCTAAGGTTCTTTTTGGTGGTGGTAAACCGGAAAGGGCCGATGCCGAGATAATCGGCTCCGGCGCGGTAATGCTGTACGACATCTTCGAATGTATTTGCTGTGCCGCCGATGATAAAGGCTTCTCCGAGTACTTGTCGTGCCTGGTCGATGGGCATGTCTTTCTTACCCAGATGCACACCGTCCACTTCCAGCTTCTTTGCCAGTTCGACGTGGTCATCGAGAATTAAGACGGCTTCGTGCTCCTTGCAGAGCGGCTTCAGTTGCAGGGCTACAGCTTCCACCTCTTCGAGAGGAGCTTCCTTCATGCGTAGTTGAATCCATTTGCATCCGCCTTCGAGAGCCATGCGTGCCGATTCGAGGTACGAATACCGTTCGGTCTGATGCGTGATAAATTGTAGACTGACCATTCCGTTATCCCCCGCAAGCAGCTTTGATAATTACCAGGTTATCGTTCTCATGAAGCATGAAACGTTCCCACTCGGTGCGGGGAATCATTTTGTTGTTTACGGCGATAGCGATGCCTTGAACCGGAAGTTCGAGTTGCGCTGTCAGTTGTGTAAGGGTAGAGCCGGGAGTCGTTTCCACCTCTTTGTTGTTCACTTGTACTTTCATTGTCCTATCAGAATAAATAAGTTGAAAGTAAATACAAAGAGCGTGCTTTTATAGAAAGGCGATAAGAAGAAACACAATCCCTACGTCAGTGCTAACTGCCTCAGGTTCCTAGGGTATAATCTCAGCCCCTCATGGGGCACCCCTTTGTCTTTACGGGAGCAAAGTAAGCGAAAAAGAAACAGAAAAACACTAAATCAGCAGATTTTTTTTCATTTTTCTTCCGGTTCCCTTTTTTTGATTGGATGAAAAAACAAATCGCGCGCCATTCTTATGGCCTTTGTCAATCCATATATTTATTCTTATACAAAAAAAAGGCCGCTGTGATTTTCACAACGACCTTTTCATTAGTATAGTTTAGTCAGTCAATCCGGTTACATCCTTTTTTCAACCACATCCCAGTCGATGATATTCCACAGCGCGTTGACGTGGTCGGCACGGCGGTTTTGGTAATCCAGATAATAAGAGTGTTCCCACACGTCGAATCCGAGAAGCGGTTTCAATCCGGCACGTACAGGATTGCTGCCGTTTCCTTCTTTGGTGATGTGCAGTTTGCCGTTCTTATCAACGGACAGCCATGCCCATCCCGAACCGAATAATCCTACTGCTGCTGCGTTGAACTCTTTCTTGAAGTTTTCAAAGCTGCCGAAGTCGCGTTTGATAGCTTCTCCCAGTTTGCCTGTCGGTTCCTTCTTTGAGGGTTTCGGTGCAAATTGCAGGAAATACAGGTTGTGGTTCAATACTTGTCCGGCGTTATTGAATATAGCTCCATCCGGTGCTGCGGCAACGATTTCTTCCACCGTCTTACCTTCATATTCTGTTCCCGGAACGAGGCTGTTCAGATTATTTACATACGTTTGTAGATGTTTTCCGTAATGGAAATCTATTGTTTGCTGACTGATTACAGGTTCCAACGCATTGTTTGCGTAAGGAAGTTTAGGCATTTCGTAAGTCATGGTCATCATAATTAAAGACATTAATATAGTATTCATAATGTTACAAGTTTTAATTGGCTTGTTATACTATAATAACAGAAGCCTTCTGCAAAATGTTCACAGTATCTTATTTTATTTATAAATATACTGTATCCGTTCCACTGCTTGCGGGTTGTCGCGGTTCGTGCGGCAAATCCATTGTCCCGTATTGTCATATTCGTAGTAAGAATTTCCATCAATACGGTTCCCGTATTTATCGTACAGGCAGGTCAGGCAGCCGGACGTTTTCTGGTTGTTGCCCATAATCCGCTGGTAGACAATCTGCGTCAGATAACCGTATTTATCATACTCGTAAGCCTCTTTTTGTGAGATAATCTGGTCGGGGGAGTTGGCGTAAAGCAGGTTCTGATGTTGCGATGCGACCAGTCTGCCTTTGTCATCATATTTGTTCGCAGTGTATGTCTGGAGTTCCCCGTTTTTGTTGTATTCTTTGGCTTCGGTCAGTAATCCTTGCTTGTCATAAGTGCTGATGATAAGCCTTCCGTCCGTATATTTAAGGGAATCGCTCTCGATGCTTCCATCGGCACCGATGCGGCGTGTCCGTCGGTAAATGTCCGTCTTGGTTTTCGGATTCGTCTGCACTTCAAAGATACAATGCCCCTGCGGGTCATATAATCTGTTTGTTTGTATCTCATTGCTTGCCTGCCCGTTTTTCATGGTCAGTGCGAGGGTGGAGACGAGCTGCCCTTTATCGTCGTACGAATAAGTGGTCGAAATATTACCTGTGCTGTCGTTTTCGGCAGACTTTATCAGTCGTCCCGCGTTATAATATTTCACAGATGTAGGAGTGGAGACGATTGCTTGCAGGATAAACGGCGTCCGCAACGCATTGGCTTGGTCGCGGAATTCTTTGTATTTATGCGTACTCAGAAATTCCTGCAGCAGATCCAAAGATTCGGAACTGACGATAGCCGGCTTCAAAAGCTCAAAATCCGCTTTCTCACTGAGATACTCTAGGTCATTCAGATGCTTGCGCGCCGTGGCATCCAGATAAGGAGTACGTTTGTAGTCGTCAATAATTTGCCGGATGGCGGTCGCATTTCCCCCTTCCCGCAGGCTGTCGATGCTATGGAACAGGTAATTGTCATATAACGCTTGGACTTCAGCCAGAAACGGACGGGTATCCTTGTCCGTGAAGAATTTCTGCATGGCGGGATTATCAAAGAAAGCCTTGAAATTCTCCGGTGTAGGATTGCTGTTCACAATCTGGTAGAGCCGTTTGTTTTCGGCGGCATTGATTTGGGAGACGAACTTCCCGTTCGGATATTCCGCCATATACGTCTGATAAATGCCGGGTGCAGGTGCTTTCAGCATGCCTTCCAGTAATGCCATTTCGCGGATATCCCGTATCTTCTGCGTCAGGGCGGAGTCTGCCGGATAGCCGCTTGAACGGATACTGTCCATTAATGTCCGGCTGAACGGAATCCGGTCTTTCGAAGCCTCTAATATGTAGATAATAGATTGCTCCGCTTTGTCCTGTACGTTGGAAATCTGAATTTTCTCCTCTTCACAGATGTTGGGGAAGTAGGATTTGGCTGCCTTCTCGTAGCATCCGAAATAATTGGTAGCAGCCTGTTCGCTTTGGTTGTTCCACAGTTCGTTGAGGACATCCAGCAGTTCCAGTTCCTCAGCATAATATGCCTGCGTTTCATCGTCTACCTTTTCTCGGTTTTTCTGCCATTTGTCAGCGTCGTTATCATTCAGATATCTGAGCAGCTTTTCCATGCGGCTCTGCTTCTGTGCCATGGCCTGTGGAATACAGGCGACCAGGGCTAAACTCAAAATAATCGATAAAAATATACCTCTTTTCATTGCTTTTGGGGGTTAGGTTAAAATAGTTAGTGATGAAAAATCGTAAAAATACCTTCATTCTCGAATGAATATTATACTTTTGTATTGAGAACAAAATTGAACGCCAAGAGTTTGTTAAAAAACTACATTGTTTTTATAATGCTGTTTATGAATACCAATTATATAGAGGAATTGAATGAGAGTCAGTGTGCAGCAGTGACTTACAACGACGGGCCTTCACTGGTGATAGCCGGTGCGGGTTCGGGGAAGACGCGCGTATTGACTTATAAAATTGCCTATTTGCTGGAGAACGGTTACAATCCGTGGAACATTCTTGCGCTGACCTTTACCAATAAGGCAGCCCGTGAGATGAAAGAACGTATTGCCCGCCAGGTAGGTATGGAGCGGGCACGTTATTTGTGGATGGGGACTTTCCATTCCATTTTCTCCCGTATCCTTCGTGCCGAAGCGCAGTATATCGGATTTACTTCCCAGTTTACTATTTATGATACCGCTGATAGTAAGAGTCTGCTCCGTTCCATCATCAAGGAAATGGGGCTTGACGAAAAGACCTATAAGCCGGGAGTCGTGCAATCCCGCATCTCCAATGCCAAGAACCACCTGGTCACTCCGACGGGATATGCTGCCAATAAGGAAGCGTACGAAGGCGATATGGCAGCCAAGATGCCCGCTATCCGTGACATTTATACCCGTTATTGGGAAAGATGCCGCCAGGCGGGAGCCATGGATTTCGATGACTTGCTGGTATATACCTATATTCTGTTCCGTGATTTTCCGGATGTGCTCGCCCGCTATCGGGAGCAGTTCCGCTATGTGCTCGTGGACGAGTATCAGGATACAAACTATGCCCAACATAGTATTGTCCTGCAACTGACCAAAGAGAACCAGCGTGTCTGTGTCGTAGGGGATGACGCGCAAAGTATCTATTCTTTCCGTGGGGCGGATATCGACAATATCCTTTATTTTACGAAAATCTATCCTAATACGAAAGTCTTTAAACTGGAGCAGAATTACCGTTCCACACAGACCATTGTCTGTGCTGCCAACAGCCTGATTGAGAAGAACGAACGTCAGATACGGAAAGCCGTATTCTCAGAGAAGGAGAAAGGAGAAGCTATCGGTGTGTTCCAGGCATACAGTGATGTCGAAGAGGGTGATATTGTGGCGAATAAGATAGCCGAACTGCGTCGCGAACATTCCTACGGCTATGCTGATTTCGCTATCCTGTATCGTACGAATGCGCAAAGCCGTATTTTCGAGGAAGCTCTTCGGAAGCGGACGATGCCTTATAAGATTTACGGTGGACTTTCCTTCTATCAACGAAAGGAGATAAAAGACGTTATCGCTTATTTCCGGCTGGTGGTGAATCCGAATGACGAAGAAGCGTTCAAGCGTATCATCAATTATCCTGCCCGCGGTATCGGAGATACTACCGTCGGCAAGATAATATCGGCAGCCACCGATAATGGAGTCAGCCTGTGGGCAGCGCTTTGCGAGCCGTTGAGCTATGGTTTGAATATCAACAAAGGAACACATGCGAAACTTCAAGGTTTCCGTAAGTTGATAGAAGGCTTTATTACCGAACAGGCAGAAAAGAACGCATACGAGATTGGAACGGATATTATCCGTCAATCCGGCATTATCAATGATGTCTGTCAAGACACTTCTCCTGAGAATCTGAGCCGCAAGGAAAACATTGAAGAGTTGGTAAACGGTATGAATGATTTTTGTGCTTTACGGCAGGAAGAAGGCAATCCGAATATATCCCTAACTGATTTCCTTTCGGAAATTTCATTGCTTACCGATCAGGACTCCGATAAGGCGGATGACGGGGAAAAGATAACTTTAATGACCGTTCATTCCGCTAAGGGATTGGAATTTAAGAACGTGTTTGTGGTCGGTCTGGAAGAAAACCTGTTCCCTAGCGGCATGGTAGGAGATTCGCCACGTGCGTTGGAAGAGGAGCGTCGTTTGTTTTATGTGGCTATTACCCGTGCGGAAGAACATTGTTATCTGTCGTTTGCCAAAACCCGTTTCCGTTACGGAAAGATGGAGTTTGGAAGTCCCAGCCGTTTCTTGCGTGATATTGATGTTCATTATTTGCGGATGCCGCATGAGGCTGGAGTCAGCCGCTTGGTGGATGAAGGTGCGGGACGTTTCCGCAGGGAGATAGAAGGCGGATTTACCCGTTCTGCTTCTCCGTCACGTGCACCTTTTGGAAGTACTTCTTCTTCTTCTGAACAGCGCGAACGGCCGAAAACGCAGATAATAGCTCCCAGTGTGCCGAGAAACTTGAAGAAGGTAAGTGCGGTAGGTAGCAGTGGGGGAACTCAGGTATCGTCTTCCGGCTCTGCATCGGTGGCAGGAGTGCAAGCCGGACAAATGATAGAGCACGAACGTTTCGGACTGGGAGAAGTGATGAAAGTAGAAGGAACGGGAGATAATGCGAAAGCCACCATCCATTTTAAAAATGCGGGTGACAAACAACTATTATTGCGTTTCGCTCGTTTTAAAGTGGTAGAATAAGAAAAGTAACACTAAATAGAGAGGTTCATGAAGAAACAACTAACAGTAATTTTGCTTTCCGCCTTGATTTTGAGCGGATGTGCGTCGGGGCGTATGGGGAATCCGGGAGCTATCATGGCAGGTGCTTCTATCGGAGGCAGTCTGGGTGGTTCGATAGGTGGACTTATCGGAGATAATAATCGTGGCTGGCGCGGCGGTTACCGTGGTTCTGCCATCGGAAATATTGTAGGAACCATTGCCGGTGCAGCTATCGGAGGCGCGTTGACTGCACCTAAACAAGACCCGATAGAAGATGACGCCTACGTTCCTGAGGTGCGTGAAGTCCGTGTTCAGAAATACAAGAAACAGCCGCAGCAGGTTCAGCGCCCGCTTACCCAACTGAAATTGCGCAGGATTCGTTTTATTGATGATAACCGCAGTCATGTGATTGATGCAGGGGAGAACAGCAAGATAATCTTTGAAATTATGAACGAAGGCCGGAAGCCCGTATATAATGTGGTTCCTGTCGTAGAAACGGTCGGAAAGGTGAAACATCTCGGCATCTCTCCTTCGGTGATGATAGAGGAAATCCTTCCGGGCGAAGGTATCCGTTACACTGCCTCGATTCATGCGGGCGAAAGGCTGAAAGACGGTGAAGTGACGTTCCGTGTAGCAGTGGCGGACGAGAACGGAATGATTTGCGATTCGCAGGAATTTACCCTGCCTACACAGCGCGGAAACTAAGGAAAACAGCCGGAAATATTCGGTTTAAATATAGTGACGGTATGTGCCCGGGATAGTGACGCTATCCTGAGCACATACCGTCACTATGTTGGTGGGATAGCGTCACTATTTTAATAGCCATCTCCATATAGGAATTACATGTATTTTTTTGTTGTCGATAGTTATTTCCTCAGTTTCGTCATCAGTCAGAATTATTCCTTCGGTGAGGCTATAGGCATTAAGTGCGGAAATTTATTGTAAAGATATAGAGACCTTCATTAGAAACGAATGGAAAGAAGTAAAAGCTCTCATTAGTAATGAGCGAAAATATATAAAATCGTTCATTACTAATGAATGCTATTGCACTCAAATGATTTTCGCTTGTTTTGCATGTATGTTAAATATGGGTATTGATGAATAAAAAACATAATAATAGCTTGTATATGATACTAAATTTAGTATCTTCGCGTAAACCAATATGAAATATGGGTACAAAAGAAAAGCTTATAGAACGTTTCCTTACGCTGCCCAAGGACTTCACGTATGATGAAGTGAAACGTTTGTTCGGTTTATTTGGCTATAACGAGGGCAGTAAAGGCAGTACGTCCGGTTCACGTGTTGAATTCATCAGTTCAGATGGAAAGGATTCATATATTATGCACAAACCTCATCCATCAAACATAATGAAAGGATATGTAATGAAGCAATTACTAGTCTACATTCGTGAAAATAAGCTGATTGAGAAGTATGAACAGAGTAAAGAACAAAAAGCAAAGTAGTTATGGGACAGTTAAAGTACAAAGGCTATTCAGGTAGCGTGGAATATAGCGAAGAAGATAATTGTTTGTTCGGCAAGGTTCTTGGTCTTAGAAAAGATAGCATCACCTACGAGGGTGAAACCATCAGTGAATTGAAAAGTGATTTTGAAGGTGCTATTGATGATTATCTTGCAAGTTGCAAAGATCGTGGAGTGGAACCTGCTAAACCTTATAGTGGGAAACTCATTGTCCGTATGCCGTCCGACCTTCATGGAATGGTGGCGATGGCAGCAGCCAATGCAGGTACGACTATTAATGAATTTATTAATAGAGCTGTATCAAAAGAGCTAGAAAATGATTTGGCTATTTAAGTGTTGATTGAAAACATGATAAAGACAACGCTTCCATTCATACTGGGAGCGTTTCTTTTTATTGATAGATAGTATATTACATTCTTATTTTTGATAGGATATTGTTTTTCTTTTATTGGAATTGGCTATTCATCCTACTGCCGAGGAGGTGAAGGCTTGGTTGGAGAAACTGCTTTCATATTAAAATAAGACCATGTATTAAAATAGGGCACTTTATTTGAAATCAAACAGTATTCTGCTTACCTTTGCTTGCACGAAGAAATAAAAGTGATTTATATGAAAGAGATGTTTAGAAGATATCCTATTGGCATACAGAATTTTGAGCAATTACGTAACTTAAATTGCGTATATATTGATAAAACAGCATTGGTTTATCAGTTAGTTCATACTGAAAAGTTTTATTTCTTTAATCGTCCCCGCCGCTTCGGAAAAAGTCTTCTAGTCTCTACTCTGGAAGCCTATTTCTCCGGGAAAAAAGATTTATTTAAAGGACTGGCAATAGAGCAGTTGGAACAGGAATGGACTGTTTATCCTGTGTTGCATATTGATTTCAGCAGAACAAAATATACCGCTATTGAAGATTTGCAGGAGCAATTGAATCTTTATCTGAGCGGATGGGAGAGGACTTATGGGAAAAATGAAGAAGAAACGAGTTTTGCAGCCCGTTTGACGGGTTTGCTTCAACGAATTTATCAACAGACAGGAAAGCAGGTTGTCGTATTGATTGACGAATATGATGCGCCTTTATTGGATAGTAATAGTGACTCTGCTTTACAAGGACAATTACGAACCGAAATGCGGAAATTCTTCAGTCCTCTCAAAGCCCAAGGGCAATATCTGCGTTTTTTATTTTTGACGGGTATCAGTAAATTTAGTCAGATGAGCATATTCAGTGAGTTAAACAACCTGCAGAATATCAGTATGAGTGATGATTACAGTACTATTTGCGGTATTACAGAGCCGGAATTGCGGAGTCAGATGCAACCGGATATTGAGAGGATAGCCCAAGCGAACAATGAGACTTATGAAGAAGCCTGCCAGCATTTGAAGCGGCAATATGACGGTTATCATTTCAGTGAACATTGTGAAGATATTTATAACCCGTTCAGTCTTTTCAATGCTTTTTCTCAAAGAAAATATAAAAGTTTCTGGTTCTCTACCGGCACACCCACTTTCTTGATTGAGATGTTACAGCGAATGGACTTCAATCTCAATCTCTTGGAGAAGATGGAAGTGAAAGATGAAGACTTTGATAAAGCGACAGAGGTTATCACTGACCCGATTCCCGTACTTTATCAGAGTGGCTATTTGACTATCAAAGGATATGAACCTTTTTTTCGTACGTACACATTAGGTTATCCGAACGAAGAAGTTAAAATAGGCTTTATTGAGACGCTGATTCCTTCCTATCTTAATCAACCAACCCGCGAAAGTAATTTCTATGTAGTCTCTTTTGTAAGGGATTTGATGAAAGGTGATATTGAGCAATGTCTGCTTCGTACCCGTTCTTTCTTCTCTTCTATTCCTTATGATTTGGAGAATAATCAGGAAAAACACTATCAAACCATCTTTTACTTGCTGTTCCGTTTGATGGGGCAATATGTGGATGTAGAGGTAAAGAATGCCATTGGCAGGGCCGACGTGGTAATCAAAATGCCTGACGCGGTTTATGTACTTGAATTCAAGGTGGATGGTACTCCTGGAGAGGCATTGGCGCAAATTAATAGTAAACAATATGCCATCCCTTATGAGATAGACCATCGCAAGGTTGTTAAAGTTGGAGTGAATTTCGATAGCGCAACGCGGACTTTGGGAGAGTGGGAGATAGAATATTCTTAGACAGAAATAAATTGAATCATATATACTTGAAATCAAACATTTTCTGCTTACCTTTGTTTGCATGAAAAAAGAAAACGGGAAAGGAGACGAACTTATGGCAAGTAATTATATTCGTTTCGATTGGGCAATGAAACGCTTGTTGCGTAATAAAGCCAATTTTGCAGTTCTCGAGGGCTTTCTTACCACTCTTCTAAATGAAAAGATAGTCATTCAGAAGCTGTTGGAAAGTGAGAGCAATCAAGAGGATGAGTTTGACAAGTATAATCGGGTGGATATGCTTGCGGAAAACTCAAAGGGTGAACTTATTTTGATTGAAGTTCAAAATAATAATGAGTATGCGTATTTCCAACGTATGTTATTCGGCACTTCGAAATTGGTGACCGAATACATAAACCGCGGGGAAGGGTATGACAAAGTAAGGAAAGTATATAGTGTCAATATTGTATATTTCTCTTTAGGGAGTGGAAAGGATATTGTATATCATGGAAAAACTGAATTCCGCGGAATCCATCAGGGAGATGTTTTGGAATTGACTCCTTTCCAGAAACAGACGTTCAAAGTAGATAGTGTCAGTCAGCTTTATCCCGAATATTATATTTTGAAGGTCAATGATTTTAATCAAGTGGCCCGGAGTCCATTGGAAGAATGGATTTATTATATGAATACTGGTGATATACCTGATAGTGCGACAGCGCCGGGGTTGGATGAGGCTCGTCAACGCCTGAAACTGGATAAGATGACTAAAGAAGAATTAAATGCATATTATCGTCATTTGGATAATATAGTGATTCTACGTGACAATATATATACCGAGCGTGCGGAAGGTCGCATGGAAGGACGTATGGAAGGTCGTGCAGAGGGACTTATGGAGGGTCGCATGGAAGAAAAAAGAGAAATGGTACATAATATGAAATCTTTGAATATTCCACTTGATACCATTTCGCAAGTTACAGGACTATCCATTGAAGAAATAAAAAGTTTGTAGTAGGATTGCCACAGAAAATTGTGAATTTTAAAATGATAAAGACAACGCTTCCATTTATACTGGGAGCGTTTTTTTATTCATAAAAATAGGATACTGTATGCGTTTCTCTTGCTTGAAATCTGAACAGTGCATGGCGCGCAAGCAAATATGCGAGTAATCAGGCATTATGAAAATCTGTATTGCTTCTGCTTATATGTTATTGTGGTGCATATAGTTTGTAATAAAGTGCTAATTATGATATTTCGTCAGAGAATTGTGGGGCTATATCGTATTTTGCTACATCAGTTTATTGTAGTAAAAAGCATGGAATAGCTGAAAATATGCAGGTTGTTTAGAGTCACACCGATGAATACATCGTTGGTCGGTGAGAAAAACATTGATCCTCACCGACCAACGATGCGTTCCTTTTAAAGGAACGGAGCTTAATCAAGAGAGAATAACTTGTTTTTATTCCTCATTTATGCAGTTTTTAGCTCATGAATAGCATATTCTTGCATTAATTTATGCATTTATTTTTCTATTTGCTCGATTTTGAGTTGAATATTAAAAGGGAGAATCTTAAAAATAGAACAGAATCTCTTATTCTGAGAGACACGGTTGACATTCCATGCTCTGTTGAGACTGCAAGAATCTTGCTTTTCTCACTATAGATATTGTTTGGCTTATTCGTGAATTTAATTAAATAATGTTATCTTTGTGGTTGAAAAGGAACTAAAATGAAACATGATGAGAACTTATAATGTTATTTTGTTGTTTATTGTTGCCTGCATTGGTGGAGTTGTATTTTTCTTTGCTTGTAAATACACTTATGAGTCCAAGCTATCTGTTTTTAAACAAAAGGCAAAAAGCACTTTTATTGAGGCTGTTGATCAGGAAGTGAAAAGACGGAATGTGGAAGGTCCTTTGGTATCATATTTTGATCCAAAATATGTAGCTGCTGATGTACCGGATTCTGTTTGTATTAGAGATTCTTTGGGGATACATGAGTATCCTTTAGATCGGAATAAGCATTATATGAATATAACAAGCAATAGAGATTTACGTGCTTTGCATAGTTACACCTTTGGGAAGCACCCTATTATTGCAGATTCATTAAATATTATTTGGAGAGAATATTTGTTGGAAGCTCATCTTCCTGTTGAATCTGCTTTGTCTGTTTCAGTAACGGATGAAAAGGGAAAAGTAAAATCTTGTAATAAAACACAATGTGAATGGTGTAATTTCTCAAATATAGTATTTACAGTTTATATTGGTTATGCTTGTGAAATAGAAGTGAAAGGGTATATCTATTATTCCATATGGAGTATAATACATTTTGAACTTTTACTCTATTTATTACTGTGTATTTTTATTGTTTATGGAATGTATAAAACTTGGATCTTAGTTCGGAAAAAGCTCGTTTTAATGCAACAAAAGAATACTATAGAAGTCTTAAAAATAGTGAAAGAGATAGATAGTACTCCTGTACGTTCCTATATGTTAAAAAAGGATATGATATTTTATGCGGAGAAAAAGACTATAGAATTCAGAGGGATAAAAACAAGACTTTCCCCTCAGGCTAATGAATTGTTGGAGTTGTTTTTGAATAATAAAGAAAAGCATTATATTTTAAAAGATGATGAAATAATGAGTAAATTGTGGCCTAATAGGAAGGAGCGTGTGGAAAATGTTCATAAAGCGGTAGGTCGTTTACGTAATATACTTCATAAACTAGACTCTGATATTGACATAAAGAGAGGAGTTGAAACTTATCAATTGATTCTTTAGTCATTTTAGCGAATAAATTAGAAGATTATAAGTGCCGATGAAATCGGTGTTTTTTGAAAAAATGCAGTTGGTCCGAAATGGTCCGCTGCTTTTTTTGTCTATATCCTACCAATCTTCTACTTTTGCTCACATAATTAATTCTATAAAAAAGTACAATGAAAAAGTTATCTGTTTTTTTATTTTTATTATGTATAGTGGCTATTGCAGCCATTAAAAAGCAAAGTTCTCATCAAGATAAAGTGAGTTCATTACTTTTATATAATATTGAAGCATTAGCTGCTGGTGAAACTATGCGACCGGTTAGATGTTTGGGTAGAGGATCCATAGATTGTCCTGCATCGCATGATAAAGTTGATTATGTTGCCGAAGGATACAGCCTTGAAAAGTGGCGTTAGCTTCCTGTTTCTTTGTCTTTTATTTCTGTTTTCTTGTAATAATAGCCATAAGGAATATGGAAAAAATGTATTTCCCTATTCTGGATTCCTGCAAGAAAAAGAATTGAAAGGAGAAGTAATAGAGCTTGATACAGCCTTGTTCCGCTATCCTTTTCGGATACGGATAAAAGGGGATAAAGCCATTGTAATGGATTTACATGGTTCCGAATATTATGGGCACTTATTCCAATACCCAAGTTTCCGGTATCTATCTTCTTTTGGCAGACGAGGCGATTCCCCAACGGAAATGTTGTCGATGGAAAACTTCCGTTTGTATAACCATGAATTATGGACTTTAGATGCTAACAAAAGCGAATTAACTAGGTTAGATTTTTCTTCATCCGGTGATTCACTGCTTCGTGAGGAAACGGTAACATTGGATGAAGATATACTTCGACCACTTGATTTTGTCATATATAATGATACGACATTTGTCATTCCTGACTATTCAGGTGAGAGCCGTTTTTTGAAGGTTAGTTGTAAGGGTAAGCTAATAGAGAAAATAGGAGCTATACCAACAACAAATGAGAAGGCCTTGCAAGAAGCCCGTCCGGCATTAGCACAGGCATGGCGTAGCTTTTTAGATTATAATCCTCGTAATAGTATTTTGGCTGCTGTTACTCAGTTGGGAGAAGTGATTGAAGTTTATAATTTAAAAGATAGTACTCATGTAGTTCGTATCGGTGAGCACGACGAACCTGAATTCAAAGAATCAGATGGATATGGTATACCAACAGGCATTATGGGATTTAGCGATGTGCAAGTAACTGATAGTGCCATTTATACGGTATTTCATGGAACGCCCTTTAAAGAAATAGCAAGGCAAAGCGGAAAACTTCCTGACGGCGGAAAGCACATTTATGTATTTAGTTTGAAAGGAGAACCGTTATGTAAATATGTACTCGACCATTATATATATGGTATTTGGGTGGATGAAGCTACTAAAACGATAATGGCAACCGATGTAAATAACGATCAGCCAATACTAAAGTTTAGCTTTGGTTGAATGAGAGAATTAACTTGATTAAAAGGAGCAGAATGATGAGTTTGTTCATCTTGCCGGATTTGCTTACATATCATCTGCTCCTAAACCTTTAAAAAGATTCCGATGCAAACATAAGAATAAAAAATTAATGTAGCAAACTATTGCTATTCTGTTGAAAGGATAGATACAGAAGAGAAAAATAAATTGTAAACTAAAAATCATTGAAGGATGAAACAAAAAATAATGAGTATTATTGCCGTTGTTGCTATTGCCGCTATCACAGGATATAATGTATATACTTCACAAAATAATGTAAAGTTGTCGGACTTGGCTTTGGCTAATATAGAAGCATTGGCTAGTTCAGGTGAAGGTTCTCAGAGCGATTGTGAAACTTATTGTATGACCAGCTATTTTGATACATGTATAATTCGATATACAAATAATACTTTTACTACTTGTTATGATAGTAGAATAAGGCGATAGATAATCGATTGGTTTAATAGGCTATGTAGATACATTGTTAATATGTTTTTATATAGCCTAATAATAAATATATAATAATACAATGAAT
>ERZ780168.133-NODE-133-length-84265-cov-71.611448_pt1 | contig 84265 bp, 49 predicted proteins | sample MGYA00510981_ERZ780168 | MGnify/ENA primary metagenome ERZ780168 (study PRJEB29588, sample SAMEA2158769) | human gut metagenome | biome: human gut; feature: human-associated habitat; material: faeces | place: Denmark | collected 2008/2010 ...
GGTATGACGTTGACTTCGACCACCAGTTCATAGAGGCTGAGAAGTTTGATGCGAAGCCTACATACAAGAAGTTCCTTGGTTATCGCCCTGGCGTGGCGGTTATTGGCAACTTGATTGTCGGCATTGAGAACAGCGACGGCAACACAAATGTCCGTTTCCACCAGAAGGACACGCTGAAGAGGTTCTTTGAAAGGTTTGAACAAAACAAGCTTATTATCAACCGTTTCAGAGCTGATTGCGGCTCGTGTTCTGAAGAGATAGTGGAAGAGATTGCTAAACACTGCAAGACCTTCTATATCCGTGCTAACCGATGCAGTTCGCTCTACAATGACATCTTTGCCCTCAGAGGTTGGAAGAAAGTGGAATTGGGCGGCATTGAGTTTGAGCTGGCCTCCATTCTCATCGAGAAATGGAAAGGGAAGGCATACCGTCTTGTGATTCAAAGACAGAAGCGGATAGACGGCGAACTCGACCTGTGGGAAGGAGAATACACCTACCGCTGCATCCTTACAAATGACTACGAGTCTTCCGAGAAAGAGATTGTCGAATTCTATAACCTCCGTGGAGGGAAGGAACGCATCTTCGATGATATGAATAACGGATTCGGCTGGAACAGGCTTCCAAAATCCTTTATGGGAGAAAACACGGTGTTTCTTCTGCTTATGGCACTCATACGCAACTTCTATAAATTCATCATGGCGAGGCTTGACGTGAAGAGGTTCGGACTCAAAGCAACAAGCCGCATCAAGACGTTTGTCTTTAAGTTCATCTCTGTGCCAGCCAAATGGGTCAGGACATCAAGGAAGTATGTGCTGAATATCTATTCATGCAACAATGCTTATGCCAATGTGTTCCAGAATGACTTTGGATAACACCGACAACTTATAGTCGTGATTTTGCGTATTGCCTCAAGTCGCATGGTGGGGTAAGGGGCATTTATATGTCTTTATGGTGACATTCGATGCACTGTGCCCCCTTTTTACTAACGATGCAGATTCTTTTCGCTTCTGTATCATATTAGGCGCGTAGTTGCGGATTTGAGGCTTTAGCGGCGTATGCGAGAGCGATATTTCTGTTGATTCGTCCCGTCTCGGCATGACGTTCGGGAAGTGATTCGGCAGCTTCAAGAAGCTCACCGGCAATTCGGGACAGATGCTGCTCGCGCGTGAACTCATCGTTGGGCACATTGACGTATTCCGATTCGGGCAAGTTTTCATCCATATACGGCACCTTATTAAATAGTCGTACCAATTCGAAGTAGAAGTGAGCTCGCAATACCTTCATTTCAGCTATGCGCGAAGCCTTTACAGGCACTTCTTTTTCATCGGCTTTCTCCAGCACCCGGAGAGCTGCGTTGCATCGTGAAATCTGACTGTAGAGATTGAACCATTTTCCGTCGATATTACCGTTGTTTGACTGTACCTGGAAAGTCTCCATGGCGTGTACATCCCACAGATCGCCTTCGCCGCCTCCGCCTTTATAGGCATTGTCGGCCCTTACTTCTCCGAAGCTCCAGTTGGAGGTGGGACGTACCCAGGGGTCGCCCTGTTCGTTGGTGAATCCCGACAGGCCGGCATATGCCGAGTTGACAAGGAGGTCGATTGCCTCGGTCGAAGTCATCACTCCGTCGGAGAGACTGCCTTGCGGAGTATTCTCCAGAAAATCCTCACTACAGCCGGCAAGCATCACGGTGCAGCCTAAAGCCAATATGATATTATGTAGTTTCATCTTAAATCGTATTGTAAATTAGTGATTATGAATTAGAAGCCGAACTGGATACCTACCGTGTAGGAACGGGGCAATGCGTAGGGATACCCCAGACCCTCGGGGTCGGCGCCCGAGTAATTTGTGATTGTGAAGAGATTCTGAGCCTGGAAGTAGATGCGAGCGTTGCTCAGATGCAGTGTGCGCCGCAGTGTCTCGGGGAGAGAATAGCCGAGAGTAAGCGTCTTCATGCGCAGGAACGAACCGTTCTCGATATGGAACTCCGACACTTCATGCTCGTTGTTGCCGTTGTCGGTGGTAGGCGCCGGTGTGTCGCAGTCGTAATAGCCTGTCTGCAGGTAGCGTTCGTAGGCATTGGCCGCATCGAGGAGTGCCACACCGTGATTGCCGTTCCAGCACTGGAACAGGTCGGTATAATATTTTGAGTTGTTGAAAGCGTCACGTATTATCGCGGTAAAGAACATGCTGAGGTCAAAACCTTTCCAGTTGGCTCCGAGATTGAGTCCGAACTGTGCCTTGGGGAGGTCACACCCGAGCCATGTACGGTCGTTATAGTTGATTTTGCCATCGCCGTCGGCATCGACATATTTCACACGTCCCACCGCAGGATGACCGAATTCCACGGTGTATTTCCGGCAATATTCATCAACCTCGGCCTGCGAGTGGAATACGCCGTCGGTCCTGAAGCCCATCCACGAGCCAAGCGAATGCCCAACGAGCGAATGGCCGGCATAACCGCCTCCATAGCTGTAATAAATATCGTCGAGCAGCCCTGTCACGGTATTTTTCGATACACTGAGGTTAAGTCCGATATTGTAGGAGAAATCCCTGCCGGCACTTGAACGCCAGTCAATCTGCGCCTCAAAGCCTTTGTTGGTCATCTCGCCGCCATTGTACCAGCAGTAGCCGCCCTCGCCTATCGTGGCGATATAAGGTTTTTCGACGAGCATATCCTTTGTGTCCTTGTAGAAGTAGTCGAGCGAGAGGGTAAGACGGTTGTCAAGGAATCCGGCATCGATTCCGACATTGGTCTGGTATGTCTTTTCCCATTTCAGGTCGGGATTGGTGGTGCGTATGCGGTAGGCTCCGGGGGAGAGAGTGACGCCGTCGCCGCTCATATTGTAGGAACCACGGTCGAGACTCATCAGATATTTGGCGTAGAAAGCCTCGTTGTCAATCAGGTCGTTGCCGTTTATACCCCACGAACCGCGCAGCTTAAGGTCGGAAAGCCATCCGCGCGTCGACATCATGAAATCTTCCTGAGAGATTCTCCATCCGGCCGACACTGACGGGAACCAGTCGTAATTATGCTCTTTCGAGAGACGGGATGATGCGTCGCGACGTATCGTAAAGGATGCGAGATACTTGTTGTCATAAGCGTAATTAAGCTTACCGAAACCGGAGAACATGGAATAATTTGAAGCACCTGCGCCTACATTCTTGCCGGCTGTGACATTGCCGAGATACAAGTAGTCAGGATCCTCGATTTCAAGACCTGTACCATATCCGAAGAAACTTTCGTTATGGTATCTTTTAGCTTCAATACCGGCAAGCGCCATTATGGAGTTTTTGCCGAAATCAATATTGTATTGCGCGGTGTTGGTCCATACCCAGTCGACATTTTTAGCTGTAGACTGAGTGAGTTTATTGACTTCGTCGCGCAGATAGGCCGGCTCGAATGTCTTGTTGGTCTCATTATAATAGTTGACACCGAAATTTGTCCTGAGTATAAGGTTTTTTATCGGTTCGACCTGGAGATATGCGTTGCCGAACACGCGCCAGTATTCATGTTTATTGCCTTTGTTATTGTCAATCAGGCGCATCATATTGGGAGCGTCGCCGAGCACGTCGTTGATTTGGTCGACATATACGCCCTGCGAATCGTATACAGCTTTTGCGGGATGCTGCTTGACGGCATTCTCTTCGGCGCCGTCAGGCATATAGTGGGCGCGCCACCAGTTGACGGCGATATTGCCGCCTGCTTTAAGCCTGTTGTTGAGAAATCCGTAGTCGGAGCTGAAGCGGGAGTTGACACGCTTGAAATCCGAGCCTTTGACGATACCGTCATGGTCGAGCCAGCTGAGCGAGAGAGATGAAGAACCATTGTCGGAACCTTTGGAAAGACCGATGCTGTAGGTCTGCATGAGAGCCGTGCGGTGTATTTCCTTCTCCCAGTCGGTGGTCTGCGGCAGGACGTCGGCACCGTTAAGGTTTTTATATGTCTGAAGCTGCGCTGTCGCGCCGTTGCCATAGATTGCCGATGACGGAGTCGTACCGTTGTGGGCATATTTGTAGGCCGACCAGTAGACATCGCCCCATTGATAGGCGTCGAGCAGGTCGAGACCGCTGTTGTAGGTCTGCGCGGTAAGGGTGGCGTCGAAAGTCACATGCGCTTCACCCGCCTTGGCCCGCTTCGTGGTGATGATAATGACGCCATTGGCTGCCTGTGCGCCGTATATTGAAGCCGAGGCGGCGTCCTTGAGCACCTGGATGGACTCGACATCGTTGCTGTTGATGATAGTGCCGGGGTTTTCTCGTGTCATGACACCGTCAATCACGTAGAGCGGCCCGTTGGCATCGCTGCGGAATGATGACGCTCCGCGTATTGAAGTGCCTGTGCTGAGTCCGCCCGGAGTGCCGTCGGTAGTGATTGTCATGCCTGCCACGCGCCCCTGCAGCGACTGGATGACATTGCCGGTAGGGGTATCGGCCACATCTTTCATTTTGACGACAGATACCGAACCGGTCAAATCCGATTTCTTTTCAGCCGAGTAACCCACGACGACGACTTCATCGAGAAGTTCGGAGTTCTCCTGAAGGCGGACTGTCAGTTGCGGGACAGCCTTGACCGTCAGCGGACGGTAGCCCACATATGTTACTGTAAGTTCAGAACCTTCCGGCACTGTCAATGTAAAATTACCGTCGAAATCGGTAGCGGCGCCGACGGCGCCTTTCTCTGCGGGAACCACACTCGCCCCGATAAGAGGCTCGTCGTCGGTGGCCGATAATACTGTTCCATGTACCGTGATGTTCTGGGCATACATACCCACGGCAGCCGCAAGCGACAGGAAAGCATAAAGAATGAATCTTTTCATGATTATAGTTTTTTGGGTTAAATTGTCATGCTGCAAAACTACAATCCTGTCGGGCAACAAAGTATAAAATATGTTGCATCATATATCAAAATCCGCACAGACAACGGATTTTGATATATTACACAACATTCATAAAATCATAGAAAGTGACGCCGGACGTACGATATTACTGCCTGAGCCGCCCGCGAATATCTGTCGGCGTCTCATCATACCTGTCCTTATAGCATTTTCCGAAGTAGGCCGGCGTGGAGAACCCTACCTCGTAGGCTATCTCGGATACAGACTTATCGGTAGAGGTCAGGAGAGTTCTGGCTTTGGCCAGACGCATATTGCGCAGAAGCTCGACCGGAGAATAGTTTGTCAGCGACTTGATTTTACGATAAAATTGCGTACGTCCCAGTCCCAGACGGCGTGCGATATTGTCAACCGTCAGTTCTGGATCCGACATTTCTTCATCGACTATCGCCACAAAACGGTGGTAAAAATCACTGTCAATGTCGCCAAGGCAACCCACAGCACTGTCAGATTCCGGAATACCGGCAGAAGATGTCTCCTTTCTTAGCGGAAGACAGAATGAAGCGCGCACACGCATACGGTTTTCAATCAATGCCCGGCATCGGGCCGAAAGCACCTGCGAATTGAACGGTTTCGACAGATAGGCGTCGGCCCCGCATTCATATCCCCGGATACGCTGCTCGTCCATAGAGCAGGCAGTGAGCATCAATACAGGGATATGTGAGGTAGCCTGCTCGTTTTTCAGACGCCGACAGCACTCCAGGCCATCCATCAAGGGCATCATGACATCGCAAATGATAAGGTCGGGGATATATTTTGACGCCATCTTTATGCCTTTTATACCGTTTGAGGCTGTCAGAACCGTATATTCATTTTTGAGCAGTTCCGTGATAAGAGCGCGTATATCAGGATTATCATCAATCACGAGCACGACAGTCCTGTCCTTGTCGACTTCAGGAGCAACGGCAGCGACATCGTCAAGTTCAAGGTTGACATCAGCCGCTGTTATCGCTGATGACGGCCTCACCACATCGCCCCCGACATGTCTGATCGGCAACGAGACAGTGAATACCGAACCTTTACCCGGCTCGCTGTCGGCAGTGATTGTACCCTGATGGAGCTCAACGAATGCCTTGGCAAGCGAGAGACCTATACCCGACCCGTTGGGATGGATTTTGTCGACCTGAAAGAATCGCTCGAAAATATGCGAGAGGTCATCGGAACTTATACCCTTGCCGGTATCAGTCACCGTAATGAACACATTATCCTGCTCCGCATCATGCCTGAAGACGACTGTTATCTCGCCTTTCGGGGGAGTATACTTGAATGCATTGGATATGAGATTGAACATCACGCGTTCTATTTTCTCCACATCTACTGCCATGGTAAACCCGGATTGTGAGACAACGTCGAGTCTGAACCTTATATCGCGGCTGCGGGCAATACCTTTGAATGAATCGCACCAATCGGTAAGCATATCGGAGGGATTGACTTCCGATAGATTGAGCGTCAGTTTGCCGTTTTCATATTTCCGGAAGTCAAGTACCTGGTTTATAAGCCGTTTCAATATCCTGACATTCTTATTGGCAATATCGGCCATCGCTTTCTGGTCAGGGGTAAGATTGTCGGAACCGGCCAGTTGCTCCACGGGCCCGGCAATAAGGGTGAGGGGCGTACGCAAATCATGCGACACGTTGGTGAAAAACATCAGCTTTGACCGTGTGGCCTCCTGCAACTGCTCGTTAAGCGCAATGACGCGGTCACGCTGCTGCTCGAGCTCTCGGTTCTGCTCCGCAAGTTTTTTCTGATGCAGTCTTTTAGTCCAGAATATCCTCAGAAGTCCGAATATTATCACGAACAAGAGCACTACGATTGCCACCGCGGCATAAAACAATGTAGTCTGTGCGGAATGACGTGTCCAATACTCGTCGACGCGTCCTTTCAGCCAGTTTATACGGTCAGTCTCGGCTTTAAGCTCATTGTTCTGCATGAGCAGGATTTCGGCATTCGACAGATCTACGGCAGCGGAAGCCGGTAATATGGCATGACTCTCATAGGGTTTGCCTTCAAGAATAGCCATTGCCGTACGGATGAGCTGATATCCTTCCGTTGGATAGAGGAATGTGGCATCAATCACCGAGTCGGCGACCGCCTGTATTCCGATTTCAGGGGCGGCGTCTATACCTATGATTTTTATATCGCCCCGTCCGGCCGATTTAGCCGCATCGGAGGCGGCTATGGCCATTCGGTCGTTGTGGGCGTATATTACATTGACCGATGGATAAATAGCCAGCAGCGAGTCGGTCATCCTGTATGCGTCATCATAGTTCCAGTTACCGTAAGCCTCACCTGCTATTGTCATGCCGGAATTTTCCGAGACAACTTCGGCAAAACCAATATGCCTCTCCTCGGCCGGAGTAGATCCTTTCAGACCGCGTATTTCCAGTATCTCGCAAGGCAATCCGGCCAGTGACACCGCCATATCGGCGGCCGATTTGCCGATAGCGGCATTATCAGCTCCCTGAAAGGCCGTATAGCTGTCACCGTTGATGTTGCGGTCGAAGATGATGACCGGGATACCCGATTCATATACCTCCCTGATAACCGGAGTAAGCGCGTCGGCCTCGTTGGGAGCCGCGATGATGATATCAAAACCGTTGTCGGCGAAATAGCGGATATCGGCAATCTGCTTCCCGTTGTCATCATCGGCCGAACGGATTTCAACCACGGCATTGTCATGAAAAATCATCTCCCGATTGATTTCATCATTCATCTTGGTACGCCAGTCATCGTCGCTGCACTGCGACACCCCTATCCGGTATACTTTTTTATCCCGGCAACCCGACAAAGGAAGTATAAAGACGAGGAGAATCCCAAGAAAAAAAATTTCAAAAATATGAGTACGATTCAAGGTTTTCATTTATTATATTATGTAATCTGCACTGTTTAAGATCTGCAAATATAATAATTCAAAACGACATTTGGTGCGTAAGATATTAAAAATTAAGCCTTACAACAATTTTTATACGCAATGTAACAAATTTGATAGGGACCGATGATTTTTAATATTAGCTTTGCATTGTCAGAACCGAAAATCAACAAGAATCAATCATGAAATACATCAGACAAATCACATCAGGCATTCTCTCGGCTCTTGCAGCCATGCAGGGAATATGTGCCGGCGAAGGATTAACCATTGACCATCTCGGCACGAACAATACTCTCGTACGCGTAAGTGACGATGCAAAATACGTGCTGTTCCCTGTCGAGGAAAGCGTAGAGGACGCCACCCTCAATCTTCTGCTTGACGGAAAGACCGAACGTACATTCTTCGTAAGGCTCGCCCGCAACAAAGTGGACTACTATGTCCCGTTTGACATATCGTCATATAAAGACAGCGAGATCATATTCAATATCATTACCGCTCAGAGCCGTTCGTCGGTGCGTGAGGCTAAAGAAGATGCATGCTGGAACAACATCCGGCTCAGCGACACATTCGATACGGCCAACACCGAGAAATTCCGGCCCGTATTTCATCATACCCCTCTTTACGGCTGGATGAACGATCCCAACGGCATGTTCTATAAAGACGGTGTGTGGCATCTGTATTACCAATACAATCCCTACGGCTCCAAGTGGCAGAATATGACATGGGGACACTCGTCGTCGACCGACCTTGTAAACTGGGAGCATCACGACGTGGCCATCAAGCCTGACGGACTCGGCTCGGTGTTCAGCGGCAGCTGTGTCGTCGACAGCACGGGGAGCGCCGGCTTCGGGGAAAATGCCGTGATAGCGCTCTACACATCTGCGGGAATCAACCAGATGCAAAGCCTTGCGCACAGTGAAGACAGCGGAGCCACATTCACCATATATCCCGGCAATCCCATACTGACACTCGAGAGCGAGGCACGCGACCCGAATATGTTTCTGAACCGCGAGACCGGAGAGTGGAATCTGCTTTTAGCTCATGCTCTCGAACACGAGATGCTGGTTTTCACCTCCACTGACCTGAAGGAGTGGACACTGCAAAGTGCATTCGGCAAAGGGTTGGGCGCACAGGATGGGGTGTGGGAATGTCCCGATCTGCTGTATCTGCCTGTCGTTGGAACTGACATATCCAAATGGGTGCTTATATGCAATCTGAATCCGGGGGGACCTTTCGGCGGAAGCGCCACACAATATTTCGTCGGAGATTTCAACGGTAAGAAATTCACTGCCGACACCGACAGCGAAGGCAACGTGCCGACCAAATGGATGGACTACGGCAAAGACCACTATGCTACAGTATCGTGGAGCAACGCTCCGGATAACCGCAATGTCGTGATAGGATGGATGAGCAACTGGCAATATGCAGCCGAAGTACCGACACGCCAGTTCAGAAGCGCCAATACGCTGCCTCGCGACATATCGCTGTTCACAGGCGCTGACGGACAATATTATCTGAAAACGGTACCATCGCCCGAAGTCATGGCACTCCGCGATAAAATGACTGTGTCGGCCCGCAACAGGGGCATCGGGCTGAAGCCTTCGAGATTCTCCCTCCCTTCGGCTAACGACGGCGTATGCGAGATAACGATGTCGCTCAACGCGAAGAAAGCCCATACTGTGACAATAACCCTCTCAAACGGTAATAACGAGAAAGTCGACATGACATTCAATCCGGAGGCATCAACGTTCAGTTTTGACCGGCGACAAAGCGGTATCACGGATTTCAGCCATGACTTCCCGGCTAAAGTCACAGCGCCGACCTTGCGTGAGGGCACAATGCAGTCGCTACGTATTTTCATTGACCGCTCGAGTATAGAGGTATTTGACGGTGAAGGCAACTTCGTGCTGACAAATCTCGTATTTCCCGATTCACCTTATACCACCCTCTCCATCGCGGCCGAAGGCGGAAAAGCGACCCTTAATTCACTTGAAATATATTCAATCAAAAATAATTAGACCCACAATTTTCATACAGTTAATGACATGGAAAACTCCCCGACACTCACACCGGGTCGTAAAAGCGCTATCATGCAGATAGTCCCGGTAATGCTATGCTTTTTTGCGATGGGATTCGTCGATCTTGTAGGCACAGCGTCAAATTACGTGCAGAAAGACCTTGGACTGACCGACTCGCAGGCCAATCTGTTTCCCTCGCTTGTATTCTTCTGGTTCTTAATATTCTCAGTGCCTACCGGCATGCTGATGAATAAAATCGGACGTAAGAGGACGGTGCTCATCAGTCTCGCCGTGACAGCACTGTCGCTTGTCATACCCATATTCGGCGAGAGCTATTACGTGATGCTTGTCGCCTTTTCATTACTCGGAATAGGCAACGCACTGATGCAGACATCCCTGAATCCTCTGGTAAGCAATCTGATTTCACCTGACAGGCTTGCCTCGACGCTCACTTTCGGACAATTCGTCAAAGCCATCGCTTCGTTTCTGGCTCCCATTATCGCTGCATGGGGTGTCACACAGGCATCAATCACATTCGGCCTCGGCTGGCGAATACTGTTTCCCATATATGCCGTCGTAAGCATACTGTCAATATCAATGCTGTCAGCCACGCCAATCAACGAGACGCGCCCCGACAAAGCTTCGGGGATTGGCGAATGTGTCAGACTGCTTGGCCGTCCGTTCATTGTGCTGTGTTTCCTCGGCATAATGTGTCACGTAGGGATTGATGTTGGCACCAACACCTGCGCGCCAAAAATCATCATGGAGCGTATCGGGCTTCCGCTCGAGGATGCAAGTTTTGCCACAAGCCTCTATTTTATATTCCGTACGGCAGGATGCCTGATAGGGGCATTCGCACTCCGGACCATAGCTCCCAAAAAATTCTTCGCAATCAGTGTGGCACTGATGCTCGCCGCCATCGGACTTCTTCTTACATCCGACAGTATCCATCTGATATACGCCGGAATAGCACTTATCGGCCTGGGCAACTCCAACATTTTCCCAATAATATTCGCACAGGCGCTCAACAATACACCCAAGGAACAGAACGAGGTATCGGGCCTGATGATAATGGGATTGTTCGGCGGTACCGTCTTCCCTCTCGCCATGGGCTTTGCAAGCGACTTTACAGGCAGCCAGCATGGTGCGGTGGCAGTGATGGCAGCAGGTGTGATATTCCTTATGCTCTATACGTTGAAAATAAAAAAATAAGTAACTGTTCAAAATTATTTTAATATTATGGCGGGAGGATTTTTCAGGCGATTTTCATTGAGGAAGAAGGAGTGTAGCGAGCTACATGACTGATGACGAGATGGAAAGCGACGAAAAAGACTCCGACAGAATATTGAAATAATGAGAACGGTTAATATAAAATAATTTTAAACAGTTACTTAACTTAAACATATAATACCTATGGAAGAAATAGTAGTAGGAATGGGAGAAGCCCTGTGGGATGTGCTCCCTGAAGGAAAAAAGATAGGCGGCGCGCCTGCCAATTTCGCATATCACGTGTCGCAGTTCGGACTGTCGAGTTGCGTTGTCAGCGCTGTGGCCGATGATGCTCTCGGCAATGAGATAATCGATAATTTCAATATCAAGGGGCTTAACCATCTCATCGAACGTGTCCCCTACCCGACAGGCACCGTGCAGGTGCAAATCGACCAGGCCGGCATACCGCAATATGAAATCAAGGAAAACGTTGCGTGGGACAATATACCGTATACCGCGCGCCTCGAACAACTCGCCGAAAGAACCACGGCGATATGTTTCGGATCGCTTGCACAACGCAACATCGTGTCGCGCAACACTATAAACAGATTTCTGGATGCTATGCCGCAGGATCCCGACAGACTGATTGTGTTCGACGTCAACCTCCGTCAGGGATTTTATAACAAGGAAATACTGTGCAACTCCATGGAGCGCTGCAATATTCTGAAAATAAATGATGAAGAATTAATCACGGTGAGCCGTATGTTCGGCTATCCCGGTATAGATCTTCAGGACAAATGCTGGATTTTGCTCGGCAAATACAATCTGAAGATGCTTATACTTACCTGCGGTATCAACGGCAGCTATGTGTTTACACCCGGCAATGTCTCATTCCAGCCTACACCGAAAGTGGAAGTCGCGGATACCGTGGGTGCGGGCGATTCGTTTACGGCCGCTTTCATATCGGGCATACTCAAGGGAAAGACGGTGGCCGAAGCCCATGCGGCAGCTGTAAGGACGTCGGCCTACGTGTGCACGCAGAAGGGTGCGATGCCGGTGCTTCCCGAAGAGTACAGATTGTGACGCCGCGACGGCTATCTGTAAAATTGGTTGATACTTCCGTTATATGTATAAGTGATTTCATATGCGGAAGTATTATTTTTGCCATGTAGATTTAAATTAATATAATATTATATGAAACAAGTCATTTTATCAACAATCGCAATAGCAATCACGATTATGGCAAATGCACAGAATCCAACAAAACTGACAGCCGGCCCGTCGGAAATAAAACAGACGGCCGGACGCACGCAACTCGGTGAGTTCGCGCCAAAATTCGCCGAACTTAACGACGATGTACTTTTCGGCGAGGTATGGAGCCGCACCGACCGGCTCGCTTCGCGCGACCGCAGTATCGTAACCGTCACCGCCTTAGTGGCAAGCGGCATCATCGACCAGTCGTTCCTGCACCATCTGCAGGCTGCAAAGAACAACGGCGTGACCCGCACGGAGATAGCCGAGATACTCACACAGGTAGCGTTCTATGCCGGCTGGCCCAAGGCATGGGGAGCTTTCCGTCTGGCAAAAGAGGTATGGAACGACTCGACCGAGGCGGCCGATGCCCGTACACAGTACGAAAATCAACTGATGTTCCCCGTCGGCGAACCGAATACCGCATACGCCAAATATTTCATCGGCAACAGTTACCTTTCTCCAGTATCGACCGAGCAGGTGAAATTTGTCAATGTCACTTTCGAACCCCGCTGCCGCAACAACTGGCACATACACCACGCGAGCGAAGGCGGAGGCCAGATGCTTGTAGGAGTCGGCGGACGCGGCTGGTATCAGGAAGAGGGCAAACCGGCAGTCGAGATTCTTCCCGGCACGGTAATCCACATTCCCGCCAACGTGAAGCACTGGCACGGCGCCGCGACCGACAGCTGGTTCTCGCACTTGGCATTTGAAATCGGCGGCAAAGACACCCGCACAGAATGGTGCGAGCCTGTCACCGACGAAGAATACGACAAACTGAAATAGCTAAAAAAGAAACCGGCATACCACCGACAGCGCCGAGTATTTACTATAATCATTCTGACGAATAAACTTTCAGCTGCTTTACAGATGTTTTGGAACAAAAATCATTATTTTTGTATCGACATAATCAACTGCGAAAGTAACAGATATAGTAGCGCCCGATGGGCTCTCATATTGTTTGTTGTCTCTAAACGGGATTATGTGTAGATAGTATTAACCGGCAGATATGGTAAAGGCATAAAAAAACCCGGATTCATCACCTGCATCTATTATCAGGGAGAGGAATTACCGGGACTGCACTACAAAGATACTAAAAGTATGGTATGCAACAAACAATTTTTTGAAATAGTGTAAGTACAGACATCCGCAAAACGCTGAATCAGTGAAATGTCGCTTGATATATAACATATCGTAAGCAATAGATTGGATAGAATCAAACATTATGTATCAATAAATGAATAAAATATGAAAAGGAATGTAATATTGGGGGCAATAGCCATGATGATGCTTGCCGTGATGCCGGCGGGCGCGCAGTCAAAAGTGTATATGACGAAGGAAATCAGTCCCGAGGCACTTGTGAAAATCTATAAGGCGCTCGGACGTCCGGCTGACGGCCACCGCGTGGCAGTGAAAATAAGTACGGGCGAGGCAGGCAATCCCAACTACCTGAAACCTACGCTCATAAGCGCGCTCGTCGACAGTGTGCACGGCACAATCGTGGAATGCAACACGGCCTACGCAGGTAAGCGCAACACATTTGACGCTCACTGGCAGACGATACACGAACACGGATACGACTCGATAGCGCCCGTCGACCTGATGGACGAGGATGGGCAGATGAAGATACCTGTACGCGACCGGCGCCACATCAAATATGACATCGTCGGGAGCCATCTGCCGCGCTACGATTACATGATAAACCTCGCTCACTTCAAGGGACACCAGATGGGCGGATTCGGCGGTGTGCTGAAAAACGCGAGCATCGGAGTGGCCTCGGCCGACGGAAAGGCGTATATACATTCAGCCGGAGTGACCGACAAGACGGAAAACCTGTGGGACAACATCGCCGAGCAGGATCTGTTCCTCGAGTCAATGGCGGCAGCCGCGCAGGGTGTGCATGACTATTTCGGCGACAACATCGTGTATATCAACGTGATGAATAATATGTCGGTAGACTGCGACTGCAACGGTCATCCGGCCGACGTGCTGCTCAAGGACTACGGCATTCTCGCGTCGACCGACCCCGTGGCACTCGACAAGGCCTGCACCGACATCATATTCAACATGAAGCCGTCGGAGGGCAATGACAATGCGCCGCTTATCGAGAGAATAAAGAGCCGCCACGGCACGCACACCATCGACCATGCGGCCGCCATAGGTCTCGGCTCGCTTGAATACGAGATTATCGATCTGGACAAATAATCCGGTATGGATATAAGGACAATCGTTTCAGCTATCATTCTGTCCGCACTTCCAGCAACGGCATCGCCTGCAACGGAAAGCGCCGACAGCATACATCCGCTCGGCGAAGTGGTGGTGACCGGTACCAATGCCGGTGTGGCAAAAAACAGGCTGCCCTATTCAGTATCGGTCATCGGAGAGGAACGCCTGCAGGCGACAGGACAGACGCAGGTACTGTCGGCGATTTCGGGCATGGTGCCGAGTCTGTTTGTGTCGGAACGCAGCATATTCGGTTTTGGGGTGAGCAACGGCGGTTCGGGCCATATCAAGCTGCGCGGAGTCGGCGGCGACCGCGCGAGCGCCGTGCTGATGATGGTCGACGGGCAGCCCCAGTTCGCCGGCATCTACTCACATCACATCGCCGACTTTTACGACAAGGAGTATGTGGAGCGTGTGGAAGTGCTTCGCGGTCCCGGGTCGGTGCTCTACGGCTCCAACGCCATGGCCGGAGCTATCAATGTGATAACGAAGCAGGCGGCAGCCGACGGAGTGCACACCACGATAAGCACGCAGTACGGCTCGTACAACACCTGGCTGACGTCGGCTACTAATACTACGCGTTTCGGCCGCTTTAACTCGCTCGCTTCGGTATCATACAACCGCACGGACGGCACCGTCGACAACTTCGACTTCAAGCAGGCCGACGGATACGTGAAGGTAGGGTATGATTTCTCCACACGATGGAAAGCCGCAGCCGACTACACCATAATGCATTTCAAGGGGAACGACCCGATTTATCCGAAGCTGTCGAATCCGGAATCGACCGACATATACCGCCAGAGCATCACCCGCGGCGAGGCGTCGCTCAGTGCTACGAACACCTACGCCGGCACTAACGGCACGGCACGCGTATATTACAGTTACGGTAGCCATTTCGTTGACGACCCGCGGCATTTCCACAGCAGGGACGACAGGTTCGGTGTCATTGTATACCAGAACTTCAGTCCGTGGCAAGGGGCTTCGGCTACCGTGGGATTCGATTTCGACCGATATTCGGGTGAGATACCTGTGTCGGGCGGCAATCAGCACGCCCCGGGCTCCATGAGTACCATAGGCAGGAAGAAAATCAACGAGTATTCCCCATACGTGACGCTGTCGCAGTCGTTAGGCGGGGAATTGCTCAATCTCAACGGCGGAGTGAGGATGGCCAACAGCGACATGTTTGACACTCAATGGGTGCCGCAACTCGGGTTCGCCCTCAATCCCGGCGACGGATATACCGTAAAAGGGACGCTTGCCATGGGTTACCGCAATCCGTCGTTCCGCGAACTGTATCTTTACCGCATGGCAAATCCCGACCTGCAGCCTGAGAAAATGATGAATTACGAGGTGTCGGCCGGCAAACGGTTCTCCCGCTATCTGAACGTCGATATAACGCTGTATTACAGCCGCGGGCGCGACATGATACAACTGCTCGACAACAGGAATACCAATACGGGACGATTCATCAACAAGGGGGTGGAAGTGTCGGCAAGCAGTCATCCGCTCGACAACCTGCGGCTATACGCGTCATACAGCTATCTGCACACGTCGCTCAACAACCTCACCGGCGCCCCGAAAAACCAGTATTATCTCGGAGGAGAACTTACCCTTTGGGACAGGCTGAAGATTGCCGCCGACCTTAAAGGCACTGGCAGCCTCTATGTGGCCGATGACGTAAAGCATCAGAACTATGTGCTCCTCAATATGAAACTGACCTACAGCGTCTGCCGCTATGCCGACATATTCACCCGTCTGGAAAACATAACCGACGCCCGCTATACCATAAACCGCGGCTACGAAATGCCCGGCTTCACAGCCCTCGGCGGCATCAAGGTAAGCTTTTAGTTAGCACCGATTTGCACTAACAGAATCTCTTTTTCATAATGTGTTGAAAGAGGTAATATCAAATTTCAGTCAATCCCTGAAATTTGATATTACCTCTTTATCGTCAGTCCCGGATTTTTTGTATATTTGTGAAAAGCATATGTAATCTATAATTTCAATATTTCGGGGAACCATGACTATAAAATCAAATTCTACAGATAAAAAATTCACGCCCGAATTAGTCAATGACATCAAAAAGATTCTTGATAACGCAAGAGCACAAAGTTCTATGGCTATAAATACAATTATGCTCAATGCTTATTGGAAAATAGGAGAACGAATAGTCAACGAAGAACAGGGCGGGAAATTTCGTGCCGACTATGGCAGTGCGACATTGAAAGAATTATCCCGGCAACTGACTTTTGAATTGGGGAAAGGGTTCAGTCCCCGCAATCTTCAAAATTACAGGCAATTCTATATACTCTTCCCTGATTGGAAGATTTGGAACGCATGCGTTCCAAATCTCAGTTGGACACATATCAGAGTACTCCTGCGAGTTGCCGACCAGACAGCCAGAGAATGGTATCTTACAGAGGCTTCCTCCCAAATGTGGTCCTCCAGAACACTTGACCGCAATGTATCGACACAATATTATCATCGTTTGCTTGCTTCTTCTGATAAAAAAGCCGTCATAGAAGAAATGGAAGCCAAAACACATGACAAAAAGTTCTCCACAATTACCCCCGAGATGTTTCTAAAGTCTCCCTACGTTACAGAATTCCTTGGAATTTCAAAAGACCAGAAATTTACAGAGAAAGATTTGGAGACAGCACTAATCAATCACTTGCAGCAGTTCATAATGGAACTTGGCAAAGGATTTGCGTTTGTAGAACGACAGCAGCATATAGTCACTGAAACCGATGATTATTATATTGATCTTGTTTTCTATAATTATATACTGAAATGCTTTGTGCTGATTGATTTGAAAACTAAAAAGATTACTCATCAGGACGTCGGACAAATGGACATGTACGTGCGTATGTATGATGACTTGAAAAGAACAGAAGGTGACAATCCTACTTTAGGAATCGTATTATGCGCAGAAACCGATCAAGATATAGCCAAGTATTCGGTTCTTAACGGCAATAAACAACTCTTTGCCTCAAAATATCTGACAGTGCTTCCAAGCGAGGATGAATTACGCAAAGAAATTGAAAGTCAGAAAACCATCTTCTATCTCCAGCAAGAGGAGCTGAGCAAAACTTAACAAAACTGATATGATTTATTATTTAATAGTGAGTAACGTTTGACAGTATTATGGAATATATGCTCTCCTTAAGGAAAGTATCATATTCTTAACATTAAAAATAAGATATGGCGGGATTGGTGTAGGGATTGTCCGAAATGTTGCATTGGCAAAGGGGGAGATTTTGCGTAAATTCGGTATCTTTGTAAGGTATTATCTGTAATGCATTTTGTGTGTTAAAATATCTTGCCATGAAAATAAGTGATATTGCCGGAATATGGTTCAGAGTGCTGCTGGCGCTGATTGTAGTTGCGGGTGTGTCGCCGCGGGGATGGTGCGTGCCGCAATTGCCGGAACCGGAACTGTCGTGGAAGAATGTCACGGTGGAAGGGAAGAAGACGGCGGTGTTCTGCATATTCCGCGACAGCCGGGGTATTGTATGGCTCGGGACTAACAACGGGCTGTATTTTTATGACGGGGTCACGGCTCACCCTGTGGGGAAGGCCGAACTCTACGGCACCCAAGTATATTCGATAGCCGAAAAGAACGACACTCTATATATAGGGTGCAACAACGGACTGCTGACATACGATTATCCTACAGGCCGGATAACCGAGAACGTCGCTTCTACCCCAAGGGAAATAAGGGTGCTCCTTCTCGTTGATGACAACCTTTGGATCGGAGGGCTGAACGGGATATGCAAACTGGACCTCAGGAGCGGCAGGCTGACCGATTATTCCAAGGGATTACCGCACAAGTCGGTATATTCCATACTGCGCGACAGCCGGGGCGTGTTGTATGCGGGAACGTATGACGGACTCGCCCGTTGGAATTCAAACGCCGAAAAGTTCATTCCGCTGGAAGTAACGACGGGCAACGACAGCCATAACAGCACTCTCTTTGTCAACTGCCTTCTCGAGGCGGACGATAAGGAAAGCATCTATATCGGCGGCGAAGGTTTTCTTCTTAAATACACTCCGGCCAATGAGCGGTGGGAGACGATAACCGCCGTGGGGAACAACAACATAAAAAGCATGTCGAAAGGTGATGCGGGCCATATACTTATCGGCACACACAACGGCGTACTGGACATGGCCGGTGACAGCATAAAGCATTTCCGCCATGACTCGAGGGAGGAACTCAGTCTGGCCGACAACGAGATATGGTGCATATATGCCGACGGGGAGCACAATATATGGACCGGCCATGAACGCGGATTTTCCATCGCCTCCAATTCCAGTTACATCCGGACTATTAAACTCAGCACTCTTGCGCACTCCGGCGAAGGGAATGAAATACATCTGATATACCGCGACTCGAAGGACAACATCTGGTTCGGGGGTACCAACGGAGTGATACGCCTCGGGGCAAATGCCACACCGAGCTGGTACCGCCATAGCGGGACTCCGAAATCATTGTCGCACAATCGTGTTCGCGCTATCCACGAGGATGCTGAACACAATATGTGGTTTGCGACAGACGCCGGTATCAACCGGTTCGACCGCGAGAAGGATAATTTCGATGTGTTCCATATCGTAGACAGGAACGGAGAGCACAATTCCAACTGGGTATATGCCCTTGTGGAGGACGGGGACCATTTCTGGATAGGGAGTTTCCTCAACGGGCTGCACTATGTTGACAAATCTAAATTCGGCACCGGAGATGGAGTTATAACGGCCGACATGTCGATAAACACCGACACGGAGCCGCTAAAACTTACCAATGACCTTGTAAACGATGTCATAAAGGACCGCAACGGCGACATCTGGATACTGTTGTTCAGGGACAACATACTGACACGCCTCAATCCTGCGACCGGACATACAGACACTTACGACATATTCGCGCTGACCGGCGGCTACCCCACGCATATCAACACGGACCGCAGCGGGAAGGTATGGTGTGCGTTCAAGGGTGGCGTAATCATATTCGACACCGACAATGACGATGTCAGGATAATAAAGTTCCCGCCTACAAACAGCGACGAGACTACGCTTGCCATGGGAAGCGTGGGCGACGGCATGTGGGTGTCCACCCAAAGCAATGTGTGGAGGGTCGACGGCAATATACCCGCGGCGAGCCTTCTGCCGATACCGCAGAAATCGTATACCGCGGTATATGAAGACAGTGCAAGCAACAAAGTGTATCTCGGCGGTACCGACGAGATTGTCGAAGTTGACAGGAATATAGTAAGGAAAGCAACCGACTACAGGACAATAAAAATGATACTCAACGACCGCGGAGAGGGCAACTTCAATCTGTCGGACATCAGGGACGGAGTGAAAGGGATGACGATACCTTACGGCGGGGGCATAACGCTTGTGGTAAGCTCGCTCGACTACTCGCCCGAATCGGTACAGCGCTACATGTACAAGCTCGCTGAGTCGCCGGCCGACACACTCGGCGGCTGGGTCGTAATGCCCGAGGGAGCCAATTCAATCACATTCTCCGACCTCAAGATGGGGAAATACGATGTACTTGTCAAGACTGTAGGCTCACCGCTTGCACCGGTATCAATACCCCTGACAGTAAAGGCGCCTCCGGCCCTGTCATGGTGGGCAATCACAGCCTACGCAATAATAGCGGCAGGACTGATAATATGGATAGTATGGTATATGCGGCGGCGCAATATCCGTGCCATACGCGAACGCGAACGGCTCAGCACACTGGAAAACGTGGAACGCAAGCTGTCGTTCCTGTCCAACATATCGCACGACCTGAAGACCCCGCTCTCAATGATTATCGGCCCGGTAAGCCTGCTCAAGGAGAAGGCCAAAGACCCGGAGAGCAAAAAGAGCCTCGAAGCGGTCTATGACAATGCGGTGCGTCTCAACAACATGATACACCGTACGCTCGAGCTTCGCCATCTGGAGGATGACGACGAGAACCTGCTCATACTCTCGGTATTTGACGTAGTGGAATTCTGCAAGGGGGTGTTCGAGGTGTTCAAGGAGAACAACCCGCAGAAAAATTTCATATTCCACGCGTCGAATCCACGTATACAGATAGAGGCTGATGCGGTAAAATTCGAGTCAGTCATCACCAATCTGCTGTCGAATGCATGCAAGTATTCCGATGACGGGGCGACCATATCATGTGGTATCAGCCAGCAGGGCGACAGGGTTGAAATCGTGGTATCGGACGACGGGCTCGGAATATCGGCAAGCGACCAGCCGCTGGTGTTCCAGCGCATGTTCCGCTCTCCGGCCACATCAAAACTGAAGGAGGGCACCGGACTCGGGCTTTATCTGATAAAGAAATACCTGGAACTCATGGACGGCAATATCAGCCTGTACAGCAAAGAGGGACAGGGCACATCGTTCGTGGTGACACTTCCCATATCGGAAAAGGTGCAAACGTCAGAGCGGCGTGATGTCACGCAGGACGACAACGGCAAGCCGAAAATACTCATAGTGGAAGACAACCTGCAGATAAGTGAATTTATCACCGGCATACTTGTCAAAGAGTATACTACGCTGACGGCCGACAACGGACGCACGGGACTTGCAATCGCGTCGTCGTTTATTCCCGACCTGATTATAGCGGACGAAATGATGCCTGTGATGAACGGGCTCGAAATGGTGAGACAGCTGAAACAGCACCCGCGGCTGTCGTCTGTGCCGATCATCATGCTTACAGCCAAGTCAGACAACAAGACAGAGACGGAGAGCATAAAACTCGGTATCGACGTGTTCATGACGAAACCGTTCGAGCCTACAGCACTGCTCGGCCGCATCACGCAGCTGCTCAAAGCGCGCAGGGAGATAAAGGAGAAAGTGCGCATACAGGCCATCACCGAGGCCGAGAGCAAGCCCATCGAGGCTGAGAGCTTCAACGAAAAGGCGCTTGCCCGGATTGCTAAAATAATAGAGGAAAACATATCCGACCCCGACCTGAACGTGAATCTGCTGTGCGAAAAGAGCGGAATTGCACAAAAACAGCTCTACAGACTGATAAAGAAATATATGGATATATCGCCGCTCGACTATATCAGGAGCGTGAGGCTGCAGAAAGCCGCCGTGCTGCTGAGCCAGCAACGGTTTACAGTGTCGGAGATATGCTATATGGTAGGCTTCAAGACACCGTCGTATTTCGCCCGCTGCTTCCAGGCTCAGTTCGGAGTGAAACCGAGCCAGTACAAATCGGACGACAAACCTACGGAATAAATTTCAGAAGAAGGCGTTGCAGAACTTATAATATATCGCAAACAGGACGCGCCATTTTGTATGGCTGCACCCCGGTGCTGTTTACTTAAGGGGTATAGATAGGGCGAGGGCGCTCGCCCTCGGAGTATTATCTTTACACACTGAAAGTTACCACGGGGGCGAGACGCCCCCGCCCCTATCAACTCAGCGTAAGTAAAAAGCGGACAAACGGGAAGAAAAACACGCTGTCGTCCGAATTGTTGCATCAATTGTCTGAAAAAGCGCCATAAATACTTTAACCGTAACCTATATTTGCATTGTAAAGTTTTACAGCTTCACACGGGTATGACAGCCAAGATAAAAAAGATTGTTTTCAGTTTTTGTATTCGAAAGCTAATACCACAAACTAATTAAGTAACTGTTTAAAATTATTTTATAGTAACCATCTTCATTATTTTAATATTCTGCCGGAGTCTTTTTCGTCGCTTTCCGTCTCGTCATCAGTCATGTAGCTCGCTACACTCCTTCTTCCTCACCGGAAATCGCCTGAAAAATCCTTCCGTCATAATATCAAAATAATTTTGAACAGTTACTTACCTTAAATAAATTATCAACAACAAAACACTACCAATGGACAAAGTAATTGGTGCAACCGAATTAAAGAGCCGGCTGCTGGGACTTCTCCTGGCAATTCTCTTTATACCCGTTTCGGCATTTGCACAGAACCAGCGGACAGTCACGGGTACTGTCAATGACGAGACCGGCGAACCACTCATAGGAGCATCGGTCAAGGTCGCAGGCGAGGCTATCGGAACATCTACGGATTTCGACGGCCACTATACTTTAAAGGTGCCGGCAGGCGCAAAGCAACTTACATTCACCTACGTCGGCTACCAGAACCTGACTGTCGACATCACATCGGATGTAATCGACGTGACTATGAGGCCGAATGCCGAGGTGCTTGACGAAGTCGTTGTAATCGGTTACGGCGTGAGAAAGAAAGATGACCTTACCGGTTCGATTTCCACCATCAGCGAAAAAGACTTCAACCAGGGAGTAATCACCTCACCCGAAGAACTTATCAACGGCAAGATGCCCGGCGTGCAGATAGTCAATTCGGGCGGTGCCACCACGGGCGGCTCCACTATCCGCATACGTGGCGGCGCATCACTCAACGCGTCGAACGACCCGCTGATCGTAATCGACGGCGTGCCGATGGAAGTAGGCGGCTACATACAGGGCCAGGGGAACTTCCTGTCGATGATCAACCCTAACGACATCGAGAGCATGACAGTGCTCAAGGACGCGTCGTCGACGGCCATCTACGGTTCGCGTGCATCCAACGGCGTCATACTCATAACGACAAAGAAAGGCAAAGGCGACGGCATCAAGGTGTCGTTCCAGACCACCAACTCGGTATCGACCAAGACCAAGACAGCCGACATGCTGTCGCGCGACGAGTTTGTCGACGTGATACGCACCCGCGGTTCGGAGGCGCAGATAGCGCTGCTCGGCAACGAGAACACAGACTGGACCGACGAAGTGATGCAGACAGGCTTCGGCACCGACAACAACATCAGCGTATCGGGACGTGTGACCGACTGGCTGCCGTTCCGCGTATCATTAGGCGCACTCTATCAGGAGGGCATAATGAAGAACGACGAGAACAAACGTTTCTCGGGCAATATCAACCTGAGCCCGTCATTCTTCAACGACGACCTGAAATTCACAATCAGCGGCAAGGCATCGTACAACACCGCGCGCTACCCGAGCGGCTCCATAATCTGGAACGCCACCACCTACAACCCCACTATCCCCGTATACTCGGGTAATGACGCGTTCTTAGGATACAACGAGCCGGTCGACATCAACGGCATACCGGTGACCGGAGCGACAGCCAACCCGGTCGGGCTCCTCAACTACCGAAACAAGGCTCATACGCACCGCCTCATCGGAAGCGTGGACGTGGATTACCGCGTGCGTTTCCTTCCGGAACTGCGTTTCCACGCCACTGCGGCATACGACCGCGCACAGGGCAAGAGTGACTACTATACTTCCGCCGAATCGTGGAGCGGTTTCAACCAGGGAGGTTCAATCTCATGCGTAGGTCCCAAGAAGGCATACAACAAACTGTTTACCATCTACGGCAACTACAACAAAGAGTTCGACGCAATAAAGAGCGCAGTCGACGTAACCGTCGGTTACGACTACCAGTGGTGGAAGCGTTACTCACCTTATTATGAAAGCTACAACGAGGCAGGGGAAGTGCAGTCGACATCGGCACCGACCGACGAGCGCCATACGCTGCTATCGTACTACGGACGTCTGAACTACACGTTCGACAACCGCTACCTGCTGACGGCGACATTCCGCCGCGACGGTTCGTCAAGATTCGCCAAGGACAAACGCTGGGGTACATTCCCGTCGGTAGCGCTCGCATGGCGCGTATCCAATGAAAATTTCTGGGATTTCGCCCGCGATGTCATGAACGACCTCAAGATAAGGGTAAGCTACGGCGAGACAGGCCAGCAGGACGGCATCGCCAACTACTCGCACATGCCGGTGTACACCATCTCGCAGGAGGGCGCGCAATATGTATTCAACGGAATTCCCATCTTCACCTACCGTCCGGAAGCCTATAACCCCGACCTGAAATGGGAGACCACCAAGGCATGGAACGTAGGTCTCGACTTCGGATTCATGAACAACCGCATCACCGGTACGGTAGACTACTACAAACGCAAGACCGAGGACCTTTTGGCATCGGTACCCTGCGCAGCCGGCACGAACTTCGCCAAATATATCCTGTCGAATGTAGGCAACGTTGACAGCGAGGGCTTCGAGCTGTCAATCAACGCCAACATCATCGACAGCAAAGACTGGTCGTGGAACGTGGCAGCCAACGCCACCTGGCAGAAATCGCGAATCACCAACCTCACCATGTCGCCCGACGCCGAGTCGCCCAACACACTGGTAGGCTCATCGGTCGACAGCCGCCGCGTGCAGGTATTCTCGACAGGTTACGCACCTTACGCATTCTACGTATACAAGCAGATATACGACCCCAAGACCGGGCGCCCGATTGAAGGAGTATACGCCGATCTCAACAATGACGGCCAGATCAACTCATCCGACCTCTACCACTACCATTCGCCGGCACCCGACTGGATACTCGGCCTTAGCACGAGCCTGCGCTACCGGAAGTGGACACTGTCGACCTCTCTGCGCGCCAACATAGGTAACTACGTGTACAACGCCATGGCAATGAACACCGGCGCATGGGAAACGGTATCATACAACGCCTACCAGCTCAACAACATGAACCGCAGCTACCTCGACACAGGCTTCTCGATGCGCCAGCATTACAGCGACCACTATGTGGAGAACGCATCGTTCCTGAAGATGGACAATCTGCAGCTGAGCTATGACTTCGGCAAGGTATGGCGCAGTGTCAACCTGCACCTGTCGGCCAACATACAAAATGTGTTCACCATCACCAACTATTCGGGCATAGACCCGGAAGTGAGCTACGGCATAGACTCGAACGTATATCCGCGTCCGCGCACATATTCACTCACAGTAGGACTTAATTTCTAATCACCATACAGAACAGACACAACAATGAAAAAAGCATATATATTGACGGCACTGGCAATCGGGGCGATGACCTTCACCTCATGCGTCGACGACCTTGACCAGCGCCCCGTATTCGAACAGGACGCCACAGTGGTGTACGACAATCCCGACACCTACAAACAGGTATTGGCCAAGGCCTACGCCTGCTTCGTAATCACCGGTCAGGAAAAGGACGGCGACAAGGATATCGACTCGGAAAAGGGTTATGACCTGTCGCGCTGCATCTTCAACATGCAGGAGGACGCTACCGACGAGAGCATCAACACGTGGAGCTCGCTCTATGACGTATCGCATTTCAACTGGGATGCCAACGACGTATGGGTGCAGGACGCATACTACCGCCTTTACTACACCATCTCTGTGTGCAACGAGTTCATACGCAACTCTACGGAATCGTCAATCGGCCGTTTCTCAGCCGCCGAGCAGGATGAAATCAGGGCTATGAAGGCCGAGGCCCGCTATCTGCGCGCCCTCGCCTACTACTGGGTGCTCGACCTGTACGCACAGGGACCGTTCTCCAACGAGGACACACCTATATCGGGATATGTGCCCGAAAGATACGGCGATGAGGACCTGTTCACGTTCATAGAAAGCGAACTTAAGGACATCGAGGAAACGGTACCCATGCAGAACGAGTATGGCCGCGCAAGCCGTAGCGCAGTATGGGCACTTATGGCACGCCTTTACCTTAATGCCGAAGTCTACACACGCCAGGCCCGCTACACCGACTGCATCACCTATTGCAACAAAATCATAGGAAGCGGCCAGTATACCCTTGAGCCTGAATTTTACAAACTGTTCAACGCATCCAACCATCTGCGCACGAATGAAATCATATTCTCGTTTGTAGTGGACGCCACCACCACGGTGACATGGGGAGCCACGACCAATATAATATGCGGGTCATGCTCCAACTCATCCACACAGGATCCGGCCAAATACGGCATTACGAGCGGCTGGGGCAATTTCCGCGTACGCGGCGAGATACCGGCCAAGTTCGGCGATGTAGCCACGTCGAAAGACAGCCGCTGCATGTTCTATACCGACGGACAGACCCAGTACATCACAGTGTACAACGACCAGTCGCAGGGCTATTTCAGCGAGAAGTTCACCAACCTGTATGACGACGGCACCGCAGCTTCCAACAGCGCGGTCAACGGATGCTCGACCGACCTGCCGGTGTTCCGTCTGGCCGACGTGTACCTGATGGCAGCCGAATCGGTAGTAAGAGGTGGCTCGGGCATGAGCCGCGCCGAAGCGCTTGATCTTGTGAACCTGGTGCGCGAACGTGCCTACGGCGACAAATCGGGCAATATCACCGACGCGGAGATGGACCTGCAGTTCTTCATCGACGAACGCGCCCGCGAACTGCTCCACGAATCGGTACGCCGCACCGACCTGCGCCGTTTCGGGATGTTCACCACCGACAAGTATATATGGCAATGGAAAGGCGGAGTAGCCGAAGGTAAGGCTGTCGACAGTAAGTATGAAATCTACCCCATCCCGGCCACCGAACTTTCGGTCAATACCAATCTCTCAAACCCCAATTACTAATCAATTAAAACAACATCAGATATGACAATCAACCATATATCACAGATATGCATCGCGTTGCTCGCAGGGGTGGCAGCCGTATCGTGCGACAAGGACGGTGACATGCTGACCATCAATACGAACGACGATGTCACTGTGGACAGTTCGTCGAAGGATATTGTGCTTGACTACAATAACCTGAAAGGGCTTGCGCTGACCCTCAACTGGGATGAAAACGGAAACCTGACACTGAGCAATCCTGCAGTAGCGCTCCCCGACGGCGTACTTACCAACAGCGTGGAGATGTCGCTCTCATCGGATTTCAGCAACGCAGTCAGCACCGCCATAGCCGACGGCCGGTATTCATGCCAGTTCACCGTCGAGGAACTCAACTCGGTGATGAGCCGACTCGGAGTCGAGGGTGGCGAGCGCGCCGAAGTGTTCATCAGAATAAAGACCGTAGTCGGCAAGAACATCGACCCGACGTACAGCAACGTACTGAGCATTTTCGTGACGCCTTACCGTATAGACATGAGCGTGGCCTACGTGCTCGACAAGAACCAGGAGATGACGACGAGGACACTCATGTCGCCGACTGAGAACGGCATCTACGAAGGATTCACCGGAGTAAACGGCTGGGAGAACTGGTACATGAAGGACGCCACGGGAGTCATCTGGGGCAACTCGGCCACCGCAGGCACATTCGCAGTGTCATCACTCGCGCTTGAGGACAAGATATACAATTTCTGGTATCCCGGCACGGCAGGCTGCTATTACACAGTAGTCAACACCGTGGAAATGTGGTGGAGCGCACTGCTGATACCTCAGCTGACGGTATCGGGCGACATCGAGGGCACAATGGAATTCGACCGTAAGGCCAACGAATGGAAGATGACCGTCGACACAGAGGCCGGGACCAAGAACATCACCATTGCAGGCACAGGCACGCTCTATGACATGTCGACCGGCGACAAGGATTCGTCAATCAACAAACCGGTGGCACTCAGCGGCACAGCCGACAACCTCAGCTACACCGAGAGCGCTTCGACAGTGGCAGTCAATGTGACAGCGTCGGGCAAGCAGGTGATGAAGCTGACCATGGTAAATCCGCTTCAGTGGGCTGTAACGTTCGAGGCTGAATCGGTTGAACCCGTAGAACCGGCCAAACCGACCCTGTATATCTCGGGACATGACGACGCCGTATCGGGCAAATGGCATTTCAACCACTTCCTTCGCCTCTACAACGAGGAGGAAACCGCATACGCAGGCGGCGTATATTTCGCATCGAAATGGGGCTACAAGCTCTATAAGGAATCGGGCAACTGGGACGATGCGTGGGGATTCGGCGGAGAAGGCGACGCAATGGGCGGCAACCTGAAATTCGGCGCCAAGACCAATATTCCGGCACCCGAGGAGGGACTGTACATACTGAACGTAGGTATCGACGCCCTGAAATATGAGGTCACTGCCGTCAATACTGTATGCTACTCCGGACTTAACGATGACTGGACCAAGATGCCGATGACGCAGTCGGAGACACCGGGCGTATTCACCGCCGTGGTTGAAAAGAAAGCCGAGACACCGTGGGGTGTCAAAATCCTCATCAACGAAAGCTGGGACGTATGTTTCGGCGGAGGTGACGGAGTGCTCCTTTACGGCCATGACGGATTTGACGGGGACAACGCGCTTGCCAACGGGTCATATCTGCTGACCGTGGACCTTATCAACAGCACGTACTCATACTCCGAAGTCCAATAACTTTTTCCGCGACAGTATTTCTCCGCGAGTGTTTTTCCGCGGTTAAAAACCGCGGCCACTACCCTACAGCGAGAGGGTGTCTGACAATAAAAGTTAAACACCCTCTAAAAAAAATATAACGTCCGGATAGTTAGCGAAAAACGATATAATAAGTAAATGCCGTCAGCCGTTACTTTTTACGGTATATATTGATAAAAAAACGTTCTGAATAATAATGAAAAAAATGACAAAAATATTTGCATCCATGGCGCTTGCCCTTTCTGCAGCGGCCGTTACGGGGTGCAGCGAGGACAGCCCGGTGAGCAATCCGGTGCCCGATAACAAACCTATTGAAATCGAACGCGGCACATACGCCAAGGGAGCCGATGTGAGCTGGCTTACGCAGATGGAAGCCGAGGGGGAAAAATTCTTCGCTCCCGACGGCACACAGACGGAATGCATGGAGCTTCTCAAAAAGCATTGCGGTGTCAATGCCATACGTCTGCGCGTATGGGTCAATCCCAAAGAAGGATGGAACAATGTCGACGACGTGCTTGTCAAGGCACGGCGCGCCAACTCGCTCGGGCTGCGCCTGATGATTGACTTCCATTTCTCCGACACCTGGGCCGATCCCGGCAAGCAGGAGACTCCGGCAGCCTGGGCCGACCTCGACATGAGCGGTCTTAAGTCAGCCGTGACATCGCATGTCAACGAAATGCTGTCGGGCCTGGCAGCCTACGGCATTGAGCCGGAATGGGTGCAGATAGGCAACGAGACAACGCCGGGGATGCTCTTCCCGTTAGGGTCGATTGACAATCCCGCGAATTTCTCCGAACTCGTATCGACAGGATATGATGCCGTCAAGGCGGTGTTCCCCAACGCATCGGTCATCGTACATCTTGACAAGGGCAATGACCAATGGCGCTACGACCGCATATTCGGCGCGATCAAGGCCAATGGCGGGAAATATGACATGATAGGAATGTCGTTCTATCCCGATGCCGATAGCTGGAAAAGCACTACCGACGACCTGATTGCCAACATCAGCTATGTCACCGCCACCTACGGCAAGCCCGTGATGATATGCGAAGTGGGAATGGACTACCGTGAGGCCGACGCCTGCAAGGCAATGCTCACCGACATAATCGCCCGCACCGCATCGCTCGATGTCAAAGGCATATTCTACTGGGAGCCGCAGGCTCCGGCGGGATACAACGGCGGATACAAGAAAGGGTGCTTCGAGAACGGAATGCCTACCGTGGCACTTGACGCATTCAAATAATAACCCACTATACAGACAACCATGAAATATACATCAATAATCATATCGGCACTGGTTTTGTCGGCAACGGTATTGTCATGCTCCGGAAAGCAGGACAAGGACAATGCGGAGCCGACACCGGCCGAGAAGAATGTAAAGGAAACGGGCTTCGCATTGGGTGCCGACGTAAGCTGGGTAACAGAAATGGAAGCCAACGGACAGAAGTTCTATACTCCGGGGACAGAACGCCGCGAGATGGAATGCATGCAGCTGCTGCGCGACTATTGCGGCGTCAACTCGATACGTCTGCGCGTATGGGTCAATCCCAAAGACGGCTGGAACAATATAGCCGATGTGGTAAAAAAGGCGGTGCGCGCCGACAGCCTCGGGCTGCGCACGATGATTGACTTCCACTTCTCCGACACATGGGCCGACCCGGGGCACCAGGAGATGCCGGAAGCATGGAAAGAACTGTCGTTTGACGACCTGACCAAGGCGGTAGGAAACCATGTCACCGAGACACTTACGGCGCTGAAGAAAGTAGGCGTCACTCCCGAATGGGTGCAGGTGGGCAACGAGACCACTCCGGGCATGATGCTTCCGGCAGGTTCCGTCGACAATCCCGAACAGCTCACACGACTGAACAACGCCGGCTACGATGCCGTTAAAGGAGTGTTTCCCGACGCCAAAGTTATCGTGCATCTTGACGGCGGCAATGACCGTGAGCGTTACGACCGCATGTTTGACATACTTGAAGCCAACGGCGGGAAGTATGACATGATAGGCATGTCGCTCTATCCGTACTGGGCCGAGCAGGCCGGCGAGACCGGCGGCTGGGAAAAGGTCGTGAATGACTGCATAGCCAATGTGGAGCATTGCCGCGAGAAATACGGCAAACCTGTGATGATATGCGAAATCGGCGCGCCCTACAACGAGCCGGAGCAGACAAAGGCACTTATCGAAAAGGCGCTTACAGCCAACGTCGAAGGCGTGTTCTACTGGGAACCGGAAGCCCCCGGCGGATATAACGGCGGATACCAGCTCGGATGCTTCGACAACGACTCCCCGACGATTGCCCTTGATGCATTTGTGGAATATAAGAATAAAAACAAATGAAAGTAATAAAAACAATATCTGCGATGGCTCTTTCGGGAGCCATCGCTTTCACCGCCTACGGCGAGAGAAGAGTCACTACCCTCAACGACGGCTGGGAATTCAAAAAAGGTGATGCAGCCGCCGAAAGCGCGTGGCAGAAAGTAAGGATACCGCACGACTGGGCCATATACGGACCGTTCGACCGCGACAACGATCTCCAGAAAGTGGCGGTCGAACAGAACGGCGAGACGGAGGAAACGGTAAAGACGGGACGAACAGGCGGCCTTCCTTTCATAGGGAAAGGAACGTACCGCACGACATTTGAAGTGCCCGATACCGCGAGACGCAACGTAGCGCTTGTGTTTGACGGCGCTATGAGCAACGCGCATGTAAAGGTCAACGGCAAAGAGGTGGCTTACTGGCCATACGGATACAATTCGTTTTACGCCGATGTGACCGATGCGGTGAAGCCCGGCGACAACGATATGGTCGTGGAGCTGGAGAATTTCGAGCGCGCGTCGCGATGGTATCCCGGTGCGGGACTGTACCGCAATGTCCATCTGGTAAATACAGACAGGGTGCATATACCTACATGGGGCACATTTGTCACAACGCCCGATGTGTCGGCCAAGGAAGCCTCGGTAAGCCTTGCCATAGAGATTGAGGGAGCACGGAAGGGGGAAAAGATTGACGTTACGACTGAAATCATCAATCCCGAGGGTAAGGTCGTGGCCCGCAACGATGCGCCGTATATAGCCCACGGGCAAAAGCATACGCAGAATTTCCTCGTAGTCAATCCTCAATTGTGGAGTCCCGAATCCCCTGCGCTTTATACCGCACGGACGACATTGAAAGTCGACGGTAAGGATGTCGACAGCTATGACACGCGGTTCGGTATAAGGAAACTTGAGTATATCCCCGAGAAAGGATTTTTCCTCAACGGCGAGCCTACGAAATTCAAGGGCGTGTGCAACCACCATGACCTCGGACCGCTCGGCGCGGCCGTGAACCGTTCGGCACTCCGCCATCAGATAGCGCTGCTCAAGGATATGGGGGCCAACGCCATACGCACATCCCACAATATGCCGGCACCGGAGCTTGTGGAGCTGTGCGACGAAATGGGCATGATGCTGATGATAGAACCGTTTGACGACTGGAGTTTCCGTCCGAAATCGCCCAACGGCTACGGACGTTTCTTCACCGAATGGGCCGAGCGCGACATCACGAATATGGTGAAGCATTACCGCAACAATCCGTCGGTGGTAATGTGGTCGATAGGCAACGAGGTGCCGAGCCAGTGGGGACCTGACGGCGTGCAGGAACTCGTCATGCTCCAGGATATGATAAAGGGTCTCGACACCACGCGTCCCGTGACCTGCGGCATGGACCAGATAGGCGCCGTGCTCGACAACGGGTTTGCAGCGTCGCTTGATATTCCGGGATTCAACTACAAGCCGCAATATTACGAGAAAGCGTACGGGATGCTGCCGCAGCGCATGATACTGGGGTCGGAAACGGCATCGACGGTATCGTCGCGCGGCGTGTATCATTTTCCCGTATCATTCGAGAACGAGCACAATCAGGTAGTACATCCCGACAATCAGTCATCGAGCTATGACAATGAGAGCTGCTTCTGGTCGAACACGCCCGACATCGATTTCTACATGGACGAACAGCCGTGGGTATTGGGTCAGTTCGTATGGACAGGCTTCGATTACTTGGGCGAACCGTCGCCTTACGATACCGATGCATGGCCGAGCCACAGTTCGGTGTTCGGTATAATCGATCTCGCATCGCTCCCCAAGGACCGTTATTATCTCTACCGCTCGCAGTGGAACAAAGATGACGCCACGCTCCACGTGCTTCCGCACTGGAACTGGAAAGGACGCGAGGGGGAAGTGACTCCGGTGTTCGTATATACGTCGTATCCCAAGGCCGAGCTTTTCATCAACGGCAAGAGCCGGGGCGTGCGCGAGAAAAATGACTCCACGCTCCAGACGCGTTACCGCCTGATGTGGAACGAGACGCGTTATGAGCCGGGCGAACTCAAAGTAGTGGCCTATGACAAAGATGGTAATCGTGCCGCCGAGAAGATTGTCAAGACTGCAGGCAAGCCGCATCAACTTGTCGTTACTTCCAATACCGACAAGTTGGCAGCCAACGGCGATGACCTCGCCTACCTCACCGTGCAGGTGGCTGACAAAGATGGTAATATCGTACCGACCGACAGCCGCCGCGTCAAGTTCAACGTGACGGGCGCGGGCAGTTTCGAGGCAACGGCCAACGGCGACCCGACATGCGTACTGCCGTTCCAGAATGCGGAAATGGATCTGTTCAGCGGTGCAGCCACGGCCATAGTGAGAAGCGGCGCGCAACCGGGCGAGATTAAATTCACCGTATCGGCCAAAGGCGTTAAACCCGCAACGTATACAATAAAGGTAGTCAACGAGTAAGTCTTCAATAGTATATATAGTTATACGAAGGTATTGCAGTATTTCAAATTGCACTACCTTCGTATAACTATGTATAGGCTATAAATTCTAAAAAACTATTACAAATAAGCTATTAGCCTATTAATCAAAGGGCTATATTTTTCAAATTAACTATTCTTAATAAAGTCATATAATGTACCTCTCCCTCTACCAGTCTTACTAAGTACCAATCCGACAAGTTTTTCAATTTTCGTACGCACCTGTTTAATTGTCAATTCATTTTCCCACGTATGGACAAACGATGACATTGATTTTGGTCCATTTTCAAGTAAATAGTATAGACGCCTCATAGTATCAGCATCTACATGGCCTCTCAATACGAATGTATTATACTCGAAATATCCGTTTCCCATAATATAACCTAACACCGGGTGTTTAAGAATAATTCCTTCTTTTAACAACCGTTTAAGAGAGCGTTCATATACTCGGCTTCCATCCTTATTAAGTATTGAGTATATGGTAAGCAAATCAAAAGTATTGAGGTGTTCCTCGGGTCTACGTTCTGCTTTGAGGGCATGAAGATACCTTCGCAGTTGAGGATTAATTATTTTGGATTCGATGCGCAATTTAACTTGAAAATCATCGGATTCACTATAATCCGGCAATGAACGACCTTCTGTAATACAATTTGAGAACATTATATCCACACCTTGACCGGAGCGCTCTATCAAACCGGCTCTTTCGATTACCTCAGCCAATCTTCTGCTACGAGGAGAACTATTAACTGTCAATATATTACTTAGGTTTACTCCATAGGGAAACCCTCCGGAATTGGAAACTTCCAATGCTTCGGGAGACACTTTAACCAAAATATCTCCGCCCATTTGGAAACTACGGTGTTGTATGCTATTTAGAATGGCCTCACGAATCGTTTCTTCCGAATAAGATGGCACATCTATAATACGCGGAAAATCTTCAATGTGAAGGAGTGGATTTACAGCATCCTGATTTATGTAATTCCAGATTTTGTCTATTCCTGTAAATAATGGTTCACAAAATTCCTGACGCGCAGAATAACGGATCTGGTTTTCTGATATTCTGTATTCAACGACCAAATTATTCTGAGGTATATATTTCTTTATGGCTTCACTTTTACCCAAAAGTATCAAAGCTGCATAAGTAATACCATCATCAGAGACAAGACCTAAATCGGAAAGCAATTGTTCCGTAGTATAATTAAGAATATTTTGATTCTGCCTTTTCTGATGAATTAATTTCCTCATATTAGCAATTGCTTCATCAGATAAATCTCCAATAGTCAACCCTTTGCATATTCGGGCAGAGAAATCAGGATCCTGTTCCTGAAGAATTGAAAAATATTCCTGATCGTCCATTTCCCGCAGACTTTCTCCTACCCGCATCAAAGGAACACCTTCAAATCGAAGTGCCTTACCTATTGGTCGTGAGGGAATATTAATTACAAGTACGCGATTATTACATTTATCGTAAAGTTCTTCGCAATGAACACGTATATAAAGGCGATTGTATATCTCATCCTCAAGATGTCCGACTTCATTCATTGCGAAATCAGTTCCAACGACTTCATGGGGAAGTTTATCCGACATACCAAGAACCAACCGTCCGCCTCTTTCATTTGCAAGTGCGACGACATATCCCAAAACACATCTCCGTCTGTCCTTTGCTTCAACATGTTTCCCCCCTGCAAACGGATAATTATGTTTCGCTTCTTTAAATTCAATATGATCTTCACGTTCCCGTAAAGTCGAAAGATAAGATATTTCGGTCATAAATTCATATTTTTACAAAAATAGCACATTTATTCCAATTGGCCAATTATCATGTTCAAAATTCCAAAATATTGCAATAAAACCCACTATATTATTTATAATGAGAGGGCTATATTTTAATACACCTTAATAAAAATTTAGTATATAAAACCATGTAAAATCGGTATTATATAACAAGCTCCCTTAAAATCGCTGAAAATCCTGCACAATTTTAAGGGAGTTAATACTATTATCTATTTTTAATGATAGAGTTGTCAGGCGGGCCAGAGGGCGTGGAAGTGGTTTACGGGGCCGTGGCCTTTGCCTATTTGGTAGGAGGCGCCGGAGGTGATGGCGGCGGAGAGGTAGGATTTGGCTGTGCGGACGGCGTCGTCGAGGGTGGCGCCTTTGGCGAGGCATGCGGCTATTGCGGAGGAGAGGGTGCAGCCGGTGCCGTGGGTGTTGCGGGTGTCGACGCGTGGGGCGGAGAGGCGCATCACTTTGCCTGTCTCGGCGTTGTAGAAGATGTCGACAAGGGTATCGTTCTCGAGATGGCCCGCTTTGAGCATTACGGAGACATCGCCGGAGACTTTGGAGAGGGCTATGGCGGCGTCCTCAAACTGGTCCTGGCTGTCGATGGTCTGACCGAGCAGCAATGAGGCTTCGGGCAGATTGGGAGTTATGATACGGCTATACGGGATGAGCACCGAGCGCAGGGTCTCGACGGCCTCGGGGAGGAGGAGCGGGTCGCCGGAGGTGGCTACCATCACGGGGTCGAGTACGATATTGCGTACGTCGGGGTATTGTGCGAGGGTGTCGCGGACGGTGTTGATCAGTTCGGAGTCGTGGAGCATACCGATTTTGACAGCGTCGACGCCGAGGTCGTCGATGACGGAGCGTATCTGGCCGGCGACGAACTGTGCGGGCACGGGGTGTACGCCGTAGACGCCCTGAGTGTTTTCATCGACAAGGGCGACGATGGCGGATGCGCCGTAGACACCGAGAGCCGAGAATGTTTTGAGGTCGGCCTGCATGCCGGCTCCCCCGGAGGGGTCGCTGCCGGCTATGGTGAGTGCTATGGGGTATTTTTTCATTTTTTCAGGTGCTTTTGGTCGGACGAGTCGGACAGGTCTGACCGGTCGGACAAGTCGGACTTTGAGTGAGACTTCGGGAGGATTAAATCAATAATCGGGAGTCGGCGGCGCCTTTGTTGTAGGCGGATTGCCAGAAGAGGGCTTCGAGGCGGGTGGCTTCGATGAAGGTTGCGGTCATCTCGCTACGGACGCGGTCGCAGACGGTGGCGGCGAGTCGGTCGCAGACATCAATGGCTTTTTCGGTGCTGACATCGAATGCTGGGTCGGAGTATGTCTCTATCCACGCTCTGTACGGATTGCCTTCGAGACGGGCTATCGACAGGATGTAGCGGCCTATTTCGAGATATACCCAGAAGCAGGGCAATATCGCGGCTGCCTCGACGGCAATGTCGTCGTGGCAACGAGCGCGCAGGAACGATGTATAAAACTCGCATGCCTGCGATTTGACGGCATTTTTGTCGGGGTTGAAGCGTGCGTGAAGCTCTTTTTCAACCGCTACCCCATCGACGGCAAATCCGAGGAATGTCTCTACGTCGGCCATGTCGGGGAGACGCGACGCTATGTGAGCGAGGACGCGTGTGTAGACATCGAGATACAGGCGATCCTGGCTTATGTAGAAGCGGAATATGTCGTCGGGCAGCGTGCCGTCGGCAAGTCCGCGAATGAACGGCTGGCACTTGATTTGCTCAATGAGGGGCAGGGATGCCTGCCATGCTTTTTCACTCCATTTTTCCATAATCACAGCGGTTATTTTTGGGCGATTACAGCTACGTAGTCGCCGCGGTCACAGCCTTCTACTGGAGATTCGGTCTTTATGTCGGAGTAGAGGGGATGGGTGGTGAGGGTCTGGAGGTAACGTATATCCTTGAAGCCGGCATCCTTGAGGTATTCGACTTTTTCGGCGGTGGTGCGCCAGTTGGCCACGTTGACAAACTCTATGGGATAGGGATTGGGGGGATAGACGCCGGCAAGGAGCGGATGGTCCCATGTGCCAAGGGCTTTGGCGAGGTTGTACATTATGCCGTAGGTGCTCTCTTTGGGCACATCGACGAGGATGATGCGTCCGCCTGCGGGAAGAGCGTCATACACTTTTGCCACAATGCCGCGGAGGTCGGTGATGTAGCTCGGTGAGCCGTTGAATATTATCGTGCCGTATTTTCCAGCGGGATAGTCGAAATCCTCGCCGGTGGCAATAACTACGTCCATGCCGCGCTTGCGGGCTATTTCAGCCATGCCCGTGGAAGGCTCTACGCCGTCGGTGACATCAATGTCATACTCCCGGCGCATTATATCCTCAAACAGTCCGCTGCCGCATCCTACCGAAAGTATGGGGCGCGGTGCATCTTTAAGCGTCGCGGCAACGAGTGCCACTTCGGAAGCGAGCACGTTGGAATTTTCAATAAACCATTGGTCATACGCTCCGGCGTATTCATCAAAACTTGTAGCCATATTTTATCTATTATTTTTAAAAATCAATTGTGGTGAACGACATTCTGTCGAGTTCGAGCATGAGAAGACATCCGTCGAGGCATTCGCCGCAACCGGTGAGCACCTTTATTGCCTCAAGCGCCTGGATGCTGCCTACAATGCCGGGGACGGGGCCGAGCGTACCTATCATACGTCCGGGACGGGGCGCAAAACTGTCGGCATCGGGATAGAGGTCGGTGTAGCGGCGGCGGTTGCGGTGGTTGAACACGGTGACGCAGCCGTAGAGGCCGTCGATGCTGCCGTGGACCCACGGCCGGCCATGCCGCGCACACTCGCTGTCGATGAGCATGCGTGTGGCGAAATTGTCGGTGCAGTCCATTACGATGTCGTAGCCGACAATCAGTGACGGGGCATTGGCCGGAGTGAGTCCCGTGTCAATGACATCAAAGACTGTGGCGGATGACATGGCCCGGAGCCTTTCGCGGGCGCAAGCGGTCTTGGGGCGGCCGAGGTCGCGCTCGGTGTAGAGTATCTGGCGCTGGAGGTTGGTGAGACTGACAGTGTCGGGGTCGCACAGACCTATACGTCCAACGCCTGAGGACACGAGGTAGGACGCGACGGGGGCACCGAGGCCTCCGAGACCGACGATGAGGGCGGAGGAGGCGAGTAATTTCTGCTGACCGGCCTCTCCGAACTCCTCGATTATTGTCTGTCGCTGATAACGTTCCATATCAGTCGAATATGCGGTCCCAGTCTTTCCATACGGGTTCGCGTCCGAGCGCACGCAGGTCGGCGACAACTTTCTCGGGAGATGCATCGTCGCTGATGGTGAACTGCTCGAGGGAGTCAGTGCATGACGCATAGCCTCCGGGGTCGACCTTAGAGCCGGCGCTCATGGTGGTGACGCCGAGGGTGGCCATATTGTTGCGGAAAGCGTGGTTTTCGCGGGTGGAATACGAGATGTCGACATCGGGGTCGAAGATGCGGAAGGCGAAGGTGAGCTGTGCGAGTTCGCGGTCGGTCATCACTACATTGGGCTGGAAACCGGACTCCGACGGCCGCATGCGGGGGAAGTTGACGGAATATTTCGTGCGCCAGTAGTTTTTACGCAGATATAGCAGGTGGCGCGCCATCATCGTGACGTCAGTGCGCCAGTCCTCAAGGCCGATGAGCACACCCATACCGATTTTATGCACTCCGGCCATGCCCATGCGGTCGAAGCCGTTGCAGCGCCATTCGAAATTGGACTTCATGCCTGCGGGATGGTATTTCTTATAGTTGGCGCGGTTGTAGGTCTCCTGAAAACAGATGACACCGTTGAGCCCCGAATGAGTGAGACGGGCGTAGTCCTCGGTAGAGAGCGGCATCACCTCGATGGTGAGGTTGGCGAAGTAGGGACGGCATACCTGAAGCGCCTGTTCGAGATAGTCGGTACCGGCTTTCACGGGGTTTTCGCCGGTCACGATAAGCAGGTTTTCGAAAGGCCCGAGCTTCTTGATGGCCTCGCATTCGGCCTTTATCTGGTCCATCGTAAGAATGACGCGGTTGAATTTGTTATGGCAGTTGAAGCCGCAGTACACGCAGGAGTTGGTGCAGGAGTTGGTGATATACATCGGGATGAATATCTGCATCGTCTTGCCGAAACGCTGCTCGGTGAGGCGGCGGCTTTTGCGGGCCATCTGCTCCAGATACGGGGCGGCGGCGGGTGAGATGAGAGCCATGAAGTCGCGGTCAGTGAGGCGTTCGGCCTGAAGTGCGCGCTCGACATCGGCCGCCGTCATCGCCATTATCGCGGCGGTGGTCCCGTCCCAGTCGTATTTCAATAATTCGTCGGAAAACATATCAGTCGAGGAATGAGGTCAGGGGGCTTGACGCCTCCGCGCAATCGGATACAGCACCCAGTCCGGCGAGGTATGCCTCGCGACCTGCTACGGTTGCGGCGGCAAATGCGCGCGCCATAGCCACGGGATTGCCGGCAACGGCGATAGCGGTGTTGACGAGTACGGCGTCGGCACCAAGCTCCATCGCTTCAGCGGCATGTGAGGGAGCGCCAAGACCGGCATCGACTACCACGGGGACGCGGCTCTGGCTGATGATGATTTTCAAGAGTTCGCGGGTCACGAGTCCCTTGTTGCTGCCGATAGGTGCGGCCAAAGGCATGACCGTGGCCGCGCCGGCTTCCTCAAGACGTTTGCAGAGCACGGGGTCGGCCTGGATATAGGGAAGGACGACGAAACCGAGGCGTGCAAGTTCTTCGGTGGCCTTAAGTGTTTCAACCGGGTCGGGAAGGAGATATTTGGGGTCGGGGTGTATCTCAAGTTTTATGAAATCGGTACCGAATGCCTCGCGGGCGAGCTGGGCGGCGAGGACGGCTTCCTCGGCGTTGCGCACACCTGAGGTGTTGGGGAGGAGCTGGATGCCTTCGTGCTGTATGTGGTGGAGCATCTCGTCATCACGGTCGTCCATGTCGATACGCTTCATGGCTACGGTGACCATCTGAGTGCCTGAGGCGAGAATGGACTGCTCCATGATTTCATTACTGCGGAATTTGCCGGTTCCGACAAAGAGACGCGAGGTGAATTCGCGTCCGCCGATAATAAGTTCTGACATATATATTTAATTTATTGTTTGTTGTATTCGGTCAATTATATCACGTGTGGCGAGTGTGGGGTCGGGGGCATTGCGGATGGTGCCGCTGACGGCGACGCCGCTGACTCCTGTCGACATGACGAGGGCGATGTCGGCGAGTTCTATGCCGCCGATAGCCACAATCGGCAGCGTTATCGCGTCGGCACGGCAACCGGCGGTAATGGCGCGGTAGCCTTCGAGGCCGAGCACGGGGCTGAGTTTCTCCTTGGTGGTGGTGAAGCGGTAGGGACCGAGGCCTATGTAGTCGGCTCCGGCCTGTGCGGCGCACTGAATGTCGGACAACGTGTTGGCTGTCGCGCCGATTATCCTGCGTACGCCCAGGATGCCGCGGGCTTCTGCCACCGGTATGTCGTTCTTGCCGAGGTGGACACCGTCGGCATTTATTTTTTCAACCAGACCGACATGGTCATCGATGATGAAGGTGGCACCGTAGCGGTCGCAAAGGGTGCGGATTTCCCTGCCCTCGCGCAGGAGGGTCGCGGTGTCGGCGTCCTTGTGGCGCAGCTGTATCCACCGGCATCCGCCGGAGAGGGCACGTTCCACCTGCAAGGCAAGCGGAGTGCCGGGGACGGGGTGCGTGATGAACTGGAGGCGGAACGCATCGGCATCGATACGGGCACGCCATACGTCGCCCAACATCGCTACGCCTCCGAAGCCGAGCGACCGGATTTCATCGAATCGTTCGGGAGTGACGCCGCCGAGCGCGAATATACGGTCGTTGACAGCCGAACGGAGCTCGCCGAAATCGAAATTGCCTTTGTAGCCCGGTTTGGAGATACTCGGGTAGACGGGGCTGAGGAATGCGTAGTCGTAGCCTCCGTCGGCTATCTCGGCGATAGTGTGGAGCGAACGGCTTATCAGCCCGTTCCAACCGTGGGGAGGCTGCGGATTGCGGCTGTTGAGATGCACGCCTCCGAGCGAGAGGCGCCGGGCGACGTCGAAATGGTCGTGGAGTGTAAGGCGCGGGTAAAATTCCGCGGGAATGGATTTTACGAGGGCTTCGACCTGTGCAGGGGTGGCTCCGGGTTTGCGGATATGCACGCGCCAGTACCGGTCATCGCGCAGAAGGGAGGCAATGGCCGCTGCCTCGCCGTCGAAAAATTCTGGAACTGTGATTGCGATAGCGCGCATACCCTTACCCTCCACACACGGCTTTTATTACCGTTATCTTCATGCCGTCGGCAATGGTATACTCGGCCCACTGCGCCCGCGGGACAACGCGGTTGTTGACAGCTATGGCATGTCCTTTCTCACTTATGCCCTGGCTCTGCAGCAGTGCGGTAAGAGTATCGCACCCCTCGGGCAACAGGACTTCCTTATGATTAATTTCTACTTTCATCTGACAGATATGTCTGTAAAAAAATTATCCGGCACCGATATGGCGACGGACACAATGAGGGGAAATTAATCCTGTTACGTGGAAATGTAAAAACAATCTCACAAGTTCCTTTCGGCAGTACTAACCGCATCAAGTTCATAGGGTATAATCTCAGTCCTCCAACGAGGACACCCCTCCTGTGTTCACGGCAAAATTAATAAAATTTTCGGTTATGGCAAAAAATTAATTTGCCATAGCCGAAAAGATTTGAAGCATAGCCGCTTATACTATGGCGTCGGTCATGGTGAAGTTTTCGAGCGAGCCGGCTTTGACCTGAATGCAGATATATGAAATTGCGCTGTCAGGAGCGGCGGAGAGCTGACGTTTAACTTCGGGAGCCACGCGCAACCAGTCGCCTGCGGTCAAACCGACGTTTTCACCGTCGAGTGTCATTGTGCCTTTGCCGGAAAGGATGCCGTAGATTTCTTCGTTCTGTTTGTGGGAATGCACAAAGGGAACCTGTACGCCTGCGGGCAGATTGTTGACTGAAATTTCCGCACCGGTGAGATGAAGCACGTCGTGCAGTTCGACGCGTGCTTCGACGGGAATACTGGTTTTACTGTAATTGCTCATATCTGTAATAGTTTTGGGGTTTGATGATGCAAATTTAACGACCTGATTTTTGCCGTACAAGAAGTATAATCCGGGTAATCAGGTTACTTTCAGGTAACTATTGCAGATATTCAGCAGGATACGTTATGCGACTTTTATTATTTTTAACATGATATTGATTTTACAGTTGCAGTATATTAGCATTTTACTTACTTTTGTATACCAATATTAAAAATCAAGATAATATATAACGTAAAGCATCTATTATGAACCGTAAAATCATTTCCCGCGACCTGCTATACCCCGACTGCCCGATACGCAACATTCTGGCACGTATCGGCGACAAATGGTCAATGCTCATACTCTATACCCTCGCCGACCGCGAATGCATGCGCTTCAACGCCATCCACAACGCCGTGCCCGACATCTCCCAGAAGATGCTCACCACCACATTGCGCACCCTGCAGCAGGACGGCCTCGTCAACCGCAAAATCTACGCCGAAGTACCCCCTCGCGTCGAATACTCCCTCACTGAAAGAGCCACTACCCTTCTCCCCCACCTCAACTCCCTGATAAACTGGTCGCTCGAAAACTTCACCGCCATAATGCACGACCGGGAAACGAGCATGGAGTCATAATTCATAATTCATAATTTTACATTTATGCGGGATATGCGGGGACAAACGTGGGTAAAATAGAGTTTCGGCGTTCAGGAAAGGCAAGTTTTATGCTTTTTGCTATTTCTTTGCATTAATTTGTGGATTTTTTCCATATTTTTATTTTGAATTGCAGCAAATTGATTATATTTGCAGTGCAATTATAAACAATAGTTTGAACGATGAGCGTGTAGGAGTGCTTTCGCTCACTAATTTAAGGTAAAAGATATGCAGAAAGGTTTGCCTCTACCTCAGGGACTTTACAGTCCCGATTATGAGAAGGACGCCTGCGGAGTAGGTTTGCTTGTCAATATCCGCGGTGTCAAATCACATCAACTTGTTGAAAAAGGACTTCAGGTGCTTGAACACATGGTGCACCGCGGTGCCGAGGGCGCCGACCCCAAGACCGGCGACGGTGCGGGCATAATGGTACAGATTCCCCACGAATTCATCCTGCTTCAGGGCATTGCGGTGCCGGAGAAGGGCCGCTACGGATCGGGGCTGGTGTTCCTGCCGAAAGACAACGACGAGGCCCGACAGATGATTTTCGACATCATCGAGCGCGAGACTATCGCCATGGGGCTGTCGTTCCTGCCGCCGCGCGATGTGCCCGTCAACTCCGACCAGCTCGGTCGTGTGGCACGCGCCGCCGAGCCCGACATCAAACAGATTTTCATTGCCGACGAGTCCACCAACGAGCCTCTCGAACCGAAGCTATACATACTGCGCAAACGCATCGAGAAGAAAATCGAGCAGAGCAACGTGCCCGGCAAGGAGGCATTCTATATCGTGTCTCTTTCGTCAAAGACAATAATATACAAGGGCATGCTTTCGTCGCTGCAGCTGCGCTACTATTTCCATGACCTGATGAATCCGCACTTCACTACGGCCATGGCTCTGGTACACTCGCGCTTCTCGACCAACACGTTCCCCACATGGGCGCTGGCACAGCCGTTCCGTATGCTCGGACACAACGGTGAAATCAACACCATACGCGGCAACCGCCTGTGGATGAAGGCCCGCGAGTGCATGCTCCATCCCGAAGCGTTCGGCGACAACGACATGACGCCTATCATACAGCCGGGCATGAGCGACTCGGCATCGCTCGACAATGTGCTCGAATATTTCGTGATGGGAGGCATGACGCTCCCCCACGCACTCGCGATGCTCGTGCCGGAAAGTTTCAACGACAAGAACCCGATTTCGCCCGAACTGAAGGCGTTCTACGAATACCACTCCATCCTGATGGAGGCATGGGACGGCCCTGCCACCCTGCTGTTCAGCGACGGACGCTACGCCGGCGGCATGCTTGACCGCAACGGTCTGCGCCCCGCCCGTTATGTCATCACCAACAACGACACGATGGTCATAGCGTCGGAAATCGGCGTGCTGCCGTTCGATGCCGGCGAGGTGAAGAAGAAAGGACGTCTGCGTCCGGGCAAGATGCTCATGGTCGACATGGAGAACAACGAAGTGCTCTACGACGCACAGCTCAAAGAGATGCTTGCCGGCGAATTCCCCTACCGCGACTGGCTTGCCAAGAACCGCATCAAGCTCGACAAGATAATATCGGGCCGCAAGGTCAACAACGACACAGAAAACTTCCCCCGACTGCTGCGCGCATTCAACTACCACCGCGAGGAAATCGAGAAAATAATAACGCCGATGGTGGTCGACGCCAAGGAACCGGTCAACTCGATGGGCAACGACACTCCGCTCGCCGTGCTGTCGAACGAACCTCAACTGCTCTTCAACTACTTCCGCCAGCACTTCGCGCAGGTGACCAACCCGCCTATCGACCCGCTGCGCGAGGAGCTTGTGATGAGTCTCGACAGCTACATCGGCGCCATCAACATGAATCTGATGAATCCGGCTCCAGAGCTCTGCAAGATGGTGGAACTGAAGCGTCCCATCATCACCAACCAGGAGCTCGACATACTGTGCAACCTGCGCTACAAGGGTTTCAACACACACAAGCTGTCGATGACATTTGACATCAACGGCGGCAGCGACGCGCTTGAAAAAGCGATAGAACGTCTGTGCGAGGAAGCGGAAAAAGCCGTCGACGAAGGGTGCAACTACATCGTGCTCTCCGACCGCGACACCAACGAGACGCATGCGCCCATACCATCGCTGCTCGCCACATCGGCCGTGCACCATCACCTCATCGACCGCAAGAAACGCGTGCAGACAGCGCTCGTGGTCGAGACTGCCGACGCCCGCGAAGTGATGCATTTCGCCCTCCTGTCGGGCTACGGAGCGAGCGCCGTCAACCCCTATCTTGCCTTCGCCGTCATCGACAGCCTCGTCAAGAGCAAGGAGATACAGCTCGACTTCCACACCGCCGAGAAGAATTTCATCAAGGCCGTGGACAAAGGCCTGCTCAAAGTCATGTCGAAAATGGGTATCTCCACCCTCACCTCCTATAAAGGCGCACAGCTTTTCGAGGCAATCGGCATAGGCGAGGAAATCACACGCAAATATTTCGGCGAGACCATTTCCAAAATCGGCGGTATCGACATGGCCGACCTCCAGCGCGAAATCTTAGCCGACCATGCCGAAGCGTTCTCGGCCGACTACGACACCGAGGCTCCCATACGCCACATGGGCCAGTACTCATTCCGCAAGGACGGCGAGCAGCACGCATGGAACCCCGAGACGATAGCCACACTGCAGATAGCTACGCGCCTCGGCAGCTACAAGAAATTCAAGGAATTCACATCGCTTGTCGACAACAAGCCCAATCCGATATTCATCCGCGACTTCCTCGACTTCAAGAAAGGCACGCCTATACCTGTCGACGAGGTTGAACCCATCGAGGACATCATGCGCCGCTTCGTGACGGGCGCCATGTCGTTCGGCTCGATTTCGCGTGAAGCCCACGAGGCTCTCGGCATCGCGATGAACGCCATCGGCGCACGCTCCAACACCGGTGAGGGTGGCGAGGACGCAGCCCGCTTCAAACCGCGCGAGGACGGCACTTCGGCACGCTCGGCCATCAAGCAGGTGGCATCGGGACGTTTCGGCGTCACTACCGAATATCTCGTCAACGCCGATGAAATACAGATCAAGATAGCCCAGGGTGCCAAGCCGGGCGAAGGCGGACAGCTTCCCGGCTTCAAGGTCGACAAGATTATCGCCAAGACCCGCCACTCCATACCCGGCATCTCACTCATTTCTCCTCCTCCCCACCACGACATCTATTCAATCGAGGACCTCGCCCAGCTCATCTTCGACCTCAAGAACGTGAACCCCGACGCCCGCGTCAGCGTGAAGCTCGTGTCGGAGAGCGGCGTAGGCACAATCGCCGCCGGCGTGGCCAAGGCCAAGAGCGACCTCATCACCATCTCTGGCGCCGAAGGTGGCACGGGAGCCTCACCCGCAAGCTCGATACGCTATGCCGGACTCCCCTCGGAAATCGGTCTGGCCGAAACGCAGCAGACACTCGTGCTCAACAATCTGCGCGGACAGGTGAAACTGCAGGTCGACGGCCAGCTCAAGACCGCCCGCGACGTCATCATCATGTCGATGCTCGGAGCCGAGGAATACGGCTTCGCCACCAGCGCCCTGATAGTGCTCGGCTGCGTGATGATGCGCAAATGCCACACCAACACGTGCCCCGTGGGCGTAGCGACGCAGAACGAAGAGCTGCGCCGCCGCTTCGTGGGACGTTCGGAGTACGTAATCAACTTCTTCAAATTCCTCGCGCAGGAGATACGCGAGACACTCGCCGAACTCGGCTACCGTTCGCTCAACGAAATCATAGGCCGCAGCGACCTGCTCACCGTGAAAGCGGGATGCGTGACACCAAAGACCGCGCATATCGACCTCTCACGCATCATATACACCCCCGAGGAGTCGCACAAGAACGCCATCATCAATGTCACGTCGCAGGAACATGACATCGCCAGCGTGCTTGACCGCAAGATGATAAGCCGCGCCTATCCGGCCATCGAGAGCGGCATGCCTGTCGAACTCGACTTCCCAATCACCAACACCGACCGTTCGGTCGGCGCGATGCTCTCGGGTGTCGTAGCCAAGAAATACGGCAACGACGGATTGCCCGACAACACAATCTCTGTGACATTCAAAGGTTCGGCCGGACAAAGCTTCGGCGCATTCCTCGCCCACGGCATCTCGTTCCGCCTCGAAGGTGACGCCAACGACTACGTAGGCAAAGGACTGTCGGGCGGTAAAATCGTCATCGTGCCCCCGGCCGGCTCGACATTCGCTCCCGAGGAGAACATCATCGCCGGCAACACGCTGCTCTACGGCGCCACCTCGGGCGAGATATACATCAACGGCCGCGTGGGCGAACGCTTCTGCGTGCGCAATTCAGGTGCCATAGCCGTGGTGGAAGGCGTGGGCGACCACTGCTGCGAGTACATGACGGGCGGACGCACCGTAGTGCTCGGCTCGACGGGACGCAACTTCGCGGCCGGCATGAGCGGCGGCGTAGCCTATATATGGAATCCCGACGGCGATTTCGACTACTACTGCAACATGGAGATGGTCGAACTCTCGCTCATCGAGGACATGAGCGACAACCGCGAGCTCTACCGCTTAATCTCCAACCACTACAAGCACACCCACAGCCCGCTTGCCGGACGCATGCTCGACAACTGGAACGAATATGTGGGCCAGTTCATCAAGGTGATACCTATCGAATACAAGAAGGTGCTCCACGATGAAAAGATGGAGTCGTTGCAGCGCAAAATCGCAAGCCTCGAACGTGATTGACAATAAGTTTTCCTGTAGTTGCGGACGCACGGGCCGTGCGTCCCTACTGCATGGAATTACCGGAATATTACCCTCATAAACGAAAAAACAATATGGGAAATCCTAAAGCATTTCTGACTATAAATAGAAAAGAGGCCGGCTACCGTCCTGTCGCCGACCGTATACGCGACTACGGCGAAGTGGAGCAGACTCTCAACCCTGAGGACCGCCGCCTGCAGGCATCGCGCTGCATGGAATGCGGCGTACCGTTCTGCCACTGGAGCTGTCCGCTCGGCAACAAACAGCCCGAATGGCAGGACCGCCTCTACAAAAACGACATCAAGGGAGCCTACGCGCTGCTGACCGCCACCGACGACTTCCCCGAATTCACGGGACGCGTATGTCCGGCGCTGTGCGAGAAAGGGTGCGTGCTCAACAAACAGCATGAGCCTGTCACCATCCGCGAGAACGAATGCGCCATCGTGGAGCGCGCGTTTCTCGAGGGATTCGTCACGCCCCAAATCCCCGCCAAGCGCACCGGCAAACGTGTGGCCGTGATAGGTTCGGGTCCTGCCGGACTCGCCTGCGCCAACCGCCTCAACCGCAAGGGACACTCGGTGACAGTGTTCGAGAAAAGCGAGGCTGCCGGCGGACTGCTCCGCTTCGGCATACCCGATTTCAAGCTCAACAAGAGTGTCATCGACCGCCGCATCGCCCTGCTCGAACAGGAGGGCATCGAATTCCGCTACAACGTGGAAGTAGGCAAGGATATACCTGCCGCCGACATACTGCGTGACTATGACGCCGTATGCGTAGCGATAGGCTCGGGAGTGCCCCGCGACCTCAATGTCGAGGGACGCGACCTCAAAGGCGTGCATTTCGCACTTGAACTGCTCCAGCAGCAGAACCGCGTCAACGCCGGTGCCGACATTCCCGCCGGCGAACGTATCACCGCCAAAGGGAAACATGTGCTTGTGATCGGCGGCGGCGACACGGGAAGCGACTGCGTGGGCACCTCGCACCGTCAGGGGTGCAAGTCGGTGACTCAGATTGAAATCATGCCGAAGCCGCCGGTAGGAGAAAATCCCGCAACCCCGTGGCCTTACTGGCCCGTGATATTGAAAACGTCGTCATCGCACGAAGAGGGATGCGAGCGCCGCTGGCTTCTCGACACCCGCGCAATCCGCGGCCGCGACGGCAAAGTGACCGAGGTGGAGGTAGAGGAAGTGGCATGGGAAAAAGATCCCGCAACGGGTCGCATGAACCTCGTGCACACCGGCAAGACCGAAGTCATCAAGGCCGACCTCGTGCTTCTCGCGATGGGATTCACCAACCCCGTGGAGGAGGGATTGCTCGAACAGCTCGGCGTGGAGAAAGACGCCCGCAAGAATATCAAGGTCGATGCATCGCACAAGAGTAGCGTCGACAAGGTATTCGCCGCCGGCGACGCCTCGACTGGCGCATCGCTCGTGGTACGCTGCATAGCATCGGGGCGCGACACCGCCGCCGCCATCGACAAAATGCTGTCGGGGAAATAACATACGATTTAACATTGAATGGAGCGGGGGCGTCCCCAATGCGGTTTACTTAGCATCTAAGCGTCCTGCGGACGTCACCACTTAAACTATAAAATCCCACAAAACGGCGTAATATTTGAGTGCTGAGACGAAAAAAACGTCTCAGCATTTGATTTTTAGGCAGATAATTTTGGCATGTCAAAAATTTATTGTAATTATATATTACGTTTTAGCGTAATATATAAAGAATATGACACCTCCCGACTGGGCAGTAAAATTCCGTCGCCCCGGAACCGAACTTCGCCGTGTAAACGAAGCGCTCTACAAGCTGTATGAGTGCAGTAGCGTGTATGACAAGGAGAAGAAACGGGCCCGCAAGATAACGGGCAAGTATCTTGGTTCGATAACCGAGGCCGGAGGCTTCAAAGAGTCGCGCAAAAGGATAATGGAGCGCGAGATTGAAGAACTGAAGGACGGACAGCCCGCAAAGCCGGAAGAGCCTCGGCTTGGAGAAGTCAAGGAGTACGGGCTGTCGGAGTACCTGCTTAAGGAGCAGAAGTTGTGTATGGACAAGCTTAAGGCAGTCTTTCCTCATGACTGGTCGCGTATTGTTTCACTGGCTTATTGCCGTCTGCGTTTCCAGTCTCCGATGAGGCGTGTGGCCGGGGATTTTGCCGACAGCTTTCTATCACGCAAGATTGGAGAGAGAGGACTGTCAGCAAATGCCTTATCCGGATTTCTACATGATTTGGGCGCACGGCGCGACAAGATTACGGAGTTTATGCGCAGCTATATCGATCCCGATGACAATATAATTTTTGACGGAACCGATCAACTGTCGGCCTCGCGCTGTATGGACTTTCCGCAGCTGACAAAGACAAATAAAGGCGCGTTCGATACGGCGGTCAACATAATGTGGATATTCAACTGTGCCAAGCATCTGCCTGTATATTACAGACTTCTGCCGGGCAGCATCAAGGATGTAAGTGCATTCAAGGTCTGTGTCGAAGATTCCGGGATGCGCAGCGGAGTGGCAATCATTGACAAGGGCTTTCAGTCAGTATCCAATATCGAGAAACTTGATGAGCTTGGCATAAAGTTCATAATGTCGCTCAAGCGCTCCACAAAAGGACTGGATTACAGCGTTTTTGCATCACGTACAAATGAAGTGCGGATGGAGCGTTCCTCTATCACAAGCGGCCGATATGGTGGAGACGGTTTAAGATTGAAGGACATGAGGTGTTCCTGTATCTTGATGAGACACATCGCAGCAACGAGTCGGAGGACTATATGCGGCGTGTTTTCAATCCTGACATTGAGAGGTACACTATGGAAAATTATAAAGCCAAGGCATTACAGTTCGGCACATTGGCCCTGATGTCGACATCCGGAAAGGATGCAGAGCATGTCTATCTTGACTATAAGACCAGGGGGGATGTCGAACAGGCCATAGATGCCTTCAAAAATATAATTGAGGACGACCATTCATACATGCAGGACGAGAAGTCACTCGAAGCATGGACATTCATCTGCATGCTTGCGCTACAGTGGTATTATGATTTGAGTGTCCGACTAAAACGTGCAGGCCTCTGCAATAAGTTTGCGCCTATGGATATGGTTCGCAGTCTGAGCAGAGTGAGGGCTGTAAGAGTTGACAAAAAGTGGATGCCGGCAGAGGTGATGAAGAAAGACCGACAGCTTGTCGAAGCCGCCGGCCTTGATATTACGCCTAATAAAGGGATTTTATAGTTTAAAGGAAATCTTCCATGCTCATGCCGGTGCCGTCGGTAATTTTCTTTGCCAGTTTCAGCAATTTTTCTCCGTTAGCTGCGCCAAGCTCTTCATCATCGGCCTTTTCAACAATATCCATGGCTTCTTCCATATATTTATATTTGCTCTCGATTTTTTCAGATTTTTCCTGAATCTTTTTGAGTTTGTCCATATCGCCACTATTTAAAGCTTCCTTGGCTTCTTTAGCTACGGGGAGAGCCTCGTCGAATGCCGCATCGGCATAATCAAGAAGTGTACCGTAATCAGCTTCGGTGAGTTGGTCGCCGTTGTTGTATTTTTCGATGATTTTGCCTACGCTTTCGTTGCTGGGACCGCCGCTGCAGGAGGTGAGCATGGTCATTGATACGATTACTGCGAGTGCGAAGAGTGTTGAAAATAACTTTTTCATTGTTTGTAATTTTAATTGGTTTATAAATAGGTTATTATAGTTTGTAAGGTATAATCATAAATGAAATGAAGGTGGGTCATTTCTTGCCGATTTGGTCGTAGCTGAGCACAAGGGCCTCGAAGCGCGCGCGGTTATCGTCGTTCATCGGCACAAGTCCGCCTTCGGTCTTGTCGAGAGCGGCAGCCTGATAGAGTATCTGTATCAATTCGGCATTGTAGGGATATTCCTTTTCCACGTCCTTGATAGCGCTCTCGGCGGCATCGTGCTTCGATTTGTCGTCGGATGTCAGCGCAGCTACGTTGTCGGCTGTCAAAGATAGGTAAATTTCCGCATATTCCAAAGCATCAGCGTAATCAATATTGTTGATTGCCGGTCCCTGATTGAATTTTGCTATTATTCTTTCAGCCTTTGTGTTGTCAGGCACGGGCATTTCGGGTTCGGCAATTCCCTCGTCAGGAGTCGATATGGAGTCGGCGGCCTCGGTCTGTTCCGATTTTCCGGCGTCATCGGTTTTGCCCGATTTTTTATTGATAAGGTCACAGCTCGTAAAAATAGCCGGCAGCACTACTGCAATGGCAAGTAATATCTTTTTCATAAGCATGATTTTATTTTGCAGGGGGATCGCAATACTCCCGGTGTAGGGACGCACGGTCGGTGCGTCCGTCAACCAGGAGTTGATTATCAGTCTATTACCGGACGCACGAACCGTGCGTCCCTACATTGCTGACCGAAATTCAGCAGTTTTGCAGCTCCCTCGCGAATCAAATGAATTCTGAGTTTGCTTTAATAAAAAACAATGTCGGGAAAATGTTCATGATTTTCCCGACATTATGTATTATAAAACCATTCGGCGATGGTTTACGCTTTGTATACCTCAAGCTGGCAGGGGCAGAAATTAGCGATGAATTCCGCATGTTTCTCTACCTCGGCGCGGGCGATATTGCCGTAGACGATAGCGCTCTTGGTCATCGACTCGCTGTTGTAGCGCGAAGCGTCGGTGATGAGGAGGTACGACATGATGATGTTGCCGGCCATCTCTACGAGGCGACGTGCCATGAAGTCGGTGAAGGCGGGGTCGTTGACCTCGTTGACTTTGGCGATGGCAGCCTGATATTTTGCAATGAGACCGGTAAGCATCTCCTTGACGGGAGCAAGTTTCTCGCTCACTTCCATCTTGGCGTACTCTTCCATGAGAGCGGCGTAGGTGCCGGTGGTGACGTGGCGGATGGCTGCCACTACCTGAAGCTGGGTAGTACCTTCATAGATTGAAGTGATACGTGCGTCGCGGTATACGCGTTCGCAGGCGTAATCCTTCATGAAGCCCGAGCCGCCGTGTATCTGGATGCAGTCGTAGGCGTTCTGGTTGCAGTATTCGCTCGAAAGACCCTTTGCAAGCGGAGTGCAGGCGTCGGCATATTTGCGGTAGAGCTTGAGCTCGGCCTTTTCCTCGGGAGTGAGCTTGCGCTCTTTCTCGATATCCTCGTATGCCTTGTAGAGGTCGACGTAGCGCGAAGTCTCGTAAAGGAGGCAGCGCGAAGCGTCGAGTTTAGCCTTCATTACTGCGAGCATCTCATACACTGCGGGGAACTCGATGATAGCCTTACCGAACTGCATACGCTCTTTGGCATAGCCGAGAGCCTCGCGGTAAGCGATTTCGCTCACACCTACCGACTGGGCGGCGATGCCGAGACGTGCGCCGTTCATAAGCGCCATCACGTATTTGATAAGACCCATACGGCGAGAGCCGCAGAGTTCGCAGGGAGCGTTCTTGTAGACGAGCTCGCAGGTGGGCGAACCCTTGATACCCATCTTGTTCTCGATGCGGCGTACGGTCACACCGCCGTTGCGCTTGTCGTAGATGAACATAGAGAGGCCGCGGCCGTCCTTTGTGCCCTCTTCCGAGCGTGCAAGCACCAGGTGGATGTCGGAGTCACCGTTGGTGATGAAGCGTTTTACGCCGTTGAGCACCCATGAGCCGTCCTCTTTCTGAGTGGCTTTGAGCATTACCGACTGGAGGTCGGAACCTGCATCGGGTTCGGTAAGGTCCATCGACATGGTCTCGCCCTCGCATACGCGGGGGATGTAGCGCTGCTTCTGGTCCTCGTCGGCAAACTCATAGATAGTCTCGGCGCAGTCCTGCAGGCCCCAGAGGTTCTCGAAACCTGTATCGGCGCGGCTTACGATGTCGGCGGCCATGATATAGGGAGTGATGGGGAAGTTGAGACCGCCCAGACGACGGGGCATCGACATGCCCATCAGGCCGGCCTTGCGGCATGCCTCGAGGTTTTCCTTGGTCTTGTCGGCATATACGACACGGCCGTTCTCAACGTGGGGACCCTGATGGTCTACATCCTCGGCATTGCCTGCGATGATTTCACCGCAAAGGTCGCCGACGATTTCGAGCACCTTGTCGTAGTTGTCCATAGCGTCCTCGAAATCAAGAGGAGCGTCGTCATATTTTTCTGCATCAGCATAGCCGCGCTCCTTGAGCTCGACAATCTTCTTCATCAACGGATGAGAAAGATGCTGCTTTAAATCGGGATTATCGGTATAAAAATTAGCCATATCGAGCTGTTATTTCGAGTTTTTCTTATAATATTTAATGAGTTTGGGGAGCACATCCTCGATATTGCCGGTTATGACATAGTCGGCAATAGTGTTGATGGGTGCGTTGGGGTCGTTGTTGACCGAGATGATAATCGAGCTCTCCTGCATGCCGGCGATGTGCTGTATCTGGCCTGAGATACCGCAGGCGATGTAAAGCTTCGGACGTACGGTCACGCCGGTCTGTCCGATCTGACGCTCATGCTCGCAATATCCGGCATCGACAGCCGCACGCGAAGCGCCTACTTCGGCACCGAGTGTGTTGGCAAGCTCATAGAGCAGGTCGAAGTTCTCTTTCGAGCCTACGCCGTAGCCGCCGGCCACGATGATGGGCGAATTCTTGATGTTGACCTTTGACTTCTCGATGTGGCGGTCGATGATTTCAACCACGAAGTCGCTGTCGGCAACATATTTCTTTGCGTCGAGGTCGATTACTTCGGCCTTGTGGTCGGGATTGAACACCTCTTTTTTCATCACGCCCTCGCGCACGGTAGCCATCTGCGGACGGCATTCGGGGTTGACAATCGTAGCCACGATGTTGCCGCCGAAAGCGGGACGTATCTGATAGAGCAGGTCGGTATATTCCTTGCCTGTCTTGGGATCCTTGTGGTCGCCGATTTCGAGCGACGTACAGTCGGCGGTCAGACCGCTGTGGAGCGACGATGACACGCGGGGACCGAGGTCACGGCCTATGCAGGTAGCGCCCATGAGGCATATCTGCGGCTTGATTTCCTTGAACAGGTTGATGAGCACTGCGGCGTGAGGATTGGAAGTGTAGGGATAGAGGCGCGCGTCCTCAACCTTGTACACTACGTCGGCACCGTAGGGAGCCACCTGTTTTTCTACATCCTTGAGGTTGTCGCCGATGACAAGCGCTTCGAGCTTCACTCCCAGACGGTCGGCGAGATGACGGCCTTTGGTAAGCAGTTCGAGGCTCACGTCGGCTACTTTGCCATCTTCATATTCGCAATATACGATAAGATTATTGTTGTCTGCCATTTTCTTTAAATTGATTGAGGCGGCCGTTATCAGCCGATAGTATGATTAGCTATAAGCTCTTTTACGAGATTCTCTATCTGCTCGTCGTTGTCTTCAAGGCGGAGGCTTTCCTTTGCGGTGAACACCACGTTCTCGATAGCCTTTACCTTGGTGGGCGAGCCGGGGAGACCGATCTGTTCGGGATCAGCTTCCACGTAGGCGGCGCTCCATTCCTGAAGATTGAGGTCGGGACGGGCGTCGACGATAGCCTGCTGCTCGGGGGTAAGTTTAGCCTTTTCGGTGGGCGATACGGCACGTTTGTATTTCATCACGCGCTTTGCGTTGCGGGGACGGCAGGCGTCGGCCGAGCCGGTCACGGTGACAACGCAGGGAAGGGGAGCCTTTACAGTCTCCACACCGTTCTCCAGACGACGTTTCACTACCACGTGACCGTCTTTGAGTTCGAGAATATCCTCAGCGTAAGTGATTTGGGGAATACCTAATTTTTCTGCGATCTGCGGACCTACCTGTGCAGTGTCGCCGTCGATGGCCTGACGTCCGCCAAGTATGATGTCATAGTTGCCGAATTTCTTTACAGCCTGTGCGAGCGAATAAGATGTAGCAAGAGTGTCGGCACCGCCAAGCACTCTGTCGGTCAGCACGATACCGCCGTCGGCACCGCGAAACATAGCTTCTCTTATTATCTCCGACGCACGCGGAAGTCCCATGGTAAGCAGCGTAACGGTAGAACCGGGATTGGCGTCCTTGAGTCGGAGTGCCTGCTCAAGAGCATTCAGGTCCTCGGGGTTGAAGATGGCGGGAAGCGCTGCACGGTTGATCGTGCCATCTTCTTTCATCGCATCTTTGCCGACATTGCGGGTGTCAGGCACCTGCTTGGCCAGCACAATGATGTTTAAACTCATAATCTTTACTTTTTATGATTTAAAATTACTATTCTCATTGCCACAAACAAAGCGTCGGCGCGATTATAGTCTGAATTTCAAGAATTTAGAACACACAATCGGCTTAACCACTTCATTTTCAAGTTTACAAAGATAGTTTATTTTTGCAATTTATCAAAAACTTTCCGACAAATTGTCTAATATTTCCCATTATTAGTCAATTTGTCGGAAAGTTTATATATTAAGCCGGAATTGCCGCAGAGGTCAGACGAGTCGGACGAGTCAGACAAGTCGGACCGGTCGGACATGTCTGACTCGTCGGACTTGTCCTAATCCTAAAATGATACCGCTGACGGGGGATGCCCTGCGCCAGCCGTGTATCAATAGTAGCTCGAGCCGTCGAAGCAGTGCGTACAGATGCGTTCCTTAGGCAGTCCTATGGCGTTGACTATATCGTCTACTGTATTGAATTGCAACGAATCAAGGCCGAGACGCACGCGTATCTGCTCCACCATCGCTGCGTATTCGGGGGTGGTATGGTCGGCATACTTGTCGAGGTTGGCGTTCTGGCCCCCCTCGAGGTCTGCTATCACACGACGGGTTATAAGCTCCATTTCGCTCCGTGAGCTGGTGAAATTGAGGAACGTGCAGGGGAAAATAAGCGGCGGACACGATATGCGCACATGCACCGCTTCAGCTCCTGCCTCACGTATGTCGCTCACATTGTCGCGCAGCTGCGTGCCGCGCACTATGGAGTCGTCGCAGAAGGCCACTTTCTTACCCTTCAGAAGCGATCGGTTGGCTATAAGTTTCATCTTGGCCACGAGTTCGCGGCGTTCCTGCGTGCTCGGGGTGAACGAACGGGGCCATGTGGGAGTATATTTGACGATACCGCGCAGATAGGGCACGCCCTTGCCCTGGGCATAACCGAGCGCCATGCCTATGCCTGAATCGGGCACGGGGCTTACGAAGTCCACTTCCGTCTCGTCGCGCTCGCCCATGTCGAGGCCGAGAGAGTAGCGCATCTCGTCGACATTGCGGTGCTCGTATTCGCAGGGGGGATAACCGTAGTAGGTCCACAGGAAGGCGCATATCTGCATCTTGTCGAGCGGCTGCTGCAGGGTTGTGAATCCGTCGGCGTTGAAGCGGACTATCTCGCCCGGGCCGAGGTTATGGTCGATTTCGAAACCGAGATTGGGGAATGCGCACGTCTCGGATGTCACCGCACGGGCGCCTCCGTCGATATGGCGGCCGAGTATCACCGGCGTGCGGCCGAGTTTGTCGCGGGCGGCGACGACATCGCCGTTGTCAAACAGCAGCAGCATCGAGCATGAGCCCTGCACGCGACGGTACACGTTGTTGATGCCGTCGACAAGGTCCTTGCCCTGCGATATCAGCGTGGCCACTACCTCCGTCGGGTTGACTATGTCATAGCTGTGCTCGCAGAAATGCTGTCCGTCAAGCAGAAGTTCGCGTTCAAGCTCCACGACATTGTTGATACGCGCCACGGTGACAATGGCAAACTTGCCGAGACGGCAGTTGATGATGATAGGCTGCGCGTCGGTATCCGAAATCACCCCTACCCCGCTGTTGCCGGAAAATGTGTCGAGGTCGCCCTCGAACTTGGTGCGGAAATAAGAGTTTTCGATATTGTGTATCGAACGGGTGAAAATGCCGTCGCGCGACACTGTCACTATACCTGCACGTTTGGTTCCCATGTGGGAATTATAGTCCACGCCGTAAAACAAGTCGTTGACGCATGCTTTCTTTTTAGCTACGCCGAAAAAACCTCCCATAATTTTTCCTTTTAATTGACGCCACGCCCCCGTGAGCGGACATCGGTTGTATCTATCGGTAAACTTTATTATTTGAAAGACAAGCGCGAGCGGAGCATCTGCAATGCATCCGCCCGCGCCGATTGCTTTTTATTATTTCGTTTTGTCAAGTATCCACTTGCGGGCGTTGACAAACATCTCGATCCACGGCGTCACCTCCTCGTTGCGTCGGTTGGCGGGATAATATCCGCACTGCCACGGGAACATGGCGCGCTCGGGGTGAGGCATCATGGCCAGATGACGGCCGTCTTTCGACGCGATACCGGCAACCGCCGCACGCGAACCGTTGGGGTTGGCGGGATAAGCCGAATAGTTGTACTGCGCCACGATATTGTATTCGCTCAACGGCATGGGCAGATTGAATTTGCCTTCGCCGTGGGCCGCCCATATACCGAGCTTCATGCCCGACAGCGAACCCATCATGACCGAATTGTTCTGAGGTATCTTGACCCCGAGGAACTGCGACTCGAATTTGTGCGATATGTTGTGCTCCATGCGGGTCGGTTTCTCATGCTCGGGATTTATGAGGTTGAGCTCAATCATGAGCTGGCAGCCGTTGCAGATACCGAGCGACAGCGTGTCCTCGCGGGCGAAGAAGCGGCGCAATGTCTCTTTTGCCTTATCGTTCCACTTGAATCCGCCTGCCCAGCCTTTTGCCGAACCGAGCACGTCGGAGTTGGAAAATCCGCCGCAGAACACTATGAGGTTGACATCGTCGAGTGTCTCGCGGCCCGACATAAGGTCGGTCATGTGCACATCCTTCACCTCGAAGCCTGCCATATAGAGCGAGTAGGCCATCTCGCGTTCGGAGTTGACACCCTTCTCGCGGATGATGGCGCAACGCGCTTTCAACGGTTCCTTGTGGCGGCGGTCAAGGCCGAGAGCCTCGACAGTGCCCTTGAACGAAGCCGGTATACGGTAGCGTATAGGCTGCTTCTTGTAGTTCTCGAAACGCATTGCCGCGCATTCTGCTCCGCTCTGCATTCGGTCGAGCAAGTACGATGTCTCGAACCATACGTCGCGCAGATAGTCTATGCCGAGGAGCAGCTCCTTCTCGCCGTGCTCTATCATTACGGTGCGCTCGTCGGTGGGATAACCGATGGGGAAATATTTCACGCCGGCATCGTCGAGTATCTTCTCCACGGCGGCTTTCTTCTTGTCGTCGACCTGGATTACCATTGCGGGATTCTCGGCAAACAGTATCTTGACGAGGTCTTCCTCGCCGTACATCTTGAAACCGGTAGTGTGGAAGAACACACCGCCGTCGGTGTTGGCGAAAGTCATCTCGAGAAGCGTCGTCACAAGACCTCCGGCCGATACGTCGTGAGCGGCAAGCAGTTTGCGCTGCTTCACGAGTTTCTGCATGGCCTCGAAAGCCGCGGCGAATTTTGCAGGGTCAGTCACGGTCGGAGCGTCGGAACCGACTTTGTTGAGCGACTGATATAGTGCCGAACCGCCCAGACGCAATGCATCCGACGAGAAATCTATATAATATAATGTCGAAACACGCGGCGAAAGCACGGGAGAAAGCGTGCGGCGCACATCGGCCACCTCGCCGGCCGCCGAAATAATCACCGTGCCGGGCGCGTACACTTTGTTTTCACCGTATTTCTGTGTCATCGACAATGAGTCTTTTCCGGTAGGAATATTGATGCCGAGCGAGCAAGCGAAGTCGGAACAAGCCTCGACAGCACGGTAGAGAGCGGCGTCCTCTCCTTCATTCTTGCAGGGCCACATCCAGTTGGCCGACAGCGATACTGATTTCAATCCCTTGGCCAGATTTGCTCCGGCGATGTTGGTAAGGGATTCAGCGATTGCCATCACCGAGCCTTTGGCCGAGTCGGCAAGCGCCACCTGCGGGGCGTGACCGATTGAAGTGGCGATACCGGCATGTCCGTTGTAGTCGAGCGCCACGACGCCGCAGTCGCTCAGCGGCAGCTGGATTTCACCCTGGCACTGCTGGCGCGCCACCTTGCCGGTGACCGAACGGTCCACTTTGTTGGTAAGCCAGTCCTTGCAGGCCACGGCCTCAAGCGAAAGCACTCCGCGTAGATACTCCTCGATATGGCTTTCGTCGGTCTCGGCTGCTGTATATGTGCGCTCTACGGTATTGTCGCGCATTATCGTCTTGGGCGAGTTGCCGAACATATCCTCCATAGCGAGGTCGATGGGACGGTTGCCATCTTTGTCCTCAAATACGAAACGGTTGTCGTCGGTGGTTTCTCCTACGACGTAAAGGGGTGCGCGTTCGCGCTGCGCTATGCGCTCCACGTAGGGTATATCTTTGGCATTGATTACGAAGCCCATGCGCTCCTGGCTCTCGTTGCCGACAATCTCCTTGGCCGACAGCGTCTTGTCGCCTACGGGGAGGGCATCGAGGTCGATGTGGCCGCCGGTAGCCTCGACGAGTTCCGACAGGGCGTTGAGATGGCCGCCTGCACCGTGGTCGTGGATTGAGATGATGGGGTTCACGTCATCCTCGGCGAGAGCGCGGATTACGTTGGCCACACGCTTCTGCATCTCGGGGTTGGCACGCTGCACGGCGTTGAGCTCAATGGCGTTGGCATACTGACCGGTCTCGACCGACGACACTGCACCGCCGCCCATACCGATACGGTAGTTGTCACCGCCCATCACCACTACTTTCTCGCCTGCTCCGGGCACGCCTTTGATGGCGTCTTTCTTGGCAGCGAAGCCAACACCGCCTGCAAGCATAATTACCTTGTCATAGGCGTAGAAGCGACCCTCCTCTTCGTGCTCGAACGTCAGGAGCGAACCGCAGATGAGCGGCTGACCGAACTTGTTGCCGAAATCCGAGGCACCGTTTGATGCTTTGATAAGGATGTCGGCCGGTGTCTGGTAGAGCCACACACGCGGATTCATCATGAGTTCATAGCGGTGTTCGGGGCTGAGACGGGGATATGATGTCATATAGACAGCCGTTCCGGCGATAGGCAGCGAAGCCTTACCGCCGCCGAGACGGTCGCGGATTTCACCTCCGGTACCGGTAGCTGCACCGTTGAACGGCTCGACCGTAGTGGGGAAGTTGTGGGTCTCGGCCTTGAGTGATATTACGGTGTCTATGTCTTTTACGCGGAAATAGTCGGGACGGTCGGGGTGCTCGGGCGAGAACTGCTCGACCTTCGGACCCTTAACAAACGCCACGTTGTCCTTATAGGCCGACACGAGGGCGTTCTTGTTTTCCTGCGATGTCTTCTTGATTAATTTGAAAAGCGAAAGGGGTTTCTCCTCGCCGTCGATGACGAACGTGCCGTTGAATATCTTGTGACGGCAGTGCTCCGAGTTGACCTGCGAGAATCCGAAAACCTCGCTGTCGGTCAGTTTGCGGCCGAGTTTTTTGGCCAGCTCGTCGAGGTACTGCTCCTCGTCGGGCGACAGGGCGAGGCCTTCAGCCTTGTTGTATTCCCGTATATCGTCGATATATACCACCTCGTCAGGCTTGCGGTTGGTATCGAACACATGCGAATTGATGCCGTCGTATATGCGGTAGAGCATCCGGTCGTAGTCGGCGTCAGGTTCCGTCCTGACGAACTGTTCGATACGCGTGATGCCGCTCAAGCCCATATTCTGGGTGATTTCTACTGCGTTTGTGCTCCAGGGGGTTATCATCTCCTTTCGCGGTCCGCGATACACACCTTTTACTGAAGTTGACGACAAGGGTTTTGCACCCGAGAGCAGCCAAGTAAGGCGCTCAATCTCTTGCTCGTTGAAGCGATGATCGGTCTCAATACCGTAGATTAAGCCGGTCCCTTTTTTGAAAAATATTACCATGCGTTGCTGAACGTGATGATTGGGTTTCCGCCGCGAAGTTACAACTTTTTTTCCATTCCCGCAACAAAATGCGGCACCTAAGGGTAGCGGCGGGCGATTTCAATCTCCCTGTCGGGCGGCATGTTTTTTTCGGGTATCGGATATTTTCACTATCTTTGCAATACTATGAAAATTCTGATATTAAAAATATTGTTTCTGGTTGTTCCGGTCATGATGCTGACAGGATGTTCCGACCATGAGGACAGTCCCGCCCCCGAATGTCCGCGCGCCGTACTTGTCTACATGGCCGCCAACAATTCGCTCGGCGCCGCACATTACGACACCGACGACCTCAACGAGATGGCGATTGCCGCCAGGCAGGGCGATTTCGGCCACTCCCGCCTCTTCGTCTACCATCACGCCCGTAATGCCGCCCCGGTACTCAAGGAGATAACCGCCTATGGCGAACGTATCGTCGCCACCTACGACAAATCAGCCTCATCGGTTTCATCGGCACGCATGAGCCGTGTCATCGACGATTTCCGCCGCTACGCACCGGCCTCGCGCTACGGCATAATACTCTGGAGCCACGGCAGCGGATGGATTGAAAACGGGATGGAACAGCCAGCTCGGCCAAATGCACGGAGCGAAGGTGAAATGATACCGCTGTCGTTCGGCGACGACGGCGGCCGCTACATGAACGTCACCACCCTCGCGACGACGCTTCGCGGCAAAGGCTTTGACTATATCTACTTCGACTGCTGCTACATGGCCGGCGTCGAGGTGGCCTACGAGCTTCGCGACTGCGCCAGCCGCATTGTAGCCTCGTCAACCGAGCTGCCCGCTTCGGGCATGCCCTATGACGAGACGTTGCGCTATCTGCTCAAGGCCGATGCCGACCTCGCAGGCGCGGCACGCGCTACTTTCGATTTCTACAATGCCATGTCGGGACAGAACCGCACCTGCACCATTTCCGTAATCGACACAGCCGGCCTCGAAGCGCTTGCCGAAGCTACCCGGGCCGTGTATGAGGCCAACAACGTCACATCCGACGGCTTCGCCCCACAACAATTCATGACCTACAAATGTTATCTTTTTGATTTCGGTCAATACGTCGGCGACCTTGCGTCGCAGCACCCCGGACTTAAAGCCGGGTTCGACAACGCGCTTGACAACACTGTCATCTTCAAGGCATCCACACCACGGATATGGAACGTGTTGCCGCTAACGCATCACTCCGGGCTGTCGACTCGTATTCCCGATTATTCCGACGACGACAGCTACAACTACGACAACCTGCAATGGGCCGCCGACGTAGCCTCGGCGCTCAGCAGATAACGTATCAACCATACATCCCACTATGTTTCAGACTCAAAACGATTTAGTCGGCACCAACCCCGTCAAAGGCATCGACATGAGCGAAGGCATCGAGCAACTGAAGAACTTTTCGTTCAACGACTTCATCAGCGACCTCTCGGAGCGCCTTGTCAATTTTGCCATCGACGTGGCCATTGCCATCGCCGTGTTCTACATCGGCAAATTCATCATACGGCGCATATACCGCCTGATTGCCTCTGTGCTCGTGCGCCGGCAGGTCGACAACTCACTCACCACATTCATTCTCAGTTTTGTCAAGATTGTACTCTACTTCATACTGATTATAACCGTAATAGGCATACTCGGTATAGAAACGAGCTCGTTCCTGGCACTCTTCGCCTCGGCCGGCGTGGCCATCGGTATGGCCTTGAGCGGCACGCTGCAGAACTTTGCCGGCGGCGTACTCATACTCCTGCTCAAGCCTTACAAAGTTGGCGACTACATCGAGGCCCAGGGATATGCCGGCACCGTACGCGAGATACAGATATTCCACACCGTTATCACCACCTACGACAACAAGGCCATCATCATACCCAACGGCGGCCTGTCGACCTCAAGCGTCAACAACTGGTCGCGCGAGGAATACCGCCGCGTGGCATGGGACGTGTCAATATCCTACGGCGACTCCGTTGAAACAGCCCGCAAAGCCATACTCGACATGTTCTCCGACGACCACCGCATCATACGCGAATCGGCCGACGAACTTCACCTTCTTGAAGACACCGATGACCCGCAGGCCACCACGGCCGACATCTTGCCCGAACCGCATAAACCCGGCTTCTTTCGCCGTATTTTTTCGCGTAAGGACAAGGTGAAGGAAGCCCTCGACCGCTGGCAGGAAGCGCGCGACCACAACATAAAAGCGCTCAAACCGCGCGTCACCCGCGACCCGTCGGTCGTAGTCAACCAGCTTGCCGACTCAAGCGTGCAGCTACAGGTACGCGCATGGGTGGAAAGCGCCAACTACTGGGCCGTGTTCTACGACTACAACGAGCGGATATACAACGAATTGCCGTCGCATGGCATCAATTTCCCATTTCCACAGATGGATGTGCACATCAACCACGTGGCACAAAAGCCCCAAGCCTGACCCGTTGCATTTTTAAATATTTAACACTATTTTATACAAATTCGCGTCCAAATCATAAAAGATTCGCTCATAAATCGGAATATTTTATGTAAATTTGCGTGATAGTGGCATAATAGTACCCTCAGCTTCCACCGGTATCTCTCCGACTTCACACCGGGATGCTGAGGCACATGGCTCCCCTTTGCTTATCGTAATTTATATCTGATTTACTTCACAGGAGCCGGTTCCCTCCCCGCAGGCCACTTGATTTCTCTCCACCCGCGACACTCCAGGCGAGCATACCGGTCACGGGATTCGGCGTATACATTCCGCTGTGACGCCCCTGCCATGATAATAAAAAAAACAACATAAATGATAAGTAAATGGAATTACTTACCCTTGACACCCGAAGAACAGAAAATGGAGACCGCGTTGGCAAAGCGTTATGCCGACACACCAGCCATTTGTGAGCTCCTGGTACAGAGAGGAGTGACGTCAGTGAAGGAGGCCGAGCAGTTTTTCAGCCCCTCTTTACGCGACTTGCACGACCCTTTCCTGATGCCCCAGATGGACCTCGCAGTGGCTCGTCTCAACCGTGCCATGGGGAGCAAGCAACGCATTATGGTCTACGGAGACTATGACGTCGACGGCACCACTGCCGTGTCGCTCGTCTACAAATATCTCCTGAACTACTACTCCAACATCGACTACTATATTCCGACCCGCTACGACGAGGGATATGGAATATCGCGACGCGTCATCGACGAATTCAACCAGCAGGGGGTGAAGCTCGTCATAATCCTTGACTGCGGAATAAAGGCTATCGAGGAAATAAAATATGCCGCATCACTCGGCATCGATTTCATAATATGCGACCACCACGTGCCCGACGACGAACTCCCGCCGGCTGTCGCAATCCTCAACCCTAAACTCGAGGACTCCACATACCCCTACCCCCACCTGTCGGGATGCGGCGTAGGCTATAAGTTCATGCAGGGATTCTCGATGTCCAACGGCATAAACCCCATCGACCTCGAAGGGATGCTTGACCTTGTCGCCGTAAGCATTGCCGCCGACATCGTGCCGATGACAGGCGAAAACCGCATCCTCACATACCACGGACTGCGACGCATCAACTCCAACCCCAACATGGGCCTGCGCGCGATACTGCGCACCAGCGGCCTCACCGGACACGAAATCACCATATCCGACGTTATTTTCAAAATCGGACCGCGCATCAACGCTTCCGGACGCATGCAGAGCGGCCGCGAAGCGGTCGACCTGCTCGTGGCACGCGACGCCGCCGAAGCTCTCGAAAAGGCGAAGGCCATCGACCAGTACAACAAGGACCGCAAGGAGCTCGACAAACGCATCACCGAGGAGGCGAACGCCATACTCAGTTCGCGCGACGAACTGCATTCCCACAAAAAGTCGATAGTCATCTACAACAAGGAATGGCACCGCGGCATCATCGGTATCGTGGCATCACGCCTTACCGAAATCTACTACAAGCCGGCTGTCGTGCTCACGCATTCCAACGGCCTTGCCACCGGCTCGTCACGCTCCGTACAGGGTTTCGACATCTACAAAGCCGTCGACGCCGCACGCGACCTGCTCGAGAATTTCGGCGGCCACACCTACGCCGTCGGACTCTCGCTCAAAGAGGAGAATATACCCGAGTTCACACGCCGCTTCGAGGAGTATGTGGCAAAGAACATAACCACCACACAGCTCACCCCGCAGCTCGACATCGACACGTTCATCACATTCGCCGACATCACTCCGCGCCTGCTCTCACTGCTCAAACGCTTCAATCCGTTCGGGCCCGGCAACCAGAAACCGGTGTTCTGCACGCGACGCGTCACCGACTTCGGCACGAGCAAGCTCGTAGGCAAGCAGTTAGAGCACATCAAGCTCGAACTCGTCGACGACACCTCGGGAAAGGTGTTCAACGGCATCGCGTTCAACCTTGCCGAGCACTTCGACCATATCCATGCCGGAAAGCCGTTCGACATCTGCTACACCATCGAGGAGAACAAGCACCGCAACGCCTCCGACAACATTCAGCTTCAGGTCAAGGGCATACATCCCTGTAAATGATGCCGGACACTCACGAATCATCCGGCACCTGCAACGGCGCACGGCAGCAGTGCGCTCCCGAGGATATACTGCGCCGCTACTGGGGCTACGACTCGTTCCGTCCGCTCCAGCGCGACATCATAGACTCCGTTCTCTCGGGCCGCGACACTATCGGGCTGCTCCCCACCGGAGGGGGCAAGTCGGTCACATTCCAGGTGCCCGCCATGCTCCTGCCGGGCATCACGGTCGTCGTCACCCCGCTCATCTCGCTGATGAAGGACCAGGTCGACAACCTCAACGCCGTAGGCATACGCGCCGTATATCTCCATTCCGGCCTCACGCTCCGCGAAATCAATCTCGCCCTCGACCGCTGCCGTCTGCGCAAGGCGCAGCTGCTCTACATCTCCCCCGAGAAACTGCAGTCACCCTCTTTCTCCGACTCATTGCGGCTGTTCGACATAAGCCTCATCGTGGTCGACGAGGCGCACTGCATATCGCAGTGGGGCTACGACTTCCGCCCCTCGTATCTGCGCATCGCCACGCTCAGGCAGATGTTCCCCACCGTGCCTGTACTCGCGCTCACGGCCTCGGCCACACCCGAAGTAATCGACGACATCGCCTCGCGCCTGCTGATGAAATCGCCGGCCATATTCCGCCGCAGCTTCACACGCGACAATATCTCATATATCGTGCGCGACACCGACTACAAGGAGGGCAAAATCATCGACATACTCAACAAAGTGCCCGGAACGGCCATCGTCTACGTGCGCTCGCGCCGCCGTACCCGCGAACTGGCCGAAATGCTTCTCGCCGCAGGCATACCGGCCGCCGCCTACCACGCCGGACTCATGCCCGAGGACAAGCAGGAGCGCCAGAACGCATGGAAAGCCGGCACTACGCGTGTCATCGTGGCCACCAACGCATTCGGCATGGGCATCGACAAGCCCGACGTCCGCCTGGTCATCCACTACGACATCCCACCCTCGCTCGAAGAGTATTATCAGGAAGCGGGACGTGCCGGACGCGACGGCCTCCCCTCTTTTGCCGTGCTCCTCACATGCCGCCACGACAAGGCTACGCTCTCGCGACGGCTATCCGAAGCCTTCCCCGACAAGGACACCATACGCCGCATCTACGAGCTTACGTGCAATTTCCTCAACGTGGCCGTAGGCGAAGGCTACAACAAGGTGTTCGAATTCAACCTCCCGCTCTTCTGCACGCGTTTTCATTTCCATCCCCGCGTGGTCGACCCCGCCTTGCGCATACTCTCGCAGGCCGGCTATATCGAATACTCCGACGAGGTGACCACCCGTTCACGCGTCATGGTGCTCATGCAGCGCCACGAGCTCTACGACCTCGAGCTTCCCGACACCGCCGACGCCGTGCTTCAGGCGCTCCTGCGCACCTCGACCGGCATATTCGCCGACTACGAATACATCAGCGAACCGGTCATCGCACGCCGCCTCTCCGTCACCGAGCAGGCCGTCTACGACAACCTCCTGCTCCTGTCGCGCATGCATGTGCTCCACTACGTCCCGCGCCGCACGTCGCCCTACATCATGTTCACCACTTCGCGCGAGGAACCGCAGCATCTGATTTTCCCACGTGCCGTCTATGAGGACCGGCGCCGCCATGCGGCGCTCCGTCTCGCAGCCGTGCGCCGTTTTGCATTCAGCAACGACGAATGTCGCGTCGCCGGCATGCTCCGCTATTTCGGCGAGACTGCAGCAGAACCATGCGGCAAATGCGACGTATGCCGCGCCATGAGATGCTCATCACGCAATGCCGGCAACACCGCGATGCGTCAGCGCGTCATAGCCCTCGCCTCACAGCCCTCGGGCATCGCCATCGACCCGCTCGTTTCAATACTCGGCGCACCCGCCACGACTGTCATCAATCTCGTCCGCTCACTCGTCGACGAAGGCACCCTCACACCCCGAGGAGACGCATTTTATGCCGATTTTAACACAAAACAGCCCCATTAACATTTCCACGGCCTTTTCTCTAACATACTTTAATACCTTTTAGCTGATTTTCCCCCACCCTTATACCCTCAGGCTTGTTATTATTATAAACCCCGGGAAACGAGAGCGGGCAACTGCCGACGCGGTTTTCCCGACCCGGGACCGACTACTTAAACAGCATCCCTCGTCCTTTTTATCGAGTAGTGATACTGGATATTTAGGCTCTCATAAATAAATAGTTGAAACGTGAAGGGAGGAGTCACATCGGCTCCTCCCTTTTGCGCAGGCGACAATGCCTCGCAGCCACTTACATTCAAAATTCAAAATCCAAAATTCAAAATTATTTCGTACCTTTGTAACCAAAATTCTAACTAAACAACATAATATTATGGCAAAGAAAGCACTGCTGATGATTCTCGACGGATGGGGCATCGGCAACCACTCAAAAAGCGACGCTATTTTCTCGACTCCCACCCCCTACTGGGACTCTCTTGTCAAAGACTATCCCAACTCCGAGCTGCAGGCAAGCGGCGAGAACGTCGGTCTCCCCGACGGACAGATGGGCAACTCCGAGGTCGGACACCTCAACATCGGTGCCGGCCGCGTACTCTATCAGGACCTCGTGAAAATCAACAAGGCCATCAAAGACGGCTCCATCCTCGACAACCCGCAGATAAAGGAAGCGTTCACCTACGCCAAAAACTCAGGCAAGGCGCTCCACTTCATGGGTCTTACCTCCGACGGAGGCGTCCACTCTTCGCTCGACCATCTCTTTGCCCTCTGCGACATCGCAAAGCAGTACGGTCTCGAAAAAGTATACATCCACTGCTTCATGGACGGCCGTGACACCGACCCCCGTTCGGGCAAGGGCTTCATCGAGCAGCTTCAGGCCCATACCGAAAAGTCAGCCGGCACAATCGCCTCCATCATAGGCCGTTACTACGCCATGGACCGCGACAAACGCTGGGACCGCGTCAAAGTGGCCTACGACCTCCTCGTCAACGGTGAAGGCACACAGGCTACCGACATGGTAAAAGCCATGCAGGATTCCTACGACGCCGACGTGACCGACGAGTTCATCAAGCCCATCAACAACGCCAACGTCGACGGCACCATCAAGGAAGGCGACGCGGTAATCTTCTTCAACTACCGCAACGACCGCGCCAAAGAGCTCACCATCGTCCTCACCCAGCACGACATGCCCGAAGAAGGCATGCATACAATCCCCGGCCTGCAATACTACTGCATGACCCCCTACGACGCATCATTCACCGGCGTACACATCCTCTTCGACAAGGAGAACGTCGACAACACCCTCGGCGAATACCTCTCCTCGCTCGGCAAAAAGCAGCTCCACATCGCCGAGACCGAGAAATACGCCCACGTTACCTTCTTCTTCAACGGCGGCCGTGAAGCTCCCTACGAAGGCGAAGAACGCATCCTCGTTGCCTCTCCCAAGGTAGCCACCTACGACCTCCAGCCCGAGATGAGCGCATTCGAGGTCAAGGACAAGCTCGTCGACGCTATCCGTTCCGAGAAATTCGACTTCATCGTAGTCAACTTCGCCAACGGCGACATGGTAGGCCACACCGGTGTCTACGAGGCAATCCAGAAAGCGGTGAAGGCCGTCGACCAATGCGTTCACGACACAATTGAGGCCGCCAAAGCCGCCGGCTACGAAGCAATAATCATCGCCGACCACGGCAACGCCGACAACGCCATCAACCCCGACGGCACCCCCAACACGGCCCACTCCCTCAACCCCGTGCCCTGCGTCTACGTCACAGCCGACCGCAACGCCAAGATTGCCAACGGTATCCTCGCCGACGTAGCCCCCACAATCCTCCACATAATGGGACTCCCCCAGCCCGCCGAGATGACAGGCCACAACCTCATCGCCGACTGACACTGAAAACGACAACAATAAAAAAGCAAGCCGCGCCTGCCCAAAAAGCAAGCGCGGCTTTATATTATAGCTATTTTAGCCTACATCAGCGCCGGAGCCAGATACTTCGCCAGCACATACCCGCCGCCGATAAGCCACACAAACAACACCCCCGCGAGAACAAACGGCTTCGCACCCGCCTTCTTGAACTTGTCGAAACTCGTCTCAGCGCCCAGTGCCACCATAGCCATCGTCAGCAGGAACGTATCCACATAATTAATCAGATCGCTCCCCCACGAAGGTATGCCCAACGGCGTCGGCAGCGTATTGAGATACACCGACAGCGAATTAAGCCCTATCACAGCTAAGAACCCGAACGCAAACCACGGCACAGCAACCTTGCCTTTGCCACCCTCGGCACCTGCCTCGCCGCGTGCCCTGCGCGCCGCCCACACACCGAGCAGCAACAGCACCGGCACAAGCATCATCACGCGTATCATCTTCACAATCACCGTCGTAGATGCAATATCGTCGCCCAACGCATTGCCGGCGCCAACAGCGTGAGCCACCTCATGCAGCGTCGACCCTCCGAATATGCCCATCTCCGTCGGCGTAAGGTCAAGCACACCCGACCGGTAAGCCGCCGGATACACAAACATCGCCACCGTGCCGAATATCACCACCGTAGCCACAGCCACAGCCGTCTTGTACGGCTTCGAACGCATCGTAGCCTCGGCACCGAGCACAGCCGCCGCGCCACACACACCGCTCCCCACCGACGTAAGCATCGCCGTATCCTTATCCATCTTCAGCACACGGCTTCCGAAGAAATATCCCCCGATTATCGTCACAGTCACGATTATGGCATCGACTGTTATCCCCGCCACCCCCACAGCCGCGATATCCTGAAACGTAAGCCTGAACCCGTACAGTATGATACCTATACGCAGCAACCGCTTCGAGCAGAACTGTATGCCCGGCACCCACGTCTCCGGCAGATGCATCCGCAGCAGATTGGCATAAATCATACCCAAAATAATACCGATAATCAACGGACTGATTGACAGCGTAGTAAACACCTTCGCGCTCCCGATATAGAAAGCAGCACACGAGAATAGAGCTATAAGCAGCACGCCATGCAGCATATGCCCGCGCTTTTGTGAAAACATATCAATAAATTTTAGAAACGTAAATATCACAGGTAGGCCTCAAAAAAATAAGACCGTATTTGTAAAAAAAACATATCAATACATTTATTTGTTTTCCCTCAGCTCAAAAATAGCACACTCACTCTCCCCGCCGAAAAAAATTCCCTCACCCCACTACCCCATCACCCATACTCCTATCATCACTTAATGACCTTAAACTCCTTATCGCCCCCCTTCAAAATAAAAAAAGCGGCTGCACCATAGTGCGGCCGCTTTTATGCTGTTTTAAAATCGCTATACTTCAATTATTTTGCGATAGAGTCGTTTGCTGCGATTGAATCATTTGCGATTGAATCGTTCTCAACAACAACTGTTTCCTCAGCTACAACAGCTTCAGTAGCAGCTACTGAATCGTTAGCAGCTTCAGCGTTTTCACCTTCAGAAGCAGCTTTCTTGTTGCAAGATACCATTGCTACAGAAGCAAGTACAGCGAGTGACAAAAATACTTTTTTCATTTTTTCTTAAGAATTAAATAATAAAACAATAATTTGTGCTTCAAAAACTTTGCAAAGTTAAGCATTTTTTTTCATCTGCAAATATTTTTTCAAATATTTTTCGCTTTTCCCCGATTTTTTTTATTTTTTCCCGGCCACTATACTGTTGGCCATCGCTACAGCCTTCGTGATATGGTCGCACACGCGCTCCCTCGGCAGCAGCTTGTCGAAGCCGGCATGCTCAAGCGTCTGGCGCACATTGTCATGCACGCCCGACAGCACCACCTCTATCCCCTCGGCCTCCGACGACGCCACAAGCGCCTCAAGGTTGTGCAGACCCGTAGCATCGATAAACGACACCTTACGCATACGTATGATTCTCACCAACGGCTTATCCGCCAGGCTCGTACGCATCAGCTCGTCAAACTTCGTCGCGATACCGAAGAAGAACGGTCCGTCAATCTCATAGATCGACACACCCTTCGCCACGTCAAGCACCTCGTGATTGTCCGAATCAGTGCCCTCGGCCACATCAAGCTGCTCCGAATAAACCTTGATTTCCGAATTCTGCATCACACGGCGCAGGAAAAGCACCACCGCAAGAAGCAACCCTATCTCGATGGCAATCGTAAGGTCGAAAATCACCGTCAGGATAAACGTAACCACCAGCACCGAAATATCGCTCTTCGGAGCCTTGAAGATATGCACGATAGTCCTCCACCCGCTCATATTATATGACACCATGATAAGCACAGCAGCAAGGCACGCCATCGGTATCATATTGATAAGCGGCATAAGAAACAGGAATATAAGCAGCAGCACGGCCGCATGAATGATACCCGCCACCGGAGTGCGGCCACCGTTCGTGATATTCGTCATCGTGCGCGCTATCGCTCCCGTCACGGGAATACCGCCGAACAGCGGCACCACCACATTAGCAACACCCTGCCCGATAAGCTCCGTGTTCGAATTCGTCCTCGAACCCGTCACACCGTCAGCCACCGTAGCCGAAAGCAGCGACTCTATCGCACCCAATACCGCAATCGTGAACGCCGACGGCAGCAGCAGGTTGATGGTAGCCATGTCCAGCTTGAACCCGTGAGGCGTAGGAATATCCGTCGACATCTCCCCGAAACGGCTTCCGATCGTAGCCACACCATCAAACGCATCAGTCACCATACCGAGCGCCCAGAGCCCCACCGTAGCAATGATAATGGCAATCAGCGCCCCGGGCAGCTTCTTCGAAATCTTAGGCGTCACGATCATGATACCGAGCGACACCACACCCACTCCGAGCGTAGCCCAGTCTATACTCCCGATATTGCGGAAATACTCACCCCATTTAGGCAGGAACTCACTCGGCAGCCCCTTGATACCCAACCCGAAAAAGTCATTCATCTGCGTCGAGAAAATCGTCACCGCGATACCCGCCGTAAATCCCACCACAATCGGATACGGAATAAACTTGATCACCGTGCCAAGCTTGAACACCCCCATCAGCACCAGAATCAACCCCGCCATAAACGTAGCGATGGCCAGACCCTCAAGCCCGTAAGTAGCGATGATATTCGCCACAATCACGATAAACGCACCCGTAGGCCCCCCGATCTGCACCGAGCATCCGCCCAATGCCGACACTAAGAAACCACCGATGATAGCCGTAATCAGACCGATTGTAGGACTCACACCCGACGCAATACCGAAAGCGATAGCCAGCGGCAGCGCCACAATACCCACAACCACGCCCGCAATCACGTCCGCACGCAACCGCGAAGCATCATACCCCTTCAGGCTCGACAAAATCTTCGGCCTGAAATCAATTGCACCGTTAATCTTCATAAATAAACAAAATTTACTTTTTTACCTTACATACAATACATAACCCGTCGGCTCTCGCCGACACCCAGCCCCATTGCCCCCGACACCCGCCCCATTGCCCCCGATACCCAGCCCCATTGCCCCCGACACCCCGCTCCATTGCCCCGCAGGCGTCCGTTACCCCCACTCGCCCCCGCAGGCGTCCGCAGGACGCCGATTATTCGTAACCCCGTACGCCGAAGCGCAGCAAGGCGTGCGGGGCTGCAACCACCCTCAGTAATGGCGTCCGCAGGACGCCGATTTACAACACTCAACCCGGTTGCGACTGCAAAGTTACAAATTTTCACATAAATTACCATCATTTCACCTAAAAAAGCTATCCAAGCCCCGTGCCGACGCGTAAGCGGAGGTCCCCGCCACCCGATTACTAATTACTAATGCCAATTGACTGAATACTCCAAAAAATTTCGTACCTTTGTCCCAACCAAAAAAAACAATTAAAAATGAAAGCATTTGTATTCCCCGGGCAGGGCGCCCAGTTCGTAGGCATGGGCAAAGACCTCTACGACAACAACCCCGTAGCCCGCGACATGTTTGAGAAAGCCAACGAAATCCTCGGCTTCCGCATCACCGACCTCATGTTCAACGGCACCGACGAAGACCTCCGTCAGACCTCCGTCACCCAGCCCGCCATCTTCCTCCACTCCGTAATCCTCGCCAAGACACTCGGCCCCGACTTCAACCCCGACATGGTAGCCGGCCACTCCCTCGGCGAATTCTCCGCACTCGTCGCAGCCGGAGCAATGGCATTTGAAGACGGCCTCCGCCTCGTCGCAGCCCGCGCACACGCCATGCAGAAAGCATGCGAGCTCAACCCCTCCACAATGGCAGCCGTACTCGCACTCCCCGACGAAACCGTCGAGCAGATCTGCGCCGAAATTCCCGGCACCGTCGTATGCGCCAACTACAACTGCCCCGGACAGATCGTCATCTCCGGCGAAATCGAAGCCATCGACACCGCATGCGAACGCCTTCTCGCCGCAGGAGCCAAACGCGCACTCCGCCTCAAAGTAGGCGGCGCATTCCACTCACCCTGCATGGAACCCGCACGCGCCGAGCTCGCCAAAGCCATCGAAGCCACCGACATACACACCCCCGTATGCCCCGTCTATCAGAACGTCGACGCACGTCCCCACACCGACCCCGCCGAAATCAAAACCAACCTCGTGGCACAGCTCACCGCACCCGTACGCTGGACACAGACCGTCAAAAACATGATAGCCGACGGTGCCACCGACTTCACAGAGCTCGGCCCCGGCAAAGTCCTCCAGGGCCTCGTAGCAAAAATCGACCGCGCCGTAACAACCTCCGGCCTCCAATAAAACAACAACAACCACCTAATCCCGATTAATCAAGATAAATCCCCCGATTAATCCCGATAACTCTCGATAACTCTCGATTAATCCCAATAAATCCCGATTAATCTCGATAATTCCCGATTAATCCCGATAACTCAAAAAAAATTGCGCCGGGCAAACAGTCCGGCGCAATTCCTAATTACTAATTACTAATTACTAATTACCGAAACCTTCACCCTCCTCCCCTTAATCTTCTCCCCCGAAAGCACACGCGCAAGCTCCGCACCCCTCCCCACAGGCACAGCCGCCAACGCATAATGATCCTCCACCGCAATCCTCCCCACCTCACCACGGTCCAGCCCCCCCTTCTGCATCACATACCCCGCCACATCCCCCTTCGAAATCTTCTCCTTCCTCCCCGCATTGATATACAGCGTCACCCACACAGCCCGTATAGGATCCCCCGACACCCCAAGCTCCGTAACCCTCCCCCCATACATAACCCCATCCCTCAAAAACTCCTCCACCCCCACAACCCCATCGGCCCTATCACCCCTATTGGCCCTATTGGCCCCATCACCCTCTTTCCCCATTCCCCCCTCAGAATTCAAAATCACAAACACCCTCCCCGCAGCGCCCTGACGTCCCGTCCTCCCGTTGCGGTGCGTCCACGTCTCCGCATCCACCGGCACATGATAATGCACAACAGCCTCCACCCCCTCTATATCCAGCCCCCTCGCCGCCAGATCCGTAGCCACCATCACCGGCGCCGACCCGTTGGTCAGCAGCTCCACAGCCACACGCCGCTGCTGCTGATCCAGCCCCCCGTGATACAATACCACAGGCCACCCCCTACCCTTCAGCACCCCATACACCCGCTCCGCACTCTCACGATGATTCACAAACACCATCACCCGCCCGTTATCCAGACTCCGCAGCACCCCCTCCAGCGTATCCGGCTTATCACGCGACGGCGACACAACCTCCGTCACCACCACCTCCCCCGCAGGCGACGTCTCACCCTCCCCATACTCATACCGCCGATACCGCCCCACATCACCCACAAACCCCGGCAGCGCCATCCCCCTCGTAGCCGAAGTCAGCACCACACACGCCCCCGCCGGCACCCTCGCCGCCCGCCGCCTGCCCACACCATCACCCCCATCACCCCAATTAGTCCTATCAGCCCCATTCGCCCTATTGGGCCCATTTGCTCTATCCTCCCCATCCTCAAAATTCAAAATCCTCCCCATCTCCTCCTGAAAACCCATCTCCAGACACTTGTCAAACTCATCCACCACCACACACCTCACCCCCGACAGATCCACCGTCCGCCGGTTCATATGGTCCACAAGCCTCCCCGGCGTAGCCACGACCACCACAGCCATCCCCGCAGCCATAGCCCCCTCAAGCTCACCCACCTCCGTCCGCATATCATGTCCCCCATACAGGCACACACACCTCACCCCGCCCACACAGGCACCCGCACCTCGCGTCCCCTCCCCACTACCCACAATACCCGCAGCTCCCAACCGCGTCCCATCCTCCCCCACACAGGCGTCCGCAGGACGCCGATTTACCCCCTCCCCGCTATTACAGCCCCGTGATGACGCGTAAGCGGAATCCCCCCTCAGCCCTCCCCCCTCAAAATTCAAAATCCCCTTCACGACCCCCGCCACCTGCCTCACAAGCTCCCTCGTAGGAGCCACCACAAGCCCCTGCACCCACGGCACCCACGGCCTCACCTCACGCAGCATCCTGATCACAAACGCCACCGTCTTCCCCGAACCCGTAGGAGCCGTAAGCATCACCCGCCGGCTCACATCCGCACCCATAGCCCGCTGCATCTCATTAAGCTCCGCAATACCCATACCACCCTTCACCATATCAAAAACACATCCGGTCTCCATAATCAAAAAAATAAAATGAAAGAAACAAAAGTAAAGTAAAAACAATAATACCCCAAAGAAAACAAAAAAATCCCTAACCGCCAACCCAACCAACTCACAATTCTTGCTGCGCAAGCGCTAAAGCGATGACATAATTCATAACTACCCTATTAGCCCTATTGGCCCTATTAGCCCCATTAGACTTATTAGACTTATTCGCCCCATTCACCCCATTCACCCCCATTAGACTCATAAAAAAAAAGCGCCGGGGCAAAAGCCCCGGCGCCCAACATATAGATTGAAGCAATCTTACTTCACAACAAACTTAGTCACATTCTTACCCACAACGCGGAAATAAACACCTGCCGTAGTAGGCTCATCGATGCGCATACCCTGCATGTTGTAATAAACAGCCTCGCCGTTCTCACCGTCGGCAAGCACATCCTCCACGCCGGTCACATTCTCCCCGGTATTACTGTCTTCATAATGAGCGCCTCTGACAGCTACGTATGCATTATAGCCGGTGAGATTGTCCTCTTTGCTCAGGTCAAGCACATTCGCCGTAGGCAGATTGTCGGCATCAGGCAGACCGCCGGCATTGCCGTTGGCAAGATCAGCCGAAGTCGGACGATTCTCATCAGTCCACGGCTTGGCAGCTCTCGGACGGGCGGCTGCAGCTTCAGGTTCGGGTGTCGGTGTCGGCGCCGGTGTCACGATTTCGCCCGTATTGTTGTACTTGATGCTCTCTACCTCAAGACGGTTGAAGTTATAGGCCGAATAGTTGCCCTGCTGGCCTCCGAGCGGACGCTCGAACATATATATGGCAGTTGTAACAACATCGGGAGTATGATCACCATCCCAGTTCGTACCCTTCGCGATATACGTAGCGATAAGCGGGTCGGTGTCATGCAACATCAGGCCGTTCTTGTCAAATTCCGGTTCCTGAGTCAAGTCGCGGTGATCGTCGATATGAGGCACAAGGAACGGATAATACTTGCAATCCGACGAATTGAGGGGATTCTTAAGCTCGATAAGGTAGTAGATAGGCTGTACCTCTATGCTGCCCTGATCCTCATACTCATTGGCGCCCGGCTCGTCAGGTATCGTCGGATCGACTACCCCCGGTTTGTCGACAAGCTTCTTGTGTCCCTTGTACATCCAGTCATACGTACCGTCACTGCGTCTGATATATCCCAGATGCACATCCTCGATACCGGTACCGCGGTTCACCGTGATGTTACGCTCTGCATTGATGGTAAGCATGTCGCCGTAGTTGCCGGTTTTCGACATATACGGTTCATCGAATTTACCTGAAGCCTTGTTGGGCACATAATTTGTCCTTACGAATTCTACTGTCGGATACACGCCGTTGCGCGGGTGCATGCCGCGGAACTCCATACGGTAGCGGTTCGGGAAGTTCGCATCCTCCGTATCCACGTCGTGGAGCACGGCATCCATATCAAGAGGCACATCAACACCGCTACCTGACTTATCGTTGTTAACAACATGTATATTATACTGTATGTCATAGAACTTGTAAATATCCTTGGTCACGTTCGGACGGTTGAAATCCACCTGAAGCGTAAACGTACGCGGATTGAAATGGTCGTCAAACTTCACGTATGCCTCCTTCATCAGGCCCTTCTTAATAGCGTCGCTCGTATCTTCGGTCTTCCAGTTCTGGGTCGGAACAAGTATCTTGCCCCACTCATACTTATCGCCGGTCTCGGGATGAACGATTTCCGATGTGTGGTCATATACATAGCGGTAGAGCGGCTCGAACGGGCGCGGCATCACCGGTGAGATACCCACCGTAGCCTTAGTCTCCGGTGTCTGCGACTCGTTGTGAACGTCTAAGTAAGTATATCGCAGCTGCACCTCAAAGGTAGCGTTCGACAGATTGCCGCCACGCTTCACGATCATTGCATAATACGTCTGGTCGCCGAACTCGAAGCGCTGGCCGTAGCCGCGGGTCTTCGTAACGGACTGTGCTTCGCCCGATTCATCGGTGTAGTTATATATCTCGTCGACCTGAAGGATAGGTGTCGGCACCTCCTCGTTCTTTATCAGGCCCTCGTCGATATATCCCTGAAGGGTACGCTCGTAGCTGTCATAGTCAAGACAGCGCAGATAGTAGTCGGATGTCCACCAGAACTTGTCGGCGTTATTCTTGATGAATTCGAGTGCCGGTTTAGCCTCAACTTTCATAGGCTTGTAGGGTACAACGGTCTTTACCTTAGCACCGCCCACCACAATCTCTTTCTCGGTGAAGGCCATGACATAGAAATTGGCATTGTCATTGGTCCGGTAAGTCAGATATACGCTGACTTTCTCCTCCTGGCCGGTAACTTCGCCGCCGGCCGTCGTAATATTGACGGGTTCGGTCAAGCCGCCTGCAAATTGCGTCTCAAATGTGCCGGCGGGAAGTTTAAGAGCCTGCTCGAGTGTAGTTTTGCCGCTGGCATGAGGTTCCGGAGTGTAGCGGTCGTAATATTCGTCGCGGAGCTGCACAAGCTGCATTGCTACTGCGTCGGGAGTCACAAGAGCGTCATCATAGATAGCCACGCGGTTTGACATAGCGTACTTGCGCACGTAATTGCCATTGTCGTCCTTATACGTCACATAGATGTCATACTGGTAACGGCCGGGGGCGAAACCGCGTCCTGCCACTTCACCAGTGTCCACATGCGTCGTGAACGCAGGCATTGTCGACGATCCCTCATAGAAATCCTTCACTTTAAGATTCTTATCCGAGATGTCCACTTTCTCACCTTCGGGATAACCGATTGGAGTCGTCACGTTGTTGACCACGCGGTAGCGGCGTATTTCATACGAAATTACGTCATATTCATCTTCCGCTCCATTGTTCTGCGACGCGTTAAGATACCAGTTATATTTGATGAAGTTACGCTTGCCGGCCTCGGTGTTGTCTGCCAACTCGGCAAAGATAGCCGGACCTACCGACTCCTGTATGAACTGTATATACGATTTGTCAACACCGTCGGTATTGTTGAACCACAGCACCACGCGGTTGAAGTACACCGGCTTGGCATTAGGCTCGGTTACAGCATAGTTGGTATTGTCGCGGTTGCGCACGTTCTTGTAGAGCACTGCGGGAAGACCGGAAGTGACATCATAGCCTTTGACCTGATAAGTTGCTTCCGTATGACCTCCATCTATTTGAGGCGTATCGGGGCCGCCGTTGGGACCGTGCCATACGGCGCCGTCCCCGGTGGCGCCACCGGTCCTAGTGGTGTTGCCGCCCCAGCCTGTCCAGAACTTGATATGACCCGCAATCCACATGTCGCGCACTACGTAGCAGTCCCAAGCAGCTTCAGGTGTAGTCGGTTTGACGCTGCACTCCACTCCTAACTTGAAGTCATATCCTTTGCCCGACACAGTTTCGCCGCTGTTCGATATGGTTTCCGTTTTGGAGAACGCCTGATAGAAGTCCTTATAGGGGTCGCTGTCAAGGTTGGGAAGGTTTTTCCATTCCACAAACTGCACATTGTTTGACGTATAAGCGAACTCGCTCTCCCTCGAACTGCCAACAATCTGGTTAAATAAAACAGGATGCGCCATCAGATAGTCGGGCGTGAATGACGTATGATACAGATACTCGCCGCGTGCATCAACATACGGTTCATTGGTAGTCGGGTCATACTGTATCCAGCCCTCCTGCCATCCGTCCGGATGCTTTGTGAAACGGCGGTTATACATCGTCGTTTTGCCGGTACCTGTTGTGTTGCAGTAATTGCGGTTGTAGATATTGTCGCCGCAAAGGGTGAACACACGGTTCTTGTTGGCTTCTTCGGTCGATCCCTTGGTGAACTTGAGCGTTGCCGGTTGCTCGCCGTTGAGCGTAAGCTCGATTTTGCTCATGAATACGCCTCGGCCATGCCAGTACGGGTCACTGTGTGTAGTGTCAAATGTCGAGTTATAGCATGTAGCGGGATTGAATCGGGTTGAGCCGGCAGCCTGCTCGAAAGTAGCGCCGGTCGACGGAAGAGTGATTGCATCCTCGCTGTTGATTTTCGCACTTTGGCTGTAATATGTAAAGGTATGGTTGACATAATCTTTAAAATTGTCTACCACGCCCACGGCAAAACCGCCGTTGTAGATGTAGCGTCCCTCGAGCACGAGGCTGTCGTTCTTCTCATGGAACTCCCATTCGGGCTGCAGGTGCCATTCACCCATACGCTCACCCACAAGGAAGTAATGCTTCTTGCCGTTGGCAAAATCGGCCGAGTTGAGAGGCATGTGCGTTCCTTTAGGCGGAACATACGTACATATCGCGGTAAGTTTCTTTGTCTCCCAGTTGACAGTAATGGTATATCGTCCCTCCTCGGTCGTCTGCCATATACCGTCCTTGTAGTCGCCGGTCTGCTCATTCAAAGCAAAAGCGAGGTCATTACCGGGGATGTCTAACGTGCCGGCGGGATTGTAGCGCACATAGTTGCCGTCAACCTGTTTGTTTATATCGTCCAAGCTTGTGGCGTCGCCTATCGATGACAGCACAATCTTCATGTCCTTCTCTATATCTACCGTATATGTGTATATATTGCCGCTCCACGGAGAGTCGCTAATCATCTCGAATACTGAGTTGTCGTTGCTTATTTTATAAAGATACAGATTCGCCGGGACGTCGGACGGAGTGCTCTCGCCTATTGCGGTAAGGGTCTTTGCAGTCCAGTCAACGGTTATAGTGTATGTGTCAGACGCAGACACCTTCCATGCTCCGGAGTTGGAGTTTTTGAACACGGATCTCATACACGGTATCGATGCAGATGTGACAGGCGTATAGCGGCCGTTATAGGTCTGTATGCCTGTTGCGTTCGTAGCGCCCCCATTGCGGGAAAGCACGATATTTTGTCCGGCAGTCAGGGTGGTCACAAACGTACATTTGCCATCCTCGCCTACCGCAACACCTTCGCCTATCTGCTCTACATCAGTAGCCGACAGCATCTTATAAAGATAGAGAATGTTGTCATCGAGCACTTCCTCTACTGTATATTTGAACTTGTTGTCGCCTGTACCTATGAGTTTAAAACGGTATTTTTTACCGATCTTAAGTCCCGACAGCTTGTATGTGCCGCCCTGAGCCGAGCGGTCAAGTGTCAGTTCATTCGACTCGCTCCCGGCTGCAACAGTCACATTCTGCCCGTAGACCTCATCAATCTCGGTGCCCTTGAACAGCTCTATAGTGAAAGTGGCATTTTGTTTCTGGGCGATAAACTTAGTGCTCCAGCAACCGGTAGCGTCCTTATCATTCCAGTCCAACGTAAAATCACCCGTAGTACCTTCCGAGCCATGAACAATGACCTTGTCAGGAGAAGTATTACCGTCCAGTCGCCAAGTCACATCAACGGCCTTTATGGCAATCAGCTTTTCGTTAGCCAAATCAACCGTAATATTATATTTCCCGGCAGCCGTTACATAATAGGCCTTACTATCGCTTTTCTTGCAAGTCACACCATTTGCATCGGTTGGAATCTCAGCATCAGCGTTGGCCGGAGTATACATCGCACCCTTTAATGAGTCATAGCCTGTTGAACTATCCTTAGTTGACAGTACGAAATACTCGTCAGCCGACAATTCCACATTGGTAAACTCAAATATGTCACCGGAAGAGGTAGCCTCACCCTTATTCGTTGCATAACTGCTTCCTCCCCAAATTCTTAGGGTAGTTGAGACTGACACTGCACGATACTTGAAACTACCGGTATCCTTACCATCTCCGGTAATATCAATACGATACTTTTGACCTTTTTTTAAGCCGGTTACTTTATAATAGCCATTGTCTGAGGTATTTTTAGCAACAATATAATCTGCGCTATTTACTGCGATGGAATAATTTTCTCCATAGGTCGCGGAACCGGATTCATTATTATTCTTCCAATATAGCTTCATCTTGAAAGAAAGAGTTCCATCTGCATCTGCCGTAAAAGTATAACTCCAGACTATGCCACTGCCAATCATATTCCTCTCAGCAGTATCATACGGAGAACTGAAAATTAGACCGACCTTGTATGGGTCACCTGTTCCATAATTCAGATCCCAGGCGGCAACCTTGTGCGGTAGCGCGAATGCCATCACAAACAAGGCTAAAAATGATAAAAATTTTCTCATGATTAAATAAGTATTATAATTAAAATATTTGCTTTGGTGGGTTTTTCCAAGTTAATTTTGTTCCTTGCTGTTTTTCTCTATTAAATTATTTATTGTTAATGGTTTATTATTATATGGTTTTTATATTTTGCTATGATGATTATATTTCAGTCTATATCCCGCCCGACGCCCGTACCCTTTATATTACAGCAACGACGCCGCCCGGCATCCCATCCCGCCCGAGCTGCATCAGCCAATCAAGTTGTCACTTTTCCTAACAGTCATTCATGGTTGGCATCGCCGCAACTGCCCCGCGCTCCGCACGGTGGCGGCAATATAGATTCCACATTGTTTATCCATGCCTTGTTAATTACTACGTTATTACTATTGTTAATATCATTGTTGCTTACCGCGTGAGTACGGCCCCGATCAATCTATGCATGCGCTCCTGATTGCTATCACTATTGCCCTCGGCACACCGTGATTGCCTCATCTTAAACCGGCACCGTAAAACTCACACCATCCTTTCAGCTTTTTAAATCAAGTCAAAGTCTCTCCGGCCGAAACCTCCCGCATGCCACACACAACGCCCCCTATCCGGCAGCGGCACGTAAACATACCTCCGGCATTCAACCGATGGCAAATATACTCAATTCATCTAAAAAAAAGCAAAAAAAAGTTCCGAAACTTAACACTATTTAACACCCCCCCCTCATTAATTAGCAATGAGTAATTAGTAATGAGCAATGAGCAATCCCCCATTCCCAACAATCACCCCCATTAGGCCCATTAGACCCATTGGCCCCATTGGCCTTATCAGACCTATTAGACTTATTAGACCCATCCCCCAAAAAATTACTAATTACTAATTACGAATTACTAATTACCAAAGGGAATTGTCAAATTCTTGTGCCGTCTCTGTAACCATACTGTCACATCAACCGATTATCTTTGCAGCACTTTAGGAATAAATCTTTTCACATAAATCTAAACCATTCGAAACACAGCAATAAAAAATAGTAATTAGAACAATACGATAGCAGTGCGGAGCGAGAGCCCTGCACTGCTTCTTTAATCCCCCTACCCGAAATTACAATTCATGCAGCAGCCAACTTCAGTCACTCACCACCACAACAAAAAAAGGCACCGAAGCATTAGCTTCGGCGCCTTCGTGATAGGGGGCGGTTACCTACTCTCCCACTTTCGCAGTACCATCGGCGTGGCGGGGTTTAACTTCTCTGTTCGGAATGGGAAGAGGTGGATCCCCCGCGCTATTGCCACCTTAGTTCGTCCGACCGGGAAAGTACGCTTCGGAGCCCTCGGCTCGCATTGGGTTTCCCTGCCGTTATAAGGTTGGAAAAAGAGTTGGAAGCGTACACGCTGCGCTCAATTCATAATTCATAATTACTCATTACCAATTACTAATTATTGAGCGTCACTTACATACAAGCCGTTGAACTCTTGTCGTTCTTTTTTTCTTTTCGGCTTTATTTATCTCCATATTCACAATACTTCAATTATGGCTTCGCTTATCGCTTGCGCATAATTATGAATTATGAATTGTGAATTATGAATTCTTTCAAGGGCTTTGCCCCTGGAAAGGGTTCGGGTGATTAGTACCGCTCGGCTTTGACGTTACCGTCTTTACAC
>ERZ780168.138-NODE-138-length-83638-cov-25.380293_pt1 | contig 83638 bp, 116 predicted proteins | sample MGYA00510981_ERZ780168 | MGnify/ENA primary metagenome ERZ780168 (study PRJEB29588, sample SAMEA2158769) | human gut metagenome | biome: human gut; feature: human-associated habitat; material: faeces | place: Denmark | collected 2008/2010 ...
CGCGACCGAACCGATATCTAAGGTCGATGCCGTCTTCGGCCCGGTTGCCGTCCATTGGAATCGTATAGGTAAATTCCGTATCGTAGAGCCGACTGAACAGCTTACGATAGGACTTGTTAGAATATCGGTCATCGACCACGAGCTGATACATCCAGTCAAAATACTGGTCAATCAGTTCATCCCGGGTCAAATGTCAGACCTCCCTTTCAAATCTTCGGAGGAAGGGTGCTGCGGAACTCCGCATAACTGCGAAGGTCCCTAAGGATCTCATAGTCACACCGCTTGGGGTCGCTCCGGACAAAGACAGAGTCCTCCTCATACTCCCCAAAGTGGTTCAATGCATCACCGACGATCTCCTCCGGCTCGTCGATGATGACGCCGTTTTCGTCGGACAGAATGCCGTCGTCGAAGTAGGTCAGGCTGATTTGGGTGTACCCATCCATCTCGCCAAACTCCTCCGGGGAGATGACATAGGGCGCCTCCACCTCATGCTCAGGCGGCTGTGGCACCGAAGTCCTAGAATACTGCGTCCGGTTGACCATCTTGGCATAGTCGTTCAGGTTGCCCTTTTCCTGGTGCCTGCCCGACGCCACGACGGTCTGGGGCGTCTCCGTCTCCGCGGTGTCATCCGCAATCTCATGGAGGCGCTTGTACTCCTTGAGGTCGGCGATCTCGTTCATCAGTTTCTGCTCCCGCTTGTGGAAGGCTTCTTTGATGGAGAAAATATCATTCTCCACCGCGTCGTCATACCGTTTTTGGAGTACGGTAAAAGCCGCAACTCCGCCAACGGCAACCCCGGTGAGAAACGCCAGGGCAGTTCCGAGTTTACTCATTGTAGTCATCCTCCTCGTCCCGCACGCTCATCACCGTAATGGCAAGGCCCCCGAACAGCAGTGCGGCGCTGATCAGGAGCCCTCCGGTAATGTGGCGTTTTCTTCTAGTGTTGACCGCGTAGTCCAGCATGGACACCAGATTTGCAAATCTCTCCATGCTCACTGCCTCCCGGATGACAGAATAGTGACGCCGCCAACCAGGCAGAGCCCCGACACGGTCGCCAGGGCGTAGGACAGCAAGGTTTTGAGACAGTTCTTCATGATATGCGCCTCCTTTAATCATAACTGGAAAAGTAATGCGCCCCGACCTGGAACTTCGGGACCCCGTAGGAATGGTAATGGCCGGTGCGAAAGAAGACCACGTCGTAATCCGTGCGGTTCTCCAGCTCCTCCCGAACCAGCTGCACCAGCTCGTCCTTCACATAACAGCGAGTGATGCGGTCGCCGTACATGCCGGCAAACTGGTTCTTTTGATAAATCACATCGTAAATCGTGTCGGGGAAGTGGGGATCGTCCACCCGGTTCAAAATGACGTCAATGACCAGGCGCTGTCCATACTCACACTCTCCCTCGGCCTCCGCCATGACACAGAGGGCAATCAGTTCGATCTCCTCCTGCGTCACCGAAGGCGCCGGCGGTTCCTCAGGTTCCTGCTCCACGACGACTTCCTTTTCCACCATCGGCTCCGCAGCGACGTCCTTCTTGACAGAAATAGATTCCAAAATATCAGTCTCCCGGACAGGTTTGACGCTGTTGACGGCCACAGCCTCGTATGTATCCTGCGGTTCCGCGGCGGATACCGGCTCCTCACTGGAGAAGGCCATGCCGGTCAGCGCCATCGCCGCGACCAATATTGCAAATATCAGTTTCTTCATGGCTCAGCCCTCACAGGGTCTGGTGGGTAGCCAGGGCGTCGGTGATGTCGCCCACCACATTGAAGTCCAGAATAAAGGAGCGCTCATACCCGTTCACAAAGTCCACAGCCTTTTCGCGGCACACCTCGTAGATACCAAAGTCCACAAAGTTATCCCCCATGGGCTCCTTGGGGTCATAGATCCAGCCGACAACGGCGCCGGCCTTGGTCAGCGGGAACCCCAGCATCTCGTAGACTTCATTGAGGAACAGGTGGCCGCGGGACTTGAGCCGGTCGTTGGCCTGAGCCTGCCGGGCCAGCAGATAGAACTTGTTCTGCTCGGCGTCCTTCATATAGGCGGAGTGCCCCTCGTCGAAGATGCGGGCATAGGGGCTGTACTTGGAGGGCTCCCAACCTTCATCTGCCACATCCACGGTCTCCTTGACCTTCTTCTCCTTGCCGTTCTCGTCTACCACAGTGGTCTCGATTTCCTTGGCCTTGATGTTGTACCGAAGTTCCTTCTCCACCTGTTCACCAAAGCGCTCCAGAACCCGGCCGCGGTAATCCTTAAAGGACTGGTCCAAGGTTGCATAGGCCGCCGCCAGCGCCATATTGCGCTTTCTCAGGATCTTGTGGCTGGTGAGGATGCATGTGATGGAGGCCGCGCCCAGCAGAATGGCAGGGGCATACAGCTTTACATACTGGAACCCGGTGTGGGAGTAGACCTGAATGCGGTCGTTCCGGGCGTCCTCCTGGGTATAGGTCTCACCCGTCTGAGTCACGCCGGACTCTTCGGCATTCTGGATGCGGTCGATGTCCTCGCTGGTCTTTTCCGCAACCTTCAGGGCCTTAGGGGTGGCTGTGCAGGCCATGACGGCGCTTACCACCACGCCGACCACGCCGGCGACGACCAGAATCTCGGGACTCTTCTTCTGGAGCTGGAAACCGATCCGGTTGAAAGTCAGGTTCATAGACTTGACAAGTTCGTTCTTCTTCATGATTAAATGTCCTCCTTAGAGAATGATTTTGCAATCGATTTGTAGATTTTTCCGACGTTTTGGAGGTTCCCATTAAACTCCTCCAAAATATCATCGAGCTTATCGTCAAACTTCTCGGCGATCTGCTCCTTGGCCTTCTGCACGACCTCTTTCTTGAGGCGGCTTTCATCGATCTTGGCCACATTCTTTGCGATCTGGTCAGTCACACCATCCGAAATCGCGTCATAGTGCTCCTTCACGGCGGCGCCGACCCGGGATTCGATCTCCCGTTTGACGTCGTCCATCACCTCGTCCGTAGCCCGCTTTACCGCGGAATAGGACTCCCGGTCTACCGCGCGCTGCACCGCCTGGTCAATGACCTTGGCCGGAATATCCACCTCGGTCTCATTTGCCAGCCGGTCAATGCTGGTGTCCAGCTTTTCGCAGACTGTCTTCATCTTGGAGTGGACGCCGATGGCGTAGCCAACGCCCAGCAGCCCCAGGATACAGATGCCGACGCCTACGAAGGAATCGGTATTCAGTTTCATAGCAGCCTCCTTATCCGACCGAGGCGGAAGTTGCCGCATCGTCTTGAGAGCATACTACCGGGATCTCCGTGACAAGCTCTCCGCCACAAGCCGCGTAACCTGCCAGATCCACAAAGGAGTCCACTGTTCCGCCGCCGGACTTGATGCGGGCAACCTTCAACAGCGCCATCATCATAGCCACGTCATTCGGCGTAAACGGAATACCTTTATAAACCGTCCAAAATCCAGCGATGATCTCAAAATTGTTCTCCGGGGGGCCATAGTCCTGCTCCCGCTTACCGCAGACACACGTCTCCGCGGCATGCAAAATATCCGCTCGTTTCATTCTTCTTCCATCTCCCTCATATACTCGTGGTACTCAGTATCCGTGGCGAACAGCATCCACTTGCCGTTGACCATGCCCTTGTACCCACAGGAAACCGCGTATCCATATATGGTTCACGCCTCCTTAATTGATTTGAACCGCCCTCGGGAGCCGGATCACATAGCCCTCCGACGTCCGAACCACCTTGGCCGCCTGAATATCCGTCCAACCATAGCGGTTCGCCGTATAATTCCGGCAGGTGACGCCGGCCAGATCGTAGAGATCCGCCACCGAGGCCACATCATACTTAGCGATAGCCGACTCCAGCTGATCCAGCACCAGGTCGGCATCTCCCCGGGTCTCAAATATAATGTCGTCATAGTCATAGGCGACCGCCGCCCGGGGCCGTCCGTACTCTCTCCGGTCATCCCGCCTGTCGTCGTAATACTTCTGATAGGCGATGCGGGAACCGCCGCTTTTCCGTCCGCCGATGCGCCCCGTGTCCCCAAACAGGACAATGCTGATCACATCAGCGATGGCCGCCTTGACGCCGGGGACGATGACGTCGCCCAAAATGGAGCTCTTGACATTTTCCGCGTCGTCCGGCACAAAGATGTTGAGAAACCTTCGGGCCTCGCTCTTCTTTTTGGTTCTCGCCGCTCCGGTGACCACCTTATCCAGTTTCTTCTCGGTCTTACCGGCAGTAGCGGCGTCCAATTTTTCCCTTGCACTATGGGAATTATTGGGGTACTCTCCCATTGTCTATCCTCCTCATTAAGTGATTGGCATGGCCCTCGGGAACTCGATAGTATAACCATCCCGTTTGCGGACAACTTTTACGCCATTGAGCGTTGTCCATCCGAATTTGCAGTCCTCATAAAGAGCTCGCACCCCAGCCAAATCATAGAAATCGGCCAGTGTAGCGCAGCCGTATTTCGAGATGCAATAGTTCAAGTCATCGAGTATCTTTTCAACGTCTCCTCTGGTCTCGAACAGAAGTTCCTGACACTCGCGCTGATTTTGCCGTAGGGAAATATCCTTGCTGTGCAGAGTATCAATGATCGCTTTCTGGGTCATTGCACTTCCAAGTACAACCCCACCCAAGACCAGCAGACCGTTTTTCAGAAAACCGTTCATGTTTTCTCCTTTCAAAAAGCAAAAAGGGAAAGCACCTTGTTACAGGTACTCTCCCTTCGGCGAACCTCTTGCTCGATTACTTCTCAGAATCTTCCTCGTCGGAATCCTCCGCAGCGACTTCAGTGTACTCCGCGTCCACCACTTCGGTCTTGGCCTTCTCCGCAGCCTTCCGCTCGGCCAGCTTGGTGCCGACGAATCCCCAGAGTTTCTTCACCCCGCCGATCATGGCGTAGGCCAGGAAACCTCCGACGACTCCAGCCACCAGCGCACCAGCGTTTCCGCTCTCCGCAGCCTCGTCGACCTCAGCGACTTCGTCGAATTCCTCGTTCTCCATCACTCTTGCGTTCATGTCTTCCATTGTAAAGTCCTCCTTGTAAATATAATTTTCCATAGATGGTTCTCCATAATAGGAGATGCAATTTTTGCGGATTAGCCCCAGCCGATATACCGGGGTGGGTTGTGGTGGCCGACGACCAGATAGGGGACACCGTCTACCAGCTGAGAACTGAAGTCCAGGTCGATCCACCCCTTGTCAATGTCCCATCCAAGATTCTCGCCAATAGATTCGTCGCAGGGGTCAAGGCCAATTTCTTCCAAAAATTCATTGACCGTGACCTTTACTTCGTCCCGCATCCGCTTGTTCAGGACATTCTCTGCTTTTCGCAGCGTCTCAATGTCCGATTTGAAACAGGTATTGGTCAGCGGGTCAAAGCAGGGGGTTTCACCCCGGCCGGTGGCGATAAACTTCCGCTCCGTCACATTGGCCTTCTCCAGCTGTTCCTTGGCTACGGCGTCCCGAATAGCCTGCTCCTTCTTCGGCCCGACGACCTCCACCGCCTTATCCTTATACTCCTTCAAAGCAGTCTCAGAAATGGTGTAGGCCGTGACCAGAGCCGCATTCCGCCGTGCACTGATGGAGCTTGCCCCAATGATGCAGGCAGCAGAGCATACGCCGGTGACGGCGGCCGGAATATAACATTTCCAGGTGGTCTTGATGATCTCAGAGGTGGTCAGACGCTTTCCATCCTCAATTTCCTTGTCATCCACCATTCGGAGAGCCTTGGGGGTGGCCCGCACCGCCATAACAGTGGTAGCCACCATGCCCGCAATGCCGATGCCGGTCAAAATGGCCGGACTGTGCTTACGCATGGTCTTTTGCAGCGATTTCAGCGTGTTTGTGATAACCTGTTTGTTCACAACGCCTTCTCCTCTCATAAATATAATTGTGTTCAGCGCTCGATCGCTTTGATGTCATCGAGAAATTCCCATACGGTTTCGGCCGCGATCTTGAAGATCCGGTGCTGGGCATCCGTGTTACAGGTTTCGGAGAAAAGCTCCATTTTTGACGCAAACTTCTCCAAAGTTTCCGATGCCAGCGTCCACGGGTGGTCCCAGACATCTTGCAGAAGCTCCTCCAAAGCCCATCTGGAGAACGTGACTTCCTCAGCCTCATGCTGGGGCCAGTCGGACCTTGGCGGTTCCTCAAACCCGTTCAAAACCGACATGAGAAATAGAATGGCCCGTTCATTCATGGATAGCGGCTCCTGCAAAAGCAAAGAGCCCCAGTCAGGGCTCCTCGCTTTCAGTTGTTCCATGCTCACGGGCGGCAAGCGCTTCATTCACTTTCTCCTCGATGACTGCGTCCTGCTCCTTATTGTCGGCCCAGGCGGACAGCAGCGTGCCAATCCCACCAAGGGCCATCCCAACCAGGGACAGGACCTTAAATATCGTTTTCTGGTTCATAAACTCAAACCTCCTGTTTTTCATGGTTCTCCATAATAGGACATGCTATTTCTGCGGACTGGTCAAATCTCCATGTCCTCCCATTCTTCTTCGCTGACTGGTGGGAACGGTGCGTCAATGATGTAGCACTCCACCTCGCCATTCAGCCCGTCGTCCACCATGGTTTTCTGATGGTCGAAGTCCACCCAGTAGAGGCCGTCCGAAACCATCCAACCCACTTCATCTCCGCCAGACACCTTGGAAACGCCCAGGAATTCGTAGAACTGGTTCAGGGTGATGAACCCGCCGCTGAGAGCGAAGTTCCGATTGAGGTGATATTCGGCCTGTAAGACCTGACTGATGGTTGCCTGAAAATATCGGTCGGAAATGGCGTCGTAGAACAGGCGCTCCTCCTCATTGGTATCCTCGAACCCCACCGAAGTCATTTGGGCGAGGGAACCTGCGAAGATTGTCGGTTTTGTGCTCTTTTCTGCGGCCAAAGATGCCATCACTTTCTTGTGGGCCTCTTCGCCGTAGAGCTCTTTTACCTTCTGCTTGTAGCTGTTGAAGGAACGGCTCGCCAGAGCGTAGGCGCTGACCAAAGAGGCCTGTTGACGCCGATTTAAGACATTTGCACCGAAAATACACCCGATTGTAGCGATTCCTGTGGCCGCCGCAGGGATATAGCATCGCCAGCAAGCTGCTATCGTCTCCATTCGGGTCAAATTTTCGCCATTTTCAGCGTTTTTGACCTCTTTTTCCTTCTCAATGCACTTGAGCGCCTTGGGCGTGGCCTTAACTGCCAGAACCACCGTAACCACCACGCCGGCCGCGCTGATGCAGGTCAATATGGTCGGCGTCGCTTTCTTGAACGCCTTTCCGGCCCTTTGGAACAGGGCGGGTTTTGCTTTCACGTCCGTACCCTCCTTAAATATAATTGAAGATATGGTGCTTCCGGCAGATCTCGCAGAACTCACCCCGCAGAGCATTGTGTACCTCCAGAATTACAGGAACCTTCGGCGGCTCCGTCGTCTGGATGGAGTGCCCCAGCACCTCTTCCACAAAATCGACGACCTTTCCAGCCGTCCCCTCCAGAACATATCCGGTATAGGCCGTGATGACCAGTTTTTCACGTTCGGTCAACTTAGGCTTCCGGTTAAACCGGCGGTATTTCTGGTAGAGTTCCTGAATTCCAAAGTCCTCAGCAGACTTCCGCCAATCCAGATGGTGCTTATCCGCATCAAGGATTACCATGCCATGCTTGATCGCCCGCATCAATTCCGCCTCGGTAGCCCCATACCAGCACATGTCGGCAATCAAATTGGAATTCTTCCCCACCTCGATTTGATGCTGTTTAGGAGAGCGGAATACCGGCGTCATAAGGCCGGGGATCGCATACTCAGTTTTGGGGTTAAACTTCCTCAGTTCCTCGAACTTATCCTCGGTCAGAAACAGGTCGATACCTCTTTTGGTCAGAACATCAAGATAGGTCTTAGTCACGGTGTTTTCTCCTTTCAATCTCCGAAATATAATCTATCCAGAATGGACTGCGCTGCATCTCTGGACATGGAAAAGATAAAGTTCGGGTCATCCGTCTCTCTTGCCGATACAGCCATCCTCTCTACAAACCCCGCCACTACGGCGGTGGGAGAGTCTCCTTCATGTCTGTCGATCTCCTGGAGCAGTTGTTCCAACGTGAACTTCTGAATGCTGAGTTCCTTGGAATATTGGTCATTTGCTGAAACAAGCCCCATATTGTGCTCAAGGTCGCCGATCAGGTCTTCGATGAAGGAACCCATGACGACATCGGGATATCCAATTTCCGGTTTCATAGGCATCAAAACTTAAAGGGGACCTGCTCCACATCGCCGCCCGGAACGGTGACAGAGCGCATGAGCATACCGGTCGCCTCGTCGAAATAGATCGTGTCCGCCTGATGATCCCAATCCTCGAACTGCTCCGAGATGTTCTTTCCGCGGGACCGGCGCAGCGCAATCAGCTCCTCATGGATAACACGTCGCCATGCCCGGGCAAGTGTCTTCCGGCTCTGGGCCAGCACATTGTAAAGGCCAGTTTCTGTGATAAATGTGACTTTCCGGTGCTGACCCGCCACAACGGTCGGGAGCACCACCTTTTCATCCTCTTCGCAGATGCTGGTCAGGTTCCAGACATTGTTGCTCCCATACTCCAGCAGGTCGGCCACATCCGTCGCTTTGAACAAGGGTTCGTCCAGATCCCCATATACCGGCAGAGTGTGGTTCTTGAATTGGATACTGCCTACGATTTTGACTTCCATACGTATTCTCCTTTTTCAAAAAAATTTTAGAGAGGATGTATCGGACTCGAACCGATGACCTCCGGACGGGTTTGTCCGGCGCTCTACCACTGAGCTAACTTCCTCTCCATAATAGGAATTGCAAATTCTGCGGAAGAAAGGCAAAAGCCCCTGTTCGGGGCCTTCGCCTCAGAGTCCGATACTCTTCAGTAATCTGTCGAGTTCTTCCTTCGTGAGTTCCAAATCCACATTCAGTTCCACATGCATCTTGTCTTCCATCACAGTTGTCCGCAGCCGGTTGAGCCTGACGTCAACGTCATAGCTCAACTTGTCGCGAACCATCTTTTTGGCAAACTTTGATGCGATCATAGTCGTAAATTTTGATTCAAGTCTCATTTCGTCCATGCCCCTTTATCTCCTTTCATGAGCATCGTTCTCCGTAATAGAACCTGCGAAATGAGCGCAAATATAAAAGGAAAGAGCCCCTGTCTGGGCCCAATCCCTCAGTAAACCCAATTCTCCTTTGCAAAGAACAGCGGAACGGCAATCATTCCGATGACCACCAGCGCCGTCGCATCGTTTACCACAAGAGCCGGTACGCTCCCGCAGGCCAACAATCCAATCGCGCACAGTTTATTCTTTAATGTCTCCATAAACCGCAACTCCCTTCAAAAATTAGTTGGTTTTCCATAAAGGAAGTTGTCAAATCGGCGAATGGTCAAAGACCGTCTCCCAGGGCCGTTTTGGGATGGGTTTCATCTTCAGCGCCCACATGATCTGGCGGATGGTCACAGTAGGGTAGAGGCCGTCCGCACCCTCCGCCGCCCTGCTGTCAAAGAACACCCGAAATCTCGGGTGCAAATATAATGGGTCGGTGAGCCAGTCATCTATCTCTGTCCAAAACGTCGCCTTCGTCTCCGGATCAAACCGCTGCTGAATGACCGCCAAGCCCCGCTCTTCCTCCAGGAACAAGGTGCAGGAGTTATAGACCGGGTGGTCGCAACTATATCGCTGTCCGTACATGGACAAGTAAATGGGCGGTTTCTCAAAGTGGTAGCGCATGCTTGCCTCCAAAATATAAAGAGGAAAAGCCCCTGTTACGGGACTTCTCCTCCGCGTTGATAATGCTCAGTCGTCGAACATTTTGCACGACGCTTTGCAGTGGGGGTAAGGTCCTCCGCAGGCCCTGCAACCGGCGGGCGGCATATCGTCCCTGAAGATCAGGTAGTCGCCGCCTCTTTCGTCTTGTACGAGCTCCATCGGATCTCCGCTTTCATACTCGTACTCCATTTCATCAATTTCCCATCCACAGGACGGGCAGACGTAAATATCACAACCGCCTCTTGGATCTTCTCTCCGGTCCATTACTGCTCCACATTTGTTGCAGATCGCGAACCCCCCGGTTCAGGTAGTCCATCAGTTCGGCTCCCTCCGGAATAATGACCTTTTTGCCCTTCTTACGCATTTGCATTACCTCCTAAGTAGTCCGATGCCTTTCGGCTCCGGCTATTTTGAGGTAAAGAGCGCTCTCTTCCTCATAAAGCGCCTTGTAAATTTGGCGCCGGCATGCTATGATTTGGTAAATATAAGGAGGGTGGAATCTATGAAGATTTGCTCAATGTGCGGAGCAGAATTTGACCCTGGGAGTGTGAAACGCAAAATCGGACGCATGTATGGCCCTGGCACTTACAGCGACTATTTCCCCGATGAAGAAGTATGCGCCAGTTGCGCCATTGTCGAAATGAGCCCAGATTACGAAAGCGGCGAAGACCAAATCGAAGATATGGGCTCCGGATGGGACCCAGACTAAAAAAGAAAGGGCCAGATTAGGACCCCTTCTGATGCTTGTAGAATGGCAAATATTTTCGTAAAAGTCCAATGGTGTCAACAACAGTTTGCAATTCTTTCTCCGTAGCCCCTTGCCTTTTGATGTAGCCCAGGAATAAAGTCAACTGTTTCTCAACATTTGATTTTTTCACGCTTATCCACCTCCATAAAACGCCTTGCCGAATGTGCGGATAAAACGAAGAGACTGTGCTGCCTGCACGGCCTCTTCATTTTTTTTTTGAGCCTCTCCGTTACTTTGCCGGCTTAAAGCGGCTGAACAGATTCCTGAATGTTGTGGACGAGTATACGCCGGATTCCTCAAATTTGAATCCCCGTTTCATCCAGATTCCGTAGAACACCAACGGCAATATCAATTCCGCGGCCGCAACACCTGTCCGCACATACCGGTCGATCTTCTGCTCCCGGAGTTGACGCGCCTGAGCCACCTCCTCACGGGTTCGGTCAGCATTCTTGGCGGCAAGCTCCTCCTTGCGCTGCCTGCTGTCCATTTCCCGCCGTTCGGATTTCTCCTCCACGTCGGCCTGAGCCTTGATCTCCTCGATGCGGAGCTTATGCAACGACACCAGATCCCGAATCGCGTCGCCTCTCCGTTCGTCCTCGATGGGCAAGGTCTTCAAATTCGAGATCTCCGTTTCGATCACATCGTCCAACAAAGTTTTGATCTCTGCCATGTGCTTTTTCTCCTTTCAAAATTTAAGTTGGCTCCATAATAGCCGGTGTTATTCGTGCGGGATGAAGTCCTCTACCTTGACCCGGAAGGCAACATACTTCTTCGTCATCACCGCAGGTACGTCCTTGTCCAATTCCAAAAATAACTGAGGGGGACCGTCCGGATCGGACTGATCAACCCTCAGATCACCGATGGGCCACTGATAATACTTGGCCTTTCCAATACTGAAACCTATCGCAACACCGATTATCATAGCGCCAATGGCGACGATCACGATCTCCAAAACAATGACCTCCTTGAACTGTTTTTCGGAATTTCCCACCCGGGAATTTTTCAGGGTATAACTGTAACACGATTTCCGGTCGGCTGCGTATGGAAAATATAAAAGCAAAGGGCCTGCTCAGCCCTTGCTCCTGGATTTGATTTTCCATTTCAGCTCTCCCAACTTTCTTGACGCCGTATTCCTGACCTCCGGAATAGATGCGAGCGCAACCGCCATCGTGACGGCGGGCACGATCACCTGTCCAATCCAAAGCCGCAGCTCTCGGCTTGCCTCGATTTGTTTGTAAGTCATAATGCTATCACCTCCATAAAAGTCACTGCTGTTTCTGCGTAAAATATAAAAGAAAAGAGCCCGCGTTTCCGCAGGCTCAATCCATTTAGGTCTTGAGAATGTTTTGCATCCTGATGATCTTTGCCATTCGTTTCTCTCCGAATCTTCGACAGCCGCGAAGTTTCTCCAAATCCGCATTACGAAGATCCTCCAGGCTCGTGATTCCGCCCCAATACAGACCGTGAATCACAGCTCCGGGATGTTTTCCGTTATAATGCTCAACGATAAACCTCGCCAACTCTATGTATTCGGTTTCCTCCGGGCAGACATGCTCTAATTGTTTCAAAACAGTGCTCATGGTATCACCTCCATAAAGCACCTTGTCTATTCTGCGGACTTGTCTTCGTAGACTGTCCGTTTCCTCAGAGCACTCCAAGGGACATACCGATCCTTCCGGCAGACAGGGCACCAGAACTGACTCGTCTTTCCGCCGATGTCTACCAGTTCGTCGCAGTCTGCCTCCAGCTTGCTCCCGCAATTCGGGCAGTTGAACCGGTAGCATTGCCGTACTGCCACATCCACAACTCTCAAAGTCAATCCCTCCTCTTGCTTAGCAGCCAGAAGAACCGTCTGTACGCGGCGTAATAGACGTCCCGGCAGCACGGAATATCATACTTCATCTTTAGCGCGTCATAGGAGAGCCCTTCGGTCACGCCTCGTATCAGATATTGATAGAGATCCGGGTCCGCGCCAATGGCTGCCTGCTCCACCATCTCCATGCGATCGGCGAAGAAAAGCCTGGACTGGGCGCAGCGCTCTGTGGGGTCGCCCTTCATCTGACCACTCTTGACGAAGACCTGAAGGTCGGCCGGTCGTCTACTCAAGGCATCCAAAGACAAGTAAGCCTTCTTCCAGATGGGGTATTGCAGGCAGAAGTGCTTCAGCTCGTAATAGCGATGCTTGCCGATCCAATAAGGGTTCTTTTGAGAAACCTCCGGACGAATATCATTGGCCATCATCGTCGCTCTCCTCTCCAAAAGTATCCGGTTTCCTCATACAGCCGTTTCGGGGAGATGTAGAAATTGATCCGTCCGTACCGGGAATCCATCTCCTCGATGCTGGTCACCAGATTACCATTGCGGGTAGCCTTGCCAATAGGCAGCCAGCCGGACACAATACCGGCTCTGACCCAAGATGCGTCTTTTCCATAGATACGGGCAACCACAGCGACAGGAACAGACCCGGGATGAAACTCCTGCTCATTCATCGGCATTTACCTCCTTTCAACGGCTATTCTAAAGAAGGAACTGCTTTTTGTGAAAACAACCTCGGTGGAAATAAAAAGAAAGAGGCCGCCGGAAAGCGGCCCCTTTTCTCTTAGAAACGACTCCTTCGACGAGCCCAACCATTGAACAGCTTCGACACTGTCTTCCGAAACCCAATCCACCAGGCTGATTCAAACAGGGCGATACAGTAGACAGCACTAATGATTGTGCTGATTACCGTAAATACGCCGCAGAATTTGAGGTATCCGCTCCAGGTGATAGGTTTCTCGGTCCATTTCTGCTTGTTCATACTGGTCACCTCTCTAAAGTTTTTGGTCTCCATAATAGGCAATGTTGTTCGTGCGGAAAGGGAAGAGCCGCTGTGTTAGCGGCCCAGATCCCTCTTCGCTTTCTTGAAGTCGACGAATATAATTTTGTCTGACTTCGGATGTGTCAGTCTGACTTTGACCATTTGAAATTTCCCGTCCAAAACATTTGTCCAAAGGGCGGCACTCGCTGTTGATACCGCGCCCACAATCGCGAATGTTCCGATCGTACTTAGAATTTTCCTGGTATTCAAAACCATCACCTCCATAAAGGCCCCTGTCAGAATTGCGAAATAAAAAGAAAGGGCTCGTCATTAGTCTGACAAGCCCATCTCTTTCATGGTAAAAAGTCCAAAATGTTTTCTCGTACGTTGAATTCCAAATACAATGGCCTTGCAGTCTCATCTTTAAGTAAAGTAGTAAAGTCGATTCCAAAATATACCGTATCGTGATATTCCTCATTGAAAACCCATCCGGCAATCTGTCCGCATCTAGTCAACGGGAACCCCAGCATTTTATAGACGTCGTTCAGGAACAAGCAGCCATTCGCTCTCAGCAATTCATTTGCAAGGCATTGTTGAACTTTGAGAAATGCTGTATTTATCCCCATGTCCTCGGTCCATTTGCTTGAACATCCTTCTCCAAAGACTTGATCGTACTGATATGGATTTCGCTCCACGGATATATCAGCTTGCTTTGTATTGATTTCAATCGATTCTTTACCATTGCTCTTGATGATAATGTTGATCTCCATCGCACATACTCCTTCAATGTAGATAGTAACCATTTGGTTCCATAAAGGGCGCTGTCGGAATCGCGAAAAATAAAAGAGAAGGAAATGACTTCAGGGTCGGCCCAACGAAAACCGTTGCCCGGTGGGTGCCATCTTTGATTAAGTTATTACTTGGCGGCACGCCTTCGTGTCTCACCGCTGGATTTTCACCAGCATCTATCCATCTTCTTCTCCATAAAGGAATTTGCAAAATCCGCGGATAACCTTCAGGCCTTCGCTTTCTAACTTAGATTAGATCGACCTATCCTAAGTTAGAAATATAATGGCCAGAACAAAAGAAAGAGCCGCTGTTACACGGCTCTTCCGGTTAAATATCCTTACTCAGAAACACTTCGTTTCCACGCCTCCATACCTTGACCGAACGCTTTGACCGCTTGATGGCGGCGGCCAGACAAGACCGGCAGACTGCTGGGGACTTGTAGTCGTCTTCGGTAAAATCGACCTTCACGATCTTAGCGTCGCCGTTTACAAATTCCTCAATCAGCTCTTGCAGCTTGTGATAACCGCTCACCTTCGGTATTGCGTCAACAGGTATCAATTTCATGGTTACAAAACTCCTTTCGCTTATGGATACCTCCATAAAAGGAGCTGCGCTTTCTGCGAAAGCCACCGAAGCATAGTCATCTCACAGGGGAAATCTTCAAATCCCAGTGTTTCACAGGTAATCAGCCCTTCCAGCACACCGATGATGACCTCCGCCTCATACTGCTTGTAGGGGAACAGAAGTTCTGGCAGCTCTCGATGAACTGCCCCGCAGTGGGCGCACCGAAATCGACGCATGGGTACTCTGGTTGTCTCCCGCCCCTTCGTCCGTACAATCCTTGGCACGCTGTCATAGTATTTCAGTTCCCCGCCGCACTTTGGGCAGGTGGTTTGGTCCTGCATCACCATAGGCCGCCCTCTAATCTAAATCAAAAAATATTGTGTAGGAATATACTTGACAATTCATACACTATAATATATGATTAGGACGGGCGGTGCAAGGGGCAAAAAGAAAAGGAGCCGCTGTATTGGCGACTCCGATTCCGCTTTAGTTTTGTTTTTTGTATCTTTTTATGATTGCTCCAATGACTTGAACACCTATAACAATTCCAATGCCAATCGGCATGCCCTTAATCACGTTTCTGGCGCCCTGATCCATTCCTTCTTTGTAGAATGCGGTTAAGGCGGCTCCATGTTCAACCAAGAGCATGTTGAGCTCGTCGATTTGTGCGTTCGTCATACGCTTCATATAAAACACCTCCATAAAACCCACTGTAAATCTTGCGAAAGGAGATATTCAATGAAGAAACATGTGAATCCTGCCAAGCATCTGCACGAAGTCTATACCGTGCAAGGCGGGGTAAAAGAGTACAACAAAAATCAGCGAGCATGGGGCGCGCTACTATTTGCAGGAAGTGTTTTACTGCTGCATATGGTGGGTGGCCATATCGTTGACAAGATTGAACATCGAGAAATCAAAGCCTTGAAAAAGAGGGATGACCTATGCTGACCCAATGCCCAGAGTGCGAGCTGCCGGTGAGTGATAAGGCAAATACCTGTCCTCATTGCGGTTATCCGCTGAAACCCTCTGAAAAGCAAAAAAGACCTCGCAAATCCAACAAGCGCCGGCGATTGCCGAACGGCTTTGGTCAGATCAGCGAGATCAAAAATCGTAATTTAAGAAACCCATTTCGGGCGATGGTGACGGTGGGGAAGACGTCGGAGGGAAAACCCATCTGCAAACCCCTCAAACCGGAGTCCTACTTCGCCACCTATAACGATGCCTATGCCGCCCTGGTGGAATATAATAAGAACCCCTACGACCTGGAGCCGTCCATCACCATGCAGGAGCTCTATGACAAATGGCTCCCGGAATATGAGAAGACGGTGAAGAGCACTAAGTCCGTCACCTCGGCCTGGGCCTACTGTTCGGGAGTCTATAAAATGCGGGTTATGGACATTCGGGCCCGGCATGTGAAGGGCTGCATGGAGGAAGGCGTTGCCGTCATCCGCGGCAAAGAGCAGCACCCCAGCGCCACCATGAAGAATCAAATCAAGTCCTTGTTCAACATGATGCTGGACTACGCTTTGGAGTACGAATTGGTAGACCGGAATTACTCCCGTACCTTCAATCTCACCGAGGAGACGGTCAAAGAGATCCAGTCGGTGAAAAAGGAGCACATCGCCTTCACCGACGAAGAGATGGACTTGCTTTGGACAAATATTAGCAGCAAGCAGGGCATCGACATTATGCTTATTCAATGCTACTCTGGTTGGCGCCCTCAGGAGCTTGGTTTACTGGAACTGAAAGATGTTGACTTGGAGAATTGGACCTTCCGGGGTGGCATGAAGACCGATGCCGGCGAAAACCGTGTCGTCCCGATCCACTCCCGCATTCAAGACCTGGTGCTCCGAAAATATCAGGAGGCGGAGGCCCTTGGAAGTCCCTATCTACTCAACTGGACAGATCCCAATAACCGCAACAAGAAAAACATCAAGTTGACCTATGCCCGGTATCAGAAAGCCTTCGAGCGTATTCGGGATGACCTGAAGTTAAACCCCAATCACCGTCCGCACGATGGCCGTACCCACTTTGTCACCATGGCCAAGCGCTATGGAGTAGACGAGTATGCTATCAAATATATGGTAGGCCACAAGATCTCCGACATTACCGAGAAGGTCTATACCCGTCGGGAGTTCGCCTGGCTCCGGGAGGAGATTGAGAAAATAAAATAGGGGATGCAGCAAACGCGCCCTTTCGAGGGAACACTATTTAGTCGGAAAGGGGAAGTCTTGGCAATCATTTGTGCGGATATGCTCACCCCGCTGAGACTTGGCGTATTGCTGATTCCGCGACAATTTGCCGTGACTACGCAATCCAAGAAACCGCAATCAAATCATTAACCGAAGACAACACAAAGCCGCCCTTGACTGTTATTCGCAGCCAGGGGCGGTTCCTTTCCGACTAAATACTATTCCCTCTCAAATGACATTCCTACACTCATATTCCTATATTTTGGTGCCTGGGCTTGAATGTAGAAATTCAGGTATAGAAGTAATATAGAAACAATGTATGAGTTATCTACATTTCCACACTTTTATCCACTTCTAACCGCTCTGAAAACCATTGAAATAACAGCGATTAGACGCACTTAAAAGCGGATAATATCGTAATAAGTTTCTATAGTAAAAACTGAAAATCCAGCAATATCAATCCTCGAACGGTCAAGGTGTAGGAGTAATCGACGAATAATCGACTCTCCTACACCTTTTTCCGCTCTTAACTGCGAGGAAAATCCCCATCCATTCGGGGCTGGCTCTCCTGAAGGAAATCCCGTTTCTTCAGCCGCTCCTTGTAGACCTCCCGTATATTCTCGATGGCAAGGACGGCCCGATTATTTGGGTACTCTAGGTGCTCCTCGCAATACCGCTCATAATCATCGATTTTGGCCAGGACTTCTACGAACTCCTCTTTGGTGTGATAGATAGGCCGGAGCAGTTCGTTGTTGAAGTGTAGGATTTGGGCCCGGCAGTTATCGGCCGTCCGGCGGTCATCCGTCTTAATATGCTCGTCCAGCTTTGCGCCGATTTCGCTGAGCCGACTGGACATATCGGCATTGATCGCCTTCCCAATAGCCTTAGCCAATGCCGACCACGGGTTGATCTTGATGGGAGCAAACTGGATCAGCGTCATCAGGATCACCAGCAAACCGCTCCCGCTAAGCAGAATTTCTTTGATAGTCAAGATGTACTCCTCTCCGCCATGTCGCGGATCAGGCGCTCATGACTTCCTCGATGGTGCCGAGGTCGGTCCACTGAACGCCCACCGAACCGGGCTCCCACACATTATTGTCTTGCCCGGACTGCCACACGTGGTCGTTGAAGATGCAGCAGTTTCCAGTCATGTACGGACTGGTTGCCATGGAGACGAAGGGACGGGCCTTTTTTGGATCACTGGACCAATAGAACCCCCACTGAGCAGGAAGTTCTTCCGGCTCCTGCGGATAGGTGTCGCTGTCGTAGTTCTGAATGAGCCGTACGACATGCCCTGCCGAAGACCGGCACAGGAACCCATCCGTCATACCGGCTTTGCGCTCCAGCATGTTCTTTTTGGCCACTGCCGCGGAGAAGTCCGGAATATAATCCTCTTTCTCATACAGTTCGGTGTCCGTCATGCCCTCGGAGGTCTCCTGCAAGTCCTGAGCCCGGCGAAGACCATATTCCCGCATGGTCGTCAGCACAAATTCCTTATCAGTCAACTCCGTTCACTCCTTCCCGAATCGCATCGGCGAGTTCCACATAGGAGGCAAGGCTCTGCTGGGCGCGGTAAAGCGCCTCATTGCTGCGGTCGATCTCGTTGTCCATGCCTTTCTTCAGGAACTCGTCATAGTTGTCCTGTACGTTCTTGACGATGCCGCCCCAGGTTTCGACCTCCACATGGTATTCGTCATACTCGAATCCAGTGAACTCCTCCGTCTCAACGGGCGTCACATTCTGGAAGAGCCGCACAAGGCTCCGCTTGGTCCCCGGGATCTGCTCTACCGTAAAACTGCCCGGATTGACCATCCCCTGAACTTTCATAGTGCCACTCCTTTCATGCCGCCTGATAAGGCGGATATAATTTCTGAAGTCGCCGGCATTCTCTTCTGACGACTTTCTTCAGATCGAACATTGTCTTCGGTTGGTAATACCGCTTTAATATCCGTTGACTATTGCATTTGCGAAGTTGACCCAATCGGGAGATAAGCCCGGAGGCTCTCTTGAATGAGATGACCCGGTTGTGGTCCCTTCGATGGTAATAAATGTGCAGCGCCTGTTTGAGTCGGAACAGGTTGTGCTTTCGGAGGATTGTATATCCATGCCCGAAACGGTAGCCCAACGCAGACGGAATCCTCGGCCTGCGGTGCCGCTGTTTCTTCTCCGATAACCCTTCGTGAGCCTTTGCTACTCTCGGCGTAAAGCCCACCCGGAAGATCTGCCAGTTATCCTTCAGCTTCATGCCGATCTCGCCCAGCCAAGCCTTGATGTCCTCCAGCAGCTTTCTCAGCTTCCGCTTATTGGAGCCAAAAATAGTGAAGTTGTCCATCTGCCGCAGGTAGTGGCTCACGCCATATTGCTTTTGGTGGACCATCAGGTCCAGAGGTTGGAGCAGCAGATGAAGGAACCAGGAGGAGAAGAACGCGCCGATCAGCACGCCGTACTCCATCAGGGCGTCGCAGAGCCATAGGGTTTCCCGGTCTTTGAACAGCCGTTTCAGTGCGTTGATGACATAGGGCGGGTCCACCTCTACAAAGCAGTGGTGAATATCACACTCCACGCAGTATTGAGTGCCCACTGGATCATTCTTCATCCAGTTTTTCAGCGCCTTCACGCCGTAGGAGTTGCCCCGCCCAGGAACGCTTGCGATGCAATACTTGTCCATGCTCCGCTTGATGTGCGGAATCATGGGCTGCACCACCGCATGGTGGACATACTGGCCCGGCCAGAGCAGCGGTTCGTTGATCTCTCGCCATTTCCCCTTGCCGCTGTCCGCATTCCGGTCCCACTTCCGCCGTTGCAGTGGTTTGTGCATGTGCTCGTCCCCGGTCACCAGGTCCTCGATGAACTTGCGGAGTTTCACCACATATTCATCCACATGCGCCTCGATTTCCAGGACTTTCTTGTTCAAGCTGTGGTCGCCGTTTCTCCGGTGACCGCGATTGACTTCCTGGATAGCCAGGCGCAGGTTTTCATCGGAGATGATTTGTTGGTAAATTCTAACTCGTTTCATCAGGGATATTTTTCCTCCTTGTAGCCTCACAACTGTTCCATCGCCGCGGGTGGTTCCAAGGCGAGACTTGGCCCGAAGTGTACTAAGCTGTGTCCTGACGGCTTATCTTCAGCAAGTGCTGCGCGGTCAACGATGCGTAATAGAAAGGGTGAGGAACCCTGACTACCAAATGGAGGGTTAGCCTATGGCTTAGCAAGGATGCGACAGCCGATGTTGGAGTTCTGGTTCGACGTGCTGTTGTAGTTCACGTAGAACGGCCCATAATTCAGGTTCTGGTTATAGTTACCGCCATGGTGCAGGCACGGGTTACTACCGTTGAAATTCCAGTTATCCGGGACATCGTCTGCTGCAAAGTTGACCCCGCGCTTTCCCCTTACCAAAGGAAAAGCGGTTTGTTAGAGCGAAAATGCTCCATTTTGAATTTTCATAAGGCGGAGCTTGGGGGAAGGGCCTGCGGGCCCCTCACCCCAAACCCCCTCCTCCACAGGGGAGTGGTCACGCCGCCTTCGGCGGACGTTCCTGGAGGCGACAGCCGATGCCGGAGTTCTGGCCCGACGTGCTGTAGTAGCCCACGAAGAACAGCCCATAATCCAGGCTCTGGCTATAGCTACCGCCATGGCGCAGGCACGGGCTACCACCGCTGAAATACCAGAAATCCGGGACATACGTTGTCTGACTGCCATTGACAGCGCTCGGATACAGAGCCCACTCCATACCATCTTGCGTAGGAATGGCAAGGTCGGACGGATAGCCGCTGCCTGCCGGCTTGCCCACCAGAACACCATTGGCACTGTCGCTGAACTGGGCAGGGTTCTTGATGACGTTCAGGCCGTTGCTGTTGTAGTAGCAACCATCCATCCAATCAAAGACGTTATCCCACCAGCCCTCGATGTTCCGGTACTGGGTAAAGCCGTAGGTTGTCCGGTTGGCCGCCGTAGTACCCGTATGGTACTGCATGGAGTCCGTCCGGCCATTGTTCTGCTTGGAGCCACTCTGCGAACAGCCATAACCGATTGCGGTCTGACCATTCCAATCCGCAAACTCCACCAGGAACAGCATTCCTACATACCACATCTGGGCGAAGTCCATCTGCCAGATATTGCTCCCCAGATTGTGAATATTGCTCCGAGCTTGGCTCCGGGTAATATTAGTCTGTTGAGCCTTGTTGGTCTCCGACTTATAGGTGCCGCTTGCGCAGTGATACCGACCGATATAAGAGAAGTCCAGTTCACCCAGACCATCCCCACGGTCCATATTCACCGGGTCCACATGGAACCCTTCAACAGGGCCGTCCGCAATCTGGAGCTTCAGCTTCTTCCCGGTCTTGGTCCACTTATACCAATACTTGGGCTCCTTAACCATCACGCCGCCGGTTCGGCTCTCCTTCACCATGCCGCTCCACGGATAAAGATTATCGAAGGGAGAGGAACCGGAGCCGTTGTTCACCGCTGGGTTGGGGTCGCTGAACCCGGCCGCCCCGTCCGTGCGGGTGCCCTTGGTAGAGCCGCCGGAAGTCCAGTTCCACTCCACACCATAAATGGTCACGAACTGGGCGTTGACCTGCACCTCTTTGTTGGCCCCGGCCAGATAGTTGGTTCCCGCGGCCACCTTTACCGTGATGACCGCTGTGCCGGTGGTATCGTTGACACTATTCACCGTCACTTCACCAGTTTGCTGGTTGACCCCGCCGATGGTAGCGACACTGGGGTTGCCAGAAGTAGCTGAAATGACGCCATCTCCCTTTCGGGTCACCGTAAACTTTGCGCTCCGGGTGCTGGTGTTCAGCGTTACGCTTTGCGGGCTAACAGACACCACCTGGTCGCCCTTGCCAATAGTCCAGGTTGCGGTCTTGGCGCCCACAGAGCCGTCCCACCACTGGTGGTTGGAGTCCGGCGTGAAGGAGGCGGTATAGCCGGTTCCCGCGTTGATCTGCGCCTCCACCGAAACGGTCATCTTGTTGCTGTCGTAATTGGTATCCCAGGACGGGGTCTTGGGATTTCCGTCATACTTCAGCGAACCGCTCTGCTGCGGAACAGCAGGAATAGACGCCCGGCCGATGGTCCAGTTTACTGTCTTCTTCCCGGTGGTGCCGTCCGACCACATACCAGTCAACAGGGTGAAGGTAGCAGAGTGGGTGCCCGCATTGGTCTGGGGCGTCACCGACACTGAGGAATTCTCCTGATCAAAGTTGTCCCATTCCGGCGTCTGGGGCGCTCCCGTATAAGTGAGAGAACCCGACTGCACCGGAATAGACACGATGACACTGGTAATGGTCCAGGTGACCTCCTTGGCCTCTGTGGAGCCATCCCACCACTTGTAGTTGGCCGTGGGGGTAAAGGTGGCCGTATAGTTGCCGGCGTCTGTACCGAACCGGTCCCCGCCGATGGTCAGCTGGGTGACATCATAGCCATCCCAGGTCGGGGTCTGAGGCGTACCGTTGGCCGCCAGCACATTGCTCTGAGAGGGCAAAGAGGCAATAGTCGCCCGATCGATAGTCCACTCAACCTCGGCCTCGTCCTGGTTACCGGGGAATACATAGCCATAGCCCAGAACGAACTTGGCCGTATAAGTCCCCGCATTGACGCCGCTGGTCTCCCCGGACATGGTCATCTTCACCGAGTCATACCCGGTCCAGGAAGGCGTTTTGGCGGTTCCGTCGTAGACGGGCATTCCATTTTGAACGGGGACAGCCACCTCGATGGGGTTGACCGTCACATTCAGGCTCGTGGTTTTGGTCACGCCCTCATAAGCGTAACTGAGTTCCACGGCCTGCTGACCCAGCGTGGAGAACGCGGTCTCGGAGTAGGTGTAGCCAGAGACCTCCTCGGTAGATTCATCCGAATAGGTGGCGGTGACTACCATGCCGGCCGGATTGAATGACTCCAGGTAGTTGTACGCCATTTTGGAGGGATTGGTTGTAACGGCGATGGATACCAGCACCTTTTCCACCGTAACCGAGACCATCGCCGTCTTGGTGACACGCCCTTCGGTATAGGTGATGGTGACCTCTGTCACGCCGTCTGTCAGAATCTGAGGCGACACGGAATAGCCGGTCACATCCGAAGTGAGCCCGTACCCATAGCCTGCGGTAACGATCATGCCCGTGGGATCAAAGGATTCCCCGGATTTGTAGACCGTCTTGTTGGGCTGTTTGGTGATGGTAAGGGTCTCCTGTTTCAGAGTACCGCCGCCCCCGTTGCCGCCGGTCATGTTGAAAACCTTGCCAACGTTAGCGTTACTCATTGTTCTGCTCGACCTCCAGTCGCAAAATATAAAGAGTCAGATCCTCCACCGGAGTCACCTCGCAGTGGAATGTGATCTGACCGTCAACCGTGATATTATCGGCTTTTACGCCGGTTTCGCTTGCCGCCATAAAGCAGTCCGCATCAGCACATACAATGTACCAATACTTGCTGTCGGCTAAGAGGGACTCGTCCTGCACAGTCTGAGCTCTGCCGCTCCAGTTCTCGGCCGGCAGAGTAACGGTGATACCGGTATGCTGCGCGCTTTCCAGCAGAGGGGTGATGACCTCCAAAAGCGCGCCAATGCGGGTTAAGGTGTCGAGTTTCCCCTTTTCTGCCAGTGCCCGCAGCTGCTCCATGGTGGTGAGTTTTTTCTCTGCCATATGAGAGCTCCTTTCGGGAAAAATAGAAGGGGGACAGGACATCCCCATCCCCCTTCTCAGGCTTTCTTAGGTGGTCTCTTCATCAGAGGCCCCAAAGACCTCGTCCAGCATACTCTTCACTTCGGGATCGGTGGCGACCTCGATGCCATCCAGCTTGGTCTTGTCCGCGCCGGACATCAGGCCGGAGGCACCGCCAGCTACCACATCAGAGTAGGTGGTGTCCTGAGCAGGAATACCCAGAGCCACAATGTCCTGCTTGGTCACATCGGCGCCCAGCACCACGTGACCCTTGTCATCGTTGCCGACCTTCTTAAAGCCGGCGGCAACAGCAGAGGTGGTGGGGTGAGTGTAGACAGGAGTCTCCACACCGTCGATCTTGATGTTGCCGTTGGTCTCGGAGGCCTCGACCTTGGTGGCGCCCTCAAAGATGTCCGTCAGGGCCGCCGCGATCTTGCCTTCGATGGCAGCCATCACGGTGGCGTAGTCGTCATCCTCACCGCCAACACCGGCAACGATGCCGTTGAGCTTGGCGATGGCGGTGTTCATGGCGGCGGCATCATCGGGGTGGTCCTGAATCCACTGGGCGATCTCGGTCAGAGTGTCCAGGGACTCCTGCGCGCCCTCGGGGATCAGCTGGGCAGCCAGCTCCTCGTTGGCGATGGTGCGGACGCTCTTGCCGGTGTCAGTGCCGATCAGGGTGTCCACATCCGCCTTTGCGGCCTTGGCGGCCAGGACGGCCGTCAGGGCGGCGTCCAGATCAGACTCAGAGACCTGAGCCTTGTAGGCCAGGGCAGCCAGACCCTTCACCGCCACGTCGACGCCATTGACAGACAGGGTGCCGTTGGTGGCGCCGGTGCCGATCAGGATGTCAACCATCTTGTCGGCGATGGCCAGGGCAGTGCCGTTGACCTTGATGCCCACCAGAGACTTAGACTCGACAGCGTCGATCTCGGTCTTGGTGCGCTGGGCCAGCATTTTCAGCTGGTCAAGAGTGGTGTGCTTAGACATAAATATGTCCCCCTTAAAAATATTTGTTTACAGCTCTTCACCGAAAACAGCATCGAGAATGTCCTCCACCTCTTCGTCGGTGGCGGTATTATCCGGGTCCTCCGGGTCATCGGGATCATCAGGCGGCGTCCAATCGGTTCCAAATGCCTCGTCCAGCGCCTGGTCGACTTCCTCGTCCGTGGCCGTATTCTCTCGGATAACCTCCAAAATCTGGGCTCGGATATCTCCTCCAGAATAGGCAGGTGGAATCAGCTGGGTCGCATCGACGGCATACATAATGCGACTGGTCAGGCACCAGATGGTGTCCTTCTGCTCCTCACCGTTCACGCCGTTCACACCGACATGAAGATTGACCCCCGCCTGTTTCAGACACTCGGCAGGAATGATACAGCGATCGTCGGTCAGCGGTACGGAAAGTTCCACGCTTCCGGCCTTAAAAACGGCTGTCTTGGTGTACCCATCCCAGCTCTGGTCAAAGATGAATTCCACAATGTAGATCTTTTCAGAGTTCTGCACCAGGCTTTCGTCCTTGAGCATGTGGGCGTAGGTTTCTTTCACTGCAATTTCCATAGGTTACACCTCCTCACTGAATAGCCCCGTTTCCGGACAGCTCGAATCGAATGAGATTAACCGTCAAATCCATGGTGGGGTCGCTCTCATTGGTAAAAGTAATAAAGCCTGTCGCGGTGATGTCCTTCGGCTGCACATTGCAGTCGATGAACTCCTCCTTACAGACTTCATCTGCGCTGAGAAAGTATTTGTGGGTCGCAAGAGCCAGGAGCCTGCTGTCAGCTATGGTGATGCTCCCGTCTTTCCATCCGGACGCCGGAATGACCAAATCAAAGGAGATGCCCAGCACATCGCCGGCGCCAGTACCATTCAGACCGTTGTAGACCGAGATGTTGTAAGAGGATCCGTCTGTCAGCAGCACGGTGTAGATATCCGTGGTGCCCGGAGAGTGGTCGCCGCTTGTCAGCTGAATATCGTCAATGCCGACACCAGTGGGGCCCGGCAGTTCGCAGCTGATGTGACTGTCGTAATACTCGCCGGTGTCAGCGTTCCAGATCCACCAGGTTCCATTTTGAGGCATGGGCGGCTTTCCGCTGTACTGCTCTGCTTTGACGGCGCTGTTTGCGGCATCGGAGGCACTCTCCTCCGCGGCAGCCTTCGCCTGTTCGGCGGCTGTCTTGGCGTTCTCAGCATCCTCCTTATCCTGGGCGGTAGCAAGGGCATCCTCTTCGGCACTCTCCTTGGCGGCCAGGGCCTCGTCCTTCGCCGTTTCGGCGGCAGTCTTGGACTCCAGTGCGGAGGTCTCGGAATCCTTGGCGTTGGCCTCACTAAGTTTGGCAGCGGCCTGGGCTTTTTCAGCGGCCTCCTTGGCAGCCTGAGCCGTCTTGGCGTCCGCCGTGGCCTGAGCCCCCAGGGTCTCCACCTCGGTCTTAACGGTCTTGACCCGTTCCTCGGCGGCCTTGGCCTCAGCCGCGCTGAGTGCGGCGGCATTCTTGGATTCTTCCGCCTCTCGTGCCTGTTGGGTTGCCACTGTTTCCGAATCAGCGGCTTTGGTCTCCGACTCCTTGGCCCGGTTGGCCGCACCGATGGCGTCATCGGAATACTGCTTTGCCAGGGTTTCAGATGCCTTTGCGGCAGACTCAGAAAGAGCGGCCTTCCCGGCGGAATCCAGAGCCTCAGACGCCTTTTTAGTGGCGGTGTCCGCCTCCGTCTTGGCTTTCTCGGCAGAGGCGGCGGCAGAGTCCTTGGCCGTAGCCGCAAACTCCATGGCGTTGGAGGACTCCTGATTCATGGCAGCCAGGGCGTCGTGGATGGAACCGCGCACCTCCTCGCCATAAATCGCCTCCAGAATTTTCTTTAGACAACTGCTGATATCGGCCAAATCAACTCACCCCTTCCTAATCCTCCAGCATCCAGTCGATGGCCAAAATTTCCTCTCCAGACAGGTTCCCGGCAACTTCATCATACTTCGCCGTCATCAGCTCCACCTCATGCTCCATCTCATTGAACGGGGCCAGCTCGTCACAGAACTGCTTGAAGTTGGGGGAATCCATTTTGAGGGTAAAGGTAGGTGCACCGCGCTCGTCCTTACCTGCTTCACCATACTTCTCGATCAGGCCCAGACGAATGGTCTCAAACTCCGTGATGGAATTGGAGAGAAAACGGTAGTTTCGAGCGGCCACATAGCCGATCTTGTCTCTGCGGGATAAAAATGGCTTGAGCGAATGGAGCCGCTCAAGCGCTTCAGAATTCTTCAGTTTCATTTTCATGGCAGCATTATCCTCCCGTGCCTAAATCCAAACCTCTTACATTTGCGTTGCTGAAATCGATCTCACCATTGAAATAGATAACGCCGTATCGGTCGCCAAATTCGATGTAAGCTCCACATGGACTGTATATGTTGACATAGGGAGCGTCACCCTCGAAATACTCAATGGCCAACATGTGATACCGGCTCGAACCATGGGGCCCATATAGGTTGAAACTCCCGAAGTCGCTCCCAGCGATTACATTGAATTCCTCGCCATAAAACTCTCCGCCCTCAATAACTGGGGAACGAATAGTAGTGGAGTCAATATAAGTCGACTTAATGTATCGCGGAAGTTCAATGGAATTCGCCAAGGTATAGGCCCGGTCCGCCCGGTCATAAGCAAGCTCCGCCTCCCACATTGCATCGTCCGCCAAATTGTAAGCGTCGTTTGCCATGGAGTAGGCCGGATTATAGGCCAGGTTGGTATTGCTGATGTTGGCCCAGTTAATGGTGCTACCTGCACCCATAGTTATTTGACCGTTAATGGTGATGCGCCCTGTGGAACTAACGGCAAAGGTGATCTCTCCGGTACTTCGATTAGTGATCGTAATGCCATAGAGGTCCAGATAGTCGGAGGCAAATTTGGTTCCGTTCATCATGCTGTTGCCATAGCGGTCCAGAAAGTCCTCGGCCTGCACCACGCCCTTGAAGTCTCCGGTGGCCGCCACCAGTTGACCGCCAAAAGTACCATTGGCGCCGGACAGAGTGCCGGCAAAGGTTCCACGCCGGGCGTAGAGGTTGCCCTGCTCGTCCACGGTAAAATTACCATTGCCGATGTCAATGGAGCCCTTCTTCATGGTCAGCGTTCCGGCGTCCAAATCCAATATCACATTGGAATTATAGTCTCGGATGACGCCCACCCGAAGGACATTACCGTTCAGCACGCCGGCCGTGATGTAGTCCGCCACAATAGCGCCATCCATGGTGATAGCCAGCCCATAGGTCTTTCCTCCATCGTTGGAGTAGCCCAGACCGTTCATGTTCCACTTCCATAGCTTGTCGGCCTTGGTGTAGTCCCGGACATTGGAAATATACAGAGTGTCTGAGCCGTATTCATCCCGCGTGATGGTGATATAGCCCGTAGTGGCCATATTCATGATCTCGGTGGCATTCTCCTGGGCCTCCTTGAGAATGGAGTGAGCCTTGGGGAGATTGTCGATCTTCTCCAATACCGCAGCATTGGTCTGGTTGCTGACGCTGGTGAGGCTGACCTGCACAGAATCCCCCATTTTGAACTGAGTGTTTTCCGGATGATCCAATGGGATCTCCAGCTTGGTCACCGGGAACAGGCGGTCCAGACCGTGGGGACGGGAGATGACCCGAATCTCGTCCAGCAGCTTAACCGCCTCAGTGTTCACATCCAAATAGTGCAGGTCCAGGGCGCTCAGTTCCAGCTCCAGGTTGTCGAACTGGAGGTCAGTCAGATACTCCTTGGCCTTCTCCAGCAGAACCGCCGGGTCGCTTACATCGTCCCAGGTAACCGTCTTGACGATCCAGCCATAGTTCTTGACCGCCTCGTCCGATTGAACATAGAGGCTCCCGTTGTTCACGCTTTCCACCGTCAGATAGGCGTCCAGCGCCTCAATGGAGCTCTCGTCCAGCCGGTTGCCCAGGGGCACGATGGCCGTGGCGTACTCAGTAGAGTCCCAGTTGCGGGTGAAGTCAATGAGGTTGGACCCGAACTGGATAACCTGACTGCATGTGTCTGGATAGTCTTCCAGATAGTCCAGATACCGAACACCATCCACCTTCCGAATCCGGAGATGACCGCCGTAGGTTTCCACCAGGGCGTTGAGCAGTTCTATGGTTTTCTCGTAGTTGGTGTAATAGGTAGGGAAGTTTTCGTCCACCACCGTCACCGCACCGAGGACAAACTGCCGGTTGGCGCCGACCTTTGCGTTGTGAACGGAAATTAGCTGTTCCAGATACTCCCGAACAGACTTGCCGGCATACTCTGCCGGAGGCTGTACCGAATCATTGAAGTACGCCAGTTCCCCTTCGCAGTAGAGCACCCGGTTATTCCAGAAATCCTTGCTCTCCGAGAGCACACGCCCAGACCAAATTTCTTCCCCGTGCTTTTTCACGGAGATTTCCGTGACCATACGGACAATGGTGTCATAGGCCTTGTTGGTGTGAGGGAGCGTCAGCTCCAGAGAGCCGGCCGCGCTGTCCTCCAGCGTCAGCTTGGGATTCACGACCTTCATGTCATCCAGCGAGAACACATCGTTGTAGATGCACACGCCGTCTGCGTAAATGCTATACATCGGTCACAACCTCCCCACTCTGAAATCCACAGAGACCGTCCCGGTCCCAGTATCGCACCACAGCTCCAGGGTCGCCCCCTGGTCGCCGAAGAATACAAATTCCGGGAACTGGATGGTGCCATCCGTAAGTAGTTTGGTTTCATCCAATCCCAGCGTGGGGTTGACAAACCGGATATGCACACCCCGCTTGTCTGAGCTGGTCACAAAGAACTGAGGACACACCGGGGCTCGCCCAAAGAGCGCAGCCTCCAGCTGAATTGTCCTCTTGGCGGTGGTCACGGCGATGTTCTTAAACAGAGCAGCCCGTATCACGCCATTTTGAAAGTTGAAGGGGTCCCACAGCCAGTCGTCCGTCGAGGACAGGAGCGACCACTTGTAGGGCCCCACATCATAGTCAATGGTGATGCGCGACCAGTCCTTTTCCGACTTCCAGGCATTGACGGTGAACCGCCCTTCATAGAAATACTCTGGGTCATCTTCCAGCACCGCGCGCAGCTTTTGCCCGTGCAGGTAGTCCATGATGTCGGAATAGGCCATATGCCAAGGTTTGAAGTCGTTCATCACAATAAACTCAATCGAGCCCGTCCGGTTCTGATACACCGGATACCCGGTGAGAGACTGGGATAAGTCGATCACCCCATCCCCACCGGGTATATCCAGCGTCGTCACCTTCTGGGCCGGAGGATTGAAGAGAGGCCGAGAGGAGGGGACAAGCCTCCAGTCGTCCCAAGAGTTTTTATCCCCAAAGGTAACCGAGTGGTACAAGCTTAGTTCCCCCTTCCTCTGCGTGCCGCCCTCTGTCCGAGGGCATTGTCCATAGGCCCTGCCATCTCACCGACCAGAGTACCGGTATCCAGCACGACCCGCATCCGCTCCATCCGCTCTGTCATTTCCGCCATTTCACTGCGCAGAGCACGGAGCTCCTCCACAACATCGTCGTTGTTCACATTGACCGTTGTTCCACCATTTCTGCCAGACTCGGCAAACGCCAAACTAGCTTGCCCGGCAAGTCCAATGGTCCGCTGCGGATAGAATAGACTGTCGAGCTGCTCCGCGCCGTGCATCACATTAGAAAGGTCAAGCACGGGACGAATTGTAGGCTGGGTATCCATGTCGCCATTGAGAAGGTCTGCCACAATGGACATGGCGTTGGAGAGCCCATCCGTCGCATAATCCGCCATATTAGCGCCTGCGGCATAGGATTTCTTCGCATAATCCGCAAGACCATTCACAAAGCCGAGGCCCGTGAAGTTACCCAGCTCCCGGAAAACCCGGGAGGGAGAGTTGATCTCCAGTGTGCTCTTGACTGCCTCCACACCGGCGAGCGCCATATTGGTCAACTCGTCCAGGAAAGTGGATTTCGACATGGCGACGCCCTGCGCAAGACCAGCGGGAATCTGTTGACCTGTTTCGGTCCATCCGGCTTCGGACAGGATCTTTGTGGCAACCGCAGTCATTTCCTTCATCTCGGCCTCGGTGTCCTTTTTAATCAGGCCCACGTTTTCCGCAAACTCTTGACGGAGCGACGCCAGCTGACTGCTGGTATCTGCCTCCAACTGAGCCATTTCTTCCTGCCAGGTAAGCCGATACTCCTCCAGTTCCACTTCGGCATCGACGCGCAGCTGAGCGATTTGCTCCTGGGTTTCGATGCGCATACCTTCCAGCTCACTGACGGCCTGTTCCCGGGCCTGAGCATGCTTGATGGACCAGAGAGACACGTACTTCTCCAGTTCATCGTCGCTCATGGAGTTGAGCGCCCGGATCTCCTCGATAGCGGAGGGTCCCATCTCCTGGAGCTCGGAAATCAACTCCGAGTCAACGCCCCTTGCAGAGAGCTGACCCAGAATATCCTGCCACTCGCCAAACTCCTGGACCTGCCCCTCCAGATTCTTCATCAGCGTGTCACTGCTGACCGCCTCCTTCTCCGTCACCTCGTCAAAGAGGCCGTAGGACTGATAGAGGCTGTTGGTGCGGGACTCCACAGCGTTCTGGTACTGGTCATTCAGAGACTGAATATCCCGTTCCAGCTGCTCATTGATGGATTGGACTTTGTCGGCATACTCCTGCTCCAGCTGAATGCGCTTCTGATTGGCGGATTCCTGAACCTCCTGCACATCGGCGATGTACTGCTGCTGAGCCTCATAGATCTCCTTCTCCAGCTGATAGACCTTCAAGTCCATCTCCTCGCGCTCTTCCGTACCGGCTGCATACCGGCTCTGGACGCGCTTATAGGCCGCCAGTTCATCGGCAAGGCTCATTCGACCGTAGTTCTTTTCTTTCTCGATCCAGTCCATGGAGTTCTGATAGGACTCGTCCACAAGCTGGTTACGAAGGGTATAGACCTTCCGGTCGATCTCCATCCGCTCTTCGCTGCCTTCCATGTATCGGGACTGCATCCGCTCATAGGCGGCCAATTCCTCCTCGGTGCTCAGGCGGTTGTAGTATTTCTCCTCCTCGATCCAGTCGATGGAGGCCTGATAGGTGGACGCCACCAGTTCATTTTGAAGTCGATAGACCTCACGGTCGATCTCCTTGCGCTCCTCAGAACCGGCTTTGTACTGCTTCTGAAGATTCTCCCATCCGGCCAGCTGATCTTTCAGGCTCAGCTCGTCGTAATAGGTCTTCTCGTCGACCCAGTCCTTCCAGGCGTCGATACCCTTGTTGCTGACATCGATAACTTCCCCAATCATGTTGGAGGTCGCCTGGGCGGCCGGGACTATGCTGTTGTTCACGCCAATAGCCAAGCCCTCGCCGATGTTCTCGCCCAGGTAGATAAACTCCCGGGAAGGAGAATGGCTGTCCAGGGCCTTCTTCGCCGCGTTGAGCGCGGCCAGACCCAGGCTGCGGCCCGCAGAACTGGAGGCGCCGAACTTAGACCGGATGCCGTTGACGAAACCCTGACCGGCATTCTCACCGGCGGTCTCGAACTCGGGCTTCATACTGTTGATTTTGGACGCGGCCGCTGTGACCACAGTCCCCATCGCTGTTTTCACAGTGTTGGAGGATGCTGTGATCGTGGTTCCGATGTTTCGCATCATCCCCTCGATCGCGTCCTCGATCACGATAACTTTGCTATCCACAATGTTTGCCATCGACTCCACGAGCGTCTCCATGGCGGAACTCGCCACAGAAATATTCGATGTAATGGAGCCGCCGACAGAGGACAGCATGCTGACCACGGCGCTGTTGATGGTGTCGCCGCAGTTGTAGAAGGCCTCGGTGAATCCGGAGATCCCAGTGTCCCCCATCTTCTTCATGCTGTCGGCGAAATTAGTCAGGCCGCTGGTGTTGATGCCGTTGACCCCTTCCGCCAGGTCGATCAGATCCCAAACCTGGGTAATGACGTCGGACAATTTGCCGATGTCGATGCCGGATACCTCGTTGTAGTAATCCTTCATGGAAGAGCCAAACTTAGAGATATCCGCGCCAAAGGAGGCCAAGGTCTGATCTCCACCGAACCACTGGTCAAACAGACTGCTGTCGGGAAGACCCGTCGCCAGATTAGACAAGGCGCTTGCGGCATTGGCCGAGGCCGTTACTGCTTCCGGCTTCACATCTTTAATGGCCTCCGCATAGGCGGCCAGATCTACCCCAAAGGCCGTAAGGTCGTCTCCAAATGCGGCAAGGTCGGTTCCTCCCGTGAAGAAGGAGACCAATCCACCAGTATTGGGCAACGTGTTCGCCAGCTCCACCAGGGCTTGCCCGGCGGAGGCGGAACTCTCCACTGCGGTCGGGTTGATGTCGGCTACGGCGTCACTGTAAGACTTCATGGCCACGCCAAAGGGTACGATTCCGGCGGCAAAGGTCGCCAGGTCATTGCTCCCGTTGAAGAAGGCCATCACGCCGCCCACCAAGGGGAGAGACTCTTGCAGCCTTGCCAGCGACTGAGCAGCGACCGCAGAGGCGGTAATAGAATTGGCATTGATTTCAGCCACGGCGTCGCCATAGGATTTCATCGCCGCGCCGAAGGGCACAATGCCCTCCGCGAAAGTACCAAGGTCATTACTTCCATTGAAGAAAGCCATCACACCGCCCACATTGGGCAAATCGGCCTGGAGCTGCGCCAAGGACTGGGCGGCAACGGCGGAGGCAGTAATGGCCTCAGCCTTAATATCCGCCACAGCCTCTCCATAGGATTTCATAGCTTGGCCGAAGGGCACGATACCCTCTGCAAACTTGCCGAGGTCATTTCCTCCCGTGAAGAATTCCATGACTCCGCCGACCTGCGGCAAAGTAGCCTGGAGTTTTGCCAGGGACTGGGCCGCGACTCCGGACGCCTCAACAGCGTCGGCATTGATGCCGGCCACAGCCTCGCCATAGGACTTCATGGCCTCACCGAAGGGGATAACGCCCTCCGAGAACTTGCTGAGGTCGTTCCCACCGGTAAAGAACTCCATGATGCCGCCCACATTGGGAAGGGATGCTTGCAGCTGAGCCAGCGCCTGAGCCGCCACGGCCGAGGCGGACACAGCCCCGGTGTCAATACCGGAAACGGCATCGCCATAGGATTTCATCGCCTCTCCAAAGGACAGAACACCATCGGCAAATATGCCGAGGTCATTCCCACCGGTGAAGAACTCCATCACCCCGCCCACACTGGGGAGAGATGCCTGGAGCGCGGCAAGGGCCTGAGCCGCAGTCACAGAGGCGGATACCGCCCCCGTATCCATTCCGGTCACAGCATCGGCATAAGCCTTCATGCCCTCTCCAAAGGGAAGCAGGCCATTTGCAAAGGTCTCCAAATCGTTCCCACCGGTAAAGAAGTCCACCACGCCTCCAATATTAGGCAGTGAACTTTGCAGTTCCGCGAGGGCTTTCGCCGCCGTAGCGGAGGCCGTGACTGCTTCGCTGTCCATACCGGTCACACTGTCGGAATAGGCCTTCATCGCCTCTCCAAAAGGCACCAACTGATCGCCGAAAGTTTCCAGATCATTATCGCCGGTAAAGAAGGCTACCAAGCCTCCGGTATTGGGGATGGTGTTTGCCAATTCCACAAGAGTTTTTCCGGCAACAGCCGAGTTAGCAACGGCATCTCCATCCAGACCGCTAACCGATTTTGAATAATTCTTCATGGACTCGCCGAAGGAGGCTAACTGGTCACCGAACGTCGCCATGTCATTATCGCCAGCGAAGAAAGCAACAGCCCCTCCCGTGTTCGGAAGTGTGGCTGCCAGTTCAGACATGGCCTGCCCGGCAATGGCAGAGTTCTTCACTGCGTCCACATCCAACCCGGTCACAGCGTCGGAGTAGGCTTTGATCGCTTCACCGAAGGGCACCAGTTGATCACCAAAGGCGCTCATATCATTGTCGCCGGTGAAGAAAGCAACAGCTCCTCCTGTGTTCGGAAGTGTAGCCGCCATTTCTGCCATAGCCTTACCTGCGGTAGCCGCATTGGTCACAGCATCGGTATCCAGCCCCTTGATACTTGCCGCAAACTTCATCATGGACTCGCCGAAACCAACCAACTGGTTTCCAAACTCGCCCATATCATTCTCCCCGGCAAAGAAACCAACAATGCCGCCACTGTTGGGCAGCGTCGCGGCCATCTCTGCCAAGGTTTTTCCGGCGATTGCCGCCGTGCTGACCAAATCACCGTCAAGCCCGGTAATACTGTTGGAGAACTGTACCATCGCCTCGCCGAAGGGGACAAGCTGCTCGGCAAAGTCGGATAGGGAAGAACCTCCAGTCAACCAAGAGGTCAGGCCCTCCAGCAAATCGGCAGCTGTAATAAGCAGAATCGCCTCAGTAAGTGCTTTAACACCGTCCAGCATGGAGGCGTCGATACTCTTTGCTCCGTTGATAAACGGCTGCACATTGGTCATAAATGCTCCGAGGTCGGCACCGATCTGTGGGAAGGAGCTGGAGACGCCACTCATAAATCCACCGACAATGCCCCCGACGAATCCGCCAATAGCGTTGCCGATGGTCTGCAACAGCTTGCCGCCTTCCCCGATCAGCCAATCGAGGCCCGGAATCTGAGCCAAGCCGCCAATGGCCGCCAGTACAACAGCGAGTTCTGCCATTACCACACCAAGCCCAAGCACCCCCACCATAGCAGAGGGGATCAGACCGGCCAAGGCGCCGAGAGCCACCATGATACCGCTGAGAAGCCCAATTCCGGCAATACCCTTCAGAAGTGCATCGGTGTCGATGCTCCCCAAAGCAGATACGATTCCAGAGAAGAAGGACATCAACAGATTAACCACCGATTGGATCAGTGTCGGAAGATTGCGCGCCAAGCCGTCGATGATTTCGATCAGGAACAGCATGATGGAGTCGACGATCTGCGGTGTATAAGTCGCCAGGGCCGCGAGGACACCGGCAACCAGCTCTAAAGCGCCGTCAGCGATAGCTGGAACACATTCGACCAGAACATCGACCAATGTGAGAACCAACGCTTTAACCGCATTCCCGATTGCCGGGGCCCCATTGGTAATGACCTCGGCAAAGGCGATGACTGCCTCGCCCAGTTGCTGAGCAATCGCGGGAATCAACGCGGCAATACCTGTGATGATGGACGTCAATCCGGCCACAATGATGGTCACACCGGCGCCCAAAGAAGTAGCCAGGCCCGTAATACCGACTGCGATAGCAGTCAACCCAGTTCCCACAAGCAGCAGCCCCGCGCCAAGGCCAGCAATGCCAACGCCGATCAAAGCGAAAGCGCCACCCAGTCCGAGAATGGTGGGGAGCAGAGGGGTCAAGATCGCGCCAGCCGCACCAATCACGGTAAAGGCACCGGCAACTGTGATAAGCCCCTTTGCAATGGACTCCCAGCTCATGCTTCCAAGGGTAAAGAGCACAGGAGTCAGGACGGCCAGAGCGCCGGCAGCCACAAGCATGGCTGCGGAACCAGCCAGCGTCCCGTTCATGAAATTCAGACCGATTGCCAGTTCAGCCAAAGCACCGCCCATGGCAACAAGACTCTTTGCGATGCCTTCCCAGCTCATACCGCCCATTTTGCCAAGGGCTTCTGCCAGGACATTCAGCGCAGCGCCAACTGTAACCAGTCCTGCACCGGTTGCAATCAGGTTCTTCGGCATGGCCCGCATAGCGATGGCCACTTCCGCCAGCGCACCGCCCATCGCCAGAAGACCCTTACCGATCTCCTCCAAAGACATACTGCCAAAGTCCGCCATAGCGGAGGCAAATATCTTCATAGCCGCGCCAATCTCAATCATGGCAAGGCCGGTGGAGATAAGTCCCTGTGCGTTTCCGGTCAGTTTGGTGAAGGCGGTGATCTCCAGAAGAAGAGCCCCGATAGAGCTCAGCCCTTTGACCAATCCACCCACATCCATCTGCCCAAAATCCTTACAGGCCGAGGCAAAGACCTTCATGGCGCTAGCCAGAACCAGTATTCCGGTCGCAGTAGCCATAGCGCCCTTGTTAATAGCGACCTTTTTGGTGAACAGAGAAACCTCCGCCATCAGGACTCCGACGCCAGTCAACCCCTTCGCCAATCCGGCGAAGTCCAACTGCGCCAAATCGATACAGGCAGAGGCAAGCATTTTGATTGCGCCAGCAAAGACGACCATCTGCGCGGCGCCCTTGATAACAGTTCCAGAGCCGCTTCCCAAAACTTTGGCGGCGGCCACCATCGCAGTCATCAGTCCAGCGATCCCGGTAAGCGCGATCACCATCTGCTCCGGTTCGATGTCGGAGATTTTCTTCAGAGCGGAGGCCAGCAGAAGGACTGAGGTGGAAACCCCAATCATAGCCGCAGTTCCCTTAACGACGCCCTTGACTTCCCCACTGATACGGCTGAAGATAGCCATAGAGGCCATCAATTCTGCGAACAGTACAGTGATGGCTCCAAGAGAGGCTGTCAATTTACTGCTGTCGATCAAGGAGATCGCAACAATAGAGGCCGCAAGAATTGCGATAGCCGAGGCGATTTTCAAAAGGGTTCCGGCCTTTAACTGAGTCTGGTAGGCCTCGAAACAACCTCGAACACCATCCAGAATGCCTTTCACATTATCAAGAAGGCTGCCAACATCGTCGAAAGACTTCGTCAAGCTGTTCATGAATTTGGTGATACCAACAGCGATGCCACCCAGAGAGATACCATTCAGCAAATCGATGATTCCGCTGAAATCGGCATTTCCAATGGCGTCTATCAGCGTAGTGGACAACCCACCAAGAACCGCAATAATGCCACTGGCGATGGTCTTTACACCGTTGAACAGGCTTTGAAGCATTTGCAGGAACTTACTGTTTCCAACGGCGGAGTCCATGGTATTTACGGCGTCATCAACGCCGAACCCAAGACTGCTGACAGCGTCGATGACCTGCCCAATCCGTTCCTGAATACGCCCAAGCAACGCCTGAAACGCCTCCAGGCCGGGAACAGCAAAGACGTCACCAAGAACCCCAATGAAGTTTTGGATTCCGGACACAACAAAACCCAGAACATCAGAGATGCCCTGGGCCACCTTATTAAAAACTTCACCTCTCTTGGCCGCGTCATTGATGCCAGTCAGGAAATCACCAATCGTGGCGGTTACAGTGAGAATTCCGTCTGCAAGAGACCCCACGCCGCCAGCCATAGGCATAATGGCATTGACCACGGCCATAATCGCCTGACGGCCCAAATCCAGAACGGAGAAGAGGCCTTTGAAGGTTCGCTGCAACTTATCCGCCGTTTCATCTGAGATGGTCAAACGCTCGGAAAAGTTACGCAGTGTCTCAGTCAGCGCATACAGCTGGTCAGAGGTGGCAGGTGGGAAAATATCACGAAACGCATCCTTGATCGGGGTGAGGACGCTTACCAATCCTTTGGCAGCGTTCCAAATCGACTCAATCAAGTTTTCCCGACCAGACGGCTTCAAGATTTTCTCCGTGAACTCGTCCATAGAGATCGAGCCATCCCGAAGGCCGTCAGCCAGCGTTTCGATTTGCTCCACCATCTCCGAGGTATACCCGGCAGCTTTGCGCTCTTCCTGGGACATCCCAGACATTTTTCCCTGAAGGTCGAAGACGGCATCCGACAAGGTTTCAGAAGAAATCACACCGTCGGTCAAACCCTGCTTCAGCGCATCGGTGAAACTCTCGGAATCAGCCACCAGCTGGTCAAAGGCGTCTCCGCTCTCTCTGGCCACCATTTGGATCGACTCGATAAAGCCAGCCTCGTCAGCGATACCCTGGTCCAGCAGCTGTTTCCAGCCCGAACTAAGGCCGCCGCTGAGAAACTCATTTCTCGCCTGGGCAGATTCACTGATGACACCGCCAATGGTGTTGGAAATCTCGGTCAGCAGTTCCTTGGCTTCTTCAAAGTCGCCAACCAAAATCTCCCACGTCGCGGTCCATCCAGACTGCGCGCTTTCCTTCAGCGTGTCCCACAACTGCGTGAACGTCTTTACTTTGGTAGCGGCGTCTTCGGCCGTCTGCGCCATCTGAGCGATCTCTTTCGCCTGAGCCTCCGTGAAACCCTGCTGAATCAAATCGGCCTCGGTGTACGCTCCGGCAAACTGCTTCAAAGTCTCGGTAAGGACCTCGGTGGTAAGCCACTCGCCTCTGGTAAGGGACTCCCGGAAGGAACCATACATGTTGATGGCGTTCTGTGCCCCAGTGCCCAGCAATTCAGAAGTCCGAACCAGAGCATCCTGGAACACCTTGCCGCCCATGCCGGCGTTGACCACCGAGTTCCAGTCCATCAGGGATACTCTGCCCGCGGCCAACGCTTGGGAAAGCTGATACATCGCCGTAGAGGCCTGTTGAGAGGTAGAGCCCGAAACAGCAGCCAGGTTGGCAATACCCTTAATGGAGTCCACTGAGGTCTGAAGATCCACGCCAGCCGCGGTAAAGGTGCCGATGTTCCGGGTCATCTCTGCGAAGTTGTAGATCGTCTTGTCCGCATAGGTGTTCAGCTCGTCCAGCGCCCGGTTTACCTGCTGAAGATTGGTCCCTTCATGCTGGGTGTTGGCCAGAATAGTTTGAATTGCACCGATCTGGGTTTCATACTCCTGGAAACCAGTTTTGATCGGGTCGATCGTAAGGGCGGATACAAGCTGCTTACCCGTATTTAGGGCGGAATTTGTGATGTTGGAAAGAGCCGTCATGGCAACGACTTCAAACGCCGAGAACTTCGCCCGAACCGTCTCGACGGAACTGCTAAGGGCGGACATATCGCACTTCTTCGCAGCGGTGCCCAGGTTCTCAAGGCCTTTGGCAGCACCGTCCAGATCCAAACCCCGTTTGAGTTTGTCGAGTGTTGACAGACTGGTTTGCACATTTTGCTCAAACTGCCTGTTGTCAAATCGCATCTCAACGACTCTCTCGTCGATGGTCCTGCTCATGACCGTGTGACCTCCTTCCAAGCGTAGTTTGCTATTTGGTCAAAAATGGGCTGGATAGCAGGGTTGATATAATCTCTTCCCTGTACCCAGCCTCCAGTCCCAGTGCCATGCCCATATTGCAGGATGATAGCGATGGGAACTCCATTTTGAATGTTGGAATTGTGAAATGAGATGGTGATGGTGTTGTTCTTATTGGTAATCTCGTAATACCAGGATGTTGCCGTTTCTCCGGAGTCGACAGGCGTTGCAGACGCAAGGGCGGCCACTCCGGCTCGGCCAAACCTATCCAGATCGCCGAGATGAACGGCTTCCTTCGCTCTTTCCAGAAATTGGGTCAGCTTGGAAAAATCGCCCTTGTGTCTGAAACGAATCACTGCCGGCTCCTCCTATCATTCAGTTTTCTTAGGCCAGTTCTTAAGCGCCTCGACCAGTTTGTCATAGCCCAGCATGGCCGCATAGGCGGACAAAAGACCAACCACAACGGCCGCAAATACCAGATACCAAGTAATTGCGATTCCCTGAATCTGTGCATAAGCGGCGCCGGCGGCTAGGGTCAGCGCCTCCGACACGATAAGCGCGAAGAAGTTCGTGGGGATCTTATCCCATGTCACCGTCTTGAACACCTGCACAATGATATTGGTCAGGATCGTAACCCCGCCAATAATCATCAGCAACGTCGAAACGACTTCCGTATAATTCATATTGTTTCCTCCTTAAATCGCCGGGCTCTCCACGGAGCCGACAGGCATTTCCGAAACATTCACATTAAAATTCGAGGCCTTTGCGGTTTCAAAGGTGATTCCGCCTTCCCGATGGTCCGATTTGCACAGGTTCAGATAGAAACTGCACACAACGCCATGCGCCGTCCAGGGGAGACCTACCATGGCCCCGATCCAGGGCAGAGCGCCGGTGTAACCCTCGTGGACGCAATAAAAGGCCAATAAAAAACCGCCGATCGTCACGATCCACAGGAGCGGACGAATGTCGGCAATCATCCATTTTGAAAATTGTGAAAGGTCGGGTTTCCTTCCGGTTTTGCCTCCGGCACGGCTTCTCCTGCTTTTCATCATGCAAGCCCCACCATCTGCGCAAACCGATAGAAAAGCTGGGCCGCCTGCTCCCGTGTCAGCCCCGAAGGCCACATCATGTTCGGCTTGCCGTCAACCGTGGTCCCATTCCCGGCAAAGAGCCCAGAATTAGTAGACCAGTCCCGAGCCGCCTGGGACCAATCGCCACAGTTATTGTTCTGAAGGCCTTTCAGATAATTCGTCATGGCCACACTGAACATCTCATTGAATTTTGCTTGATCCATATCGTCGTCCTCCCCAGACAATTTTGCATTGACCTCGGCGGCGATCTGCCCATGGCGGTTATAAAGCCAATCTCCGGGGCAGGCCTTTGCCGCAAACCAGCGGTGAACCGTCATGTTCTGCTTGTCCACCTGGCCAATCAAAGACTTATCGGCCTTCCAAAGCAGTTTCTTGATGCCGTTCCGCTGGCAGATGTCCACCAGAAGGGCAATCAAAGAATTGTAGGCCGCATCGGATACCGGCCATCCCTGGTCGGCTCCGCCGTTGTTTGCCACCTCGATGGTAATGGCACGGTTATCGTTGGAACTGGAAGAGGTACACCAGGAACGGTTGCACTCCTCCACATAAAGACCGATCCTGCCGTCGCTTCCAATTCCGTAGTTGCTGCTCGCTTTCCGGCTGGGATTCGCGAAAAGATTGCCGCAGGTTTCCACAGTCAGATTCCCCGCCATGCAGTGGATCGAAACGGTATCGATCACATGATTCCGCTTTCCGGAATGATTGGGCGACAGCTTTGTGTAAGAGACCAATGGGCTGTTGCTCATTGCAGATGCGCCCTCCTTTCCGGCATATTGGTCATAATATTTCTGTCCGTAAGAGGCGCGCCGGGCCTTGGCCGTCTCGCTCTGGTCTGCGGGGCGTTCAAATTGCACCAGCACAGCATCGGAGGCCGCCCGGACAGATGTGGCGGTCTTCAAGATGTTGACCAGAGAGGCATAACTCTCGGTCAATTCCTTCCAGAGAAAATCCAACTGCATCTCCAGATCGCCGATGCTCTTTCCTCTGCTCAGAGCAAAAGCAAGCAAATTTTGCTTTCTGCTCCAGAACGTCCACTGAGCGAGGCCGTAGCCGGCGCTGTCGTGAACAAAATCCTGATAGATTCCGGCATCTATCTGAGCGGTGTAGTCCGCATCAGACATTCCCAACTTCTTTTCGTAAGTGTTCTGGAGATTGGTTGGTTTCAGACCGCTCTCGGCGTAGAGATTTCCCATCAGGCCGGCCACTCCGCAGTCCGAGAGGCCTTTCTTCTTCAAGAAACTCCAAATGGTTGCTTCCGACATGAATATCATCCTCTCGAATGTGTTCTCTTCCTGCGTGCGGCGTTCAGCGCACGGTTTTGTGCAAAGATCTCCTTCTGGCTCATTTTCTTCTGCGGCCCGTTCTTCGCGCTGCACACGTTGATCAGCGTCATGAGCCGATTCAAATGCCATTTCTGGCACTCAAAGGGGATCTGATGGGAAATCATCCAGTAGTAGATGATCTCCGCTGTGACGATCTCATTGTTCGACCGTCCTCGCTGTCTTTTAGAGAAGGTGGTGGCCGTCATGGAATCGTCGATGTAGGCGTTGACCGTCTTCAGGATCTGAGGCGTAATGGCGGTGTAGACGTTGGGGTCCACATTCTGGGTCAAAGTCATGCACCGGATATAGTCGATTTGCTCCTCCTGGGACTTTGGCTTTCGGGACAAATAGGGTTTATGCCACTTTGACTCCCATTTTGAAAGGGAGACCAGAGAGTGTTCCAGTCGAAGCACCTGCTTCTTGGTCGTGATAAAACAGCCATTCGCCTCGTCATACTGCTCGGTTTCTGGTATCACAATTTCCAACATCTCTGATCTCCCCAATCATGCTCAGTTCTGAGGAGCCGGAGAGCTGGAAGGCGCCTGAGACTTCTTCCCCTGGGGGATGATGCCGTTGATGAACCTGGCAGCGGCCTCCGCGTCAGTGGCCAGCTCCATGAAGAGGTCGCTGTACGCCTCGGTCTGGGCGAAGGCGTCCCGCAGCTCCTGGCTCTTGATAAAGCGCTTCCCATCGGGGGACTTCTCGCCGTAGGCCCGCAGGATAACATCCTTGAAGACGGCGATGATCTGCTTCCCATCCTGGGCCGCGACGATGCGGTTGATCATCTCTACCAGACCGCCGTCCACGGAGAGCTCCATCTCGGTCACTTCGGCCTGGGTCAGATTGAAATAAAAGTCCTCGGTGCGGGAGGCGCCATTGTAGTCGTTATAAGTCCTTGTCAGCTTCAGCATTGCAGTTTTTCTCCTTTCAAAAATAAAAGAAAGCGGAGCCCTCGGTGAAGAGAGCCCCGCTTTGCGGTTTGGTTACTTAGGCCTCCAGAGTCAGGCCGGTCAGGGTGTAGATCTTGGTGACGGAAGAGCCGTCCTTGGTGGAAACCACCTTGATGCTCTGGGTGGTGTTGCTCTTGATCAGCAGGACAATGTTTTTGTCCGCATCCAGAGTCACGGGGCCCTTGGTGCCGCCCACCAGTTCCACGGTGGTAACGGCGTCGGCCGGAGTCACATCAAACTTCAGAGCCAGGTAGTGACCCTCCTGCTCAGAGGTCTTGCTGCTGAACCCGGTGTAGCCGGTCACATGCTTCAGGCTGCCGGAGATGGTATCCTCGCCGACCACGACATTGCTCTGAAGGTCGGAGACCTTCTTGCCGAGCAGAGTGGCGTCGGCGCTCTCGGCGGAGGTGACCACAGTGACGGCGCTCTTGAGCAGTTCGATAACTTCCTCGGGCAGAGGCAGACGGGGCTCCGTTTCCTCGGTACCATACAGGATGTCCTCCAGCGCCTTCAGCTTGGCCGGGTCAGCCTTGGTGGAGGTGATGATCAGACGGGCAGTAGGCTTAAAGCCGGGCACATCCACAGGAGTCGTAGTGACCTCCCAGCTGGGGTTGATGGGTTCGGGGGAGTCGTTGACCGTCTGATAGCCCCGCTCGGAGGGAGAGGCCAGACCGCCATAGACCAGGTGCAGCTTATAGCCGTGGTCCTGACCGTCCACATCATTACCCAGCTTGGTACGATAGCTCAGACCAAAGACCTTGCGGTTCTGCTGGCCGGCAATCACGCCCGGAGCGATCTCAGCGGAGCCGTCGCACTCCTCCCACTCGTCGGGGTAGGTGTAAGCCTCGATGGTCAGGCCGAAGTCCTCAGCGCCAACCAGCACCAGGTACTTGATGTTGTCGGCGTACAGGTTGTTGGGCTCGGCGCCGGAAGGGCTCTCGGTAATGGCAGTAATGCCGTTCCAGGGCACACCTTTGTTGTAGAGGCCGGCAGCGCTGATGGGATAGAGAACAGCGTGATCAACACCAGTTTCGTAAAAACGTTCACCGGTCTTGTCCCATACGATTTTACTCATTTCGGATTTCCTCCTTTTAATAGTACAGGTTGAAGATGTCGTGGTTCAGATTATCGGCTGTGAAGTGACGGTCATGAGTGCACATGGGCAACATCGCGATCCGATGAGGCAGATCACTATCAGGATTCTTGTAGATGACCGTTACCTGATAGCGGTCCAGCAGGCGATAAGGCGCATTGTCCGCATGAACGGCATCGATCTCGCTTCGCTCATAGATAATGCATGGGTACTGGATCTCCTTGCTCGCTGGAGGCTGAAAATAAGCCCGGCACGCATCACCGCGGTCCGGACATTCCAAAATCCCACACAGGACGGTATGAAGTTGAACTCTGCTACCCATTGTAGAGCCCCCCAATCGTTAAGATCAGGCGGGGATAGCCCACTTCGACCTTGGAAATTTTCCACTTTGCGCCCATGTACGTCACATACCGCATCTTGTGGAAGTTCTTCCTGGCGAACGGATCGGCGACTATGCTGATCTCATTCGCGATGTTGATGTCATCGTTGAGCGTCTCCCCAGACTGAAGCTGGCGTACATTCCGAGTCAAATCGCCATAGTACGGATACTCGACGATCTTCTCTTCATGTACGCCAGGAGCAGTCTCAACGGTATCAGCATAGCCTACCGATCCATAAAATTTCGCCATTTTGAATTTTCCTCTTAGCCGCCGAGGCCGGAACCGCCGCCAGTGCCAGTAGCCACAGGCTCTTCCAGCGCAATGGCGGAGTAGACACGAGTCAAAGCACCAGACAGACGGGTCTCGATCAGATACTTCTGCTGGTTGAAGTCAATGTCAAACTGATCGAACCGAGTGATCTCGCCACCCTTGGTGGAACCAACCGTGTAGTCCGCCAGATTGACAAAGATGCCCAGCAGCTTGTGCTGCTTACCCTCGCCGTCCATCCGGGCGCGGCCCTCAAACTGCTCGGCAGTATAAAGCTCGCCAACGTTCAGCGCAGCAGCCAGATCAGCACGGGAAGTGTAGATGCGGCGGCCATTCATATCGCGAGCCAGCAGCATCACATTGACCAGGTGAGGAGTGCAGAAGAAATCGGGAGTACCGGTTCCCTTGTACTTCTCACGGGCATACAGCGCGGCGGAGATGATAGCCTCGGCATAGATGTAGTTCTCGCCGAAGTTCATGTCGGTGCGGGTGCCCTGGATCTCAGCACGGGCGGCCTCGATGTCCACATCATAGTGGATGGTATAGAGGTCGTTGTCGTTCCAGATAGAACGGATATGGTCCTCGGAGATCTTCATCTCGTCATCCGCCTCGCGGCCGTCGCCGATCATGATAGCGGTGGCAACCTCTTCGTTCAGGTTCTCCCGCATAACGGCATACTGGTACTCGACCACATCGAAATCGGTGATGTCGATGATATCATCCCGATAAAGGGCATCGGTGCGATACACGGTCTGAGGATCGGTAGTACGGGTAATGACGTTCATGTTGCCGGCAGGCTTCTTACGGTTGCCCTTCTGGTAACCATGGCCCCGAATATTGTCATTCCGGGTATCAGTCTGGCGGGTGCGGATACGGCTGATGGGGCTCTTGTGAACCTTCTGCATGACAACAGTGACCCAGCCCTGGTCACGGGTAACCCGCTCAGGAGCACCCGGGCGCAGATCCTTAAACTCAGGGAACAGGGTCTCGATGTTGTCGATGCCATGCTTGAGCTCATTCTGCTCGGCATAGATGTTCAGGGCAGTCTGGAGGCTGCCCACGCTGTTGGTCTTGGCCAGATCAAGAATAGCCTTGCGATCGGAGTGGCTCAGAACGTTGTCCTGGGTCTCTTCCTGCTCGAAAACATTGTGTTTCATGGTCTTGTTTCCTCCCTTGGTGTTATCAGATTTCTTATCGGGATCATCCTCGTCATCCTCACCGCCCTCGGAAGAGTCCAGCTCCTCCATGGCAGCGCCGATCAGGGCATACATGACCGTCTTTTGCTCCTCGGTCATGCTGTCCACGACATCCTGAACGGTCTTCTCGTCCTTGGACTTCTCCTCTTTGCCGTCATCCTTGGACTTGTCCTCTTTTTTGTCGTCCTCGGGCTCGGTCTTATCGTCGGCCTTATGGACCAGAGGGGGCTTCTCGTCAGGACGATACAGAGAAATGGGCTCGTAGGCGGACAGGATCATCTCCTGCTCACCGCCCTCGCCATGGGCCATATCTACAAAGTCAATGAAGGCGCCCGGGTTGGCCCCAGCGACTACCAGACTGACCTCGCGGATCACACCGTGCATGACATCTTTGGTGCGTGTCTGTTTCAGCCCATTGGCGTAGATAGACAGGGATGCGATGTCCCCGTGCTGGACCAACGCCTTGGCTGCCTTGCCGCTTTCGGTATCATTGAACGTACAGTAGGCGTAAACGCCATCCTTGCGGTTCTCCAAAAGGGCATGGCCCAAAATGTTGCCAGGTTCATCGTGCTGGTGGTTCCAAACCAGGGGAACCGTCTTCCCGTCACAATCCTCGAATGCGTTATGGCGAATGGTTCGTCCATCCGCGCATACAAGATCGTTTCGGGTCGCCCAGCCACTAAAGTCATACTTCAGACTCATTTTGAATGTTTCCTCCTTCAGATGTTGATGGTGGCTGATTGCCCTCCTCTTTCGGAGCGCTTAGGTTGCTGTTCCGGAGCTCGTCCGCCTTGGGGTCCTTCGACGGCTTCATGCCGATCTTCTGCCGGATCTCATTGGAGGTCATGATCTCGTTGCGAGTCATCTTGTCGGCAATCTCAGCAATGTCGTTGATGGGCACCAGCCTGAACGGGTCTCTGAAGAACAGAATTGACTGCTTCTGTGACCGAGCAGTTTTGGTGAGGAATTTCCTCTTCATTTCGTCAACAATGGCTGATAGGATCGGTTCAATCGTCCGGTTGTCGTAGTTCAGCTTTGTCCGGTCGTCGGCAGTCCCGTCCAAAATCCCCTGAGTAATCCCCAACTGGCTGTAAAGCATGCTCGTTAGGTATTCAATCTGAGACATTAGATTGTTGTCGATGGGCCGGTTCAGCTGAACCACATGCTCCGTGCCGTCGGTGTAAGCGACGCCATACTTGGAGCCGGCCAACTGTTCCTCGATATCTTTACGGCGTTTTTCCGCCTGTTGACGCCTCGCTTCCGTCTTGATGACGTAGGGCAGCTGAATGATCAGGTTGAGTTTTCCAGAACCGCTCTGCTCGTCGATTGCGTCCAAAATATTGAGCTTTCGGATCAATCGCTGCATTGTCGAGTTGGGCTCATTCATCACCGCGAAAAATGGATTCTCAATGATGGCTACCGTACTCTTGGGAAGGGTGATGTCCTGCTTCTCCCCGCGGTTCTCGTTGTAAACGCGAACTCTAACATGCTTGGGATACCACTCCACAATTTTTCCAGTGCGCATCTTTTCGATCTTGAAAGAGCCGGTCTCTGGGTCGAGATCTGTATCCGTAGGTACAATGGCCACGCACCCTTCGTCCAGCATGGACATGACCACGTCCTGGATGAAGGCTCGGCCGGTCTGGTCCAGATTCGCTTCCAGCGATAAACAGTTGTTCAGGCTGGAATCAATCACGTCTTCAAACCGGCCATCATCGTCCAAGCGGGCATGCTGGATGGCAATCGACGCCGCGTCCAGCGCGATCCGGTTGTAAACGGAGGTGATGATGGACCTCTCGTTTCCCCGGCTGAAAATCGGCCGGTCCGGACGATAGGAGTAGCTGGGCCCTAGCGAATATCGATAGTCAAAGAATTCGTTGCCTAAAAAAGCGTTCCAGGCATGTTTCAGCCTGGAACCCAATGCCATTTCCACTTTTCTCACCTCCGTTACGACAGCAGATCGGCATACATCTTCTTGAGAAGCTCGTCGTTCTGCTTCATCAAGGAGTCAAAGTCATAAGCCGGAGGAGGTTGGATGGTGCTTACCGGTCTGGACGCCGAAGAAATTGTCTTGGATACTTCCTCGGCAACCCGTTTCCCGATTTCTACACTCGGGTGCGCACTGGAAGTTGATGCTCGGAGCTGACTAACCGGTGTCGACATGACGGAGCTGGACTCTATCAGTTTCTCAACCGCGGTTTTTCCGGTATCCGCCTTGGATGCAAGTTCTGCCGCCTTCTTGGCCCCATGCCTCTTGACCAAATAGGCAGTCAAGACTACGCCGGCAACGGCCGCAGTGCCAATAGCGGCCTTCTTGACCACCGATTTTCGCCGCTCAGCGGTATCATCATCGTCGGCATAACGTTTTCGGCCGGCATTGGTTAGACTCCCATCTTCATTTTGAAAACGGCGGACGCCCCACTTCATGCCTTTGATGCCATGGTGACGCAGTTCGTATTCCATCTTCATCACCACCCATCAAACCTTGTCCAGCACGGTCTTCCGGTAGGCAATCTTGCCGGAAGTCCATACGCCGTTCTTCAGCTGAGTCATGTCATACCCGGCGTCAGCCAGCGCCATCATGACCCCCACCTCTCCACGCTTTGCCACGAACTGGACCGTTTTTCCGGAGGGTGACCTTAGATCGGAAACCTTCTGTGACATCACTTCGGCCATCTTCCGATTGTAGGCGTTGACAGTGGCGGCACTCAGCTTCCCGCGGCTTGTCAGGGCATTGGGGTTCTGGAGCAGTTCCGCAGCATAACGGTCCAGCTCCTTGGATGACTTCTTCCGAGCGGTCTCGGTAATTTTGTCACCTTTCTTCTTGGTCCACTTCTCGTCTTTCTTATCGAGCCGAGCCCGACTAGCGGCAGTCAGGGTGCCGTCTTTGTTCTGATAACGGCGGACACCCCACTTCATACCGAGAACGCCATAGTGCTGTAAAACGTCCAACAATCGCGGTCACCTCCTGTCTGATAGATTTTCAACAACTCGTTCGTGTGTTTTGGATTTTGGGCATAAAAAAATCCGCAGACTCGATCAAAAGCCTGCGGTAAGACAAATTGGGTTATTACTCAAATGCTTCGGGATTATGCTTATAGGCAACGTAGGCATCCATCATAGCCGCCACGGCATCGATCTTCTGGTCAGACCGCCTCTTCAGCAGCTTGCGGTTGCCATTGGTGTCCTCCATGGTGATGCAGTTTCCCATGGAAAAAGTAATCAGATCTTCGTCAAAGAGCAGCATCCGCTCTCCAGCCAGTTTCTTCAGTTCTCCCAACGGGACGGACTCCGTTCTCGCACCCTGCCGGACTACCTCAACCCCAAATGGGCCATTCTCATTGACCCATCGCTCCACAAATTCCTTTGCATTGTAGGGATCATAGCCAAAGCAACGCACATCATAGCCACAGTTGATGATGTGATCATCCAAATCCTCATAGACCTGTATCATATCGAGGACGGTCCCCTCCATGACGATCAAGCTGCCCTCTGCCATGAAGTCCTCATACTTAACCCGCATGGCCGCAGGAAGTTTATGGAGTGTCAGAGAAGTGATGTAGTTTCGGGTCTTAACACCAAAAGCGCCATCCCGAAGAGGAAAGAGGAAGGTGAAGGAACAGAAGTCGTCACCTTGGGAAAGGTCGGCACCCATGGAGCAGGGCATCTGCCAAAATCTTTGCCGGCGATGGGGCAAGGTCTCCTCATAGGTGAAGTAATAGGTATATCCCTCCATGGGAAGTCCAAAACGCTTTGCCAGCATATCGTTCCGTGTGGCAGGCGCCGTTTCCGCCCGGTCCACATCTTTCTGGTAGGTCTCGTAGGTCACGGTCTTCCCAAGATTTGGATTAGCCTTGGGCCACATGTCGGGATAAGCCACTTCCTCGACAGAGTCCAGCTTATACCACCAGATAGAAACATGTTCCTGTGGAGGGCCGATGCCCTGGAGAATGTTCATCAACTCCATTTTGATGGTATCGCCGGCGCCGTTTCGGACCGTTCCTTCTGAACTGGTTGCTATAATAAGGTAATCATCCAGCTTGGAGGCACCCTGTTCGATTGCGCCGATAACGTCTTCCCGGGCGTCGGCAGAGGACAGCCACTCGTCCACGGTGGCCACCTTGCAGCGAAGTCCCTGGAGCTTGTCCACCGACATGGGGCGGATCTCAATTAGAGAACCGGAAATGAAGTTCTCGATGCCCTTCTTGGTGGAGGCCAGTTTCACCCGATTAGCTCTGGAGCCGGTGGTATTCTGCAAAGAACCCTCGGTCATAAACTGAAAAACCGGTCCCCTTGCCCGCGTGATAGCGGTCTTGATGGGGTTGACGATCTCCTCAGCCTGCTTCATCGTGGGAGCCGTAGTTATTTGGTGGGTGGTGGAGCCATCCACAACACAGAAGTAAGCCTGAATACAGGAATCATACAGCGACTTCGCCGCGCCTCTTCCTACGATCAGGTATTGCTTCTTGGTCAGGCGCTGCTTGATTCGCTTAGTGACATAGCGACCGCCTCTACCATCCGGATTCGGAACATAGACGGAACGGTCATCGAAATAGTACCAGCCAAACACCTGCTCTCCCCATAACTTAAAGGTATCCAGAAGATGGAGATCGGAGCCGTCGGTCAGGGTGAGTTCATTCTCACAAAACTCGATCCACCCCTCAACCGCCCTGTCATCATAGTAATAACTGGGAGACTCGATCAGTCGGTCGATTCGGTACATCTCCATGGCGACCTCTTTGCAGACCGGGATATCCCCGCGGATGACCGCATCTCGGAATGCACCATAGTAGCGAGGGACGGCGGTGTTGGATAGCATCTGTTCACCAACCTCCCGTTATAGCCCCAGTGCTTTTCGTCCAACAAGAACCAAAGTGGAAAACTTCTGCTCGCTCACCTTAGTTCGATAGACGTCTTTGGGGATAACCTGCTCCATATCAAACACGATAATAGGGGATTTGGCCTTGAACCCGCCATAGATAGCGTCATTCGTGTCAAGAAGTGCACCGTATCCGGCTTTCTTACACTCATTGAAGAATTTGGTTCGCTGGGTATAGACGTCATGACCCTTCCAACTATCGCCTTGACCGTCATACGGAATAACATAATTGAACATCTGATAGACCGTCTGAAGATCGTCGGCCGAAGGAGTATAATCCGGGTCCTTCATCTTGTTCAAAACCACGGCAACTTCCCGATAACCTTTGAACTTATACTTGTCATTCACGAAATAACTTTGCATACGGTCTTTATCCGTAACAAAGTTGTAGAAGTCCCGGTCCTTCTTATAGAGGTCCATGAAAATCTTGGCACCGGAATCTTCGCTGGCTACCTTCAAATCGGTTTTAAGCGAATTGTCAATCCGGTACTTCATGAATGAGCCGGTTCCGATCTGCTTGCCATCCTTGTCGTAGACCGGCTGAGGAATCGGCCGGTTGAACAGAGCATTATACTGATGCTTGTCCAAAGAATTATGGGTAGCGTAAAACATATCGGTGTTCTTGGTTCGGTCCTTGTCATAGGACAGGGTGCTCAGCGTGGTTTTATCGGCATTCAATACCTCGTCAAAGTGCTTTTTGTTGTAGATGCTGTTGCCGCTTTTTCGTTTATTGCTGATAGCCTTTCGCTGAGCTGGGGTGTAATCACCGCCGCGCAGAGGATAGGGAGGGGCGTTTCGGACGCCCCATTTTTGTTTCAGGATTCCGTGGTGATGCAGTTCCATAAACGATCACCCCCGCAATTCCTTGATTGCAAGGGCAATGCTCAGGGAAGATCCGGCAATCGCCAAAACACTTCCAGCTACTTCCAGAGTATTTCGCAGCGCCTGACGACCTTTTGATACTTGGGCCGGAGAGGTGTCAGAAAACAACTGGGTATACTGCCGCTCCAAGAGTTCCCGGTTGATCTTGTCGCGCATCTCTTTGTCGGTCATTTCGGACAAGTCCATCCGTTTCGGAGTGGGCTTGGAAGTGGTGGTCTGCTCCAGTTTTTTCATTTCTTTCACCAAATCTGAACTGGAATCGACCGTTCGTTTGGTACGCTCCAGATCCTCCTTCGCCCAGCGCTGGGGGTCTGGATTAGTGAGGTCAATGCGGTTCTCCTTCTTCTTGGCCGCGTTCTCCCGCTTATCCCGGTCATAACGCTTCTCTCCGGCAGCGGTAAGGGTGCCGTCTTTGTTCTGATAACGGCGGACACCCCACTTCATGCCTTTAATTCCGTAGTGCAGGAGCATGCTATTCTCCATTTTGATTTTCCTCCTTCCCGCTGGTGTCTTCTACGGGGTCCGCCGCAACGAAAAGCCGCCACTCAAACTCGCTGATTTGCCGATTGATTGATTCAATGGCAGCAGAGCTGAGCGGCGGATCGAACAGTAATCGAACCTTCATGTAGACATAGGATTTGACCAAGGAAAAGATGTTCGGCTTATCCGTAATGAAAGCAGACCATATTTCATCCTTTCCTGAAATAGAGAAACCATTGACAGGCCCGACGCCCATTTGCGTCAGGATCGAAAACACGCTGTTGATGTGCATGATGATGTCGGCATCAAAGTGCGTATAATTCTCGTCGATGCCCAACAGTTTCTTGATGGACGTCAAGATGCTTTCGGAAATCTCCATAGCGACCTCCTTACCGGCGGACTGCGATGAACTTCTTCATGCAGTATCCCCGAACTCCGTCAGAGGTAGAAACTTTATAGAATCCTTCCGTCGACCCGTCCACGTCGACTGTAACTTTGGTCAGTAGAGTAATGACCTTGATGATTTTGGAATTAGCCCTTGGCTCCCGGTAGATAGCCACTCTCAGGCAATCGGTCACAACTCCAGCAACATGATTTTGCACGTCGAGTCCTCCTTCCTACTTTTTCCACGGGCAGGTATCATTGGGCCTACGCATGATCGGTTCTTTGAACAGCAGATGTTCGTCACCATAATGGATGGCCTGGTGGGTTTCGTGGATTGTGGTGATCAGAAACTCGGGGTCAAGAATCAAACCCTTTCGCTCCCGAATATCCTCCGGGCTGATCGGGTTCATGTGATGGATAAGCGGCCGGCGGTAAATCTCCCGACCGGCAATCCCCAGGTCGCACCCCATATCTCTGGCAATCACAACGTCACGAATCTGCTTCCACTCCGGGGAGCGGTAAAAGACTTGGTTCATATACCGGTCGAAACCAAACGTCTCCTTTCCAACAATGCCATCTAAACGGAGATAGCGGTAGCGTTCCTCAAAGGTGGGGAGAAGGATCAATTCTGAGTAACATCTAATACCCATCTTCATCCTCCTCGTCCTGACCGCTGTATCGCTTGAAAGCAGCCATGGCCTTCTCATAGAGTTCGTCCATCCTGACCCCGGACTTGTACGCCTCAGTCTTCGCCTGGACCAGCTCTACCTCTTTGGCAAGCCGCTCATTTTCCAAGCGCGCCCTGGTAGTTCCAAGTTTCAGAATCGTAGTGACTTCTTGTGAAGAGGCCGTTCCTTCCAGCAGCCGTTTCTCGACCAGACTAACGGCCAAGTCGATCAGCTGATTCTCTCTGGCCTCCGGTGTCAAGGCGGCCCGGCGTTTCCTTGGCTGAGTGCCCGAAGGCTTGATCGCTTTTGCCACGCTTGACACCTCCTCTCGCTCAGAATTGTGGCAGTTGCTATGACTTTCAGAATAGTTTGGGGCGGCATTTGAAGAAGCCCGCATAAGCAGATTGTTAATAAGTGGAGAAAAACACGTGGCGTCCATGGGCAATGGAGGTAATGCACTGCGCAATGACCAAAAAGGAGGTTTGGCGGACGAAAAGAGTCTCTTATCAACAATATCTACCTTGTGGGCTTGTTCAAATGCCGCCCCAAAACCGAAGCCATTTTTCAAAAATATCCCCCGGAGAATTTTCAAAGGCCACCGCGATGCATAGGGGGTGCCATTTTGGAGGGGTCCCCCTATACCCTTTTCATGTGCTTAGAGCCCTGTAACTGGCCGTTGTTAAAGAAAATTCCTTCAAAAACGACAAAAAGAAATGCGCTCTGAATCAGAGAACATTTCTTTTCCCAATTTTATGGGCTTTTGTAGTCACATGGTCGTCGCGGACTCGGGTTTCAGCTTCCGTTTCACCTTTTTGTAGATACCCAGGGGGTCGTACTTGATGATGTCGTTGATAGCTCGCTCGATTTCTTCCATGTTCTCCTGCTCAGAGAGCTGATCGGAAGTACGGGCGATACGCGCTAAGAAAGCGCAGGAGTGATACCCGTTGTCTTCGTCGAACCGATACCAGGCTTCATACTGGGTAAAAGGGTCATACGGGTTGTCGGTCGTTGTAAGCATACACGTTTCCATTCGCTCTCACTTCCTTTCTTACTCATTGAGATACTTGGAAACAACAGAAGATGAAAGGTTCAAAGCGTCAGCAATCTCGGCATTGGTGCAGCCAGAGTTTGCCATTGCCTTGATCCGATTGATACGAGCTTCGGACAGTTGCGTCGATGCTCTTGGAGTTGCGCGGGCGCGAACAACATCGGGATCAGCATAGCGAAGGATCTCTTTCAAAGTTGTGTCAGAGATTGCGCCAGCCTGAATTGCTTCCCATTCACCATCGGAGATCGTAATTCGTGTTCCTTTTCCGCTTGCGCCAGTAGCAACACGAGCATCGCTGATTGCGGCACGACGAATCTTAGAGATCTCGTCTTTGTCAGTGACATTATTGGCCTGAATCTTTGCCTTTACCTGAGCATTGGCAATACGCTGAGCCTCGCGTTCACGAGGGGCGTTAAGCTGAGCCGTCTTCAGGGCGCTGGTCAGTCTAGTCACTTCAGGAGCATAAGCCTTAGCCGCGCTCGCATTGCGCACCAGAGTAGGTGTCGCCAAGTATTCCAGTCTTGCACGATTGGCAAGCGCCTTCATACGGTTCGCGTAATCGGCATAGGCGTCCTCTTGAACAGTTCCGGAGGATAGGGTTCGGATGTCGTCGGTCTTCTCCAAAAGTTTGATTTGCGTTGTAGCGGGGACTGTTTTCCCAGTCTTCGGGTCCACATAGGTTCGACCAGACTCCTTGTAGATAACTTTACCCGTCTCCCTGTCGATACGACCGCTACCCTGACGCTCCGGAACAGAAACATTCTGCTTTCTCCGAGAGAGCAGGGTGGAGGCCCCGCCCACTTCCTTACCAGTTTCAGGATCTATGTAGCCCTGCCACCGTTTCCGAAGGGTGGGGATGTCATTCTCGATCTCAGACCGCTTGTAGTCCAGCTTGTGCTTGGCCGCATCGATAACAACCATGCTATGCTTGACGGCCTTAGTGATTTCTTCCTCGGGGGCCCCTTTTAAGGTCATATCCGTGATGAGGTTGGAGATCTTACCCATTTCTATCTGGGTAGCCGCTTTCGAGAGGAGCCGGATACCGGTCTTCCCCTCGGTGGAGTATTCAACTTTTGGGTCGAAGTCCTTCAAACCATCCAGGGCGGGGGTGGATTTTACCGATACCTTCCCACCAACAGGGATGACAACCACCTGGTCGCCATCGAAATCGGCCCCAGATAGCCGCTCTGCCACTTTTGGATTGATACCGACGGCGTCACGGATGTTCTTGCCCAGAATCGAGATCGCTGATTGGTTTTTGTTGTTGACCGTCAGCTCAGGGATCTCAAAGGTACCCCCATGGGGGTAGCGAATCAGGACGACCTTTTCTCCATTCCGGTAGTTAGGAGCATAGATCTCCGTCTCCTTCATTTTTGTGATAGGGAGGATCACTTGCGTACTCTGCCGGGGAAGGGCGGCCGCTTTCAGGTGAACAACAGCGGAATCACACTCGTCCGCAAAGTCCATCAGCAATTTCCGCTTGATGGTGGGGTTGTTCAGGGAGCGGATCTCGTCAAATTCATCAGCGGCATCGGCGTAGGTCAGGTCAAGCTGCTTCTGAATCAGCTTGATAGGCTGCTTGGAAAGAAACTGGGAGGACAGATTCTTACTCATTTTGTCCCAGTCCCCCTCCTCCTTCAGCTTGTTGATAGCTGACAGAGATTTCTTCTCTCCAGTGATGGGATCCGTGTACTTGCCATTGGGGTCAGGGTAGTAGCTCTGACCATTGGCCTTGATGAACGCGCCGAAGGGATTGTCAGGATCGTCCTGAATCTTCTTCATAACATCCATCTTGGGCGTACCCGAATGCTTGTTCGTGTTGAACACGATGTCGGCGCCATCCGGCATGTCGTCAGAGTACATAGCCATGCCCTTCAGATAGTGGGTTCCATCCACAAGGATACGAACCTGAGCGTAGTGGGAATCCCCCAAATCCAGGTCGGCCACACCACGACGAAGTTCGATGACACCATCCTTAGAGGAGCCACCTTCATCGCCATAACGGATCTTCACCCGGCCGGAATCAATGCTGGCCGGATACTCCCGCTTGTCCCAGGAGGCGCCCCCATCGGCGGAGTGGTAGTCGCCAACTGACTTGATGATGTCCAAGTTCTGATAGGCGTCACGCTGCTCAATGTCGGGTACGGAGATAACAGGAGTGATGGTTCGCTTCTTAGGGTCATTCACCTGGGGGACGCCAACGCCATAGCGGTTGTAGCCCTCAGTTTCCAGAATAAACAATGCTTCCTGGAGTACGCCTTTGGAAACGCCAAGCTGTTGCTCCACACCCTCGCCCACGTCAAGAGCCCCTTTGACCGCCAGCTCCTTCTTTAGAGCCTCAGCGGTGGCAAGGGCCTTGTTCTTATTGCTCGCTGTATTCTCGTTGAGCAGGGCACGGACAGAGGAGTCATTGTTGTACCCCATGATCTTGGCGATCTCGTCCAGCGTTTTTCCCTCTTCCCGAAGGGACTTGGCTCGCTTAGCCTGCAAGGCACGCCGCTCATGTTTCGCCACGCGAACCTGCATGCGGAGGTCGGTGGTGGACATCTTCAGTTCCCCGGCAATTTCCTTTTGAGATTTACCGAGTGCTTCAAGCTCTTCCACACGAGCCAGGAAGTCTCCGCCGTGTTGGTAAGGGTTCTCGCCTGAACCCCAGGGGTAGCGCCCAGAGCGCCTCTTGACGCCATAGTGCATCAAAATATCATCCACAATGGGATTCATGGCTTATTCCTCCTCTTCCTTGATACTGTTGATGATTTTGTCGAACGTGACAATGCGATCCATGATGGGGAAAATATCCTCAATAGTAGGCTTGTGGTAAAGGATGGTGTCGTTCTGGTAAATACGAAGCTCCATATCGATCTCGTTTGGCTTGTAGTCATACTCCAAACAGAAGAGGGCCGCATAAACCATAAGCTGCTCCATGTGTGTCGGGGTCTCGCCGGTTTTCAAATCGTGAATCCGAAGAATATCTTTCCGGAAGGAGATGGCGTCGGCAGTCCCGAAACAGTTCGGAGAGTAATACAGAATTTGCTCGGGGGTCATCTTGTACCCAATGGCGTCGTTCACATACATGTTCAACGTTTTCTGGGATTTGGGCAGTCGCTGACCCAGTTTGATGCACTGGGCCGCAAAAGCGTGAAGCGCCGTTCCGCGCTGAGCCGCCCGATATTTGGCGTAAGCGTCGGCAATCTTCTCTTCTGAGTAATTGATCCAGTGATAACCACTGGCGCTAAGAAAGGCATGCTGCCCCTCAAGGTTGGAGTGTTTTGCGAAGTTCATCCAGCACTTCCTCCTTGTTCTCCGGGGAAATGAATCTGGAGAAGGACATCTCGTTCATCTTCCCAACGTAATACTCTTGGTTCGGCTGTTTCTTAGCGCTTGCAGATTTCTTACACTCAAGGGAGGCCCATTTCTTGCCATAAAGAATAAGCAGGTCAGGGATGCCCTGACGCTGGTCCATCTTGAAGACCATGCAGCCGGGGAAGATCGTTTTCAGATTGGCAATCAGCCTATCTTGAAAACCGCTTTCCAGTCTTGCATTTCTGGCCATAAAACAGGCCCTCCTTTCTGGTAAAAGTGATAGAAAGAACAGGATATGCGCGACATATCTCTCTCCTCTCCATAAAAGAGTCTGTTTTTTTCGCGGAAAGAAAAACCAGCCAAATATCAATCTGCGCAAAAGAAAAGAGCCGCTAACACAGCGGCTCAAATCTTTATTCAATCGTAAATCCTATTTTTCGTTTCGGCTTACTATTTTCCTCAGCAATTTTCTCGACCTTCGGTTTGCCAAACGATTGCCAGATCGTGGCGCCGGCAGCAGTTCCAATCGCCGCCACCATCGACGTGGTAAACGTCATAAGTAGTTGGGTCGAGTTTCCAAAGTTGAGTTTCATACTATCGCCTCCCATAAAGGCGACTGCATTTTCGGCGGAAACGAAAAAAGCCGAGGCACCGTCAGGCACCCCGGCTAAGTTGCAAATATCCATGTTGTATTCATCAGCTGTTGTTCCTCAAATACCGAATCAGAATCCAGATCAGCCAGAGACCCCCGGTACAAAGGGTGAGGATGACGTCCAGGATCAGCCCGGCCGTACTCCGTTTCTTTCCGCTATTCCTGCTCATGGGAGTTCTCCTTTCCAAGTTCTTTCTTTTTGCCACGGCGGATCATCTTCTCGACACCGGCTTTTGCTTTGGCGGCAGTGTCTCCTGCGACGACTTTGGCACGCTCCATTTGTTCAGCCCGCTTAACTGCGCGCTCCTGTTTCAAAGCGGCCTTCTGTTGCTCGGCCTCTTCAAATATCCGTCGACTCTCATTGATGACTTCCTGAGTCACATACTGAACAATAACCGTGTCACCCAGTTTCAACTTCGAGTTGGGTTTTCGATCAGAGCCAACCACCTGGAGTTCAAAGCAGTCTTTGTATTTGACGCACGCATCCCGAAGGCGAACCTCGATGGATAGCGCTTTCAGACCGCGGCTCTCCAAAAGTTCTTTGGCCTCGTCCAGTTTTAGAGGAAACCTCTTGGAACAGAGCTCGGGCATAAATATCAATTCTTCAGAAGGGCCAAGTTCTTCCTTTTTGGGAATCCGGTCGATAAGCTCGACGGCAAGCGGAGTCACTGCGCCGACAATTCCGGCGACAAGACCCAGCGTACCTCCGATATTACCGTTCGGCTTCTTTGGTTTGGCCATCGGCTATCCCTCCTTAGGGCAAAATAAAAGGGTGCGCCCCATGAAGAGACACACCCTTGCAAAAGCGTATCTCTCCATTGTTGCGACACAATCTCATATTAGCCTACGGGCGTAACGAGTAAGAGAGAAAACACCTTTTGCCAAAGCATTTTCCCCGTAAGCTAATAAATATATGAAACTGTGTCGCATTGCCAGTATAGCACACCTCCATCCATTTTGAAAGAGGAACTTTGAGGGTTCGACCAGACTTCGGCTCCAAAACCGCAAATATCCACCGGAAACCCGCCAAAATTCCCTTGCTGGCCAGTTGGCCACTTTTTTTCGTCACTTATATATAATTTTTAATATTTTTTTTCGTATTTAAGTGAAGAGAAAAAGTGGGAAAGTGGCCAGAAAACCCGCAAACCCTTGGGGCGCAACGGTTTCAGCCTGGCCACTTTTGAAAATAAAAGTGGGCAGAAAGTGGGCAAATGGCCAGTTTTTCACCATTTTCGGCCCTTTTTTCGTGTAAGAATTGAAAGATTTCTGACCAGTTTCAAATCAAAAGTGGGCAAATGGCCAGTTTTCAGACTAAAAGTGGCCAGCAAAACGCCTCAAAAATGATCTGCTACTAACAGTAATAGTAGCAGCTTTTGACTCATTTTTCGCTCGAATCCTGCTCTAAAATCGGCTACGTCCGTATTCTTCGATGCCCTTTTCACCTCAAATATCAAGCTCTAGTCAGGCCTATTTCTTAAAAAGCCCGCCGCTGGTAAGGCTGATTTCGAGGAGCCACCGGGACAAATTGGTAGCGAGGAGGGGACGAGCGAACCCGGCGATGAAGGGACATGCCATACTTTTTAGGCGGCACCCCGTTGCGCTTGGGCCAGAGTTCATCGCTCTCGGCTAGGCCACGAAACATATCCTGGAGCGCCTGTGCGACGTTTTCCATTGCCTGGCCAAAGGTATTCCAAGCGTCCGCAATCTTCTGAATAACCGCCAAAGCCTCTTCCATAGTCATCGGTCATCACCTCTCAAATATTGTTTTGGGATTTGGAAAAGCCTGCCCGCATATTGGTATAACAGCAGTTGAGTGCCCTTAACAGGTTGTCGATCCGAACCGTTCGGTCTACTTGAGTCTTAATCGTCGGCTCCGGCAACGGTAAATATCCAAGCGCCTCCATCTGCTTATGATCACAGGTGGATACATGCGGGCACGCCCTACATTTTGCTGCAAGTCTGGATAGTCCCATACCCATCACCTCCAAACCTTTCCGGAGCGCTTGTCCACCAGAACAATCCGCCCCTCGATCTCAAAGTCTGCCAGTTCGCAAATATCAAAGATGGCATAGAGCAGCTTATGGAACCGCTCCTCCTCGGCCTCGATATTCTTCAGAGCTTGGTAAGCTGTGGGATCTGAATAACCCTCTGCGTTTTTTCGATCATTCCAGGACAATTTTTCTCACCCCGTTCGTTCATGAATTTGATAAGCGATTGGGCATGCATATCGCTGATGCCGTATTTTTCTTGCAGTTTGGAGATGAACCAATCTGGGACAGGTTTTCTCCCGCATTCGATAGCGGACAGCTCGGCCGGTGAAATATTAAGATCCTTCGCCATATCATAGAGCAACATTGCTCGAACCAGGCGAATGTCCCGCACCATTCTTCCAAAAGCATCAAGTCCCATGGTCGCTCTCCTTATGCCATGCTTCGATGTCGACGCCAATTCGCTTTAGCATCTGCGTACAGAGCCAAATATCATCCTGGTCTTCCATCTCATACCGACTGACCAGCTCCTTGATACGGTCATGGAAGGCATCGTAATAAGTCCGAAGCCGCTGAGCCCCGAACCCGAACTGTTCATGCAGCACCCACAGAATGGTCGCGTCGATTTCGGCGATGTGTTTTCTGTCGTACTCCGCAAGCTCCTTCTGGATCTCGATATCCATCGCCTTTTTCTCTGCCGCAGTGAGCACGGCCCCGTACACTTTTCCTCCGGCTTTCTTGATATGCATAGCTGTGGCTCCCTCCCATAATCCAGTTTTCCTTGGCAAAGAATAAGGGGACAGCGAAGAACAGCATCAGCACTGTCGCAGTCGCGTCCCCGTCGAGAAACATCACAGGCAAAGAGAGCCCAATCAGCAGCAAAGCATAGAGCTTATTTTTCAAGAGTTCTCGTTTCCACATTTGGCACCTCTCCTTCCACAAATATCAATCCTGATCAGTACACGAAGAGATGGGAGTAGTGCCCCTTCGGATACTTCTTCTGGCCGCGGTAGTTTCTAGCCATCTTCTTACCAGTTACCAGGTTGATGGGATAGGCGTCGATGACGGCTCGCCAACTGCCGTAACCAATTCTGCGATTTACCTTAGAATATCCACGACGAACCATCTCGGCCTTGGCCATACTTCTCAGCAATTTGCGCATGATTGTATCCTCCTGTTCTTACTCAATAATCGGAAGCTCTGCCAAAATATCTTCCGGAATGTTTCCGCTCCAGACATAGGAGTTCTTGAGAATGTAGTTGTTGTAATTCGCGGCAGTACGGTTGGCCCGCATTTTCGCCTGGTCTGCCCAAGACCGCTGCTCGTCGCTATCGCTGTCCTTATACTGTTCATAGGTCAGCTTGTCGGCCTCATAAGAGGCGATCATCGCCCGGCAGCTATCTTCCACAGTTTTTCGGGTTTCGTAGTTCGTGGCGTCGTCAATCTTCTGATCCACATACTCCACTTGATTTCCGAGCCAGGTGTCACCCCAGCCCAGAAATATCAAGGAAACACAAATGAGGGCAGCCACCACGACCGCCCCCACAATGCTCAATGCTTTTCTCATGGCGTTACCCTCCGACTTTAATGACCGGATCGTCTACCTCAAAGGGGATGTCGGAGTAGAGATAGGTACCCGTCCACTCGACGTACTTACCATCCGGAGTAAAGAAGAATATCCCGGAATCGTTCTCTCCATAGGAGCCGTCTACATCGGCGATCCATCTGGAATAGTTGGATGAATACTCTTCACTATCCGGTGTAAGATAACTGTTCAGGCTGCTGACCTTGCCATCAACCACAAACCGTCCCACAACGCTCCCGCTCTCAGTAAAGAGCACAATATATCCAAGGGGCTTTTCTACCTGGCAAACCACGGCTGCCGCTTTTTCCCGTTGCCCGTTGACCCAATAGGCCCGACGGATCAGGTTATAGCGTTCCAGAGAGAAGTCGAGGTCTGTCGGCGTCGGCTGACGCTGTTGGAGTTCGCTCACGGTTTCAAGAGTGGAAACCGTGTCTTGACGCTGCCCACTGCTGTCACAGGCCGAAAGGGAGAATATCAATGCCACGGCCATCAACAAAGTAACGATTTTCTTCATTTTGAAACGTCCTCCTGTTTTTTTTCTTATCGTGCCACCCCGGTGTTCTGCTGGAAATGCCGGCACTTCAGCTCTACCGGCTCAATCCAGGGAATATCACGGAGCCGAATCAGTCGGGCAGAGTTTTCGTCCTTTGTGGGGAGATGGACACTGACTTCGTCTGCGGCGTGCTGGGCCGCCAGATATTCCTCTTTATACTGGCATACGTCCTTATGGCTGCATCTGGTGCAGCAGGTTTCCTTTACTCCGAACATACGAACTTCCTCCTTATAGTTTTCACTAAGCGTTGCCACGTCTACGTTCATTTGGTGCTCGTCCACCAAATATCTTTGTTCTGGATGAACTTGCTTGCGGGCTACCATCTGAGCCCATTCGACGACCGAGATAGGTGGTGGAATTTTCAACCCAAGTTCGCGAGCCAGCTGGTCGATGTGCTTTACCATTTGATAAGTAGGAGCTACAATGACAGCTCCTGTCATTGCGGATACCCAAATTAAATGGGTTGTCTTACCCGTCTGTCTCCCGGCGATATAAACTGTCATGGCGTTTCTCCACCTTCAATAGATTCAATGATGGTTACAGTGCCTTCAAACACCCCAAACTCGGACGATTGCTGAAACGTGTGCGTTTCCGGCTCCTCTCCCTCCTGCATCGGCCGGGTGAGATACCACAAAGAATCATCCTTCCAGGTGATCATCTCCAGTTTTTGACCGGGTTCCAGTTCCAAAGTCATGTCGCCGCCGAGGGAGCGAGCAACGCCTTGGTCACACCCAGTTAGCAGGCCCAACGACATAATGATGCATAAGAGCACGCTGGCATAAATGCGTTTCATGTTTTTCTCCTTTTCCGCCAAATATCAAGGCCCAATTTCAGCGATGGACTCTACGAAGCAGTTATAATAGGTATAACGCTTCCCCTCATAGTCAAAGAGCACATAACCGCCATCATTTCCCTCAATATCAATCTTTCCGGTATACTGCGCGATGATTTCTCCATCAGCCGTATAGATCGTCACCGTCCGTTCGAGCCCATTGTCCAAATTGCTTTTCTGATCTGTCAAAGCCCGCTGGCCGGACGCAGTATTCTGGAAGTACCAGCGCATGCCGAAGAACAGACCCAAAATCAGCAAAATGGCTACCACCACGCTGATAATCTTTCCGGGAATGTTCTCAATCAGATATGCGCCCCCAATACCAAAACACAGGACAAGAATTGCAAAGATGGCAAATATAACCTAGCCGCCGATTGTCATACTTTTTTCTCCTCTCCAACAAGTTTCTGATACAGTTCCTCAGCCTCTTTGCCTTGGAACTGATTGATGATCTGGACGTTATCCCGGGGTGCCTTTCGACCAACGATCAGCACCGCAGGATCGCCATGGCTATGGTCAAAGCCGACCAATATTGTGTCGAAATCTTTCAAAATAACCACCTCATAAAATCGTAGAGTAGTTTTATAAGGAAAATTAGGCCGAGAATAGCAAGAATGCCGATGGCATTGAATAGGGCACGTAAAATATCATCCCAGCCACGTTTCATTTCTTATCCACCCGTTTCGTCTTTCTCTCCTCGTACTCGGCCTTCTCAATGGGAACCATCTTGCCGCCCTCCTCTTTGAAGTAGCGGTTCAACTCGATCCGCTTATCATTGGGTGTGAGAATATAAAGGTAGGCGATGGTGTCATAATCCCCATTCTTGGGGTCCACCAGGAAGTCCTCGGAGAAGACACGATACTTCTTGGTCGCGGGCAGATAGGGCATGGTGATGGGGAAGAGTTTGTCAATGAGACGGGTCATCAGGCCGTTCGTAAAAGCCACATCAGGGGAATTAGCGTTGACGCCACAGACTCGGCCCACGTCGGAATAAGTAGTTGTGCCGTCCGATGCAATCGTCTTGAACAGGGATGACATGCGCTTGCATTGAAAATCCCGGCGCCCATCTTTGACGTCCATTTCCCCGGTTACCTCATTCCAAATATCCTCCGTATCCTCGATGGGCGTCAGGCACTTGCCGTCAATCAGGCGGTTAAGAATGCTCTTTGTGATTTGAATGCTAAACCCGGAGTGACCATCCTGCATTAGACTCCGATAGGCCCGCAGTGCACTTTCATAGCAGGCCACGCCATAATCCCAGTCATCCGTACCCTCCGAGGCCTCCCGCTCACTCTGGCAGGCAAGGGCGATCTCCCGAGCCGCCCAGTCATTTTCCTCCTCGGCCATATAGACCGCCCGATCATCCCAATACTCATTGGCAAATATCTTCCTGGTATCGCCGCCAAAGGCCTCGATGATCTCCGGCAAATTCGCATTGACCGCGTCCAGATGGATACCCTGCTCTTCGCAGAACTTTACCGCATCGTCCAGGGGCTTATCCCGCCGGTTGGTCCAGAGGATGACCTTGGCACCATTGGCCTGCTCCTGCTTGAGCCTGGAGATGGTCTTATTGATGGGATCACCGACCTTGGGAAACTTGTTCGTGGCCAGGCAGCCATCGAAGTCCACGGCGATGATCTTCGGCCGGGCCTCCTTGTTCTCCGTAGTTTCAACTGCTTTTACATTCATCTCGTCCATGTTTTTTCTCCTTTTCAAAAATATCAAGATGTTTTATAAGCCACGAAGTTGATTGATGGCTCTCTGTGCCGCCCCGTTTCCGTTATCCCGATCGTAGAGCCATTCTTCAAAACAATCGTCATTGCTCAGATCCACCTTCATGACGCGACCTTTGAGATAATCGAAGTAGGTACCCATTCTCAAAAGCTCTTCAGCCTCCTCCTCAGTCATCGGAACAGGATCGAAATGTAGAAACCCCAACCCTTGCGGCTTAGAAGCGTTATAAAGTGCTGCCAGAACAGCGGACTTTTTTAGACCCCTTGTATCAACCATAGCGATTTTCTCCTTTTCAAAAATATCAATCCGTAATAGTTAGTTCGTTGAGCGAAACTGTCGCCAAGGTGCCGTCCGGCCTCTTGATAATTGCCTTGTTTGCAAAGAAGCCAACACCGAGCTGTAAAATATCAACCTCTTCACGTCGCAATCGCTCACATTCGGCACAGGTTTCTGGGGTCATCCAGTCCATATCAACACAAGGAGAGCAACTTACCGATCTTTTATAAATCCCTTTCATGCCGCTCCTTTCCAGAAAATATAAATGCCCCGAACTGCTGTTACACAATTCGAGGCATTTCAAGTTTTCATTATTCGGTTTAATCAGAGGCTTTGAAGTTGTAGACGGGGCGGATGCGTTCTACAATGATTGCAGTAGGCCCGATTTGGGAAACGATCTCCTCTATGCTCTTGTAGGCCATCGGGGATTCATCCAGAGTGTCGGGCACTACGCAGGTCGTATAGACGCCCTCCATCTCTTTTTGGAATTCCTCCATAGAGAGGGTGTTGAGCGCCGCACGACGGCTCATAAGGCGTCCGGCCCCGTGTGGAGCAGAGCAGTTCCACTCCTCATTCCCTGTGCCAACGCAGATCAAGCTGCCGTCCCGCATATTGATAGGGATAAGCAGTTTTTCTCCCTTCTTGGCAGATACGGAGCCCTTCCGGAGAATCATGGCGTCCGTATCAATGTAGTTATGGATGGTGGTGAAAATATCCACCGCAGTAAGGCCCATACCTTCCAGGATGACGTCCACCATAGCTTTCCGATTGAGCACCGCAAACTGCTGCGTCAACTTCATATCGTGGATGTAGTCGTCGAACAGCTTGCCCTCCACATAGGCGAGGTCTTTTGGAATATCCAGTTCATGCTCCTTCTTCAGAGCCGTGATAGTTTTCTGGATCTCCCGGAAGCGTCCCTCAGCTTTGAGCTTTGCGATGGTCTCCTGGATCTGATGCTTAGCTCCACCCCAGAGAGCCCTGCGCCCTTCATTCTGATAGTAGTCGGCTATCTCCGTTCCGAGATGCCGGCTCCCGGAGTGAACGACCAGGAACAGCCGTCCGTCCCCGGCTTGGTCCACCTCAATAAAGTGGTTACCACCACCCAAAGAGCCAATGCTGTGAACCGCTCTGTCAAGGTTGACCTGGTCAGCGCATCGGAGCTGGGTCAAGTCAATCTCAGAGTTGAGAGAATGGGGAATATCACGGATTTCCCGGCCGAAGGGGATCTTCTCCCGGATCAGCGCGTCCAACTTAGCGAAGTCGATTTCGCGCTCGGACAGTTCTACTGTCTCCATACCGCAGCCAATGTCCACGCCTACCATGCCAGGAACGATTTTGTCCTGGATGGTCATGGTGGTGCCGATGGTGCAGCCCTTTCCGGCGTGCACATCGGGCATAATGCGGATTTTACAGCCTGCAAACTCGGGCCGGTCACACACTGCCTGAATCTGCTCCCGAGCCGCTCCTTCCAGCTCATTGGTATAACAGACGGCAGTATTATATTGCCCTTGAATGGTTATCACGATTTTTCTCCTTTCTTGCGAGATTTCGTCTATTCCACGATTTCAATGGATCGGATATCAGTTTCATTGAGTCCAGTCCATTCCCCAGGTTTTGGGCAGTTATAGACATTGATACCAGAAACCCCTTCCGGCTCGTTGTCTTCTGGGAAAATATAATCCTCGACAACGCCGGTCAGAACTTCATTGTCTGTGGTGACGATTCGTACTTGTTTCCCTTCGAGTGAGCGTTCAAGTTTCATCGTCATTCTCCTTTCTAATTGGGTAAATATGAGTGCCCGTTTTTGAATAGATGATCATGGCTCTGTCACTTCTGGTCTCATTGCCATCGACATCCACATAAGTACCAATGTCTTCTTTGGCGGTAATTCGTTCGCGATGCGACCATTTCCCATCCTTGCAGATTGGAGTTCCAGTTCCGGAGTATTCGTCGACCAGCTGCTGTGCAAAGTCAATATCTCCGTCGAGATAACTTCTTCCGGGCTCGTGATCACTTTTTGAATGCCGTTTCTGCTTATCTTTATTAACGGTTTGCGAAACCTCTCCGGCAGCAATAGAATCTGTCACTATTGTAGCAGACTTCTTGCTTTTATCAAGCGGATAAGGCGGCCCGTTGCGGACGCCCCACTTTTGGCCCTTGACGCCATGGTGAGCCAGGACGTTGAATCCAAGCCGGCCCCGGAGATCCCAAAGAATATCTTCCACTGTTTCCCGGGTTTTGGGGTGAAGTTTGATGTAGGCCTGGTGGTCGTCATACCAGGAGAAGATCTCACTTAGGTCGCCTTTCTCCCAGCTGAAGGCCCACCAGTCGCAAATCATCTCAATAATATAATTGTAGGGCATCTCCAACAGAACTTCGCCTTCACCGGGGTCATCATTGATCAGAACCCAGTGCTGCCAGTGGTGAGGGTTGCGGTGGATATGCAGCAGCCAAGCGTACTGGAACGCCTGGGCGACTGCATAGGAACGGTTCCCGCCGTAGAAGTATGCATCATAGGCCTCGTATTCATCCGGATTTGATTTGGAGGCGTCGTGCTCAAACTCGGTCTGCCAAGCGCTGTCCGGCCGCCCCTCAAAAAGCCACGGCATATTGGTGCGGAGCCAGTCATAGCCCTTTTTCACATTGGCCTTATGTCGTTGCAAATATAAATCATATTCTTGACTCATAGGAACCACCTTAATTCTTGATGCCGAGCTTCATCTTGGCCTGCTTGAGCGTGAGTCCGATAAAGCTCTCCGGTTGAAGACTAATGGGCGTCTTAGAACGGGAAACGGCCCCTCCATAATCCAGAACTCCTTGCGTTCCGTCATCATAGAGAAGCCGTAACCGGTCGCCCAAAATATCTTGCCGAACCATCTTAATTCTCTTTTGTGCCATACTGCCCTCCTCAAATCATACTTACTAGCTCCCAATTTTGCGCAAACGCCTTGGTAGAGGAGTAGGGGCAAGACTTCACAGCAAAGAGGTTGACTTTCCACTCTACCCACAGGAATTTCCCCTTGATGAAGATGCGGGTCTCATAAACTTCACCATTTTTCAACCCCATGGAGCCATCTTCTCCCACAAATCTCAGTTTCATCGCACATCACCTCAGTCATTCTTATCCTCATAATTGACAGGCTTATGAGAATTCAGGTTCATCGGATGCTCCAGGCACTCGTCGCAGGGAGGCTCGTTTTCCTCCAGTTTTTCATACTTGCAGGTTTTGCAATACTTGCCGAAGTAGACAAGCAGATCATTATCTCTGATAGGCATGACGGCACTCCTTAAATATCATTGGCGCTGCGATGTAGGCTGTGCTCGGAATCAAACCCGTCAGGATACCGCGCCTTGAGTTTGTCCACATTCATCTGGAAAATGGTCTCCAGGTCATAGCCAATGGCATCGGCACTGACAGCCAGATACCACGCGATGTCGCCGAGCTCCTTGGCCATGTGCTCCTGATCGAACTCGTGGCCCTGGAAAAGCACCTTCTTCATAATATCAATGGCCTCCCCGGCTTCGCCGTTCAGACCCATAAGACCTTCAAGCACTCGGATATAGGGGACGGGGTCGGTAGCGATGCGTGACTCTGTGCGTAATGCGAGGGACTGGTATTCATTGATTGTCATGGTGCCATGCTCCTTTTCACATGTGGTTGGTATGTTCTCATACGGGTGTTTTCTTGCAAGTTCATAAAGGATGATCCTTTGATTGATTGGCTCGACAATTTCTTCTAAAACCTGTTTTTCATATTGTGATTTCCAAAATCGTTCCCTTTTCCAAAAAGGAATCTTTCGGATCTCAGCCATTAGATCAATACAGGCCATCGCAGTGAGCATACTCCATCGTCCGTCACAGGCTCGCTCATTGCACCAGACTGTAAATTCCTTAAAGGTCAAATATCAGCCCTCCTTCTCTACAAAGCAAATGCCATCCTCGTATGGCACTTTCTCAAAACCATTTGGGAAGGCGCCGCCGTTGATAGCATGCGAAATATCAGTGGTATGTTGGCAGTCGGGGTAGTGACACCGGTCACCGCAGCGTTTGTGATCACATAGGTAGAGTACGACTTTGGGTTTGATCTTTGCCATAGCATGCCCCTCCTATGATTCGATAATTTTGAGGAAATCGGCCTTCGCCTTTTCCTTGATTTGCTCCCAAAGTGCTTCCGAAGCCAGTTCATGCGTCCAAACCGGCCGGCCCAGAAGCTTTTCAATATATTTGTGGACCTCGTCCATGCTACACATCAAAATGCCGGTGTAGGCAGAGAGGACGACCTTTTCATGGAGCGTCATCTTTGTGTTCCTCCTTTTCCGGGCGAAGCCGTGAAATATCAATATAGTTTGGACAGTGTAAAGCTATATCCATCTGCTTCGCAATCGTTTCATACATGAGAAGGGTGGGTTTCAGTGAACAAACTTTGTATTCCTGGGATGTCCATGCTCAGCTCTCCTTGATAACAGCGCTTACTTCCGAAACTTGATGCTCAGTCGGGCCGTATCCCTCCGTTTTGCTTTTAATCGTCAAGCATACATTGGCCCGATCCACGTTGAAGTGGTCTGCGAGGGCCTGGATAATATCTTGTTCATTTAGGCGAAATAATTTTTCCATCGAATCGATCCCCCCCCCTTTTTTTTTCAAAATATAAAAGAAGAGAGCCCACGTTTCCGTAGGCTCTCCCCTTGGTCGAGGTTTAGAACTTCAGCTTTTCATTGATTTTGCGAATTTGTTTCTCGACCTTTTCCTGGATTTCGGTGTTCCCGGCCTTGACCGCCAGATCCAGGACCTCCTGCCAGTCTTCTAACTGGTCGAGGAGCATTCCTTTGTACTGGTTATCTGTCATGCCCATGGAATCATCACCACCATCCAGAAGGCGAGAATTGTTGTGCTCAGCCATAGCTTACAACCTCCTTCCATAATAGGAGCTGCGCTTTCTGCGCATGGTCGATATGGGACCTTCAAGTTCATCATATCATGCTGCTCCGGAGGGTGTCAATCGGCGGCTATGTTTAGCGCCAGAACAATAGGTAGAGGATCATAATGGAAATCTGGACCTTTAGCACAAATATCCAGAAATCTGCGAGTTTTTGAAGGAGCCACCAACAGCAAGGATGTCGTTTCGTCCAAACCTGTAAATGCTCCTCTAAAATATCAAGTCTGTTTTTCACCCCTAACAATCCTCTTTCATCGAAACTACTTCAAGGCGGATAACGCCGTTGTATAGAGGTTCCGCTTTGAGAAGTTTGTACTTTTCCCCATTCCAATCAACAGTCGAGCCTGCTGCATAAGGCCTTGTGTCTTGAAAGCGAACGTTCTGTATGGGATTTCCGTCAAGATTATAAAACTGCTCCATGCTCCAACACCTCACCACTTAATGTCGCAGGCACCGTCCGAACAATTCTCAGAAGACGTATCTTCCTCAAAGATATGGAACGACTTTCCTTCCTGGGTTGCCTTCATGAGAGCATCCCATGTTTCAGCATCCACATCCTCCCTTCGGATTCGGAACACAGCACGTTCGGCATTCTCATGGCCGCTGTGCATCTCATAAAACTTATCCCACTGAGCATTCAGTTCCTCACGGACTCTTCGCTTTGCCTCTTCCATAATTTCATTGCTAATGGGAATATCTTTGAGGCTCGGACCGGTAATCAGCTCACTGTACGGCAGTTCTTCAATCCAGTCACAGAAGATATGCCACTCGTCGAGCTTGTGGTTGCGCCGGCTCTTATAGATATTGGCCAGCACCTCATAGTTGAGCATGACCGTCCGCCGCTGGTTGTAAGAGGAGGGAAGGAGCTGGATCATCTGCCACCAGTATTTCTTGTCTTTGGTTTCGAGATATTTCTGACGATAATAGTTTAAGAGATTGATCGTCAGGTTCATGTGCTGTAATCCGCCGCAATTTACGTTAGGAGCACATTCCAAAACCGGCCCATCGACTTCATTGCAAAAATATGAATCATAATCAATCAAATGCTCGTGACTAAAATCCTCCAGCGTAAACTCCTTCGCCGCGATCTTGTGCATCGTCGAGCAAGAGTTCGCAACTGTCCCAACCTTGTATGTATCGAATTCCTTCCACCAGTACAAAGCCCCAGCGATGTCAACGTACACGGTAATCATCCGCATGAACTTCCGGTGATCCGTCCCAGCATTCCGCAGCCGTTTCATCAGGTCGAGGTCATTGGGGCCAATCATAAAACGATGCCCGTTAGTTTCCCACCGTTTATTACATTCGTCGAAGTAGACCGAAGCATGGTATAAATTACTATCACTCTTCTCCCAAGAGTTCATCGGGTTGCGCATCCCACGGATGGCGTGCTCCCAGCCCAGAACCTCAGTGTTTTCAATTTTCAGCATTGTCTTCTCCTTCCGTATCATTTTCTATCTTGCTGACCATCCATCGTAAAATATGCGTCATGGCGAACTCGAACCCCGGTTGACCCCCGTTGAGATAACGCATTTCATCGAACGTAACCATTCTGTTAAACTTGTGCCACTGTTTGTTGATTCGTCTTTCCAGACGAATATCAATGACACCTAGCGTCACGACATATCGCCAAGACACCTCATACCCTTTTTCTCCAAGCTCCTTCAGCAGTTTTTCAAGCATTGGATTCTCCCTTCATCTCCCGATGATGTTTCGCCATCTCTGCCAGCAAGGCATTCTCCTCATCGCAGAACTTAATTTTCGCAGGATCGACCCGTCGGACACCGTCCGTAAACTCCACAATTCCATAGACCTGTCCAATCTGACCTCCGGGATGACCACCCCGCAGTGGGCTCGCGTCTATTATATTAGACCAATGCTCCCAGCAATGAAAATATCCAAGCTCGCCATTTACCTCACAGAGCCTGGTTTCCCATTTGATTTCACAGTTTAGTCCCGCCATTATTTTCTCCTTTCATCTTCGCATTCCACTTTTCGATTGCCTCTGCTTTGGACTTCCGTGATCTCTCCAAAGAGACGGTACAATCCGGACTAATACATCCACACAGATATCCATCACGTGAGTGCCAAACATGTGCCGGGTGTCCGCATTTGCAACGAACAACCACCATCTGTTCGCTCATCACGCACCCTCCTGATTTCCGTTCTTATGCCCATACAACAAAGCGGCAAGAAACGCTTGCGTCAACCGCATGGCCTCTTCCGGAGTCGCTCTGGCCGCTAAGGTACTCCGATAAAAGAGCAGCGTCGTCTCGGCCATCGTACCAATGGCACTGATAAACTCTTGTAGTTGCTTTTTATCCATTTACAGTTACCTCCTGGATAAAGAAAAGACCATCCCCAGCGACGAGGATGATCTAATCGTATTTCTGTTCAATTTGAGTAGGTCTGCTCAAACTCCTCCAAAATATCAAGGAATTCCTGGGGAAGATACTTTGCGGCCTTCTGCCACAGGTCATCCGGCACACCGTAATAAGTTCCGGCGATCCCTCCGGTAATGGCCGCAATCGTGTCGCTGTCCCCGCCAAGGGAAACCGCTATCCGGATAGCGTCCTCAAAGTCTTCAGACTCCAGAAACGCTTCGATTGCCTGTGGAACAGAGCCCTGACAGCTTGCGTCAAAGCGGTACTTGGGGCGGATTTCGTCAATGGTGAAATCCAAAGTATAGTACCAGGTCTGCACCAACTCCCGAAGAATCTGTTTCGGCAGTGAGCTTCTAGCCCCAAAAGTGACAAGAGCAGTCGCTTCAGCGCCTTTCATTCCTTCTGGATGGTCATGACTCACTTTAGTTATTGCATCGGCCAGATTGATGCATTCCTGCGCCGACTTTGCCACATAGGCCACCGGACTGACCCGCATAGCAGAGCCGTTCCCATAGCTCCAATAGGGCTCCGGCGCTTTCTCATGTAGCCACAAGTAAAATATCTGTCCGTACCCGGCGTTGGGATACTTTTGCCCGATTTCCTGCATACACCAGACAGCATGGTTGCTAAGATTGGTATAGTCTCCCTTGCATTCCAGCAGGGCCTTTGCAATGGCTACTGTCATAGCCGTGTCATCCGTAAACCGGCACTGATCGGTGAACAATTCAAACTCTTTGGACTTGTGGTTATGTCGCTCAAAACGGGAACCAACAATGTCGCCGATAATTGCTCCGCGCATGTGTTTTCACCTTCTTCTCTGATAGAATATAATAAGGCGGGGTTACTTGTCAATTTCCAGAATGTGTGCCGCGATCATGTCGGCCGTATGCGTCCAGAGCACATTCGGACACTCATGAATGGCCCGGGTATAGTCATTCCACTCCTTCTGGTCCACAAAAGCGCCCATATGATAGTGGATACACAGAATTTCCTCCATAGTCAGCTGCAAATATTGGGAGAGCAGCATGACAGATTTATTACCATGCCCCTTGAGCAGCGTATCGGGTTCATACTCCCAGCGGCTTTCATCGACAGTACGAAATTCCACACCCGCCGGGTAGAGCGTGTCTCCAAAAGGATGCCGATACTGGTCCTGTTTACAAATATCATGGAACATTCCTACGATATAGGGAGACTCGGGGCGCTGCCACCCCAAGTCATTATCTTGGGTGAGGGTGACCAATGCGGAGGTTACATTGTAGCTATGGTCGAACAGACCGCCCTCGTAGGCGCCATGATACTTCGTGCTCGCTGGTGCAGTAAAGAACCCGCCCTCTGTCAGCTTCTCAACGATGTTCTGCGGAAACAGATGCAGAGCAGGTGCCATGCGATCGCGAAAAGCGCAAATACGGTCTTCAAGGCTGCCAAAACCTGCTTTATGGTTAGATTTTTCATCCATCGTTATTCTCCTTTATCAATCATAGCTTTCTTGTTTTCCAAGTTCTCGAAGCTGGACAAAAGTCGGAAACTGGAGGCTACGAAGACCTGTTCGGCGATCATAGCTTTCATCCTTATACTTTACCTCGATAACGCGACCAATTAAGTTCAGGCCGTCATCCCAAAACTTTTTTCGCTGATCGTCTGTCATCCCCGAACCAACCCGTAAGTAGTTGTTCTTATAGCGGACAACAAATGCGCCCAAAGTTCCAGATAACCGACCGGTTCCTTCTTCAAGATCTACAATTTCGAGGTCTACGGTATAGAACTGTTTCACTTTAAGGATGCCATTATGCCGCCTTGTAAAGTATTTGCAGTTCCGATTTAGCATCAGCCCCTCTTTGCCTTCGGCAATCATACGATCCAAGCATTTAGAGATCATGGACATGTCGTTCCCGGTATATAACACATCCACAATACGAAGATTTGACAAGTTTCGCCTCTTTATCCTTTGCTCCAGATCTTTTAGCTGCTCTAAGCGATCTCGATACCGCAACTTACTCTCGCCGCGAAGAAACTCAGCCTTTGGCAAAATATCAAAGATCACCAGTTGGATTTGCCGTTTGTCGCCATCCTCCTGGCTGAGTATTCCGGTCGTTAGCCGAAAGTTTTCATTGTCGGAGACATGCTCCGCATTTTTATGAATCAGCTCTCCGTCAATAACCCACTCGTCTGAATTAGGGATAAGCTGTTGAATATCTCCCAAAATGTGTTCCAAACCGATGAACTCTTTTCCTTGTCTGCTGATAAGCTTTCCCTCGAAGTAAGTTCCACGAACCCCATTTAGTTTCTGGCTTAAACTGAACCACTCATTTTCATTCATCTTCAATTTTCCGATTTGATAGGCTTGCTGCACTTCCCACTGGGGGATGAACTCATATCCGAATGCGTCATTAACAGTTTTGGCATCACATCCGATACGAATGGTTTTTGCGATGATCCCGATATAGAACATCCGCAATTCGGGGTTCACATCATCCAAATAGGCTTGGGTATTTGCCAAAACATCATCGGAGCCCGTGTGATTTTTCCGAACATACGTCATCAACTCATGAAACGAATGGAAGTGAACTGATTTTTCGACGGACACAACTTTTCGGATTTTCTTCTCAGAAATGCCCGTAACAAAGAAGGGATTCAACAGATAGTCTAAGAATTTTTTGATGTTTCCATCATCGCGCTTTTCAGCCAGGAGTTGCTTTTTAACCTTGATGGAAGGTGTATTGGCTAGTAGATCAAAGAACTTCTTTACTTCGAGATCAAGCTGTTGTTTCAAAATGTTTTCCTCCTTTCTTCAAAATATAAAAGGAGACGTTCGGTGTCTCCCTCCATAATACGACCTGAAAATTACGCGGCCATCGGCATCGGCTTTGTGGCCCAGCCTACAAACTTACCCTCATTGAAGTTCTTCTTCTTGGAGAGTGCCTTACTGATGGCGAGGTCAATTCCAGAGAAACTCTTCAAATGGTAGTAGTTCAAATCCCGGTATGGGGTGGTCAGTCGGTCAATTCGACCGGCCGCCTGCGTCGCCACCTTATAAGAATACTGCTGAGAGTAAAATATAATGGTGTCCGTGGTGATACAGTTCCACCCTTCGCAGCCGGCGGTGTATTGGACGAGGTACACCCACTTGTCCCCTGTGGGGATTTCCTGGTGCTTGTGCCCGTTCCACTCCGCGATCTCCGTTCCCTCCGGATACCCAAGGGAGCGCAAAATATCCAGCTCGTAGTCATAGCTGTAAAAGATGATGGCTTTGGGGTGATCCTCCAGCAGTTCCAATACCGCGACCGCTCTGGACTCATCCGAATTAGTGACCCGGCGGAGCGCCATGCATAGTTCCGCCGCCGTCTCAATCGGTCGATCCTCCCACGGGTTCCACCGGCTCCGCATGATGTCCTTGTACTTGGAAATATCATACGAAACTCTAACGTCCTCATGGTGGGAAACCGTCTGACGCTTGAAGTCCATGGTCACCAGGATCTTATCCCGGAGTCGAATCAGTCGGCCAGTATTGCGATAGCTGTCGATCTTCGGATACTTGGCCCGCCAGTCATAGATCACATGCTGATCTACAAAGTCGGTCTTATTGCGATAGAACCCATTGGCAATGAAGACTGGAATATAATCCTGCCAGGTGTCGCCAGGCGTGGCCGACAGCAGAATCCAGTCATTGGATTTGACGATTTTGAGGAAGGCCTTGGTCCAGGCTCCATAACCAACCACCCGCTGCTCGTCAAATATAAAGAAGGCATTCTTGACGTCCACATACTTGGTGATGTTGTTCCAGGAGTCGATGACCACGTTATTCTTGTAGTAATTGGCCTCCGGAGTGGGGGAGAGCAAGAATGGAGCCAGGTCGCCCTGCCATTCACAGGTATCCCGCTTGCGCGCCGTGGTGATGATGTAAAGGTCTCTGGGATTCTTCATCGGAATATAATCATCCGTACCCAGCTGACCACCCTCTTGCAGATAATAGTAAGCGAGGCCGGTCCTGGATTTGCCAGAGCCGACCCCGCCGCAGAGGATGCACCCGTTTTTCATCCGGTCCAGGGCTTCGCGCTGATAGTCATAAAGCTGGATCACCACTGGGCATCACTTGTCCTCTTTCTCCAAATAAACAATTTTTCTGTTCATCATTTATCCTCCTTGAACAGCTCCGTAAATCTATGAATCATTCTCCTTGTGTGCCACACATCAGAGAAGTACATAGGTGTAAACCAGTAGTTCTCCATACTATCGCCATAAGTCATCGGCTCAGTGAGGGCGTTGCCAACTTTGACGTAGCCTGCCACTCCGAGCAGAGAAATTTGGATGTAGCACATCAGCGCTACCAATTCCTCAATATCCTGTCCGATGACCAGAATGTGGTTCTGAAAGTTCAGCCCCGCATCCTCCAATTTGTGGCGGGCGGAATTGATCGCGGCGATCAGGTTTGCACCCGCGCCGCAGCAGCAGTCATTGATGGACACATATCCTAGATCCTCAACTTGCTGGACAAGGTCGCCCATTGTGACGTCTGCCATCAGCTGGCACACATGGTATGGTGTAAATATCTGTTTCAGCTCCTCATAGTCGAGGCGCAGATCCATGAACATCTCGCCGAGGAAGTCCTGCTCCGGGTTCTCGTCCAAGGCCATGACCACATCGGCATAAAGTTCAGGGAATATATGCTGCTGAGATTTTTCGTATTTGTTGATCGTTTCCAAATACCGTTTTTCCCGTTCCTCATAATGGGATTTGTCTACGGTATTGGACATTGCGCAGGCCGACATGACGATGAAATCTCTCCAAATATCAATCGGGCGACACCTTGGAGAGAGTAGCTGCCGGAATTTGGAGCGAAACTCGTCATAGTGCTCGCTCTTCCGCGTTGATGACCTGGCTGGAACATACTCCTTCTTAATGGGGCGAGCCGACTCCAGCATCTGCACAATCGGTGTTGTCGCTTGCTCCACCGGGGCCGTCGGAACAGCCATCGGCGGTTTCCAAGGTTCCTCTATGGGTTTTGTCCGTGTCTGTACCCTCGGTTTCGGCTGAGGAGGCTTGGAATGTTTCTTGGATTTTCCCTTCCGGGTATTTTTCCAGAATGGTTTCATCCCGCACCCTCCGTTTCCCGGGCTCGCTCAAAGCCGGAAAAGATTGCTGCCCCGATTTGCTGGCTATCCCCAAAACAGTTGTGAGCAAGAGAGTAAGGAACCTGCTTTCTCAGATTCGGTGATTTGAAAAAGGGGTTCGCTGCTCCGATGCAAATAACCTCGACTTTCTCGTCTGATAGTTCGATCGGAGTTCGTAACTCCTTTGGCATTTCAATTTTTCTGATAATTCCGCCGCATGCCATACAGCGATACATAGGTAGATACTTAGCCACGATTTTCTCCTTTCGTGCGTAAAACGCTTACGGATATACTCCGTCCTCGGTTCGGAAGAGGCCAATGACCTCCTTGTCGATAAACTCTGCCGCGATGCCGAACACATTCCGCATCTTTGCATCAAAAGAGGTGCATGCATAGCCATAGAGCTTTAGCGCAAACCGATAGGCGACGTCCTCAACGGGATTGTCTGGATCTTCCACAATGGCTTTCGCCAGCTCTGAAATCGCCCATCTCTGAATACACCGTTTCTCAAATTCCTTCTCTTTGTCTTGAGCATGGCGGCATACCATCAGACCTTCTTTGATGTTGTCGCGTAAATTGCCCGGCTCAGTATAATCCAAAAATGCGTACAGTCCATCGACAAACGCTTGACGTTCGTACATAGTGATACCTCTGTTTCAGGGGGGGGTAAGGGAGCGCCGGCTTATCTCCTTATTCACCGGCGCTCCCATGGATATTTACTCCTCCGGATACTCTTCGCCAGCGTACTTCTCGGCGAACTCGTCCTCTTCGATGGTGACGTACATAGAACGCAGGTAGGCCTTAACGCCCCGCTTTTCGTTCTTGGTGCCCTCCTGGATGACCCAGTTGTAGGGGCGGATGGTCAGATCCACATTCCGGATCTCCGCAAAATCGAGGACGTCGATGGACTCCTCGTCCAACTTGGTCTTCTTCTTTCTCCGCTCGGGAATCATGTAGACCGTGGGCGGGATGTTCTCAAAGCTGACCGCCACCTGAAGGTAGTACCGGGGCTCCTCACCCTCCTCACGGGGAGGACGCTCCCGAATGTTCCAGCCGTCATCCGCCAGTTTCTGGGCGTCCTGTGGATCGTCGATGTAGACGCAGAAGTTGCGCTGGCCGGCACGGTTGTACTTGCTCTCCCGCCCGGAGAAGTTCCGGAACAACAGGCGGGCATTCTCGATCACGAGGTTGTCATTCACTCTGGGGTTAGCCATAATCAAAATCTCCTTTTCAAATCTTTGATTTTTTCTTCGAGTTTCTCTATGCGCTTGATAAGACGGCCCTCATAGGCCATGGCCAAGAAAGCCATCAGAACTGCCAATACGATATTGACCACACACCAAAACAGGCGATCTGTGGCGGCTGAGATGAAGGCAGACAAAACATTGAACCAAAATATAATCAGAAGAATGCTCATGCCTGTCACCTCACATCAAAAGGCGTCGTGTCATTCTCATGGGGTTCTCCGGCGCCAAACCAGGGAGGGGTATCGTCCTCAACTTTCACATAGGGATCGTCGGAGACAAACCACTCAAAGTCGCCATACTTGGAAATATCCGCAACCGCGGCGTCCACCATGGCGTCGTAGTAGCCCCGGTCAATGCCGTCCTCCTTTTGGAGTTGCTTGACCATTTCGGACTCCAGCCAGCGATAGCCCTTGGCGCCGCCGGCAGAGGCGTAACCCTTCTCTCCGGTCTTCTTGTCCACAACCTCCCGCAGCAGCAGGCCACCGTTGCAGCCGGGTTTCATGGGACAGAAAGAACCGACCTTTCCCACGAAAATATAATTGTGGCCCTGCTCGATCTTGGCCTTCAGATCCGCAACCACCTCTTCATAGTCGAGAGGATACTGCCCATGCTCGTCCGGCCACTTCTTCCGCAGAGTCTCCAGCTCCTTCTCATATCCCGAAACGTCCGGCAAGGTCTCATTCGTATCCAAATATAATGCGCTGGTGACCGACTTGGTCTCGCACATGTCCTCGAACACGATCTCCTCCTTGGAGAATAGTTTCTTGAACACATAGGGGATCTGGAACTGAGTGCCTGTGGCCGTCCACTCTCCGGGATGTTTCTTGATGTCCCCCGGAATATAACCATAGGCGTCCTGACACTTCTCCGCCGTAGCATACTTGGCGATATAGACGGCGTTGTTTACCAGGCACATGCGGTCATAGGTGGCCTCATGCTCAAAGACATAGCCGTACTTTTTGCCGTAATCCATGACGAACTGGATGATCTCCGGCGTCGCGTCCGGAATCTTGATGGAGTCCGTCTTGATGTGGGCAACAGTAAAGCCCCGTTTCTGGACCTCATGCTTGAGGTTGACCATGAACAGGGCTCCGCGCTTGGCGACGATATTATCTTTGTTGCGGGTATCCCGGAAGGGGTTCTCGAAGTTGGCTGAGGTCAGACCATAGACCGAGTTGATGGCGATCTTCAGTGCCTGAGCCAGAGCGTCCGCCGAACCCTCGTCCGTCAGGTACTTGGCCAAAGCGCCATTCAGCATCTTTTTGGCCTTGTCGAAGTTCTTATGCTTGATCTCCACCCGGGCGTCCTTGATCTCTTGGAACCGCTTGGTATACTCCGGCCCGAACAACTGCTCCGCAATGATGCTGCTGGGGTGCATGGAGGCGATGTCCAGCAGGGCGATGTCCCCGTACATACCAGGCTCCGCATAGACGTAACCGCCCTCACCAACCTCCTCTCCCCGGTAGATAGACTTTCCGCCCTCGAACTTGTAACCAGGGAAGATGGGGCGCCCCTTCTTATCGAAGACCGTGAATTCATCAAACTCCGGCTTGCCCATGGTGAACGGCAAACCTCGGAAGGGGTCATCGATTTGGGTCACGTCGCCCATATTCCGGTAGTTGAACTGGTCTTGGGGGTGCTTATTGCCGCCAAATATAATTTTGGTGGTCAGGGAGTTGGTGGTGTCATTCACCGTCATCCCGGCCACGTCCGCCAGAATTTCCCGGGCCACAAAGTCGGCCTTCCGGGCGTTGAACACCGCCTCGGTGGCGATCACATCATTATCACAGTATTCCGCGACCTTCTGCCACATGCTCTCCGGCACCGGCTGGTCCCAGGGAAGGCCCAGCTCCTGATGGTGAAGTCCCAGTTCAATCTCCCACTTCTTCAGGCTCTGCTTGACGGAGCAGAAGTCATACACGTCCGTATAAGAGACGTTATACGCCTCCCCAAAGAAACAGTTGTTGCTCCGGGCCTTCTTCTCACTGCTGATGATCTTCTGGGAGAGATTGTAGAGCTGTTCATTGGTGTAACCCATCAGCCGGGCGTACAAGATATGATTGTCGTACCTCCGGCAGTTGAACCCTACCAGACGGAATTTCATCAACTCCTCAATTTCCGTAGGCTTGGGGTTGATCATCCGCACCACAGTCTGGCCGGGTCCTTCGATCTTCCAGTTCACCAGGAACAGGTTTGGGAAGACCTCCACGTCATAAAACACTAACTTGGCCTCGTCGTTTTTCACCGCGGGGCCGTCTTCGGCGGATTTGAACGGCATCTTGTTCACCAGCTTGATGCAGTATTCCGCCTGGTTGGTGCTGTTGGCCGCGAAGGCCAGGATGGCATTTCGCATGTCGGTCACGTCATAGGTCAGACCGCTCTCATACGCATCCGTCAGAATCTTGTAGATAAAGTCGATTGAGGGCTTAGTCGCCGGATGGATTTCCTTATTCAAATTTCGCTTGATCTGAACTCTAAGCCCTTTCTCGCTTTGAATGACTTTGGAATTTACCACGTTGTTTTCTCCTTTCAACGGTAACCCAGAGCTTATCGTAGCGATAGGCAGGTTGTTGCATTTTGACAGTTTGCGGCGCAGCGAACTGTTTCCGGTGAACACCTTGACCTCGATGTGGTCATCGTAGATCCGGCTCAGCCGGGTAGGGTCTCCGGAATAAATATAATGCAGGTGGATGCCGCAGCCGCTCTTACTCACCTCCGCATAGGTCGTCGGCCACTTGCTCGCCTCCTCCAAATTCCGTTCAAAGGATTTTCCGCCCTTTTCATCCGGAATATCAAAGTCGATGACGATATGGTTCTCCGGCAGTTTGACATAGTGAAGTTTTGTGGTGTCGAGGGAGGACAGCTTGGTGGTGACCTTCTCCCACTTTCGCCGGGGCGTGCCCTCGTCATTGGCATACTGGGCCAGACAGTCGGCGCAATCCCGGTCGAAGGTGGAGGCCTGCCCCTCCATAAAATTGATGGTGGGATGGGACGGTTTCTCAGCCGCCGGCTTTTCTTCTGGAGCTTGCTCCTCAAACTTTTCCGTCCGAAATCCACTGTAATAGTTCCGCACACGGGAGCCATCCCCGAGGCTGAACCGCTCCTCGTAGCTCCGGAAGTAGTTCTTCAGCTCCTCCTTAAATATCATGCGGGAAACCGGGTAGGGCACCTTGGCGTCATCGCAGTAGGTCTTATACATCTCCCAGGCCGACTTCAGCGACACCCCATCCTCCTTTTTGAACACATGGTAGGAATCCACCACGAAGTTGTAGAAGTCGTTGGAGGCTCCCATCATGGAGATAGGAATATAATCGTCGTAGTAGTCCGGGTCCTCCAGATACACCTCCTGGCAGTGATAGGCAATGCCGCCCAGTTCAAAGGGAATCTGCTTGGTCAGCGTCCGGTACTCCGCCGGGGGCACCTTGTCTCCCGTGGGGGTCACGTCGATCAACCGTCGGATAATGCCCGATTTGGCATCCGTGATCTTTACCGGTTTGTTGGTGCCCATGATCAGAAATGCTTTGAACCGGTTGGAATAGGCCGAACGAAACTTTTCGTTGACCGTCATCATCTCATGAGAGACTAGGCTGTTGATCCTGGTGTTGTCCTCAATACGGGAAAGGTCGCCATCATGCTGGATCGCCACCAGCGGATTGGACCGGAATGCCTCCAAAGCAAAAGCGTTGCTGGAGGAACCCAAATCCTTGGCATTGAAACTGGTGTAGTAGCCCTCAAAGAGCTGCTGGATCACATTGATGATCGTGCTCTTTCCCGTTCCCACCGCACCGTAGAACACCAGGAATTTCTGAATCCGCTTGGACTCCCCGGAAACGATGGCCCCGATGCTCCACTCGATTTTGTGGCGCTCCTCGGGAGAATATAATGTGGACACCAGCTTGTCCCACGCCGGCGTCTCCCCAGGCTCCAGGGGGTAGGGCAGGGACTTGCTGGCATAGTCGCGCTTTCCCGCTTTTGTGTTGGAAAATATCAGTTTTTCGTCAAGCATGTGGAACTGGTCTTTCATCTGTTTCTGGCAATACTTGTGCCAGGTATCGATCATACCAGTCTCCGCGTCCCACATGTGCAGGACACGAACAGTGCCGTCAAAGCGCTTGCGGTTCTCTTCTGCGTATTGGTCCAGTTCACGGTCGATCAAGTCGACCGCGTCCTGTTCATCAGTCGACCATATTCCCCGTTCGTCAATCCATATTGCATAGAAGTCGCCGCCTCTGATCATGAGGTCGTTACTTTTCTTGATGATAAACTTGGGATAGATCTCGATGACACCGCGTTTTCCGCTGCGCGTAGAAATCATCAAGAAGTCCAGCATTGGGCCGATTACTCTCCTTCACCATACTCCAGCTTTTTCACCCTGACGGAAAGCTGATAGACCTCTTCCTCCTGTTTCCGCCGCTCCATCTCCGCCCATACCGCATAGCCAAAGGCGCCGATGGCGAGCACGGCAATGCTGCGGTTCCTCCGTGTCAGCTTGGTCAGCCGCTTCTCCAGGACCCGGCAGTTGTGATTCAGCAGCTCCGTCAAGTCACCCAGGGTGCTCACCGGAACAAATTGCCCTTTCTTGCCCATCTCAAATGCTCCCTTCTTTAATGATTTCGCTGAGGTAGTAGTTCATCTGATACCAAATCTCCGTGCGCCGCATGTCACGGCCGTTGTTGACGGTGAAGAGACCGCCCTCGCCATTGTGTTCGTACCCTCTGTTCAGGAACCGTTCCAGGGTTTCGTCGACAAAATATCTGTCGAATTTCCGGTCCTCCATACCGCCGAGCCCCAGGCTCACCAGCATGCTCCAGAACCACTGTCCGGTCCGGTCGCCCACATCGGGATCATCCATAATGTGCTCCTCACACCGAATGGAGAGGGCGATCATCATCTCCAAAATACTGCACGGCCGGTCGTCCAGATAGGACGCAACCATGGCATCAGAATATAAGTGCTCGCGACCGAACCGATATCTAAGGTCGATGCCGTCTTCGGCCCGGTTGCCGTCCAT
>ERZ780168.141-NODE-141-length-83216-cov-5.026455_pt1 | contig 83216 bp, 65 predicted proteins | sample MGYA00510981_ERZ780168 | MGnify/ENA primary metagenome ERZ780168 (study PRJEB29588, sample SAMEA2158769) | human gut metagenome | biome: human gut; feature: human-associated habitat; material: faeces | place: Denmark | collected 2008/2010 ...
CCGCCGCTACGGCTGAAATGAAGAAGAAACGCAGCAAAAACGGAGGGGAAGGCTCCCGGCCTCCGTCTTCCGCTCCCGCTGGCCGCCACAGGCAGAGGCTGCCCGCCAGGCAAAAAGCCATGGCAACGGCGTGGATGCAGGCAGCCATGCCCACCCAGCCGCTCATCAGCTCCGCGCGACGGGCCTCAGGAAAAGCCTGGACATCCAGGGCGGCAAGCACGCCCACGGCATACGCCAGAAGCACGCCGCAGACGCCTGCGCCCAACAGCCGCCATGCCACAGGGAAATGTCCGGGGGCCTTCCCCCCTGCCATCATCAAAACTCCGGCCCCCAGCAGAATCCATAATTCCGGTTCATGCCATGCAGACAGGGAAAACTGCATCAGCTCAGGCGCACCCACAACAAACACGTTCCATGCCGCCAGCAAGGCAAGCAGGGAAACTCCGGTCTTCACCCATATTCCGGTCTTCGTACCGGATTTTATCCAAAAACGCGCCACCGCCAGGACGGCGGGAAGAACGGCGCACCAAAACCAGGCGGTACCGGCCTCCACCAACATCCACGACACGGGAAACCCCTGAAGCCCCCCCAGCCCGCCAATCACCGGAGCCGCCGCCAGCACCAGGGCCATCCAGACGGACAGAATTCCGGCTGCCCTCCCCTGCGCCATATCCAGGCGGAGCGCCGCCGCTCCCAGGGCGGCAAACATCAGCCCGCAGGACAGGCTTCCTCCCAGGGCGGAAACATCCAGCAGGCCATTCATGGACAATGCCTGCGTATATCCCAACGCCCAAAGGGCCGCAGCCACACACCCGGCGGAGGAACTGAACAACAGCCGTACAGGCCACGGAAACGGACGGAACCATGCGACGCACGCCGCCCCTGCGGCAAGGAAGGCAAAAACCGGGCAAACCCACCAGTCAAAAGGCATCAGGAGCACGCCGCTCCCATTCCCCGCGGCAATAGCCGCCAACCCCAGCGCAACGCAGGTATGCCAGAGCCATTCTGCGGGTTTCATCCACCGGCTCCTGCTTCCCGCCGCAAAGGAAAACAGGATGGGGAGGGCCCAGCCGTACACCAGCATGCCGTAGAATGCGAACATGAGGCGGCCGGCCGGCCACGGCAAAGGCTCCTCCGCCACCAGACCGGAAGCGTACGCCAGCGACCACAGGAAACCCAGCACGAAAGCCCCTGCCAGCCAGAACAGGGGGAGATACTCGCCCGGACGGCGGAAAAACAGAAAAAAAACGGCGGCGGTACGGTTCATCATGATTCGGGAAATACCCTGCGGACGCTCAGTGCCCCCAGAAAGGAAAAACAGCAGATCAGGGCCATCCCTCCCAAGAGCAGGACAAGCGGAAGCCATGCCTTCCATGCGGACGGGTCCAGCCCAAGTCCGGGGCCAAACATCCAGCATGCTTCCAGCAGGGAGCCAAACAGCACCCCGGCGCATACAGCGCCCAAAGCGACCGGCCGGCGTCTCAACGCGGGGAACAGCAAAATAAGGAAAGGCAGCAGAAGCTGAAGAACAAGAGCCGCGGCAAACATTCCGGACCAGCCGGAGGAAGCGGCTGCGTTATAAAAGGACATTTCAGCCGGAATGGAGGCGTACCAGGTAATCATGTACTGAGAATACACAATATAGGCTTTCACCAGAACCATAGCCGTCAGCATGCCGCCCAGGCGGGGCCAAGGCAGCTCCTTCCCTCCGTCCAGCCGCCTCAGGAACACGGCAGACAACACAGCGAATGCCAGGGACACCAGCAGAACATATGCAATCATGTATACGGGGAACATGGAAAGAACGACCTTTCCCGTCCCTCCCAGCATGTCCATCCCCAGCAGGCCCAGCATCATCACCGTCACAACCATGCAGAAGGCGGCAGAGCCCCGGTGGAAGGAAGGCTGCCAGACATTTTTTTCCGCAACCAGCGTTTCCCATACCTGGGTCATGCTCCAGGAAAGCACCGCAATACTCCCCACGCGCACGTACAGCCATGCCGGGTTCCACCATGAGAAGTCAGCCAAATCCAGAACGCCGAAGGGCTGGACGCCGGGAGAGGCAACATCCGCCACTCCCCAATAGCGGGCTGCTTCCGGAAAAATCACGGTAGTCAGGCAGCCGACCGTTCCGGCCAATACCAAAACACCGGGTAAAAACCCCCAGCAACCCGCCGCCAGCACCCTTCTCAGCGCAATGCCCCAGCCGGAACCCGTCAGTGAAGACAGGCAGAGCCAGAACAGGCACCCCAGACAGAGGCTGGAGCCAAGGACTCCTACGGCCATTCCGGCAGCGGCGAACGGCCTTCTCAATTCCTGCAGCCTTTCTCCGGCTACCGTCATGTCGTCCCAGGGCATGGCCGTAAAGGACTGGCGCATCAGCACGCACCATAATAGAACGGAAATGATCCACAGGGAAAGGGCAACGGAACGCCCGGCCCAGCCGAATCCCGGACGGTCCTGGCGTTCCCCGCCTGTTGAAGATGTATTGCTGTTCATGAATGTTGTTCCTTCTGTTGAACGGCAGGTTCTTCCGGCGGCGCTTGCAAATGACGGATAAACGCCACCAGACACCAGATTCCCCGCGCCGTGAGAATGTTTCCGAAAGCGGGCATGTTTCCCTGCCCCAACCGAATGCTCCTGAACATTTTTCCGGAAGAATAGGAAGCATATTTTTCATCCCGGAAGGGGCCTATTTGCGGATAGGTGTCATAAGCGGCCATGCTTCCGCGTCCGCTTCCGTCCTCTCCGTGGCAAACGGCGCAATGCGCCAGATAAAGCGCGCGCCCCTCCGCCAGCACGTCGCGGCTGCGGGAGATGCCGCCCAGTTCCAGAGGCATGGAATCCTCCTCTCCGCCCTGCATGCGGCCGGAGGAAAAATAGGAACCTTCCGCAGCAAACGAGTCTCGGTCATCCTCCCGTTTTCGGACCGTTCCGTTCATGCCCAGGGACTGCGCCACGGAGCGGGGAGGCACCAAGCGCGTTTTCCGGTCCGGGGCGGCGGAAGAAATCCCCACCTGCTGGGCATCCGCCAGAGGACGATCATTCATATTGTCAAACAAACGGGGAACGGCATTTCTTTCATCGTCGTCCCCTGCCAGGAACCAGAGCGCTCCCAGGAGAACAAGGGCTGCTACCGCCGTGATGCCTCCTCTCATGCCCGGCCTCCTTTCCCATGAACGTACTCGCAGGCATCCGGATGCAGGGCTTCAGCCAAAACGGCGGCATGGCCTTCGCTCCCGCCTTCCAGCAGAATGAAGTAACCGTTCCCGTGCTCATCCGTCCTGAAAAAATCACACTCGAATGCCCAGTCGTGCCACTGCGGGAGAAGAGCCCCCTTCAGGAAACCGGCGGCGGTCAGCAATCCGGCCCCCAGCAAAGTTCCTTCAAACAGGGGAGGGACATATGCGGGCCAGCTGTCCCAGCCCTGGACCCTGCCCTGGGTCACAAGGGGATCCGCACAGAACTGCGTCCAGTAAAGCCACAGAGCCACGGCCAGAAACCCGCAGACGCCGCCCGCTGCGGCCCACAGCCGGACGCCTGCTCCCACGGCCTTCCCGGCGTGCCTGTTGGCAAGACGAACAGCGGCGCAGGGGTAAGGAGCGCAAACCTCCCAGCGCAGATTTTCCTCCTTCACCAGCACGCGGACGGCCTGAAGGAGCGCCTTCTCCGAACCGAAGGAAAGCACCCAGCCGGAAATGACGGGCTTTTTCATGCCCCGCCCTCCTTGTTCAGGGATTGCTGTTCCCGCACGTCGCACAGGGAGAAGAACGGAGCCACACGCACCAGCGCCATGTACAGGGCCATAAACAGCCCCACGCTCCCGGCCATCATGGCCAAATCCGTCACGCTGGGGAAATAATCTCCGATGTTGGCAGCCAGCAGGGATGCCTTCAGGGAATTCACGACAATCCAGAAACGTTCCATCCACATGCCCGCAAGCACTCCCAGAGCCACGGCGGCGATCACCCAGCGGTTGGTTCGCAGAGAGCGGAACCAGAACAACTGGGGCAGCGCCACATTCCCGGTAACCATGACGATGAGGAACACGGCATTCACAGGATTTCTGCCCGGAAACGGCTCCGGAGAGCCTCCATTCAGAATGGCTGCCAGATGCTCCCACAAATACATGGCTCCCATCACCAGGCTCAGGGCCAGCACAAACCGGGAACTTAAATCCAGAATGGCCGGAGTAACGGCCCTGCGAACGCCGCTGCCGGCCATCAGACGTCTCACCCCCAGCAGAATCAGCTGAACCATCGCCATGCCGCTGAGGATGGCCCCCCCTACGAAATAGGGCGGGAAAATGCTCTGGTGCCACCCCGGCACCTGAGTCACGGAAAAATCGAAACTCACCACGGAATGAACGGATACCACGAGAGGAGTCAGAATAACCGCAAAAAGAAGGCTGGCCTTTTCATAGGCGCGCCACTGGCGCCCCGTTCCCTGCCAGCCCAGTGCCAGCCACCCGTACCGGCGCCTCAGACGCCCCTTGCAGCAATCCCTCAGCAACGCGAAATCCGGCACCAGGCCGATATACCAGTACAACAGGGAAAGAAGAAAATAGGTGCTGACTGCCATGACATCCCACATCAAAGGAGAGGCCATGTCTGGCCAAATTCCGCTCACTTCCGGCAACGGGGAAGCCATCCACGCCATCCAGACACGCCCTACGTGCACCACAGGGAAAACGGCGGCGCAGATAACCGCGCACAGGGTCATCTGTTCCGCTCCGCGCGCAATCGGGCTTCTCCATGACTGGCGCGTCAGCAGCAGGACGGCGGAAATCAGGGTGCCCGCATGCCCCAGGCCTATCCAGAAAACAAAATGCACGATGTCCAGCCCCCACACCACGTTATTATTCACCCCCAGCACGCCCACACCCTCTGCGGCAATGCGCCAGGAACTCCACCCTATGCCCCACGCCGCCAGCAATGCGCTGGCGAGAAACACGCTCCACCAAACGGGTCCCAGCGGCTTCCGCACCTCTGCCAGCATGGCCTCTACCGGAATATCGGCGGTGGGGACTGATGGTGCTGGTCTGTTCATTATCTGCATAGGGTTGGAAGCTCTTTAAAGCTTACTTGAGTGCTTTTTCCCGTCAATTCAAAAGGGGAACGCACGTGACATGGCGCACGGCTCCAAGAAACAGGGGCGGAGTTTCTCTCCGTTACAGGCTCCGGGCAGGGGAAGGCCGTCATCCCCTGCTTTTTCAACGGAGGAGGAAAACGAAGGGGAATGCCCTTTTTCAGGTCCATGCCATCCATGGGACATTCTGGAAAAACGGAGGCGCCCATTGAACCGTCATTCCCGTTTCTTCCGCACTTCACAAACATTCAAATAGCTGGAATTCCCGGCGGCGGCATTTTAACATGAATTGCGCATGGACATAAAAACGCTGACTTCCGGAGCCCTGATCAAGCACCCTTCCCACGGCCTTCTTCTCGGAACCGGGCCTTTCCGGGAATCAGCGGAACCGCCGGATTCCGGCCCCGCCTTTTATATTGATACATTCCGGCTGGACGACCCGCGGCCATGGAAAATACCGGCAGCCCTTCATGCTCTCCCGGCGGAGGGAAATCCCCCCCCGCCTGCTCCGGAAATCCGGTGGGCGGAACCGTCTCCGGACGCATACGCGCAGGTTTTTGCGGAAATGATGGAGCAAATCGCTGCCGGGCAATTGATGAAAAGCGTTCCGGCGATCCCCCAGTTCGGGGAAATGCTGCTCCCCCACACCCCCCGGGAACTCATCCTGCGGGCCATCAGCAGCTCTCCGTCCCATTATCCCTACGCCTGGTGGACGGAACGGGAAGGATTCTGCGGAATCACTCCGGAAACACTGTTCCACCAGCAGGGCTGCCGCCTAGAGACAATGGCCCTGGCAGGAACGGCCCGTCCGGAGGATGAAGGGGTTTTCATCAACGACGACAAGGAAATCCGCGAGCATGAAATCGTGGCGGGCAGCATTCTTTCCCGCCTGTCCCCCTACGGCAGCGTCACCAGAACGGCACGCAGCGTGCTGAACCTGGGCACCCTGATCCACTTCGTCACTTACCTCACACTGGAATCTGATGACCAGCATGCTCCGGCCCACTGGATACGGCTGCTCCACCCCACCCCCGCCCTGGGTTCCCAGCCCCGCACGGAAAACACGCTCTCCCAGCTGGACGACTGGCGTTCACGTCTCCGCTGTCCGCTTCACTTCGGCGCCCCGTTCGGTTTTCTGGAAAATGGAGACTTTTTCTGCCTGGTAGGCATCCGCTCCCTGTACTGGCAGGGGCAGAGGCTCGCACTCTGCACCGGGGGCGGCGTAGTGGCCTCCTCCACCCTGACGCATGAATGGCGGGAACTGAAACTGAAGAGGGATACGGTCAGGCGCAGTTTCCACCTTCCATGACAGTTCCTCCGGACGCCTCATTCCCTTAATGGAAGAACATTATTCCTCCGGCCAGCAGACGGAAAGCGTGTCAAATTTATCCTTCACCGGTATTTTCCACACCCTTCCTTCCCTCATCACGCCGCAGCACGGCACGCCGTCCATGCATGCACTGACGGAAATACCCGCAGGCAAACCGTGCAAAACCACCTCTGCGGACTCATGGAACGCACAGGGATCCCCTTCGCAGTTCCAATCCAGCTCCAGGGAATTGGAGCCGCCGCGGTAAAGGAAATCATGCACGGCGCATTCTCCGTTCCGGTATGCATATCCGTCCCCTGCATCTTCATACAAATGGGAGGCTACCTCCCCTTCCGGCGCCCACCATACATCCAGCGTCAGCGGCGGTGGAGGCAGTTCTCCCACGTATTGCTGCACCGGCCAATGGGGAATTACCGCCCCTCCGCGGACATACACGGGCAGGAAAGAAAGGGGGCACTTCACCCATACATCCTTTCCTGTGTCCTCCATCAGGCTGTCCGTGTGGTAGGAATACCAGACGCCCTCCGGAATGTAGAGGAACCGCCCGCCTTCCTGCGGCTCATGAATGGGAATGACGTACAGATGGTCTCCGAAGAAATACTCCGCCCCCCGCCAGTAGGTGTCCTTGTTGGTAAAACATTGCAGGGCCAAGGAGCGCAGCACGGGCATGCCCGTCTCCGCGTACCGGCGGAACTGCGTGTAGATATAGGGAAGCAGGCGGTAGCGGCCCTCTATGGCGGCTTTCACGTAAGAGGTGACTTCCTGCCCAAAAACCCATGGCTCCTGACCGCCGAACTCCCCGGAGGAATGATTGCGGAAAAAACCGTGGAAAGAAGCCATTTGCATCCAGCGGCAAAACAATTCCGGCGTGGGATGCCCCATGAATCCCCCAGCATCCGCTCCCGCAAAGGAAATGCCGGAAGCCGCAAGCCGCTGGCACTGGAAATTGGCCAGCTTCAAATGTTCCCAGCTGGACCGGTTGTCCCCTGTCCATGTGGCGGCAAAGCGCTGCAATCCGGCAAAACCGGATCGGGACAGCAGGAAGGGGCGCCGGTCCGGAGCGTGACGCTTCATGCCCAGCCAGGAGGCTTCCGCCATGCACTGCCCGTAAACATTATGGGCCTTTTCATGGGAACAGGGCATGCCGTCATATTCATGCCGCGTATCCATCGGGAAAGTGCGGTCCGGAAAAACGACAGGTTCGTTCATGTCGTTCCAGAGGCCGCGCACGCCAATTTTCCCAATATCCCTGCTGAACAGATCCGCCCACCAGCCGCGTACGGGGGGGGAGCCGTAAAATCCGGAAAATTGCAAAGTCCCGGCCATACTTCTTCCGACAATAAATTGCCTTCCGACCGGCGGCAGAAATAATTGCGTTCCATCCCCTCTTTCCAGACCGGATTGGCGGAATTGACCTTCACGCCGGGATTGACAATCAGAACCGTCTTCACACCGTCCTTCTCCAGGGCGCGGACCATTCCTTCCGCGTCGGGAAAATTCTGTTTGTCCCAGGTAAATCCCTCCTTCCGTTCCATGTAATGATGGTCCAGATGCACGGCATCGCACGGAATGCCCAGGCCCCGGAAACGCTCCACCAGATTGTATACGGCCTTGTCCGGATAATAGCTCCACTTGGACTGGTGGTACCCCAGCGCCCACAAAGGCGGCAATTCAGGCGTACCGGTAAGGCGCGTATAAGCGGAGATGATGTCCAGAGGAGTGTTGTCGTAAATGAAATAATAATTCATCAGGCCCCCGAAGGACCCGAAGGAAAGAACCTTTTCATCCGTAGCTCCGAAGTCGAAATACGAACGGCACGTGTTGTCAAACAATAGGCCGTACGCCTTCCTTTCCCGCAAACTGAGGAAAAAGGGAATACTTTTGTAAAGGGGATCCGACTCCTCATGGAAATCATAATGGTCCGCTCCCCACATGGAGAAATACTTGCCCCTCAGGTTCAAGGCGCACGGCTTGTCCCCAAGCCCGAAAAAATGCTCCGTTTCCTGAAGATTTTTCCGTATCCATACCCGGGCGTCTCCAGTCCAGTCCTTGCTCTCCCGGCCGAATCCGCCCTCATCCGTCAGCAGGGGCTCATCCGTGGCAACATCGTAAAAATCCACCTTTTGCTCCTCCGTGCGAATGCGGATGCGGAGCAGGGATGTCTCAACGACATGAACCCCGGCCTCATCATACTCGCGGATTTCCGCTCCCGGCGCGGAATATCCGGGGCTTACGGCATAACTCGGCTCGTCTTCCGGCACCGCTCCGGGGAAATACGTTACGCGGACAATACCGGCATCAGCAAGACACACGCTGAGAGTTATTTTGGAAACCGTATTCGTGTACTCCCATTTGACGAAACTCCCCCGGAGAGGAGGTGTTTTTCGTCTTTCAGGGATGTTGAAAACGGAGCACATTGAAGCCGGACGGAAGAGAGGATCAAAAGCGTTCAGTCCAGACTAAATCAATTTCATGACGAACGCAAGATTGAACTAAAGCAGCACTTTTCTTTTCATTATTAGAGTAAAATTATTCATATTAATCTAGACCGAACATGAAAAATCTGGTTTTATTGCGTTGGTGTACAACACGGCACGAGTCCGTATCCTTCCCGGCACCGACAAACCACATCAACCGATGAGCACAATTCGAGTTCTTACATTAGGATGGGAATTCCCGCCCCTGGTCAACGGGGGGCTGGGCATTGCCTGCCTGGGTCTTTCCAAGGCGCTGGCAAAAAAAGTGGATTTAAGGGTGATCGTTCCCAAGGCCGACCCTTCCGTCCTTTTTGACGGATTCCAGCTCACCGGTCTCAATAACGTCTCCTATCGGGAAGTGGAGCAAGTGGACCGGAAATATTCCTATGACAGCTTTGCCCTAGTGGAGCGCGCGCCCATTGAACTGGACCCCTACACCACCGTGGAAGGAGAATCCGGCGTGGTGCAGTTCACCAAGGAAGGCCGCATCACCTTCTCCAAAACACATGAAGCCGACCTTCAGCTGTTCAGGAACAAGGAAGACCTTTACGCCGGAGACCTGGCCCTGAAAGTCATTCAATTCTCAAAAATAGCGGTAAAAGTCGCCCTTCAGCAGGATTTTGACATTATCCACGCCCATGACTGGATGACCTATCTGGCTGGCGTGGAAGTGAAAAAAGCCACGGGCAAGCCCCTGGTGGTGCATCTGCACGCTTCCCAGTTTGACCGTGCCGGAGCGGATGCCCGCGGCTGGATTTACGACATTGAAAAATTCGGCATGGAACAGGCGGATGCCGTTATCCCGGTCAGTAAATACACGGGAACCATCGCCAGCGGGCACTATGCCATCGACCCCCATAAGATATTTCCCATTCATAACGGAGCGGATCCGGTCAAAGTCTTTAAAGGGAAGAAAAAATTCCCGGAAAAACTCGTACTCTTCCTGGGCCGCCTGACGGCTCAGAAAGGTCCGGGATTCTTCCTTCAGATTGCCGCCAAGGTTCTGGAACAGACGGACGACGTACGCTTCGTCATGGCCGGTACGGGAGAAAAACTCCGCCAGTTGATCGAATCCGGAGCCTTCAAGGGCGTGGGCGACAAATTCCACTTCACCGGCTTCCTGAACAAGGACAAAGTCAATGAACTCCTCTCCATCACGGACATCTACTGCATGCCTTCCGTATCGGAGCCCTTCGGCCTTTCTGCGCTGGAGGCGGCCCAATTCAACATTCCCGCCGTGATTTCCAAGCAGTCCGGCGTGGCGGAAGTTATGAAGGGAGCCCTGAAAGCGGATTTCTGGGACGTCAACAAGATGGCGGAACATATCGTCCATCTCTGCACGGATGAGGAATTGTACCGGAAAGTAGTGGAACAGAGCACGGAGGACATCAAGGCCTCCACCTGGGCTGCCGCCGCAGACAAGGTTATCCGGGTCTATAAACATGTGCTGAACCGCTAAAAACGCCTTTTTACCCTACTCCATAACTCTCAGCCTTCTTCACCCCGTCCATGAGCAACATTTCCCTCACTTTCGTTGCGCATCAGCCCAACCGGCTGATTCATTATGACTTCTTCAAAATTGGAGAACATGCCTTTTATGAAGATGATGATCTGAATGCCCGCGTGCTTAGCACGGTGGCGGAGCGCTGTTATTTCCCGGCAACCCGGCTGATGAAACAGCTTATTGAACTCACCGGGGGCAAATTCCGCTTTGGGCTGGCACTCAGCGGAGTCATTCTGGAACAGGCCCTGTACCACAGGCCGGACCTGATTGCCGCATTCAAGGATCTGGCGGAAACCGGCTGTGTGGACTTTCTGGCAATGCCTTATTACAATTCCCTGGCATCCGTTTACTCCCCTCAGGAATTTGCCGAACAGATTGAAGAACACCGGGAGCTTCTCAAAAAACTCTTTCATCAGGAAACGGATGTGCTGATGAATACCGGCATGCTGTACTCCAACGCCATTGCGGCGCAGGCGGAAACGCTCGGCTTCAAGGGCATCATGGCGGACGGCAACCCGGCCATGCTCAAGGGATTTACCAGCAATGAAGTCTTCCTGGCTCCGTGGGTGTATAACACCACCACTATCTTCCGCAACCGGGAACTCTCCAATGACCTGGCAATCATGCGGACTGATCCGGAATGGTCGGAATACCCGCTTTCCCCCACCACTTTCGCGGATTGGCTGACGCACCAGCAGGGAAGCGTCACTACCCTGTCCATGGACTATGAAACGCTGGGGGAACGACAGTCTGACGCTACAGGCGTCTTCGAATTCTGGCGTACGATGATTCTCGCCTGCATAGATGCCGGCAACCGGTTCATGACTCCGTCCGAAGTAGCGCGGGAAATCAAGCCCGTTTCCGTCTGTGAGTGCACCCAGGAAATGACCTGCTCCACTTTTGGAACCATGTCCCATTGGAATGGCAACGTCATGCAGGATGAAGCCCTCCGCAAAATCTACCGTCTGGAAAAACCGGTCAAGGCAGCCCATGACAAGGATCTCACCCACGTTTGGCGCAAACTGCAGAGCGCGGACCACTTCCACTACATGCAGAAGGAAAACTCCTTCACGCCGTATGCATCCGCCTTTGACGCGTACATTTACTACATGAACGCTTTGGCGGATTTGCAAATACGCGTCAAAAGGGAATCCGGAAAACCGGTTCAGCCGGATCCGGAAAAAGCGTCCTGACCTCTTCTCTTCCGAATACTGCGAACCCGGGTGGATTTATAGTCCGCCGGGAACATCACGGGACGGTTCCCGGCTGTAAAAACTTTGCGGTTCCGGAATGCGGTCTTCTTTGCCCCCCTCCTTTGGCTGCCATAAAGGGCCTGAGGGATGTCACGGAAAGCTAATATCCCAATGCCAGACGCTTCAATTTGTTGCGCAGGGTAATCTTCTGTGCGGAAGAAACGCGCTCCACAAAAAGGATGCCGTTCAAATGGTCGCATTCATGTTGCAGGCATCTGGCCAGAAGGCCGTTGCAGTCAATCGTTATTTCTCTTCCGTCAATCAGAAGCACCGTAGCCTTGACAAAATCCGGCCTCACGACGGAAGCACGTATTTTCATCACGCTCAGGCAACCTTCATGAAAAGGATGCATGGGGCCGTAAGGTTCCAGAACGGGATTGGCAAACATCAAGGGCATGATGTCGGAAAGCTCCTTGTCCTCTCCGTTCACTTTAAGCCAGGTGACGGACTCTTCCTCCTTCGGAATATCAATCACTACCAGTTGAATGGGAATGCTCACCTGGGGAGCCGCCAGGCCAATGCCCTCTGCTGCATACATGGTTTCCAGCATATTTTCCGCCAGGGTTTTCAGGCTGTCGTCAAAATGTTCTACAGGGCGGCATTTTTCCTTCAATACCGGATTTCCATACTGTGCTATTTCCAATAACATCGGGAGGGGGATAATATATATGTTAAGGCGCTTACCGTGCGCCGGGCTTGTTGATTTCTATTCTGGCAGGAACCTCACCTGCGTCAATACCCACAGACGTCAGCGCATCCCAAATGCCGACAATGATGCCAAACTCCGCTTTTTTATCCACATCAAGCTGCAGTTTGACGCCTGGATTTTCCTTTTTCAAGGCTTCCAGGGCAGCAGCCAGTTTATTCATCTCCACCAGCCTGCCATTCAGGGAAATGGCGGATGTCCCCGTCACGGCCAGAACGGCCCGCTGTTCCGAAGACGGCGTCCCCTTCATGAATTCCGCTCCGGGTACATCTATCTTAAGCAGGGACTGCGGCTTCTTCCACTGCGTATGGACAATGAAAAAAATCAGCAGAATGGTCAATATGTCAATCATGGGGACGATGGGCACCCCCATGCTCTTTGCTTTCTTGCGGTAAAACTGCATGGCCTTGTCAGCGTTGGGAATGATGGCAGCGGAAGGAAATCAATTCTGTCAGCAGGACTTCCATGGAGGCGGAAATACGCTCCAGCTTGCGGGAATAATAAACGTGAGCAATCACAGCCGGAGTGGCGATGGCGAGACCGGCAATCGTCGTATTCAGAGCCTGAGCAATCCCCTGAGCAATCATGCCGTGACTCTCATCCATTCCGAAAACGCTGAAAATCTGCACCAGGCCGCTGGCGGTTCCCAGAATGCCGAACATGGGTGCGATCATCACAATCATGTCCAGCAGGGGCAGACCCGCCTGAAGCGTTACAAACTCCTCGCGGGCCTTCACCTGGATCATTTCCTTCAAGGAGGCTTCATCCTCCAGCGGTGAATTCAACGCATCCAGCACCAGGCGGCCCTCTACGGAATCCGAATCCTCAGCTATTCTCTCCAATTCAGTGCGCCCCACGGCGCCGCGGGTGTACTGCTCCACGGCCCTGGTCAGCACGGCGGGGCAAATGAGGCTCTTCTTCATATTGAACATGCGGTAAATAACGGCCGCAATCAGAAGAACGGAACAGGCTGCCAGCGGGTACATGAAAACGCCGCCTGCCTGGAAGAATGTAATGCAGTCTTTGATCAAGTTCATCATCATATATCTGTGAATGGTATTTGTTGCAGGATGGTAGGTTGTTAAAAATTGAAATCGAAATACATTTCCAAAGAATCCCCCACAAGCATACTCCTTACCTCCGGGGGCATCGCTGGAAGCCTGGCGAGTTTGATGGCGAGGAAGGTAAAGGACTTCTGTACCTCGCTGGCTCCCACGCGGGAAGTCTGCCTCATAGACGAAATTTTGCCATTCTTGTTAATCAGGATGCGGATGCGCACAGTTCCGGTAACAATCAGGTCGCGGTTCAAATCGCACTGGCGGTACCATTGTTCCCCGATAGCCCGGTAAACGATCGCCTGGTACGTTCCCATGGGCGTAGCTTCCACATCCAATGTCGGACGGCGGCCAAAGCTGAATTTGCCGACCTGCTTGGTCTTCCGCTCATGTGTCTTGAAGCCGGGCTGGCTCTCCGCATTGAACATGGGATCATACAAGGGCTGTTTCTGAACCGGTTTTGTATTGGGCACCAAATCCAGATTGGGAAGATTTAGGGGAGGATTGTCCGCCCCTTTCGCAATGCTTTTGGCCAATTCCTCAAGCGGATCCGGCTTCTCCGAATCTCCGGGGCTGGGCAACACTACCGCATGGGGAAGCTGCATGGCCTTCTCCTGTGCATGACGGATGTTTTGTCGGGCCGTTTTTTCCTCTTCCGATTTGCCTGGCTCTCCCTTCTTGACGGGAGAATGAGCCAGGGAACCGGGATGACCGGCAGGCGGCATGGATGGTTCCAGGGGCTGGTAGGGAACATTGGAAGAAGCTCCGGGGGAGGCATTTTTGTTGCCGTCTCGTTCATGGCTTAAATCCCCATCCTGCCTTTCCTGGTTAAAAAGGACAATCTCTCCGTTTTCCCGTTCCACGCCATCCTGGGCGGGCATATCCCTGTCGCCGTCCGGATCCTTCCGGCCGCCTTCCGCCCGCGTATTCCTGTTGCTCTGGAATTTGGGCACTTCCGGCCTGGTGGCGCTTTCCTGCTCCTCATTGGTCTTCACAACGGCAGGCAGATATTCCGAGGGCTCTTGTCTCCGGCCCTCCAGTTGAGGTTCCACTTTCTTTACCATGCGCGCGCTTACAGCCACTTTCCTCCGCGCCGCTTCAGCCGGACGTGGGGAAGCCAGCCATTCTTCAGGAACCAGGCAGATCCCCGCCAGCAAAAACAGGTGTGCCAGCACAGACAGCAAAAGGCATGTGCCCCAGGAAACCCGGAACAGTCCGTTTCTCCGCCGCTGCCTGAAACTCATGGAGGTAAAGTTTTCACGGTTCCATGACGAATGCAATGTAGAAAGGAGACATGATGAAGGACGATTCCGTAATTTAGTATTGCACAAGACCATGTGCAGGCCCATACTTGCTAGCGACCAAACACATGCCTTCCTAAACGGCAAGGCCCTTTTCCTATATACCATACACCTCGTTAACACCCATCCTATATGGCCAATCTCAACAAAGTCTTCTTAATGGGCAACCTTACCGCTGATCCCGAACTGCGCTACACTCCCAAAGGAACCGCCGTTACGGACATCCGCCTTGCCATCAACCGTTACTACGCAGGCGACAACAGCGAACGCCAGGAAGAAACCACTTTCGTGGACGTCACCCTTTGGAATCGCCAGGCGGAAGTTGCCGGCAACTACCTCAGCAAGGGCCGCGGAGTCTTTGTGGAAGGCCGCCTTCAACTGGATTCCTGGGAAGATAAAGCTTCCGGGCAGAAACGCACCAAGCTGCGCGTGATTGGGGAAAACATCCAGCTCTTCCCCCGCGGCGGTGAAGGCGATATGGGAGGTGCTCCGCGCCAGCAGTACCAGAACGCTCCCCGTTCCAACAACTACGGACAATCCCGCCCGGCCCAGAACTACAACCCGCCCCCCATGCCCTCCACCAATCAGCCGTCCAACGACTTCGGAGACATGGACGACGAAATCCCGTTCTAAACGCAAATACCGCCTTTTCCTTTTACAGGCCGCCTTTCCTCCGGGTCAGGCGGTCTTTTTACACATCTTCCCCGAACGAACGGCAGCGCCGTGCCACGAAAAGAAAAAGTGGTACAGCCCCATTCCCGGCAATGGAGAAAAAGTACGGGAACAACCGGACAAAAGGGAAAACCTCACCGTTCATTTCAGCTTGGCAAAATCAGTCCGTCCCGGCATACTGGCGGCGTATGAAAATAGCCGTTATTGGAAAAGGTGGACGTGAACATGCACTGGTCAAGGCACTCAAGGAATCTCCCTCCGCTCCGGAAATGTACTGTTTCCCGGGGAGTGACGCCATCAACCGTCTGGCTACCCCCATCCCGGCCAGGGATCTCCCCTCGCTGATCGACTGGATGGTTTCCAATAAAATGGATCTCTGCGTTGCCGGGGAGGAGAGCTATCTGGTCAAGGATGAAGGCCTGGCCAATGCCTGCACCCGTGCGGGCATCCCCTGCTGGGGACCGGTAAAAGAAAGCGCCCAGCTGGAAGCCAGCAAGGAATTTGCCAAGGACTTCCTGCTCCGCCACCGCATCCCTACCGGGCAGGCCCGCGTAGCGGCCACATTGGAGGAAGCCCGGCAATTCATCGGAAACAACTATCCTACCGTACTGAAATTTGACGGTCTGGCCGCCGGAAAGGGCGTAGCCGTCTGCATGAGCAAGGAGGAAGCGGACTCTTTCCTGAAAGAAGTATTTACGGACAGGCGCTTTGGTGAAGGACGGCTGCTGGTGGAAGAATTTCTTACCGGACCGGAAGTCTCCATCTTCGGCGCTCTGGTGGACGACCATTATCTCATCCTCTGCCCGGCACGGGACTACAAGCGCCTCAAGGAAGGCGATGCTGGCCCCAACACGGGCGGCATGGGAGCGGTGGCTTCCCGCCGGCTGGTGGAACCGGAAATGCTGGAACGCATTGAAAAGGAAATCGTGGCTCCGACGGTAGCCGGACTGAAAAAAGACGGACTGCCCTACCGGGGTTTTCTGTACTTCGGCCTGATGCTGACTCCAAACGGCCCAAAAGTAATTGAATACAACTGCCGCTTCGGCGATCCGGAATGCCAGGCCGTTATGCCCCTGCTCTCCGGAGACTTGGCCTCCTTCTGCCTGCATGGGGCCAAGGGAGAATTTGCGCCGGAAGAAATTTCCTTCCAAAACGGCTGGTGCGTCTGCTGCGTGCTGGCCTCCAAAGGATATCCGGAGACCTCCCATTCCGGCGACGCTATTCAGGGACTGGACGATATTTCAAATGCTTCCGTTTACCACGCCGGCACCAAATGGAATGCGGATAAAAACTGTTATGAAACCAATGGCGGCCGCGTCCTGGCCGTCGTGGCACAGGGGGATACCCTCTCCGAAGCGCGCCAGCGCGCCCACAACGAAATCAAAAAGATTCAATTTAACGGCATGCAGCGCCGGCCGGACATCGGCTTTGCCAGTTTCGTCTGATTTTCCCGCTTTTCCCTCCCCATCTCCCCTATGAAACCGGCGGCCCTTCTCATCCTCCTGTTTCTTTCCTGCCCTACATGCCTGATGGCGGACAACGCCGCACTGGCGGCCAGGGCGCGTGAACAGGTAGGAGTAACGGTTTCCTACAACGGAGGCTATCAATCCATTCCCTACCCCAACGGAGACGTTCCCCGCGAAACGGGAGTATGCACGGATGTGGTCATCCGCGCCATGAGGGCCTTCGGCCTGGACCTTCAAAAAGCCGTGCATGAGGACATGAAGGCCCACTTTTCCAAATACCCTAAAATATGGGGATTGAAAACGACGGACCGCAGCATTGACCACCGCAGGGTCCCTAATCTTCGTACCTTTTTTGCCAGAAAAGGTTGGTCCGTTCCCATTACGGAAAACGCGGCGGACTACAAGCCCGGCGACCTGGTTACATGGAACCTGTCCGATAGTATTCCCCACATTGGCATCGTTTCCGACCGGAAAACGGAGGAAGGCACGCCGCTGATCATTCATAATGTCGGCGCCGGAACGCAGGAAGAAGATTTCCTGTTTTCCCACACCATCACAGGCCACTATCGTCCCGTGCTGGTTGAGGGGAAACAGAAAGAGCAACCCTGATTCTTACCCCCGTCTTAGCGCAACCTGCCATACCGGGTATTTCCAGGGGGACGGAGTTGCATAGATATCCGGGGAATGCCGCGGAACAGGAAGAAGGCGACCCTTTCCCGCTCATTGATTCATCCGGCCCGGAATGCCCATGAACCTTCTTGCCAAAAGAGGGGGCTTCCGTCATCATGTGCGCATGGCTACACCTGCATTCTCCGACTGTATCAACAAGCTGGGCGTCGATGAAAAAGACGTCATCCCCTTCGGCCGCAACAAGGCCAAAATTTCCCTGGACGTATTGGACAGGCCGGCAGCCCCCGGCAAACTCATCCTGGTATCCGCCATCACTCCCACCCCATCAGGAGAAGGCAAAACCACCGTTTCCATCGGCTTGGCGCAGGGATTGCAGGCCATCGGCAAAAAAGTCTGCCTGGCGCTCCGGCAACCTTCCATGGGACCGGTGTTCGGCCGCAAGGGCGGAGCTACCGGAGGCGGCAAAAGCTCCCTGACGCCGGCAGAGGAAATCAACATGCATTTCACAGGGGACTTCCACGCCATTACATCCGCCCACAACCTCATCAGCGCCATCATTGATAACGCCATGTTCTTCCACACGCTGAACATTGACGAACGCAAAGTCATATGGAAGCGGGTCATGGACATGAACGACCGTTCCCTGCGTTCCATCATCGTGGGGCTCAACAAGCAGGGGTTCCCCCGAGAAACAGGCTTCGATATCACCCCGGCTTCGGAAATCATGGCGTGCCTGTGCCTTGCCACTTCCTACAAGGACATGGAAGAACGCATCAACCGCATCGTGATCGGATTCACGACGGATGACAAGCCCGTATTCGCAAGGGAACTGGGCATTACCGGTTCCGTCATGGCCCTGCTGAAAGATGCCCTGATGCCCAATCTGGTCCAATCCGTGGAAGGAGTGCCCTGTTTCCTGCACGGCGGCCCGTTTGCCAACATTGCCCACGGCTGCAACTCCGTGCTGGCCACCAGGATGGCCCTGCATTTTGGGGACTATGCCGTCACGGAAGCCGGATTCGCGTTTGACCTGGGTGCAGAGAAATTCCTGGATATCAAATGCCGCCAGTCCGGACTGGATCCGGCGGCCATTGTCATCGTAGCTACGGCACGCGCGCTGAAAATGCACGGGGGAACTGCCCTTGCGGATCTGAAAAACACGGACGTGGATGCGCTGAAAAAAGGCCTTGCCAACCTGGATGCACATCTGGACGCTGCCGCCCACTACAAACGCCCCGTTGTGGTCGCCGTCAACAAATTCTTTGACGACTCCCGGGAAGAACTGGACGCTATCGTGAAACACTGCGCGGAACGCGGTATTCCCTGCGCCATTGCGGATATCTTCTCCCAGGGAGGAGAAGGAGGCAAAGACCTGGCCCAAATGGTTGTGGAAGCTGCGGACAGGAGTTCCGCCCCTTTCAAGCCCCTCTATGAATCCGCCCTGCCGGTGGAAGAAAAACTCAACATCATTGCCCGCAACATTTACGGGGCGGACGGTGTGGAATTGACAGCCGCCGCCAAAAAGAAGCTGGCCCAGTTTGAAGCCAGCCGCCTGACGGACCTTCCCATCTGCATGGCAAAAACCCAGAACTCCCTTTCCGACAACGGACGCCTCCGAGGACGTCCCACCGGCTTCACCATCACCGTGCGCGACTTTGAAATCGCCAACGGGGCCGGCTTCCTGGTGGCCCTCTGCGGGGAAATCATGCGCATGCCCGCCCTTCCCGTCTCACCGAACGCCATGCACATCTACCTGGATAACAAGGGCAACGTCCAGGGGCTCTGAAAAATATCACCAACCGCGCCGCACGCCATGAAAATCGCCATTCTGGGAGCCGGAGCCCTGGGTTGCTATTACGGAGCCAGACTTCAGGAATCGGGGCAGGACGTATCCTTCATCGTACGTTCGGAATACGGCTATCTGAAAGAACACGGCCTTCAGGTGAAAAGCCTGCATGGGAATATCTCCCTGCCCCGCATCAACGTTTACCGGGACACGGAGGAAGTCGGCCCGGTAGACCTCGTTGTCGTTGCATGGAAAAGCACGGCAAACGCCGGATTTTCCAGAGCCCTTCCCCCGTTGATGGGGCCGGACACAACTGTGGTTACACTCCAGAACGGCATGGGAAATGCGGAGGAAATTGCCCGCATCATCCCGGCGGACCGTATCTATGTGGGCCTGTGCTTCATCTGCGCCATGCGGGAAAAACCGGGCCATGTCAACCATCTGGAAGGGGGCAACATCCAATTCGCCCCCTTCATTCCCACGCCGGAAGGGACTGAAAAAGCCAGGGAACTCTCCGAGCTGTTTGCCAATGCCGGCATCAAAACGCGCGCCTTTGACGCCGCAGAGCAAATCCAGTGGTACAAACTCGTCTGGAACATCCCGTTTAACGGGCTTTGCCTGGCTCTGGGCGGCATCAGCATTGCAGAACTCTACCAAAATCCGGAAAACGTCGTACGCGCGCGCCGCATCATGGAGGAAGTGGTGCAGGCAGCCAGGGCCCGCGGCTACGCCCTGCCGGAAGATTTGGTTGAATTCCACCTTTCCCGTACGGAAACCATGGGGGCTTTCATCCCGTCCAGCGCCGTGGACTACAACGAAGGCCGCCCCGTCGAATACACAGCTATCTGGGGAGACCCTCTCTCCAAGGCCCGGCAAGCCGGAGCCTCCGTGCCGGAATGGGAACTTCTGGACAAGGCCATCCGCAAGCGCCTGAACATGAATTAACTCGAACCAATTGCGAATCATGCTGAAGACCATCGTCATTTTCATCATTGCCCTGCTGGGCTTCGGCATGATTCGCCTGCCTTTGCAGAATCATATTCTGGAACAGGAGAAGGTGGAGGGGCTGCTGGATAATCCGGTAGAGCTTTCCTCTTCCGATTATCTGGAACAACAACTTGCCATGGTCTCCCTGGGAGGGCTCCGCTCCCTGGTGGCGGCCGTGCTGAGCATGGAAGCTTTCGATTGTTTCCTGATTTCCGACTGGGCCAACCTGGAACGCCGCTACAACCAGGTTACCTCTCTCGCTCCTCACTCCGATTTTTACTGGGACAACGGATCGTGGCATTTGGGCAATAACGCTTCCTCCAGTTATCTGGACAATAAACGTCTTTCTCCCATGGAACGCCGGGAAGGCTTCCGCAAATACATTCAAAAGGGGCGCCGCTTCCTGGAAAAAGGCATCAACGCCAATCCTGACAGCTGGTACCTTCAATCCCTGCTGGGCAACATGTATAGCGATACCTACCGGCAACCGGACTTTGAAAAGGCGGCGGAAGCCTACCGCAAGGCACGGGATTTGGGAGCGCCTCCCCTTACGGCCCGAAAAGAATTTTATGCGCTCGTCCGTGTGCCTTCCAAATCCAGAGAAGCTCTGGAACTGGGCCGGGAGTTATTCAAGGATCCCCGCAACAGGACACCCAGCCTGGTGAGTAATATTTTTGTTCTGGAAAACAGGCTGAACATACCGGAAAAGGAACGCATCCCCTTCCGGGAACTGTTTCCCACGGATGAGATCGCCCGTGACCTGATGACCAGCCATCTGGCCAATTCCCTGAAATATCCGGTAGACGGGCTGAGAGAAGCCCTGGAATCTTTGCCTCCGGCAAAAGACGAGTAAATCAAACAGACGGAAATAAGGGGTCATGGGAAGGCCGGCACCCTGTGCCCCAACCATGATTTCCTGTGAGCAAACGCGCTTGGCAAAACCTCCCCAAAGTGCTATGCTCTTTGCTTACAATACCATGAGTAGAATAGCCCTGATTAGTGACATCCATGCCAATCTGCCCGCTCTGGAAGCGGTGATGAAGGATATAGAACAGCTTCAATGCAATGCCGTTTACTGCCTGGGCGATGTTGTGGGCTATAACGCCAATCCGTCCGAATGCCTTGAATTCATCCGCAGCCGCCAGATTCCCACCGTGCGCGGCAACCATGATGAGGAAGCCATTGGAGAAGACAATCCGGCAGGGATGAACCCAGTAGCTTACAATGCCCTGATGTGGACGCGGCAGCAACTTTCCGAAGAACAGAAAAAGTGGCTTCGCCGCGCTCCTTTCCAGCGCATTCTCCCCAATGAAATCGTTCTGGTGCACGCTACACAGGACAAGCCCAACTCCTGGGCCTACGTCACGAATGTGGATACGGCCACCCACAGCATTAATATGCTGCGTGACAATCAATTCCTGTGCTTTAACGGACACACTCACGTCCCCCGTACATTCATCCGCCATGAAGGAAGCATCCATGAATATGAATCCGGGGATATCCAGCTACTCAAAATCAACAAATATCTGATTAATGTGGGCTCCGTAGGCCAGCCCAGAGACGGCGATCCCCGCGCCGCCTACGGCGTGCTTGACGAAGACAGCATGGTGTACTACCAGCGCCGCGTGGAATACGATGTAGCGGAGGCCCAAAGACGCATTCTGGCCGCCGGTCTTCCGGACATGCTGGCGCGCCGGTTGGGAGAAGGAATGTAATAGTCCGCACCTCCTGAAAGGCCTGCCAAAAGAAAGGAACCCTGCCGTATTGCATTGTTTCCCTTTCATCTTAAGAAGAACCGGACAGCGCCTTATGTTAGCAAAGGCTTACAAATTTGCATTGCTACTTGCCTCACCTTCCACAAATCGGTAGAGTTCAGCGCGACGAATGAAGACCTATATCATCAGACGACTCCTTCTCATGCCCTTGACGCTCCTGGGGGTTACGTTTCTCGTCTTTTGCATAACCCGTTTTGTTCCGGGAGGTCCCATTGAGCAGATGATGCAGCAGCAAAGCATGAGCGCCCTGTCCGGACAGAAAGCCGGCTCCCAGCGCGGCGACAATAACCTGAGTGAAGCGGATATGGAGCGGCTGGAAGAGCAGTACAGCCTGCAGGAGCCCATCATCACGGCTTATCTGCAATGGCTGGGCGTGCTGCCCAAAAAGATTTTCATTTCCCGTGAGGAATTCGGGGAAATCGGCGGAGCGGGAGAGGGAGACAAGGAAGATGAATATTCCGGCATTTCCGATACGCATACACGGATCAATCTGAATGAAACAGGAGAACAAGTCGTCGTAGTTCGCCAGGACAAGGATTCCGGCAGCGTGAAAGATGCTTTCTTTTCCGGCACGCCGTCCCGGAAAGCCGCTTCAGAAGGCTGGACCGTGGATATAGAATCCCCCATGGACCGCGCGGAACGCTGGGCGCGCCGCATGAGGCAGACGGATAATACGGAGGCCGTCCGCGACAAGGCTCGGGGCTATGCCTGGCGTGCCGTAATGTACAAGACCAGCTTTGACGGGCTGCTCCAGGGAACTATGGGCAACTCGTTTAAGTACAATGAACCCGTATGGGACATGATCAAGGAGCGCATTCCCGTTTCCCTGTACTTCGGCATCCTGAGCGCCATTATTACCTATTCCGTCTGCATTCCCCTTGGGGTAGTAAAGGCAATCCGCCATAAAAGCCTGGTGGACAACATCTCTTCCGTCCTGATTTTCCTGGGGTACTCCGTACCTGGGTTCGCCCTGGGCGCCGTACTGGTGGTGTATCTGGGCGCGCGGCTGGAATGGTTCCCTCTCTGCGGGCTTACGTCTCCGGACTTTGCGGACATGGGGTTCTGGCAACAGGCCGGAGACCTGCTGCACCATACGGTGCTCCCCCTGATTTGTTATGTAGTAAGTTCCTTTGCCATCACCACCATGATGATGAAAAACAACCTGATGGACAATCTTTCCGCGGACTACATCAGGACAGCCATGGCCAAGGGCGTGAGTTTCAGAGGGGCCGTCATCAAGCATGCCTTCCGCAACTCCTTTATACCCATTGCCTCCACTCTGGGCAGCCTCATCAGCCTGATTGTGGCCGGCTCCATGCTGGTGGAAAAGGTTTTCGATATCCAGGGGTTCGGGATGCTGAGTTACCAGGCTCTGATGGACAAGGATTACGCCCTGATCATGGGAACGCTGCTGCTTACCTCCTTCCTGATGGTGCTGGGCAACCTTCTCTCCGATATCATCGTGGCCGCTGTGGATCCGCGCATCAAATTTGAATAATACACATGGTTAGAAAACTGGCATACCTTTTGATCATTCTGGCGGTTCTTACTGCCGTGGGAGAGCTGTGCGGGCTGCTCCTGCCCACGTTAAGCTGGCCCTTCACCGTCTCACGGGAAATGAGCATGCTCAACATCGTCTGTACGGACCAGAACAACGGCGGCTTTCTGACGCCTCAGGGGAAATTCCTGTGGTTCGGCTGGGTTTGCGTGCTGGTCATGGGAGGCCTCGGTTTCTGGCTCATGCTGAAAGGCCCCCGGAGGTTCCATCCAACGCCGATCACCAGGCGCCGCATCCAGCGTTTTAAAAGCATCTCCCGCGGCTACGTATCCCTCCTCATTTTGCTTGTATTGACGCTATTGGCCTGTATGGACCAATGCCTGGTGGGCAAGCGGGCCCTCCTTGTCGTTCAGGACGGCTCCTGGTACTTTCCGGCCATGATGCGCAAAGTATACAAGGGTTCTACATTTGGCCAGACCGGAGATTTTGCGGATGCGGAAGCCAACTACCGAGAACTGAAAAAACAGGCAGGCCAGCCGGGAAAACCCTCCCTTGTCATCATGCCTCTGGTTCCATACGATCCCACGGGAGATTCCACCAACCCCGGTTCGGAAGCTTTGATGGTGAATGAAGACGGTCTCGTCTGCGAGGCCGGCGGCAAGCCGTATTCCGGTTTGGCCTCCCGTTTGCATAAGGATGAAGAAGCCCTTCCCCACATCAGCTACAAATTCCGCAAGGGAAAGAAAGTGGACCGGGCCACCGGCTGGCTGGAAGACAGAACGGAGGTGTACAGCGCCACGTATGAAAACAACAACATTGTGGCGGAACATTACAGCGGCCCCGGCACCAAGGAAGAATTCCTGAAACAGACGGATGAACATAAAATCAGCCGTATCTTCTACCACCCCTCCCCGCCCCTCAAGGGGGGCCACCTGCTTGGCACCAATACCCAGGGGGCGGACATTCTGGCTTATCTGTACGGAGGCCTCCAGGTAAATATGAAAGCCGCACTCTTCTACCTGCCTATCGTATATTTTATCGGCATCACCTTTGGAATGATGATGGGATACTTCGGCGGCATGTTTGACCTCGGCATGCAGCGCCTCATTGAAATCTTCTCCCAGGTTCCCTTCCTTTTCATCATCATGATTATTTCAGATATGGTTCCCCTTCACATGAAAGGCATGTTCCTGATTATCAGCCTTCTCATCATGTTCGGGTGGATGTCCATGACCTACCAGCTCAGAACCTCCACCATGAAGGAAAAAGCGCGCGACTACGTGGCGGCCGCCCGCGTGCTTGGGGCTTCCACCAGCCGTATTCTCTTCGTTCATATCCTGCCCAACCTGGTCGCCATTCTGGTCACTCTGGTTCCGTTCAGCGTTTCCGCCCTCATTCTGGCTCTGGCTTCCCTGGACTATCTGGGCTTCGGCCTTCCTGACACATACGCCAGCTGGGGGCGCCTGCTCAATGACGGACTGGCGGATCTTTCCGCCAGCTGGGTGGTTACCTCCGCCTTTTCTGCCCTGGTGATTACCCTCCTGCTCGTCACCTTTATCGGGGAGGCTGTCCGCGAAGCCTTTGACCCTAAAAAATTTACCACTTATAAATAAAAAGACTCCCGCGTTGCCATTTCTTATGCTTAAGCTGTCCACCCTCCTCCGTTCCACCCTTTCTTCCGTGATGCTGTCCCTTCTGCTGGCAGCCGGGTCCGGTTGCAAGGATTCCTCCCAATCCCAGGGGGTAGGCTGGCAGCCGAACGTACCCTTCGGCACGCTCCCTCCGGGATTTGATTCCTTCCCGGAACGATGGAACAAACAGATCAATGACCGCCTGGCTCGTGAGGAAGCTGCCAAGCAAAAGGAAATACGGGAGCTCCGGGACAAGTTTTTTAAAGAGGAAGATTCTAAAGTCAGGGAAAAACTGCAAAGCAAGCTCATTGCGGATGAAGCCGCCCTGTCCGTCATTCACCGCAGGCAGACGGAAGGCGACTACATCAAATTCAAGACCCCGGCGGACATCCCCCAAGACCTGAAGTGGGAGGATGGACTGGACAATCCGGAGATAGGGGACCCGAATGCCAAAAAAGGAGGCGTGCTGCGCCAGTGGGCCCCCGGATCCTATCCCGACACATTCCGGCCCAACGGCCCGAACAGCAACAGCGGTTTCCGCGGCCCCCTGTATGATGAAATCATCATCGGCCTCGTTTCCATCCATCCGGTTACGGGAAAAATCATTCCAGGAATCGCTCATAAATGGGCGGAATCCCCAGACAGGCGCACTGTTTACTTCGAACTGGATCCGGATGCCCGCTATACGGACGGAGCCAAGGTAAAGGCCATCGACCTCCTGGTGAACATGTATATCCGCACTTCGGAATACAGCCGGGACGTATTCTACAACAACTTTTTTTACCAGAACGCTTCCAACATCACCATCTACGACGACAGCCGCTTTTCCATCACACTCCCCTTCGCCAAACCTCTGCTCCCGTACTATTGCACGCTGTTCATTCCGTCCCCGCCGCATTTTTATTGCGAGTTCGGCCCCAACTACGTGGAACGCTACCAGTGGCGCATACCGCCCACTACGGGCGCTTATGTTGTCAAGCCGGACGGTATCATCCGCGGCCGCCAAGTAACGCTCCAGCGCGTGCCGGACTGGTGGGCCAGGGACAAAAAATTCACGAAATACATGTATAATGTGGATCAAATCGTGTATAATTTCATTGCGGAACCATCCAAGGCCATCGAACTCTTCCGCATCGGAGAACTGGACGTTTTGAACATCACCAAACCGGAACTATGGCACGAACGCATGGAAATACCGGAGGTTCACAACGGCTACATCAACCGCAGCACATTTTACACCATTTACCCCCGCCCTCCTTACGGAGTTTTTCTGAATACCTCCAAAGCCCCCTTCAATGACCTCAATGTTCGCCGGGGGTTCCAGCACGCACTTAATATCCAGAATATCATTGACATTACCTTCCGCGGAGACTACCAGCGGCTCAATTCCTACAATTCAGGTTTCGGCAAATTCACCAATCCCTATATCAAGGCGCGCCCCTATTCCCCGGAACAGGCCCGCGCTTATTTCGCCAGGGCGGGCTACACCATCCCCTGCCCGGACGGCATCCTCCGCAAGCCGGACGGCACCCGGCTCACCGCAGCCATCACCTTCCCCAATTCATCTCCTTCCCTGGCTTCCACTCTGGGCAAGCTGAAGGAAGACGCGCGCAAGTGCGGCCTGGAAATCCAGCTTGACCCTCTGGACTCCACCGTAGCTTTCCGCAAAATCATGGAAAAACGCGCTCAGGCCTCCTTCATGGCCTGGGGATTCACTCCCCCCCATCCGATGAACGAGCAGGGGTTCCACTCCCGGTACGCCTATGATGAGCGTGGAGGCCTTATTACCTATACCAATAACATCTGCGCTTACGCGAACAAAGAAATGGACAAGCTGCTGGACGCAGAAACAAACGCAGCCACGGAAGACGAACTCCAAAAGGCCACGTGGAAAGTGCAGCAGAAAATTGATGACGAAGCCCTGTGGGTTCCCTGCTGGACCACGGAATTCATCAGACTGGGTTACTGGCGCTGGGTCAAATGGCCGAACAGTGCAACTACGCAATTCTGCCATCCCGTCGTATTTGATCCCATGGAAAGTTATCTGTACTGGGTGGATAACGATATCAAAAAGGAAACAATGGAAGCCAAGCGGGAAGGAAAAACATTCGAGGAAGTGGATACCGTGTATGACCAGTATCGCTACATGGACTCCATTGAAAGCCTAGATAACAAGGATGGCGGCGGCAAGCTGCCGTCTGTGCCTGTCATCCCGGAAAGCGGCGACCCTCTGGAACCTTCTGCCACGGAAAAATAACACATGAGCGATCCCCTGTTGGAAATCAAGAACCTGGTCACCGGCTTCGAAACGGAATCCGGCCTGTTGAAAGCGGTGGACGGCGTCAGCTTCACCGTCCCCAAAGGTACCTGCGTAGGTATCGTAGGGGAATCAGGCTGCGGCAAAAGCGTTACGGCCATGTCCATCGTCCGGCTGCTGCCCCAGCCCATGGGGAAAATTTTGGACGGGCAAATTCTGTTCAAGGGCCGCGACCTGGTTCAGGCAAAAGAGACGGACATGCACGGCATCCGCGGCCGCCATATCGGCGTCATTTTCCAGGAACCAATGACGGCGCTCAATCCCGTACACAGCATCAGCAGGCAAATTGGGGAATCCCTGATGCTCCACCGGGGAATGAACACCAGGGAAGCCCGGGACGCAGCCATCCAGCTCCTGCAGCGCGTTCGTATCCCCGCCCCGGAACAGCGTGTGGACGAATTTCCTCATCAGCTCTCCGGCGGCATGCGCCAGCGCGTCGTCATAGCCATTGCCCTGGCCTGCCATCCGGAACTCATCATTGCGGATGAACCTACTACGGCCCTGGATGTCACCGTTCAGGCTCAAATCCTGTCCCTGCTCAAAGACCTTCAGGCGGAAATGGGGTCATCCTCCATCCTCATTACACATGACCTGGGCGTCATCGCACAGAGCTGTGACTCCGTAGTCGTCATGTACGCTGGCCGCGTGGTGGAAAAGGCCCCTGTCCGGGAACTTTTTGCCAACCCCCGCCATGCTTACACCAAGGGACTGCTGGCCTCCATCCCTCAGCTAAGTTCCGTGCGGAAAACCAAACTGCCCACCATTCCCGGTCAGGTGGCCTCTATTGCGGATTTCGTTCCCGGATGCCGCTTCTGCCAAAGGCAGGGTGTGCCCGCGGAAGAACTCACGGAACGCCCTCCCCTCGTGGAAATATCCCCGGACCACTTCGTGGAAGCCTGCCCCCGTTGCGCCAACCTTTAACTTCTTTTTCTACCAGCCATGCCGGAACCTCTCTTGCAAGTAGACAATTTGAAAATGTACTTCCCCGTCCGCTCCGGAATTTTCCTGCGGCAAGCGGGATGGGTCAAGGCAGTGGACGACGTTTCCTTCAATATTTACCCGGGGGAAACGCTGGGCCTGGTGGGGGAATCCGGCTGCGGAAAATCAACCATTGGCAAAAGCATTGTCCGCCTGCTGAAACCCACCGGGGGCTCCATCCGGTTCAACGGCAACAATATCGCCAGACTCTCCCAGCGCAAAATGAGGCCTCTGCGTCCGCACATCCAGATGGTCTTCCAGGACCCTGCGGAATCCCTCAACCAGAGGCAATCCATCGGTCAAATCGTAGCGGAACCCTTTGTCATCCACCGCATGGGCACCCCCGCCGCGCGCCGGGAATGGGTGCGCGGCCTGCTGGATCGCGTAGGGTTGCCGGACAGCGCTATTGACCGCTTCCCCTTTGAATTCTCAGGCGGGCAACGCCAGCGCATCGGCATCGCCCGCGCCCTGACGTTAAATCCCAGCCTCATTATTCTGGACGAACCCGTCTCCGCCCTTGACGTATCCGTCCAGTCCCAGGTGCTCAACCTGCTGCTGGAACTTCAGGAGGAACGCAAACTCTCTTACCTGTTTATTGCCCATGATCTGGCGGTCGTCAAACACATCTCCGACCGCGTGGCGGTCATGTATCTGGGTAAAATCGTGGAAATGTCAGATGCGGAAACCATCTATCAATCCCCCAAACATGCTTACACCAAGGCTCTTCTGGACGCTATTCCGGAACCAGACCCCTCCAGGGCCAACAAGCACCAGCCTCTGCCGGGAGACGTCCCCTCTCCCATCAACCCGCCGCTCGGCTCTGCTTTCGGCCATCGCATCCAGCACCCCTCCTATCCGGAGACGGTGGGAGCGGACCTTACCCCTGTGGAAATAGAACCGGACCACTGGGTAGCCCCTGATCCCTGCGCTCTGGAGCCGGAAGACTGGAATAGAATCCGCCAGCGGTAAAAGGTACGGTAAAACGTTTATCCGTGTCCGCCGGGGAAAAACATATCTGCAAACAAATCCCCTGATTTTTTTCGGGCGGCGGGCAACAGCTTTTAATCACCATGCCCCCGGCATTATCCTACACGTAAATCCGGGGCACGCGGGCGCTGATGCTGGTCAGCACATTGCTGGGGATGGTATTGGCACGGCGCGTCAGTTCCTCCCAGCTTACATTAGGCCCCATGATTTCCACCAGGTCTCCGGTCTCCACATGGTCCATGTAAGTAACGTCCACCATGATCTGGTCCATCGTCACACGGCCCAAAACCGGACAGTACTGGCCATTGATATACACCCTCGCTCCCTGGTTAGACAGATATTGAAGATAGCCATCCGCATAACCGATGCCGATAGTGGCCACCTTCGTGCTCCCCTTCGTTATATAGCAGTGGTTGTAGGAAACGCCGTGATTTCCCGGAAGCGTGCGTATCAGAGTAATGCGGCTGTACAGGGTCATTGTAGGCCGCAGCTCCTTATTATAGGGAGACGGCATGGGGGAATACCCGTACAGGATTCTGCCCAGCCTCGCCATATTGGCGCAGGGAACCTTGTAATTAAACACAGCGGCGCTGCTGCACAGGTGCCGGAACTTGTACCGATGGCCTTGGGAAAGTTCATTTACGGCTTCCGTAAAGCCGCTGATCTGTCCGTGGGTGAAGGAAATATCATCGGAAGCTGCGGATAAATGGGAAAACACGCCCTCCAGATCCAGATAACTGAACTGTTTGAGCTTGTCCGTCAGGCCGTGCAATTCACTCGGTAAAAAACCGCTGCGCCCCATGCCGGTATCCACGCCCAAATGGACATGGACGGTTTTGCCGTAAAGGGCGCCCAAGGAATTGAAATGCTCCGCCTCTTCCATGCTGGAAAGAGCGGCGCGCCAGCCGTTCTGCACGATTTCCTCCCGCTCCCCCTCAAAACAGGGACCGAGAATAAACGGGCATGTTTTTGCCCCGGCATCCCTCACCCGGCAGGCCTCCGCCACCGTGGCAACGCCGAAAAAAGCGCAATCTTCGCCATCCAGGGCCTTCACCACCCCTTCCAGACCGTGACCATAAGCCTCTGCCTTCACAATAGCCATCAGACGGTGATCCGGCATAACACGCCGGACGACGTTTAAATTGTGCCTCAACGCATTGGTATCAATCTGGGCCCATGCTCTGGGAGGGCTTGTGCAACTCATGCCCGGAGTGTAGGAAGACGGTTGATGCTGTACAAGCCGGAATTAAGCCACCTTTCCACTTTTCCAAACGTTCCTCGAAGAGACAGCATGCCGGTCATTCCTCCGGGAACTTGTTGACGGCGGAAAAGCGAAATCCTTTTTTACCCGATTTCAAAAAACTCCTTGCCAATCCCCGACACGAACGATATATTCCCCCCCGCACTGCAAATGCGCGGTTAGCTCAGTGGTAGAGCACATGCTTCACACGCATGGGGTCACTGGTTCGAAACCAGTACCGCGTACCATTTTTCTAAACACCCCAGAATTCAATATTCCGGGGTGTTTTTATATTTAGAACAGTCAGCAGATAATACTCGATTGGTTAGATATCCCATTTTGCTTCGTAATGATTGTCTTGTCATCCATCCCTCATAAAGATAATATGGATCAAGTAACCTTCTCCCATCTGTTTAATGCCGCTTTTCAATTCAAATTCAAAACTGGAAATATTGAACCAAATCAAGGAGATCCCATTCCAGCTGGAACGGCAAATTCAACATTTGGTGGAAGCAAATTTAAATACGTTGCTTGGGCTGGAATTCGTCAAATCCGAATTCACGATATCCGGTTCCGTTCAGAGGTTGAGAATTGATACATTGGCTTTTGACAGAAAAAATAAGGCTTTTGTCATCATCAAATACAAGCAGGACAAAAATTTTAGTGTTGTAGACCAAGGCTATGCCTATCTTTCTGCAATGCTTAATAATAAAGCCGATTTCATTCTGGAATACAATGAAGCCCGGAATGAACTGCTCAAGCGCAGTAGCGTGGATTGGTCTCAATCCCGGGTTATTTTTATTTCCCAGGGCTTTACCTCTTATCAAAAAGAAGCCATTAATTTTAAAGATCTTCCGATTGCTCTGTGGGAGATAAAAAGATACAGCAATCAAACCATCAGTTTTGAGGAAATCCGAAAACTCAATGCAACGGAAAGCATCAAAACAATTTCATCGAAAAACAGCGACGTAGATGCTGTCAGCAAAGAAGTAGTAGTTTACACGGAGCAGGATCGGTTGAAGAACATTCCGGAAAAGGTACAGGGTATTTACAACAGCCTCAGAAATAAAATCCTCGATTTAGGGGACGTCGAAATCAAAGCCACCAAGCTTTATGTAGCTTTCACGGTCAACGGTTCAAATTTCACGGATATCGCCTTACAGAAACAAGGACTGAAACTCTGGCTCAATCTTCCAAAAGGGAAATTGGAAGACCCCTACAAACTCGCTAGAGACGTTTCCAATATCGGCCATCATGGAAACGGATCTTACGAACTGACTGTAAAAAATGAGGACAGGATGGATTACATACTTACCCTGATTAAACAGTCTTATACACAAAAAGCTTAATTTCTACTGAGAGGAAAGCTTAACCGCGCCATTGCTTTCTTGATGAACATTGCGTACTCCCGACAGTACGGGCATTGACTTGACTTCCCTTTCTCCGTATGCTCCGCCCGCATGTCTGCGTTGCTGATCACGTCTTTCATCTGGGCGTTGTCATTCGGACTTCTGGGAAACTGCCTGTCCGGCCTCCCTGCCAGCTTTGTCGCGATGACGCGCATGGCCGGCTCGCTTGCCGTTTTCCTCCCCTTCGTCCGGAGGGTTCCTTTCAGTCATGCCTTGGTGATGATGGGCATAGGCGCCGTCCAGTTCGGAGGAATGTATCTTTGCTATATCGCGGCCTTTCACTATCTGCCTTCCCACCAGGTTGCCCTTTTTACAGCCACCACGCCGATTTATGTGGTTCTGATTAACGGTCTGATGAAAAAACAGCTTCCGCCGCTCCATCTGGCGGCGGCTATTCTTGCGGCCATAGGAGGAGCGGGCATCCTTTGGAAAGGATATTCCGCCGGTAACGGGGTGTTTACAGGAATTGTTCTTGTCCAGCTTTCCAATCTCTGCTTCGCGGCAGGTCAAATAGCCTACATTTCCTTGAAAAATTCCCGGTTCGGGAGAAGTGAAGCTTCCTGCTTCGCCTATGCCTATGCAGGCGCTCTGCTGGTCACGTTGCCCTCCGGCCTGCTGTCAGGGCTGTCCTGCTGGCAGGGGATTTCTGCCGTGCAATGGTGGCTGCTGGCCTATTTGGGCGTCATCGCTTCAGGAGTCTGTTTTTTCCTCTGGAATTACGGCGCCCGGCGGGTCACTCCCGTGAAGCTGGCGGTTATGAACAATCTTAAAATTCCCCTGGCGGCTCTGACTTCCCTGCTTCTGTTCAGAGAGCATCCCAACATGTTCCTGCTGTTCATCGGCTGCCTGCTTATCCTGTCCTCTTTCCTGATCGCCCCCCATCCCCTTCAAAAAAACTGCGCAGGAATAAATTCCAGACGCCCATTTTCCTTCATTTTTGTGCTGCTTGCCGCCGCCCGGTGGCCGGAGAACGCGACATGTTACGCCAGATTCACCAAAAAACCTGTGCGCCCGGCACACGCCGCCCACGCTCCTGATTGCGGACGCGCGCATTGACACGGACGGCAAGGTGCTCCTGAAATTGGAGCGGAATTGACGCTGACCTATTGAATGCCCTCTCTATTTTCTTCTGTTCCAGCCGGGCATTCCCCTGTAGCATTTCTTTACCATGTCAGGGATGATGAATTGGCAGCAGCTTTTGTCGGACGCACGCTGGGGGTCCAGGCACCGAAGCACGGCATCTCCGCAGAAAAACCGCAGCAATTATGACCGGGATTACGGCCGTATTCTGTTTTCCAGCGCGTTCCGCCGCCTTCAGGACAAGACACAGGTTTTTCCCCTGGGCCGCAATGATTACGTCCGCACCCGCCTGACCCACAGCCTGGAGGTAGCCCACATCGGTTCCTCCCTCGGCATGCTGGCGGGGGAGTGGCTGGCCAAAAAGGGTTCCCTGCCCGCTCCTATCATGCCTTCCGATGTCGCCACCATTGTTTCCACCGCCTGCCTGGCCCATGACATCGGCAATCCGCCCTTCGGCCATTCCGGAGAAGACGCCATTGAAACCGCCCTGAAACGGCACGGCCTGGAGCTGCCTTTTGAAGGTAATGCCCAGGGATTCCGCATCCTGACACGTACAGGGGATCCGATGGAGGGCAGCGGCCTGAAACTGACGGCAGCCGTTTTGGGCTCCTTTATGAAATATCCCTGTACGCAATCCTATTCCGCCGCCGTCAAGAAAGGCAGCATAGTTGCGGCCAACAAGCTTGAATGCAAAAAATTCGGCATCGGGGAACAGGAAAGGGAAGCGGCTTCTTTCATGGCTGGCCATCTGGGTCTGATCCCGCGTTCCACACCTGATGCAGCCCATCTTTGCTGGAGCCGTCATCCCCTGGCGTATTTAATGGAGGCTGCGGATGATATCTGTTACCGCATCGCGGATATTGAAGACGGGTACTTTTCCGGCCTTCTGGATTTTGCTCCCACCAGGGATTTATTCAGCCCTTTCCTGACGGAATCCCAGCTCTGTTATGTTCGGGAACTGGAAGCAAAAGAGGAAAAAGATTCCTGCATCCATTATATGCGCGCGATCGCCATCGGAAAAAGCATTCAATCCGCCGTGGACAGTTTCGTGAACCACGAGGAAGATCTGCTGCAAGGAAGGATGGAACAATCCCTGATAGACAGCTCGGAATTGTCCGCCCCGCTGAACGGTTTGTACCAGTACGCCATCAAGAATGTGTACCAAGCCAGGGAGGTTATTGAAGTGGAAGCCATGGGTTATAAGGTTCTGGGCGAATTGATCGACTTCTTTATGGAATGGGTGAATCATCCGTCCTCCGGACAATCCCAAAAAATCGCCATCATGCTTCAGGGCACCGACGTGCCCCAAAATAACGGAGGGGAGGCTGCACGCCTGGCGCACATGCTTGATTATATTTCCGGAATGACGGATTCTTTTGCCCTGGAGACTTACCGGAAGTTGACCGGAATTCTATAGCTCCTTCCGGCAAGCCGGCTTGTGGACGGATTGCAGAATTCCCCTCCCTTTCACTGAATAAAAAAGCTGCCCCGCACGGGGCAGCTGTCGTCAACTTCATGAATACGGATTTCTCCGCTATTTCATGAAGCCGTTAAAAGCAGAAATTGGTTTCTATGTTTTTCAAGCGTTCCCTGACGGCTTCCGGCACGGCGGATTTTTCCTCCTGCGTATTGTAGGGGCCGGAATACAGAACCTTTCCCGCAGAGTCCGTCACATGAACTGTGGTTCCCGTCCGGGAATTGGAAGAAACCACGATAGTCCCGTTGGCATCCGACATCCGGACGGAAGACGTGCTCTGGCCCCCTCCGGAAACCTTGCCCATGGGAGGCATGGGCATTTGATGAAGTCCCTGCAAGCTCCGGAGCATTTGCGCCGCGCCGGGAGTCAGGTTCATCCGGCTGATGATGTCGTCCATCCGGTAATCATCCATGGCGGAATCCTTCAAAAACTCATCCATCATCTGCTGCATATCCAGAATACGCTGGGGGAGATTAGGCCGTGCAGCCATTCCGGAAAAAGGCGCCGTCTGACGCCGGACGGAAGGAACTGCGCGGGGCTGCGTGCGGGGATCCCCCTGGGCCGCCAGTATTTCTTCAGCGGAAAGCGTTCCCCCATCCAGGGTAATTTCAACAGTCTCCCTCTTTCCTTTCCGGTAAAATACAGCCGTAATCCTGTCTCCAGGCACCTTTTCAGACAGGGCTTCCGTTACAGATTGCGGACCGGACAGGGAGACATCCCCCAGCTTGACCATGACGTCATTTTCCTGGAGCCCGGCCTTGGCGGCGGGGCTGTCCGGCATCACTTTGGTCACCAGCACTCCGGGAAATCCGCTAAGCTCCAGCTGCGCAACGAGCGCTTGGGGCACCGTGCCCGGAACAATTCCCAGTCTGGCCGGTTTGGAAGAGGGGAGCGGCTTCACCTGATGCGCGTACGGCGTCAGAGGAGGCGGCTGAAGGTTGTCCGTACTTCCTGCGGGCCGGTCAATGGAATATCCGGAGCCCGAACCTACCAGCAATCCCAATGTCAGAAAGATACAGGTTTTCATATCCATGTGAGATAATATACAGCATCTGTCCATACAATGTTCAAAATTTGTGCATTTTTTTCGCCGCTTCCGGGACGGCATCCTTCGCCGCAGAACACCGGAAGACGCCAGACATCTTTCCTGCCTGCCAAGGAAAGCCGCAATGCCGCAGCAGATCGCACAATTCCGGTGATATTCATGCACCGCAATTTTTAATATTCCTTTTCAGGAAGAATTTTGCGGATAACGGCGGGAGCAATCACAGGCACGCGCTCATCCCCTCCCTGCAATTCAAAAAGGGTGGGCGTCCGGAGCAACTCCCGCTTTTCACCGGGAATCACAGGAGTTTCAGCCTTTTCCGAGGGAACTTCCCCGGCATTTCCGGCTGTCACCGTCCCTACGGGCGCCACCAGAGCATGTTGAACCAGCATGACGGCCCCCACAACGGCAGCCGCGGAAATGCCGGAAATACAGGCAAAACGCCGCCACAAGGGGATGTTCAGCGCTTTTTCCCGTTTTTCATTACTGGCGCAATTCATGGCTTGCGCCATTTTACAGACGGAAAATTCCAACATGGAAGAAGCGGAAAGCCTTTTCAACCGGGTTTCCATCTCATGTTCGGATTCCGCACACATCAGGGCACAGCATTGTTCCCTGAACAGGACTTTTGCCGGAGAGGGCCGAAAACGTTTCAAAAGGGATTCCATCTCATGAATTTCATCATCGGAGATTTCATCACGCCGGAAACGGCTCTCCAAAGGGAAGATTTCCTCACACTTTCCGGCCAGCCGGGAAATCAGTTCATCAGATACGGGAAGGGGCTGCAGGACGGCAGTACCGCCGTCTTCCTCCCCTGCGGCGGATGATGTTGTTTCATGGTTCATAAGGGTAGAGCGGCATTAGAATTGATTCTTTTTATTTCTCAAAGCCCTGCGGAGCAAGTCAATACCGTAACGGTACCGGCTCGCCGCCGTATTCTGCGAAATTTCCAGCGTTTCCGCAATTTGCTGAAAAGTTTGTTCCCCCCATATTTTCAAGACAATGACCTCGGAGAATTTGGAAGGGAGCTTCCTGAGCTGCATTTCCATGAACTGTTTGAGTTCCTCATCTGCCGCAGCACTGGAAAACCAGGGGTCCGTATAAACATCTTCGTCCCGTTCAGAGGCGCAGGCTTCATCCTCCCTTTTCTGGCGGCGGTCGGATTTGCGGCCATAATCCACCGCCAGACGCCGGATGGAGGCAAAGACATAGGAAAGCCACGCCTCCTGCCCACCCACAAATTCCCCGGAAGCCTCCTTGCGAGCCAAACGTACCAGGGCATCCTGAAGTATATCCTCCGCATCTTCCGGAGAGCGGGACTGCTGGCGTGCAAACAGCAGCAGCTGGGAAGCATGTTCCCGCAGCCACTCATCCCAACTCAGCAAATGGCTGCTTTCTTCATCAACCTCCTCATTCCTGACGTAAGCCGGCGTATTCATTTCTGCATCCGTACATTCGGTTCCTTCATCAGCCATAGCGCAACAGCCCTGTTTTTTTGTTTAAAATAAAAAACGGAAAGGCATGGCCCTCCCCCTTCGACGGAAGACGGCCATGCCTTTCGGAACAATTTTTACTTCTCCTGATTGATATGTTTCCGCATATTGTCAATCCACGGTTCCAGTTTTTTGGCGGCTTGAGACTCCGGATCGGCATCACGGGCAATTTCCAGGTATTCCAAAGCCTTGGGCAAATTACGTTCCAAGACATACCCATCACTGATATATTTGGCGACCTTCAGGCGGATGGGAGGAAGCGTATCCTTTTTCTCCAACATCTGCAATGCTTCCTCCCGGCCGGCGCGCGTTTCTTCTGCGGAGAGCCTCCCCGAATATTTTTGGCAGAACTGTTCCCACATAAGCCGCTGCTTCTCCATGGCTGCGGCTTTTTCAGACTTCTTTCCAAAACCGTATCTGTCCTCCGGGTCCAGAGCGGAAATTTCTGCAATCAACTCCTTCTGGAAAGGCTGCAAATCTTCCGGAAGCACGTTCAAGGCCTTAACCAGTTGCTCCAGTTTTTCCTTTCCTTTCAATGGCTGGCCCGCCGCTACGGCCTCTTTCAACTTCCTCCTCGTTTCTCCGGCGGCCTCCAGTTTTTTCAGATATTCCTCCGGGGTTCTGGTGGCACCCACTATTTTAGCGTAGGGAGCGCCATTTCCTTCCATCAACAGAACGGATGGGAACGAGGAAACGCCATAACGCCGCATCAGCTCTTCATGGAATTTCAGCTGTTCCGGCGGCATTTTCCCGGCAGCCTTGGGGAAATCCAGTTCCAGCAGCACGAATTGATGATCCGCCGCATATTTGGCGAACGCATCCGTGTCAAAAATATTTTTGCGCAGGTGAATGCATCCGGGACACCAGTCGGAACCGGTAAAATCAGCCAGCACAGGATGTCCGCCCTTTCCGGCCTTCTCCAACGCCTTATTCCAATCAGTCTCCCAGGAGGAAGACGCGGAACAAATTAAAGCGGAGGCCAAGGAAAGAACACCAATTGCAGGAAAAAATGAATTTCTCATCTTAACCGTACTATAGCAGGATACCGGGGCTTGTCATTCTTTTTTAAGGGCTGGCCCCCTCGGAACCGCAAGCCCCCCGAAATGCCGGAGAAAAGACGCCTATTGCTGTGAGCGACGGCGGATATCCTGGCTCAAGCGCATGGCGCAGAAGTCCGGACCGCACATGGAACAGAAATGGGCTTTTTTGGCGTTGGCATGGGGAAGCGTCAGGTCATGGAAGGACCGGGCCTTTTGCGGATCCAGGGAAAGGTTGAACTGATCCTCCCAGCGGAATTCAAACCTGGCCTGGGCCAGGGCATTATCCCTCCATTGCGCGGATGGATGCCCCTTCGCCAGGTCTGCGGCGTGGGCCGCCAGCTTGTAGGTAACCACGCCTTCCCTCACATCCTCCCGGTCAGGAAGCCCCAGATGCTCTTTTCTGGTTACATAGCAAAGCATGGCGCAGCCAAGCTGGCCGATAATCGCCCCTCCGATAGCTCCGGTAATATGGTCGTAACCGGGGGCGATGTCCGTTACCAGCGGCCCCAGCGTGTAAAAGGGCGCTTCCATGCACCATTCCAACTGCTTGCTCATGTTCTCTCCAATAAGGTGCATGGGAACGTGGCCGGGGCCTTCATTCATGACCTGCACGCCCGCTTTCCACGCGCGCATGGTCAAATCCCCCTGCACTTCCAGCTCCGCCAGCTGGGCGAAGTCGTTGGCGTCCGCCACGGAACCGGGCCGCAGGCCATCCCCGATGGAGACGGCAATATCGTAAGCCGCCAGAATGGAACAAATTTCATCCCAATGGGAATAAAGGAAATTTTCCTGTTCGTGGATCATGCTCCACTGCGCCATGATGGAACCGCCGCGGGAAACGATGCCCGTCATGCGCCGCGCCGTATGGTTCACGAACCTGAGCAGAAGGGCGGCGTGCACCGTCACATAGTCCACGCCCTGGCGGGCCTGTTCAAGCAGGGTATCGCGGAAAACCTCCCAACTCAGGTCAGCCACCTTTCCTCCCACCTTTTCCAGAGCCTGGTAAATGGGAACAGTACCGATGGGGACAGGGGAGTTTCTTAAAATCCATTCCCTCGTCGCGTGGATATTCTTCCCGGTGGACAGGTCCATAACGGTATCCGCCCCCCAGTGAATGGCCCAGCGCAGCTTTTCCACCTCCTCCTCAATGCTGGACCCCAGCGCGGAGTTGCCTATGTTGGCGTTGATTTTTACCAGGAAATTGCGGCCGATAGCCATCGGCTCACATTCCGGATGATTGATGTTGGCGGGAATCAGCGCACGGCCGGAGGCAATTTCATCCCTGACGAATTCCGGCGTAAAGTAGGCAGGCATGCGGCAGCCGTTCCGGCGTTCCGGGGCATGCTGGTAATCCAGGCGGTCGCGGGCCACCATGCTGGACGGCCCAAATCCCTCCTGCGCCTCCAATTCGGACGGACGCGGCATCATGGTGAGCGTTTCCAGGGCTTCCGCAGCTTCGTCCGGGCGGCTCTTGGCATTCGGATAGCGGTCGTATATCGCCTTGAAAGCCTGTTCCCTGCCCAGATTTTCCCGGATGGCGACAAATTCCATTTCCGGCGTAATGACGCCCTGTTGGGCGTAATAACGCTGTGTCACAGGCGTCTTGCCCGCAGCACGCAGGGTGCGCTCCTGCCCCACATCCTCTTTCACATCACCGCGGGCCCGTATCCATGCGGCACGCAGGGAGGGAAGCCCCTCCTCCGCAGTCCCCTCATAAGCAGCGTCTCCCCAGGGGCCGGAGCAATCGTACACGCGCACCGGGTCATTAGGGTGGGCGGTGCCGTCGGGCAACAAGGTATCGCCCAAAATGATTTCCCTCATGGGAACCCGAACATCCGGGTACAGACGGCCCGGAACATAAATGCGGCGGGAACCGGGATAAGACAAATTGGAGGTATCGTTCATGGGATGAATGCTGTTCTGTTCCGGCAGGGGAACAGCGGAAACGAAACCTCCCCGAAAAACAGGACAAGCTCGTTCAATCGAACTCCCTGCGGCGGAATTATTCGCATCAGGTTTGAAGGGTTCTGCGGGAACAGCATGCCGTTCCTGCAATCTCAGCCTTTATTTGGGCACCCCTGCCGAACTGGAAAAAGAATAACACGGACTTTCTTTTCATCCAAGCGTTTTCCAGCCCGGCGCGGTGAAACCGGAGCGCCAAAAAGACGGACTCCGTTCCCTCCCGGCAATCAACACGGGAAAGTTTCTCTACCCTCCAGGCGGATTCACGCGTTTTTCCTCCTCCATTTCAGCAGAAAAACGGAGTTGGCGATCACGACGACGGAGCCCGCATTGTGAACCAGCGCGCCAGCCACGGGATTCAGGATACCGCCCGCCGCCAGGATGATGGCGATGAAGTTCAGGGCCATGGAGAATGTCAGATTGCATTTGATTGTCCCCATCATGCGCCTTGACAGACGGAGCAGATGGGGCAGTTCCCGGATATCGTCATTGACCAGGACAATATCTGCGGCATCCACGGCAATGTCACTTCCTATGCCGCCCATGGCAATTCCCGCATGAGAGGTTTTCAAGGCAAGGGCATCATTGATTCCGTCCCCAACCATGCACACACGGTTCCGCTCTTTCTGGCACGCGTCAATCCAGTTGAATTTGTCCTCCGGCAGGCATTCCGCGCAAACCAGGTCAATCCCCAGTTGTCCGGCGACACGCGCGGCGGCATTCCCATGGTCCTCGGTCAGCAATACGGGAACCACTCCGGCATCCCGTACTTCCCGGATGGTAGCTACGGCATTCTCCCGCAAGGTATCCGACAGGGCGATCAACCCTGCGGCATGCCGGTCCATTCCTATGAAAATCACGGAGCACCCCTCCTCCTGATACCGTTCCGCCGCACGTCTGGCCTCATCGGACAGCTCCACCCCGTTTTCCCTGAACAATTCCAGGTTGCCGGCCAGAAGTTCCTTTCCCTGCGCCACAGCCCGTACTCCCCTGCCGGGAATCATGCGGAATTGTTCCGGTTGGGGAAGTTCCCGCACTGAATCTTTCCGGTAACAGCGGACAATCGCCTTGCCCAGAGGATGTTCAGAACGCAGTTCCGCACAGGCGGCATATCTGTAAAGTTCCTGTTCCGGGAGCTCCGGCAGGAAACTGCGCACGGCCGCCACGCGCGGAGCACCGCAGGTAAGCGTGCCCGTCTTGTCGAAAGTGAGATGGGACACGCAGGACAGGCGTTCCAGGGCATCCCCTTCCCGCACCAGAAAGCCATGCCTGGTGGCGTTCCCGATGGCGGCCATGACCGCCGTGGGAGTTGCCAGCACAAGCGCACAGGGGCAGAATACCACCAGAATGGTAACGGCGCGAATCAATTCGCCCGTGGCCATCCAGGTCCCCCCTGCGGAAACCAGGGCAATGGCAACGATCCAGGTGGCCCAGCGGTCCGCCAGCCTCACGATTTTAGCCTTCCCCGCATCTGCGGATTGGACGAGGCGCACCATGCGCTGGATGGAACTGTCCTTCCCGGTCCTGGCCGCCTTCATGTCAAAGGTTCCGAACTGGTTGACCGTCCCGCTGGAAACCTCATCCCCGGCTTCCTTGTCTATCGGAAGAGGTTCCCCCGTCATTACGGACTGGTTGACGGAAGTGTGCCCGGAAAGAATAACGCCGTCCGCCGGAATCGTCTCTCCGGGCAATACGCGGAGAATATCCCCGATGCGAACCTCTTCCGCCGGAATAACCTCCTCCCTGGTTCCTTCCACTTTCCGGGCGGTCGCCGGGGTCAAACGGACCAGCCTTTCAATACCCTTCCGGGCCCGGGCCACGGTCAGCTCCTCAAGGAGTTCCCCAAGCTGCATGATAAATGCAACCTCCCCTGCGGCGAAGTCCTCCCCAATGATGACGGAGGCGATCAACGCGATGGAAACAAGCACTCCCGCCTTAATATCCCAGGCCGTCGCCAGGCCAAGAACGGCTTCCAGCACAACTGGAACGCCGCACAGCACAATGGCTATCCATGAAACTTCAAAGGGCAAAGGTTCCATGCCAAGCATGCTCATTAACAGAGCTAATCCGGAAACGGACAACAGTGCGACTTTCCGCCTTGTCCCTCCCCATTCCAGCAATTTTTCCAATCGGTCCAGCATATGATGATTTTTCTTTTTATACCCATACAGGTACGGGCATTTATATACCTATAGGGGTATAGGTTTTCAAGAAAAAAATATGAGAGCCACCCCCGAACCTGCCGGAAAAAGGCATTAACCCCTTGTCCCATTCAAATCATGTTGGCAAACCGCTCAACCGCCTTGGTGAAGCGCGCGATCGTCTCTTCCGGGTCTCCGTGTTCCAGCCCGTCCCGGACACAATGGCTGATGTGCCCCTCCAGTACGACCTGCCCCACCTTATGCAAGGCGGACTTGGCGGCATTGAGCTGCGCAAGAACATCTTCACAGGGAACGTCTTCGTCAATCATCCTGTCGATTGCCTGCACCTGTCCGATAATCTTCTTGAGGCGGCGATGCAAATTTTCGGAATTCATGCATTGTTTCATGGCGGCGTTTCCTGATGCTGCTGAGGGGTACTCGTATTATCAAGTTATCAGGCAGACAGGAAATGCTGTCAAGAACAGAGTCCTCCCCCGGCAGGCGGCTCCGTGCATCTTCCAACGAAAACACCGGACGGTTTTTCATTATTTTCCCCTCTTTTCCTTTTGCCGGGGAACTTTCTTCATTCCTTGCTCTTCTTTCCGCGCGGAGTGTGGTTGGGAGCCTGGGATATCCGAGAGAGGCCAAATCCTTCCTCACAAAATCCGGCACCACCCCGGCTATTCCCCTGACGCGTTTCCTTTCCTCTACAAAAAGATCACATAAATTGGGAGTTAAGTCCTTCCGGTCATGAAAATCGTTTTCAATTACTCCGGCTCCCGCAATGGTATTCCGCTGCCCGTCTACAATAACGTACCATTGAGGAATCCCTGTTTTCCGCTCCATGCATTCCTTCATACTTTCTTCATAAACTTCTGAGGGAATACCCCATTTGGAACTGAACCAGGAAGAAGCCGAGAAAAGAAATTCGGAATGATTCCTTAAACAAATTAATTAGCCGATATTCCTTTCTTCCATTCTTCCCTGCCCTGACAAGCCCCTTCCGGCCCCTGTCAAATCGGCGGGCATGGAGGGAATCCATCGTGCACCGGGTTCTCTCCTGCAAAGGCGCGAATATTTCCCGGGCTTTGGAAAGAGTAAAACATTTTACTTCCATTCCCTGCGGAAAGAAAAGAAAGACCCGTTTTCATCTAGTCAGCCGTGTAAAAATGGGATAGACCTTTTTCCGGAATGCGCCCTGCCGGCTGCAACCTTTCACCGGAGACGGGGTTTATAAAAGGGAATTTCATGGATGAAGCACAAGACATGCCGCCTGCGGAACCAGACGAAGATGCCAAGCTGATGCTGAGGGTCAGGAATGGCGACGCTTCCGCCATGGAAATGCTGGTCCGCAAACACCAGAATTCCGTATATGCGACGGTGGCCCGTATGCTGAACAACGGTCCGGAGACAGAGGACATCGCCCAGCAGGTATTCATCCGCATCTGGAAGGGAGCCGGGAATTATGAACCTTCCGCACGGTTTACCACATGGATGTTCACCATCCTGCGCAATCTGGTGTTCAATGAAGTGCGCCGCCAGAAGCGCAAGCCCACCACCTCCGCAGACGCCATGGAGGAGGAAGGAGGCATGGCCGTGTTTCTGGAACCTTCCCAGACCCCGGACGAAGCACTGGAACATACGGAACTCCAGCACGCCGTGGACGCGGCAATCGCCGCTCTGCCGGAAAAGGCGCGGCTGGCCGTCCAACTGCGCCGTTTCGAAAACATGCCCTATGAGGAAATAGCCCGGGCGCTGGATATGACGGTTCCCGCTACCAAAAGCCTGCTGTTCCGCGCCAGAAACATGCTGAAGGAGGCTCTTGCTTCCTTTTTATCCTGACAATGGCGTCCTCAAAACAAGTTAAGAACACACCGCCGGCTTTCCCGCCAAAGGGTGGGGATCCGGTTCCTGGTACAGTTTCCCGTCTTTAGCGGCAAATAACCCGTAGCGCAGCGGCCAAGTCCTTTCACAAAAACACCCGGAAACAAAAAAACGGGCCGTTCTCCAACGAAAACGGCCCGTTGAACATGTTACCGGGAAACGGAATCAGCGCGCATTTTTTGCGTTAAGAACATCCTTATAGGGAATTTTCAGGAAGTTCAGCGCCCCCTGGGATTCGTACAGCACGCCCACATGGTTCTTATCTACCGGCGCCAGGCAGGAATATCCCCAGCCTTTGCGGGCATCATAAAGAAGCCATTTGTCTTCCGGCCATGACCCGGCATCATTCGTAGAAGCTTTCAACGTCATGTGGGAACGTCCGGATGTGGTATTGGGATTGGAAAACAGAACCACTCTGCCCGCGCCCGGAACGCCGTCCACGGCAAGCAGACTGCCCTGGCAGACCGGTTCCTTCAGCTGGGCAGTGCGGTTGGTGGGGTGTTTTTCCCACGTTTGGCCCAGGTCTTTCGTAACGCCCACGATGCGGGAACCGCCCCAGTTGCACCGGGCGTTGATCATGACGGAGCCGTCTTCCAGCTCAATCACCTGGGCTTCCGTCGTCTGCTGGTTGACGCCCGTGCCGCAGTGCCAGGTTTTTCCCCGGTCTTTGGAATAAACAATGGTGGACCACGGCACCCCTTTGCCGTCCCAGTACTGGGCGGCGAAGACCAGCGTGCCGTCTTTCATGCAAATGCCATTGCCGGGTCCATTAAATAAAATGCGCCAATCCTTGTTCTTGGTTTGTTCCGTGATATTGATCGGACTGGACCAGGTCAGGCCGTCGTCATCGCTGTAGGCCAGCACCAGCTGTCCACAGGCCTCCGGAGAATTGTCTCCGGACTTGCTGCCCCAGATGGAATGCCTGTGGCTCCATATGGCGGCCACCCAGATGCGCCCCGTCTTTTCATCCACCAGAATGGCCGGATCCCCTACGCCCCTGGTAGCCCCCAGAGAGGGGTCAATCTTGGAATCATCAATGGCGATTTTGACATCAGACCAGGTGCGGCCTCCGTCCGTAGAGCGGCTTACGCCCACATCAATGTTGGCCGGAAGGTCTCCGGAATGGTTGTACCGGATATCGTACACGGCCAGCAGGGTTCCCTTCCTGGAACGGGCCAGACCGGGAATACGGTAGAATTTTGATTTGAAATCCCCATGCCTGACTACGGCCACGCCGATGCGCTGCGCCACGGGAGTCGCATTGGCAACCCTCACCGGTTTATTGCCCGCCACAACGCTGGCCGGACGCACCACCACCCTGCCGTCCAGGGAGGCTCCTTCTTTCATCGTCACGCAAGCCCACAGGTAATTGTCTCCGGGCTCCAGCTCCATTTTCCCCTTCACAGAAATCTGGGGTCTGGCGGAACCGGCAAGCTTTACTGTACCAAAAACTTGGGAAGAGTCTTTCGGGAACGGCTCTTCCCCATGATGGATGATAGGGGCCTCTTCCCCCCGTATTACAGCCACGGACTCAATGTCGGAAAGCTTCGTCGTACCCGTAAAATCCAGATTGACAGCTGTCAGGAACTGAGGATTAAGGCAGCCGTCCGTCCGGACATTCAGAGAAAGAACGGGGCTGCACGGGATACGCACCATCACCGGGTAAATGGAAGAGGCCATCTCCACCTGCGGATTCACTTTCATGGGAATACAGGGAACAAGAAACAGGTCGTCCAGCTTCATTCCCTTGTTTTCCGGAGAAGTAAGCCTGAACACCAGGGAACGCGTTCCGGAAGGAACACTGGCTTCTATCCTGGTATGAAACCCGCCCGTCCTGATATCCTTGCCGTCATAAATTTTCTTTTCTCCATTCGGCCCTATGGCCACAATGGAAAATTCAAAAGGGGCCTGCCCGGTCCATCGCTCCGCCCAGGCAGAAAGCCGGACTTCCCTGGAAGGCGTATCCTTCAAGTCCAGTTTCAATTCAGCATCCTGTCCGCCGAACATTCGCAGGGAGGCTTCTCCGGATTTTCCCCCTCCTCCGATTTCCGCCACACCGTTCCGGCAGGACATAAGGCCGTATTTGGTGGAAAGCGTTGTAAACTTGCCACGCCTGGCCTGCTCAAAGCTTTCCTTGCCGAGAACGGAGGGAATAGACAGGCCCAGTGCGCACAACAGGCCAAGCCCCATTAATTTATTCAAAGATAAACGCATCGTATTTATGGTGTGTTTCGCGGGATATATACGCCGCCCCCCGCGGCAATCTTGCCCGGAGCAGCGTTATTTGCCGGTCCGTTTCCTAACACACGGCTTTCCGTTGCGTCCAGCCCCGCTTGAACGGCCTGAGGAAAGACCAGTCCTTACTTTCCCGTTTTTCCTCCGGAAAGAGCCGCCGGCTCCACGGAAATCACGGGACGTTCCGGGAAAGAACTGGAATTCCGGTGCATATAATAATGAGCCCAGTGAAGAACCACCTTGTCCCCCGGTTTAAGGGCGGATATCTTCTTCAAAATATCCGCACTCTGCAGGATGGGCTTGTGCGCCGGATTAACGTCAACCATCAGCTGCTCCTGCTTTTCATCGCCGTACTTGCCTGGTTTCCGGTAATCCAAGTACTTGACGATCCGGAAAACGGCGAAATCCCTGGCATGGTCGCACTTGTCCGGGCACAGGGAAGTAAGGAACCTGCATTTCCGATGAATCATTCCCGTAAATTCCGCTTCCGCCACATGATCCGACAACAATTCCCCGGAAGGCAGTTCCGCATCCCCCTGTTCATTTACCCTTCCCGGGGCCGCAATGGGAGAATCTTCAGCCAGAACGCTCCAGAATCCGGCCAGGCCCAGACAGACGGCTAGAATACTCTTCTTCATCTCTTCATTCCTATCCGCCGCGGAAACACAAGTCAAGAAGAAGAAAGAGCTTCTGCGGACACTGACGGAATATCACCATGGAAAAACATCATTTTATTTTTTTTATCAACAGGTTGGATAATTTCTGGACTCTTTTCGGTTTCCAGATTGACGCACCGCCGTCCTTGTGAGAAATTGACAAAAGCAATATGGATAACAACCGTACCTCTACCGTGCCGATCGTTCCCAAACAATACCGGCTGCCGTTCTTCATGCTGGTCTCCTGTTTTGCGCTGTGGGGCCTCCTGAACAACATGACGGACAACCTGGTTCCGGCATTCAGCAAAATATTCATGATCAATGCTTCGGAATCCGCCGGAGTTCAGATTTCCTTCTATGGGGCCTATGCGGTGCTTGCCATTTTCGCCTCCATCCTTCTGGAGGAATTTTCCTATAAGGCGGGCGTCCTCATCGGGCTGGGGCTCTACATGATCGGCGCGCTGTGCTACATTCCCGCCGCCATCGGGCAAAGTTTCGATATCTATCTGATGGCTATCTTCGTGCTGGCCGGAGGCCTCTCCATTTTGGAGACCACCTGCAACCCCTTCGTTCTCTCCATGGGGTCCCAGGAAACGAGCGTCCGCCGTCTGAACTTCGCCCAGGCCTTCAATCCCATAGGCTCCCTGACAGGTATTTTCCTGGCCAAATATTTCATTCTGGCACACTTGAACGATGCGGACATGGACACCCGCAAAGCCATGGACCCGGAACAACTGAACGCCATTGTCAGCGATGAACTTTTCTGGGTATGCGTTCCTTATGTGGGCCTGGTAGCCATCGCCGCCGTCATCTGGTTCTTTTTCTGCCGTTACAAATCCGACGATGAAAACGTACCCACCCGGGAAAACACACAGCCCCTTTCCTCTAAACTCGGCCGCCTGGGACTCTGCATCGCCCTGATTCTCATCCCCTTCCTGTTCCAGTACTATTCCGCTTTCGAATTCAGCATGGTGCAGCAAATCCTGATTATGATGATCGGGCCCATCGCCTTCCTGCTCATCATGCCGGACTACCGCTGCCAGCTTATGAAACTGGTGAAGCTTCCGCGCTACTTCTGCGGCGTGGCAGCCCAGTTTTTCTATGTAGGCGTGCAGATTGCCGTGTGGACGTGGACGATTAAATACATCATGTCCGTCTTCCCCGGAATGCAGGAAGCGGCGGCCTCCAACTACTATATCTTTTCCATCATCCTGTTCATCGCCTGCCGCGCCATCACTACGGCCCTGATGAAAAAATTTAACCCGGCCAACATGATGTCCCTTTTCGCCGTCGCCGGCATTCTCTGCTGCCTGGGCACCATCTATCTGCCCAGGGAAATCTCCGTCTGGACACTGGTCGGAATCTCCGGCTGCATGTCCCTGATGTTCCCCACTATTTACGGCATCGCCCTGCGCGGACTGGGGTCTGAAGTGAAACTGGGAGCTGCGGGCCTTATCATGGCCATTCTGGGCGGCGCAGTCATTACCCCGTACATGGGTTCCTGGATAGACAACACCACAGTAAAAAACCAGGTGGCCTATTTTGAATCCATCAACCGTCCTCTGATCGCGCAGGCGGAAGCTGCGGACGCTCGGAAATCCTTATCTGGAGCCATGCTGGCGCTGTACAGGATGTCAGAAGCCAGCCCTGCGGACGGAGAAGAACAAGCCAGGGCCGCCGGCAAATTCCAGAAAAACCTGGAAACCTTCTTTACCCTCCCCTCCCTGGAAGGGGACGCTTTTGAGCAGGCGGCCAAATCCCTGCCCGGCTGCTCCTCCCTCAAGCCTAGGGAACTGGCCGTTTTCAAAGCCAATCTGGAACGCCTCCCCGCTCCTGCCGGAAGAGAACAGCAAATTCAGCAATTCTCCCTGATTCCGGCGCTCTCCACGTTATCCGGAAACCAGGCGGAAGTGCTGGACAACCTCATCGCCCTGCCCCTGGACATGAAGCAATTCCAGACGGCCCAGGAAAACTTCGTGGAAAAAGCGGTGCGGTCATCCTTCTTTATTCCCATCATCTGCTTTGCCGTGGTATTAATTTACGGCTTCTTCTTCCGCAACACTCATCTGAAAAAGGAAGAGGAAGAAAAGCCTGCCCAGGCATGAACCAGCTTCACATCACCTACGCAAGATATGAAAACAGCATTACCAACCATCGGTATCCGCCCCACGATTGACGGTCGCCGCCTCGGCGTCCGGGAATCCCTGGAAGATCAAACCATGAACATGGCCAAGGCGGCCGCCGCCCTCAACGGCGACTTCTACAAGCCGGCCGAGTGATTTTTCCCCCTTCTTTCTTTCGCTCGGCTATTCCGGACTTTGCGGCTGCGTTATCGTGGCCGCAGGGTTCCGGCCCGGCGGAAGCCGCCGCCTGCGCGGACAAATTCAAGGCCAACAACGTCGGCGTCTCCCTAGCCGTTACGCCCTGCTGGTGCTACGGCAGTGAAACATTTGACATGGATCCGTTCACTCCCAAGGCCATCTGGGGCTTCAACGGCACGGAACGCCCCGGTGCCGTGTATCTGGCCGCTGCGCTGGCCGGCCTGAACCAGAAAGGATTCCCGGCTTTCTCCATTTACGGAAAAGACGTGCAGGACGCCACGGATACTTCCATCCCGGAAGACGTAGCTGAAAAAATCCTGCGCTTCTGCCGCGCCGGCCTCACCGTAGCCACCCTCCGCGGAAAAGGCTATCTTTCCATCGGCGGCTGCTCCATGGGCATTGCCGGTTCCATTGTGGACCAGTCTTTCTGGGAAAATTACCTGGGCATCCGCGTACAGGCCGTGGACATGACGGAAGTGCGCCGCCGCATGGACCAGAAAATTTATGACGAAGCGGAATTCGACCTCGCCATGCAATGGGCTGACTCCGTCTTTAAATTCGCCGAGGACAAAAACCGTCCGGACCTGAAGCTGGATGAAGCCGGACGCCGCAAAACTTTCAGGGAAAGCGTGCTGATGGCCATGATCTTCCGCGACATGATGCAGGGCAATCCCAAGCTCAAGAAAATTGACCGCGAAGAAGAATCCCTGGGTTACCAAGCCATTGCCGGCGGTTTCCAGGGCCAGCGCCACTGGACGGACTTCTACCCGAACGGAGACATCGCGGAAACCCTGCTTAACTCCACCTTTGACTGGAACGGCCCGCGCGCCCCGCTTCCCTTCGCCACGGAAAATGACTCTCTCAACGGCGCCTGCCTCCTCTTCGGCTATCTGCTGACCGGACAGGCCAATGTCTTCGCGGACGTTCGCACCTACTGGAGTCCGGAAGCCGTAAAGCGCGTCACGGGTTATACGCTGGAAGGCCATGCCAAGGACGGCATCATCCACCTCATCAATTCCGGCTCCGCCGCCCTGGACGGCTGCATGGCCTGCACGGGCAAGGACGGACAGCCCGTCATGAAAAAACACTGGGACGTCACTCCGGACGATGCGAAAACCATGATGGAACAAGCCGTCTGGTGCCCGGCCAACCGGGAATACTTCCGCGGCGGCGGCTACTCCGTCCACTACGTCACCAGGGGCGGCGCTCCCGTCACCATGATGCGCCTGAACATCGTCAAGGGACTCGGCCCCGTCCTCATCGTGGCGGAAGGCTGGTCTGTTGATCTGCCTGCCGAGGTGCACAAGACCCTGGACGAACGCACTGACCCGGGCTGGCCGACCACCTGGTTCGCCCCGCGCCTGACCGGCAAGGGAGCCTTTACGGACGTGTACAGCGTCATGGCCAACATGGGAGCCAACCACGGAGCCTTTACTTACGGCCACATCGGCGCAGACATCCTGACGCTGGCCTCCATGCTGCGCATTCCCGTATACGCCCATAACATTCCGGATGACCAAATCTACCGCCCCTCTGCCTGGGGTCTCCACGGCACGGCGGACCCGGAAGGAGCTGATTTCCGGGCCTGCGCCAACTACGGGCCATTATACGGAAAATACTGAAAACGAAAAGGTAACAGTTAATAGGTAATAGTTAACAGCTTCGGATAAAACATGGCAGAAAGTCCCGTTTCCGCGAAAAGCTTTTCTTTCGCAGTCCGCATTATTCAATGATGCAGGTACTTGAAAAAGCAGGGCGTCGAACGGGAATTGCTCAGCCAGCTCCTACGTTCCGGTGCGGGCATTGCCGCCAATTTATCCGAAGCTGCTTACGGGAGCCGCAGAAGGGACTTCTTTTCCAAAACCCGCATTGTCCTGAAGGAATATTCCGGGACGCATACACGGCCTAAACTGTTGCATGCCACGGAAGCCTGACGGAAACGGAATCTTCCTCTGTCAACCAAGACAGCACAGAAATCCCTAAAATGCTCATTTCTATTAACAAACCAACTCAACAAGCTCAGCCGGATTCCTATTAACTTTTCACTATTAAATCTTAACTCATGTACTCCCTCTGCTTGGACTGCGGCGCGACTAATGTGCGCGCCATGGTTGTGGATGAACAAGGCGTCATTGTGGGAAAGGCCTCACAGCCGAACGCCACGCTGCCCGGTGAGGAAAATCCGGAATTTCACGTCTGGGACGCCGACCGGATTTTCAGACAGCTCTCCGAATGTGCCGTGAAGGCCCTGGAAGGGCTAAATGCGGAACAGGTGACGGCCGTCACGATTACCACCTTCGGCGTGGACGGCGCGCTGGTGGATGACGCCGGCAACCTGCTCTATCCTGTCATATCCTGGAAATGCCCCCGCACGGCGGAGGTCATGAAAAACATCGGCAAATATATCTCCCAGGAGGAACTTAACCGTATCTCCGGCGTGGGGGCCTTTGCTTTCAACACCATTTACAAACTCGTCTGGCTCAGGGAAAACCACCCGGAACTTCTGGAAAAAGCCCATGCGTGGCTCTTCATCTCCAACCTGCTGGCCTACAAGCTCACCGGCATCATGGCGACAGACCGGACCATGGCAGGGACCTCCCAGCTCACGGATCTGGAAACGGGAGATTTTTCCGAATTCATTTTGAACTGCCTCGGTTTGAGCCGCGGCCTCTTCCCTCCCATCGTGGATGCAGGGGAAACCATTGGCCTCCTTACGCCGGAAGCGGCAGACGCGATGAATCTCCCGGCCCTGGCGGGCATTCCCGTTATCTCCGCCGGGCACGACACCCAGTTCGCCATTTTCGGTTCCGGAGCAGACAAGAACCAGCCCGTCCTTTCCTCCGGAACATGGGAAATCCTGATGGCGCGCTCCGCACAGGCCAGGCTGGCCCGGGAAGATTATGAGGACGGCGCCACGGCGGAATTCGACGCGGAATCCGGCCTTCTTAACCCCGGGCTCCAATGGCTGGGCTCCGGCATTATCGAATGGGTGAAAGCAGCCTGCTTTCACGGGGAATCCTATGACACCATGGATGCGGAAGCGGCCGCCGTCCCACCCGGCTGCGACGGCGTGACAATGGTTCCGGACTTCCTGGCCTCCGGAGACCGGAAAGGCTCCATCAACGGACTGGTGCTGGGAAGAACACGCGGCCATATCTACCGCGCCGCCATGGAGGCTCTCACCTGGCGGCTGAAATCCCGCCTGCGCCGTTTGGAATCCGTGGGCGGCTTCAAAAGCGAATTCCTCATCCTGGTGGGCGGAGGCGCCAGAAACAGAGTTTGGACCCAGATGAGGGCGGACATTCTCCGGATTCCCGTCAAAGTCTCTGAAGTGTCAGAAAGTACGGTATTGGGAGCATCCATGTTTGCCTTTGCGGGCGCCGGGGTGTACTCTACGCCGGAGCAGGCCCGGGCCGCCTTCGGCATCACCTACCGGACATATATGCCGGGTTCCCAGGAAGCCGCCTACGAAAAGTTCAACCAATAACACGCTACTAAATATGTCAGAAGACTGGTCAATCTCCCCTCCCCTGCCGGACAAAGTGTTCCCATGGGAAAAATACAACCCCGTCACGCGGGAGGAAGTGAATGAATTCTTCCATTCCCCGGAAATTCTGGTCATCAAGGAACGCATGTGCGACATAGGGCGCCGCCTGTGGAACCGGGAATATGTGGACGGCAACGGGGGCAACATCTCCGTGCGCGTGGCTCAGAACCTGCTGCTCTGCTCCCCCACCCTGTGTTCCAAAGGCTTCATGACTGTGGAAGACATCTGCATGGTGGACATGGACGCGCGCCAGAAAGCGGGCATCCGCCCCTCCACCAGCGAGGTGAAAACGCACATTGCCATGATGAAATCCGTGGGCGTCAATGCCTGCATCCATGCCCATCCCCCGCACTGCAATGCCTTCCTGTTTGCCGGGCAGGTTCCCCCCTCCGGCATCAATCCGGAAGCGGATATCTTCCTGGGGCACATCCCGCTGGCCCCTTACGGAACGCCCGGCTCTCTGGAAACGGCCCGGGCCGTGGCGGAAGCAGCCAAACAATCCACCGTCGTTTTCATGGAAAACCACGGAGTCATTACCGGAGCACGTGACGTGGAAGAAGCGGAATGGTTCATGGAAAATGCGGATGCCTACTGCCGCATGGTGCTGATGGCCGGACTGCACAAAGCACCTCTGAACCAGGTGGGGCCGGAAGGCGTGGCAGACTTCCTCGCCATTCGCAAATCCATTGGTTACGCCGTGCCGGACAACCAGCCCCTGTACAACACGGAAACCTACGCCGGGTACAAACTGGGAAAATCCGGTAAATAACTCCCTTTTTCAACGGGGTGGCTGGAGCAGTTCAGCCGCCCCGTTTTTAACGGACCCACTCCGGAATAAAAACTTCCTTCTTTTACGCCAACACCTCCTGCCTTATTTGCTTTTTTACCCGTTAAAACCGCCTCTCCTGCCGCAGACTATTTCCGGTAAAGCCACATCCTCTCCTCAGTAAAAGAACGCCATTATGGCCCCACCGATCCGGCCCCGGAATCGGCTTATTCCCATCCAGCCAGCAGCGTACCGGACCGCACGATCTTCCCGTATGGAACATGCAGGCGGGCGTTCACATAGGAGAACGGCCGAAGCAAATCGCGGCACTTCAACGGAAAGGCAGCCTGTCTTTTCCATGAAGGAACTCCTGCACCTTCTTCAGGATTGCATGGTGGGGATATTTCCTTCCGGCTCCATAGTTCATACGTTTTTACGCTCCGGCACCGTTCAGCCCCGGGTTTCATTCCCGGGGAAAAACCTCTTGTTTCACTGGTCTTTCCTACAGAAATTGAGCATTACAGCTGTTTCCGCCTATACTCTGGTTTAAGAAAAATTTCTCCGAGAACTCCTTTTCCTGAGGGAAAGCACCGTAAACGAGGCATTCTGAATTTACAGCTCTTTATCTTCTGTCAGATATCCGGCATCTGTTATTTTCAATTGCTGCAAGGCATGCGGCTCCTTACGGCAGTTGCGCAACACCCAAATATTTCGTCTGCCCTACCTTTTCCGGGCAGGCGCCGCGGCGGGAGGAACGGGGGCTTTCCCTCCGGAAAACGGAGCGAAATTCCAGGAAACATTGCTCAAAGGCCCCGTTCCCCGCACTTGAAACAGCCCTCCGGCCAACAGGAAAACCGGGGAAGTAATAAACCCCGGCAAACCGCGAAGCCCCAGCTTGAAATCTGAATTGACCTGCAAATCGGAAAGGCGTATCCAGCCTCCCCCCTCCAGAGACATGTTGCTTCCTTGGGCCACGAAATTACTGGTGCGCACATAACCCTTCTCAATGGAAAAATCGCAATCGGCCCTGGATATCTTGTAATTAATCAGATGCCCCAGTCCAGGAATGTAATTAGAGAGGGCTTCCCCCAAAAATCCGAACAGGGGAATTTCCACCAGGTCGCCATGCACCAGGGCAGCCTCCCCCTTCGCCTGAATAGAATTCATATTGCCGCCCTTGGATGAAAACTCAATGGCTCCGTGCACAGTGGCTTTCTCCATTTTTTTGTCATAGGATTTCCCGATAGACGTCAAATTCATGTCCTGGAGGACAAAAGAACCGTTCAGGGCATCCCCATCGTCAATCTGCGCCAGAACGCGCCCCGTGAAGGTTCCGTCCCAGATGGTTCCCATCATCTTGTCCACAACCACCCATTGCGGAGAAATCAACACTTCCCCCTTTGTCCTTCCGAGGTCCAGCGTGGTTCCCAGCAGGGGATAGCGCACGCGCCCGGCGGAAGCGTCAAAGCGGATGCGCCCCTTCATCAGCTTCATGTCATCCCCCATCGGAAACATGCCGCCGCCGGAAAGCGTTACGGGCCGGGTAAAGACAAACTCCTTCAAAACCCTGGCGGCACTATCGGAAAACATCCGCAGGGTATAGCCGGGATAGGCCTGCCCCTCCAGACCAAGCACTTCCACCGTATCCTGCACAAAACGGAAATCTATGCTCTTGGCCTTGAGCGTGCATTCCGAAGGGCCTCCGGACAATCCGACGGAAGACAGGTAATTTCCGTTGGAAACCACAGTCGTCACATTGGTCAGCACCAGCTGGTCTGTCACCAGATGGGCATCCGCCCGGGCAGACTTCAAGTCCACCCCCCTGTAGCGCGTGTTGGTTGCGGAAACAGTAGCCTGCAAGTCGTAAGCCTTTTCCAGATTGTACAGACCCAACGTTCCCTGGAAGGAAAACTCCAGGCCGGAATCCTTGCGGAAGACAAAGCGGTTCATGAAAAAGTCGTCATCCTCCATGCTCAACAATTGGTCTATCGTTTGCAGCGGAACCGTGGACTGCCCCATCACAAACATCTGACCGTCCAGAAAACCGTTGGCGAACAATTCAAAGACGCCCTTTTCCATTTCCATCCGGCAATTTTGCACAAAAAGCTGGTTGGGACGGTATTCCGCTTCCACATCCGCCGTTTTGACAGGAACCTTGTTCCAGGCAAGATTCTCCGTATGGATGCGTGCTCGGACCAGAGTCGGCTCCACAGGCTTGCCCTCCGGAATATCCAGCCTGCCGTGCACCCATAAAACCGCTTTTTCCGGAAGCTGCAAATGTTCTGGGACAGAAAACCAATTTCCAGCCAGAGTCTCCAGCAGTTCAGGCTTCAGATTAGATTCCAGCGTAAAAACAAGGTCGGTGCCCAGATAGCTTCCTTCCAGCTTCACCCGGCCGTCATCCCGCACCAATTCCAATTGGGTGACGTTAATGGAACGGCCAATCAATTCCGCCCTGGCCGCAGCGGAAACGAATTCCACTCCTTGGTAAAAGACATCCGCCACGGAAGCCTCAATCTGGAGGCGGTCCACCTGGAACGGCCCTTTCCACCCCTTTCCCATATCCACGGAACCGTACACCTTCAATTCCGGGTCTCCCCTGATTTCCAGCGCTGGCGGCAGCTTCGCATCCTCCGGGGCAATGGAACGGGCCATCCCCAGCATCGCCTTCATAGGCAGAGTGCTGTGAACGTCTATCTTAATCTCTCCGTCCACTCCCATTACCTTGCCGGAAAAACTGCCTCCGGGATGCCTTATATCCAGATCAGTTACATAAAAATTACCGTTTTCATAACTGAAATCGCAGGAGGCCCTCTGGAATTTTTCCCCAAGCACGGAAAATGCTCCCATGGATCCGGAACCTAAAGCATTCAGATGTTCCACGCCTTCCCAATTTTCCGAAAAAACCGCATGACCGGATATCTGTACATGCGGCTCGCTCAGAAACTTCATTTCCTTCGGCACCAGAGCTTCATCAACAATAGCCACCGCCCAGGAGACCAGAGGAGCCGTACTGCGGACATCCCAGATCAGCGTGCGCTTTTTCAAATCGGCCTGGAGGGAAAGGCTGACGAAACCGGCCGTTTCCGCATCCCGCATGGTAAAGTGTTTGGCCATGATAACGGAATCCGCGTAATCCCCGCTGAACAGGAAATCCCTGACCATGATTTTTCCGTACCTGAGAACAGGCGCCTGCAAATCCATGCCTACACGCACGCCGCCTTTCGGATCGTCGCTTAAATTGACAATCAGGCGGGGAGGAGATGCATCAGGCCACTTCACCCGGTCCATGTAATTCAGGACCTGATTCAACTGCTCTCTGACGGCGCCCATATCCTGAGCCGTCAGCGTAAAGTCTCCGGAATCATCCTGACCAATGGAAAATGCCCCCTGGGCCGTCACCCGGATGCCCTGCACAACGGCATCTGCCTTGACGATGTCCACCATGCCGGGCCGCCCCAGATTCAATTCCGCGTTCACCCCCGTTACGGAAAAAACTTTTTCCAGATTCCCCGCATCTACGGGCACGGAGACGTCCATCCCCTTCACATTCACCCGCTCCGGCACTACTTGTCCTTCTATCAGTTTTTTCCAATTCAGCGCCACATCCGCCTCATGCAGCAGAACTATGGGCCGGCGAGTTTCCGGCATGGCCTCCGGATCCAGCAATTCCACATTTTTCAGTGTCACGACGGCACGGGGCCACAAAGTAACTTTCAGCGTCTCTATATGGGAGGGAATGCCCTTTTCCAGAAGAGCCTGCTCCACCCGCTGCACAACGAAGGAAGGCACCCCCCAGATGGAGATGTAGCATATGCAGCCCAGCAACAACGCCCCCAGCAAAATAATCACTGTGGGAATCAGTCCCTTGATCCATCTCATAAATGTCCGCTGAGCCATAAGCCTTGTCTTCTTTGCACGGGTACTGCAGCACGCTACCCTAAAAGAAGAGACATTGCACCACCAATTTGTGTTGCCGATTTATTTTACGGTCCTGGAAATAATGTCATTCGCCTTGAACAGCCCAGAGTTGCAACCGGTCAAACATTCTGCAAGCGGAAAACCGCTCCCACTCCCCCTATATCAATCATGAACATTACCATTTCAGCTTCGCCAATTATTTCAACCCGGAACGCATGCAATTCGGAGCTTTGCGCGTGCTCAATGACGACAAGGTTCTCCCGGAAGAAGGCTTCGGTACCCATCCGCACAAAAATATGGAGGTGGTTTCCATTCCTCTGAAAGGAAGGCTCCGCCACGGAGCCAGCCTGAACAACAGCCACACTATCACGCGCGGAGAAATCCAGGTGATGAGCGCCGGAACGGGTATTCAGCACAGCGAATTCAACGACAGCCTCACGGAACCATTGGAATTCCTGCAAATATGGATCATTCCGGACAGGATCAATACGCCCCCCAGGTACCGGGATTACGACATCACCCCCCTGTTGAAGCATAATGAAATCTCTACCTTCCTAGCTCCGGAAACGGATATTTCCATCATGCAGCAGGCCTGGTTTTCCTGGGCGGAGCTGGACAGGGGCATAGAACGGGAATACCAATTCAAGGGACGGAACACGGGCGTATACATCTTCGTGATAGACGGAGAAATAAAAATAGGAGATGCCATATTGCACAGTCGGGACGGTGCCGGAATTACGGATACGGAAACCGTCTCCATAGAAGCCCTCCAGAACTCAACCGTTTTGCTGATGGAAGTAGCCGTCTGATTTTTCCGGACTGCCCGGCTTTCCGGTTCCGCCCTGCCTTACACAGACGGCAGTTTTGCTATTACAACTTGCCGCTCTTTTTTCTGCTGTGCAGGAACTGGCCCATCCTCCATCCCAACTGCACCAGCCCGTAACACAGGCTGCCCAGAACAACGCTGGAAACCATCCAGCCCGCTGCGAATTCCAGGCTTACCATGCCGATGCTCAATCCGCCAAACGGCGTCCAGGACCACTGCTGAACCCCCGCTTTCAGCATCTCCCAGTTCGCGCCGGACGTAGGGAACCCCAAAATCGAAAAAAGGAACCACCCCAGCCACCATTGAGCGGGAATGGCAAAAAAGGTAAAGCCGGGAGGGGAGAGCCACGCCATCAGAATGGCTACGGGAATATTACCCTTGCGCCACAGGCAGGCGAAAACGCCCCACAGGCTCTGCATGGGAAGAGGGGCAATCGCTGCGGCAGCTCCCCAGGCAGCTCCCGTTGCAACGGATTGCCTGTCCCATGACCAGTAAACAGAATCAAAAACCCTGGCGGAAAGGAACTTGCTTGCCCACGATTTTTTGCGCACCTCCGTCAGCAGGTAAAGCCTGACTCTGCGCATCAATTGCCTGTAGCGGTGTTCCATCCGCCGCAGAGTCTCCTATAAACCGGCCTTGAATCAATCGTAAAATGCTCCAGTACGAGGAATGCCGCATTTTTACGCCCGAATGCCTCTCTGCGCTCGGTTTTTCTTGATTCTTCATGCGGTTTCATGAAATACCTGCGTTCACACCTTTTTCCGAATCATGAGCAAGCAACGACTCGATATCCTTCTGGTTTCCCGCAATCTCGTAGAATCCCGGGAGCTGGCCCAGCGGCTCATCATTGCCGGAGAAGTGAGCGTGGGGGGGCATCCCTCTACCAAGCCCGGTCTCAAGGTTAATGAAGACGCGGATATCACCATTAGAAACCGTCCCCGCTATGTCAGCCGCGGCGGCCTGAAAATGGAAGGAGCCCTGAATGCCTTCCCCGTTTCTGCGGAAGGCAAGGTCTGCCTTGACATTGGGGCTTCCACCGGAGGTTTTACGGACTGCCTGCTCCAGCACGGAGCCGCCAGGGTGCATGCCATAGACGTAGGAACCAACCAGCTTGTCTGGAAACTGCGGCAGGATCCCCGCGTCATTGTGAAGGAAAAATTCAACGCCCGCTACATGACTCCGGAGGATATTGGGGAACAAGTGGATCTGATCGTTTCCGACGTCTCCTTTATCTCTCTGAAAAAAATCCTTCCCGCCGCCTTTCCTCTGCTTAAAAAAGGGGGGGATGCCCTGGTGCTCATCAAGCCCCAGTTTGAACTCCAGCCGGAAGATATAGGCCCCGGCGGCATCGTCCGGGACCCGGCTTTGCACCGGAGGGCGGTGGACTCCATACGCACTTTCGTCACGGACGAACTGAACCGTTCCTGGATGGGGTGCGAACCTTCCCCTATCACGGGAACTGACGGCAACCATGAATTCCTGGCATGGCTCAAATAGCCCCAGCCTTTTCCTGTCCGAAGAAATCCTCCCGGCACACCGTGGACGGGTTCAACAGTTTTCCTCAAACCTGTTGTCATCCCATAATTCCGCCTCAAAGTCCACAAACCTCCCCTCCTTGATCAAAACTTGAAAATACTGGTATTTTTGATACCCCAATAAATTTGGAATCCCATTTAAGACAATGGGACTGATAAATTACCGCCTACATTGCCGGATCGCCTTTCCGCTCCCTCAATACGGAGCTTCCAGACATCGGCTGCTTCATCCTTTACACGCCGTCACAAAAATTCTGGGAATGATAGGCGTAGTGATGCAATTCCATGCTTCGTTTGCAATAACCGGTTCCTTTCCTTCAAAACCGATTTCCACTTCCTTGGCTTCTTCACAGGTGATGGAGATTTCTTCCACGATAATTCATAACTTCATTTTCGAATGATAAGGAGAAAGCTACGCCCATCGTCCCAATTCTCCCCCGTCGTTATTAGGTTTCAGGCCATTGAACCCTTAATTCACCTATTTCAACTAACCTGTCCTTTCTCAGAAATAATAAAAAAATGTATCAAGAAACAGAGATAATCAGGGAACAAATGGCTGAACAATAGATAACTGGCTCTCTGGTGGGTGGGTTATTGGAAGAACGAGAACAATAGGCTATGTCCTCCAACAGCTTGGATTATTCACCGAGGAACTCCTTTGGGCGACCGGCGCGACAAACTAAATTCTGCCTTCCCTACATACACCCTCCGAGCATCGGGATACGAACATTCATCCCTGAAACGTACTTCCAGCTCATAGTTCTGATCATTGCGAAGACGGTCAAAATACGTCAGCAACAGGTAAGCTTCCTTGATGGGGACTTCATGCTTTTCTCCCGGCTTCAACGTAATGAAGCGCATCAAAGCCGCTACCCGTTCGATTTTATACCCGGCTCCATAACAGGCTATTGGAGTCTTTATTTCGCCCACTCTGTACCCATATCTTTTCCCTCCCGCTTTTTTCCATATTTCGATACGGATATTAGGGCGGCCGTCATCTTTGAGGGGATAGAAGTCGTCGAACAGGCGCACGGTCTTTTCGCCTCTGTTCGTGAACACCAGTTTGAAGTCAGGGAAAGCCTCTCTCGCGTCAAACTGGGTCTTTTCCATCACCACGGAACATTCCACTCCGTTGTCGGCCATGTCCCCCCACGCCGCGGCATGGAGGGACAGGCTTGCAAGAAGTACTAAATACCGGAAGATTTTTTTCATTGCAGCGCGAGTTTGGCCGTCGCCCGGAGCATCCCCAGGAAACAATCCTTACCCTGCTGATTATAGTAGCGCGTTTCCAGTTCACAAGAACATTGTTTCCAGCCTTCCAGATCGACTTCATCCAGACATACCGGAATCGTGACGCTGTATTCCTGGCCGGGGGCCAGTTCCCGGTAGTTCAAGGAACGATGGAAGGTTATTTTCCCGACTTTTCTGTTCAGGACGCGGACATCTCCCCGTTCCGTCCTCAATACAGTCACGAAAAAGTAATCGGCTGTTTCGTCGTTGATTTCGTCCGGAATCCGGACAGGCTCGTTTCCTTCGTTGCGGAAGCGGACTGTGATTCTGCCTTCCCTGAACCGGGAGGTATCCGCAATGGAGAGCTGAAGAGGTGTCGATTCCTCTGCAATTGCCATACTGCAGGTTTTACCTTCGTTACGATGATACAAAATCCTCCCCGCACAACCTCCACCCCTCTCCTTTTGCCTGCATAGGCGGCATTTCCCATATAACCTCCATGGAAAAAAGAAGCTTCCGCCTTCCTTCATCCCATAAAAAACGCCGCCTTCCCACGAAACCGGGAAAGACGGCATTTCCGTTACTAAAACGTAAAATTAAAGGAGGGAAGCAGCCCCCTTGTCCAGAAGGAACTTGGCGTTCGGATGCTTCTGAAGGTAAGAGGCGGCCACCTCCACCGTCACAGGCCCCTGAACAGCCTTCTTCACGATGGACGCCTTCTTTTCACCCCAAGCCATCAGAGCCACTTCACGAGCGCCCATGATGGTAGCCACGCCCATGGTAATGGCGGTGGTGGGAACATTTTCAATACCGCCGAAAGCAGGAGCGGCGTCGGAACGGGTCAGTTCGTCCAGATGAACCTGCCGGGTAATGGTGGTGTCATCAGAGCCGGGTTCGTTAAAGCCGATATGGCCAGTCCGGCCAATGCCGAGAATCTGGAGGTCAATACCGCCGCAGTCCTTGATCTTTTGTTCATAGGCGGCGCAGTGGGCGGCAATTTCATCATCCTTCACCGTGCCGGAGGGCAGATTGATGTTTTCCGGCTTGATGTCGATGTGGTTGAAAAGGTTGGTGTGCATGAAATACCAGTAGGACTCCGGATGGTCACGATCCAGGCCGCTGTATTCGTCCAGATTGAAGGAAATGACGTTGGCAAAGGAAAGGCCTTCCTCTTTATGCATGCGAACCAGTTCCGCGTAAAAAGGCAGCGGAGTGGCGCCCGTGGCAAGGCCGAGAACCACGTTTTTGCCTTCAGCGGCGCGCGTACGGATCAATTCCGCAACTTCTCCTGCCAAAGCCTTGGCAGCATCCTGGGGAGTTTCAAAAGTTTCTACTTTCATAACGCGCCCTATTTTACTGCGTTTCCGGGCATTTTCAACCGAAATAGTCCCGGAATGATGCACAGCGGCGCACTTGCGCAAAAAATCCCCGGGTACGGAGGCCTCCACCCTTTCCCCATCCGTTCAGGAAACCGCCCGCATTACCCTTGAACTTTCCCCCCCGATCATGTATTGCCTTTCCTGACATGGCAGGTTTGATTATTTCTCCAAGAGCACGCATTTTTCAAGGACACGACTGGGTTTACGGCACGGAAGTGCGCAAGGTCTTCGGCAACCCGCAGCCAGGGGACGTTGTGGCCCTGAAGGATTTCAAGGACCGCTTTCTGGGTTCCGCCATGTTCAATCCCCATTCCCAGATCGTCGCCAGGCGCTTTTCCCGCCGCAAACAGGAACTGAACGGAGATTTCTTTTCCAGGCGCATCAGCCAGGCAGTAGAACTGCGCCGCCGCCGGCTTCCAGAAGAAACTCTCACCCGGCTCGTTTGGAGCGAATCCGACGGGCTTCCCGGCCTCATTGTGGACCGTTACGCGGATTATCTGGTCGTCCAGACGCTGACGATCGCCATGGAATGCCGCCTCCCCATCATCCTGAATGTTTTGGAAGACCTTCTTTCTCCCCGCGGGATTATTGTCAGGAATGATTCACCCATACTGGCGGCAGAAGGTATTTCCCCCTCCGTCCGGGTGGCACGAGGACAGCAACCGGAACCTTTTGCCGCACGCAGCGGCAGCGTGCAATTCATGATTGACCTTCAGACGGGACAGAAAACCGGCCTGTATTTGGACCAGCTTGACAATTACGCCGCCGTGGCGCGCTTCGCCCGCGGACGCCGCGTACTGGACTGCTTCTGCAACCAGGGCGGTTTCGCCCTGGCCTGCGCCCTGGCCGGAGCCTCGGAGGTAACGGCCGTGGACGTTTCCCAGGACGCCATGGACGCCGTAGCGCGAAACACCCGCCTGAACGGAGTCTCCGTGCAGTGCGTCACGGATAACGCGTTTGACTTCCTGAAAAAGGAAGCGGCCCTCGTCCGGGACGGAGGAGAACACAAATGGGATTTGATTATCCTGGACCCTCCCTCTTTTACCAGAAACAAAAAATCTGTGCATGACGCCATGCGCGGATATAAGGAAATCCACCTCCGCGCCATGAAGCTTCTGGCTCCGGGAGGCATCCTTTCCACCTTCTGCTGTTCCCACCACGCCGGAGCGGACCTGTTCCGGGAGAGCGTGCTTGACGCCGCCATTGATGCTCCGGCCACCCTGCGTCTGATGCAGCAACACGGCCAAAGAGCGGATCATCCGGTTTTATTGAATATTCCGGAAACGGAATACCTGAAGGGGTTCACGTATGAACTGCTTCCCGGAAGATGATTTCATGACAATAACAATAACCATTCCTCCGGTCCCGATATTGTCAAAATGAAATAAAAATACAGCCTCAGCCGGTACAGTCACAGACAGAGTATATTAAAACAGAAGAGGTTAAACCTGTAAAATCAGAAAAAAGAATTAAACCTGAAACTACTCCCGAAGATACATCTCAAATTGAGCTGCTCCAACAAATAATCAAAGAAGCGGAAAAAGAAATAGAACCACATGTTTCTGAACATACACAAACAGCACAAAAGCCTAAACAACAAAACAGTAATTTCAAAAATCCGTATATGACCGAGCAGGAAGAAATTATTGCCTGGAACAGATGGAGAAGTAATATTCAAAATCAGATTATGAAAGATTCGAATATAGACTACGCTCCGCTTGGTACACTGTTCCTATTTACATTTGTTGTAGACAAATACGGAAATGTATCTAACATAAAAGTAGAATGCTCAAATCCCGCGTTTCTGGATGTTGCAAGGAACAATGTTAAACCTGCAATTGCAAAATTGCAGAAAAAACCGATTTTAAATTTTCCAAGAGGTACACAGAGAACATCAACCGTTGTAACAGGTTTGTTCCTGATAGGCACTCAGGAAAGATATTCCACTCCTAATGATTTTTCGGACTATGAAAGGGTTACATACTGATGAACGGAACAAAAATTGCAATAGTATCAATTATCATACTTGTAATCTTAGCTTTATCAACGGCACTCATTGCGAATATTAAACCTAAGATGCACAAAACGATTATGCTCGAAAATATTATTTTTAAAAGGAGTAAATAAGTGTTTGGAATAATATGTACTCTGATTTGCATACTTCTCGAAATACCGTTTGCAATAAAATTCGTTAAAGCTAAAAGAAACTTTGATATAATAAGGCAAACGGCAATCTTATTGATTATGCTTATTATAGGACTTATATTCTTCGGAATTTATAAATTAGGATTATTTGTGATAAGATAGGTTTGTTATGTACAGATGTAAAGAATGCAAAGCAGAATATAAAACAAAAGTTGATTACTGCGACTGCGGCAATAACACTTTTGATTACATTGAAGAAGCTATCCCGCAAAAGCCAAAACAGCCTTTGACGCTTGAACAAAAATCCGAATTTGTTTCAAGAGTATTTTTTGCAATATGTTTAATTTTATCAATTATAATTTGGTTGATACCTGTAGGGAAGGCTCCGGTAAAAAAACAGGCATCAAAGCCTAAACCCGCAGCAGTAAAAAATATTCCGACCATTGACAAAATATGGAATGATACACCGATTTATCAACCATTAAAAAGTGAGCTGCAGCCGGAAGTTAACAGGACCGAATACCCTCGCCAGTTAGCGTCAACGTCTGCAGACTATGCCAGGCAAAGCTATAATTAGTCAAAATGTAAAAAAAACTCCGATAACAAAAAAAACTGCACCAGAAATTGTTCAACAAGAGAAAAAGATTGTTGTTGAAAAACCAGTTCCCGCACAACCGCCCAAACCCGTTTATAATCCCAACAGCGCGGAAATGCTGAGGTATAAAAATAATTTACGTGCAGCTTTGTTTTCTAAATTTGCAGTAGGAAGTATTCAAGGTTCAGGAGAATGTTCTATCAGTTTTTCAGTCGATAAAACCGGAAAGCTTATAAACAGAAAATTTACTAAAGAATCTTCAAATAAAGGCTTAAATGATACTGTTTATTACATGATGATGAGCGTTCCGCGCTTTTCTGCACCGCCAAAAGAATACAGCGGAGAAACAATACAAATGAATTTCAAAATAAACAACGGAGATTACGAAATAACAATATTTTAGAATGCAGATAAAATTCGGTAAATCAGTCTTATTTCATCATCAGCAGCATTATCTACAATTTTATGCAGGCTTTCTTTTATTTCATTAACAGGTTTAAAATGGTTATACATATATAACTGGTAAGGCTCAACCTCAAGAGCTTCTGCAATTTTTTCAAGGTTTTCATCCGACGGATGATACAAACCGGTTTCAATTTTACTGATGCTTGTAGAACCTAAGTCTGTAAGCTCTGCAAGATATTCCTGCGTATAGTGTTTTTTTATACGTAATTCTTTAATTCTTTTACCGAGCAATTTTTTTAAGTTTGACATATTTTTATTTTCTTTCATAGTTACTATCTTGTTAATTAACTTTAACAGCAAAATTAACTTGACATTTTGCTGTTTAGCACCTATACTTTCCGTAAAAGAGCAATTAAATACTGAAAATTTGCGGTATTATAACAAGTAAAGGAGATAAAAATATGAAAATAACAAACGGTTTCACGCTTGCAGAAATATTAATAACACTTGGTATTATAGGTGTTGTTGCCGCAATTACTTTACCGTCAATAATATCAAATTATAAAAAACAGGTAATAAAAACGGGATTTAAAAAAGCTTACTCAGTAATCTCACAAGCATATAATCTTGCATTTACGGATCTGGGCTATCCTACAAACTGCCATTACGGGGATTACGGAGAAGGACATCAAGGAAGTGAATGTCCTCTCCTCAAAGAAGCTGTTGAAAACAGACTACAAACAGTAAAAATATGTAAAGGTCGTATTTTTTCAGATGGCTGTGTCCCGGAATATACAGATCAAAAATCTTTAGGATTGAGCGGTGGTTGTGTAGGAATGTCCAGATCAGAACTTGAAAAATATTCAACAGCTTATGTTTTGTCTGACGGCCTGATATTATTTCTATACGGGACCGATACCCCGTCAGGCATTATAGGCTCGCCTGCTTTGATTTATGCGGATGTTAACGGGCAAAAGGGACCTAATAAATGGGGGCATGATGTATTTGGCTTCAAATTAATAACTACAACGTCAGATGTCCCCAAAATCGAACCGGGAAGCCATTGTTTTATTAATGAAGACGGAGCTTATGATGTTGAAGACATTATAAACTGAAGTTAAAATTCAGAATAATAACAATTTCTTCGTTAAAAAAGTCTTTCGGGAAAGGTTTAAAAGGAGCAGCAGTTTTTATTGCCGCACCGGCATTATCATCAAGAGCTTTAATTTTGGAAGACTTTAAAATTCTGCATTTTTTTACGGAGCCGTCTTTATTTAGAGTTAAAGCCATCTGAACCAGCAAATCTTTCTGCCCTTTTGCAAGAATATCAATTTGTTTTCTCGGAGGTACTTTCCAGCTTTTTATAACCTTTTCTTTTACTTCTTTGACGTAAGGGGAGTAATCAACATATTTTCCTGTTGAACTGAATATAAAAGACTCTTTGTCGGAAACAAAAATCTGAACTGCATGCAAGCTTCCGGAAGGATAATCATAAATAATTCTGCATTTCATAAGTTCCGGACGTCTGAAAGATATATATTTAAGTTCATTTGTTTCTGCATTAAATATAAGCTCAGCCCCGCTGTATTTTACATAATAATAAGCTTTATTCTGCGTTCCGTCATCTTTTACAAGTGTAAAATCATGATAATATTTAGGGTATTTATCTGTTTTTATTACGGGTTTAATCTTGCTGAAAATAATTGCAAGAGTTTCATTAATCTTTTCATAACTTGTACTTTGAGCCGGCTGTAAAAATTCAGGCTCAATTTTAACGTAACTTGAAGCCATAACATTTGAGGACATCAAAAATAATATCGAACACAATATAAATAACTTTTTCATAATATAACTCCAATAAAAATTATACCATAAACATAGAATAATTGACAATTTATGGCTTTTTACTAAAAAAAATTATTTAAGAAATGTAAAAAAGTTATATAGAAACTTAAAGAATAGCAGAAAAATTCCGTCAATATTTTTGTGAAAGAGAATATTGACTTCGGTCAAAAAAACATTAAAAGGAGTAGAAAGCAGTACAGAAAGATTAAAGGATAAGTGTATGACATCAATCAGTTCAATCAACGGTGCATCTGCAGCGGTATCAACCTATAAATGCGACGAACTGAGTTCTTCTACAAAGCAGAAACTTGAGGCACTCGGGATTGACCCTGCATCAGTAACTTCCGAGGCGCAGGCACAGGCATTGATTGCGCAGGCGGAAGCAACAAAACATCAACAAAATTCGGGACAGCAGCAACAAGGAGGTAATTCATCAGAGCAAGAGCTTATGTCAGAAGCTAAAGACCTTGCATCAACAGTTGGCGTAACAGTTTCATCGAACGATACATTGGATGATATTATTGACAATATTTCCGCAGAAATTCAGGTTATGCTGAATTCTCAGGATCAGTCAAAAGTATCTGCAGCACAAGGTTATCAGTCACAACTCGCAAGTATTTCAGACAGAGCAGACTCAATACAGACAACACAACAGAATATTTTTAACGCAATGGATATGATATCTGTAAGCAACAAATATGCTTTGGGCTTATAGAAGGAGTTTTCAGAGAAACTAAAAATTAAAAATTTGAAAAGGCTTTCATTATTTATGAAAGCCTTTTAGGTTATTTATTTTACCTCTTTAATTACTTTACAAGGAGTTCCCGCAGCTATAACGTTAGAAGGAATATCTTTAGTCACGACGCTTCCTGCGCCTATAACTACATTATCTCCGATTGTAACCCCCGGCATTACACATACATGCCCGCCAATCCAAACGTTGTTTCCGATTTTTATTGGATAAGCATATTCCAATCCTGCATTACGTTGTTCAACATCAACAGGGTGACCCGCCGTATAAAACCCGCAAAAAGGTCCGATAAAAACATTATCCCCGAACGTAACTTTAGCAGGATCAAGAATTACACAATTATGATTTGAATAGAAATTTTCGCCAATTTCTATATTATAACCATAGTCACACCAGAAATCCTGCTCAATCCAAAAATTTTTACCTGTTTTTCCAAGAATTTGACGGAGTAATTCTTTTCGTTCTTCGGTTTTATCGGGAGATAAAGCATTATACCTGCTGCATAAGCACTTGCATTTAATCCTTTCGTCCGCAAGTTCTTTATCGTAATTTGCATCATACATAAGACCATTTAACATTTTTTCTTTTTCTCTCATAAATTTAACTCCTCTTTCTGTCAAAAAATAATAACACAAAAAATATCCTGACGAGTAATGAACTTTATCTTTCCGCAAAAAACAATAAAAAGGTTAAATGAGCAAAGAAATCAGGATTATTATGATAAAAAAATTTTTAACTGTTTTAGTTATATTTTTATGTACAGTAAATATATCTTATGCAGAAGAACTCGTAAAACAGCAGAGCAAATACCCCGATTACTCTTATATTTATCTGGGAGCAGATAAGTATGAAAAAATGAACAGAAAAGTTTTTAATTTCAATCTGGGTTTGAATAAGTATGCCATACGCCCAGTTCATATCCTCTGGTGTTCAATAATGCCCGAATACGGCATCGAAAGAATTCACACCGCATACAAAAATATAGAATACCCGAAAAGATTAATCAGCAGCCTTATACAAAAAGACTTTAAAGCATCAGGAACAGAAACCGTAAGATTTCTAACCAATACAACAATAGGCATAGGCGGAATGTTTGATCCGGCAAAGAGATTTTTGAAGATTGACCCAGTAAATGAAGATATGGAACAGGCTTTGACAAAATGCAAATGTAATTCGGGTTCATATATAGTACTTCCTGTAATGAACGGAACAACGGCAAGAGGGGTTGCAGGGAAAATTCTTGATACATCACTAAACCCGACAACTTACGTGGGAACACCTATTCTTGCAATGGTTAAAGCAGGTTTAACGGTAAACAGAACATCATACATGCAGCCTTTTATAAAAATGATAGAATCCACTTATGCAGACCCTTACGAAATAGCAAAAAAAATGTACGGAATTGATAATTATATAAAATGCAATAATCTGGACAGAAAAGAAATACTTGAAAAAGGTTTTAAAGCCGCAGAAGAAGAACCGGATAACGAACTAGTCGAAAATACTCTGGATATGAGAGGCAAACATGAAGATGAAAATAAAAGCGATGAAAAATTAACCGTAGCAGAAATTATAAAAGGCGGAACAAATATAGATAACATTATTTTAAAAAGTTACAACCTTGAGAATTCCAAACTTATGGCAGATATGCTTCTGTACGATTATAACCCCCAAAATCCCGTTGTAGATTCGATGAGAACAGCTCTTTTTGACATTCCCGAAGTCGATGCTTCCGTGTGGAACGAACTTTCAATCTGGAACAGAAGTTTCAGCAAGAGAATAAAGACTTCATCGGTGAACATTACACCTGAAAAAGAAAATTATAAATTTAAATATATTATGCAAAAAGACAAGAATTCTCCTGTCGCTATAATTTATCCGTCAATAGGAGAAGGAATAACGTCACGCCATTCCGTAATACTTGCAAAAATTTTCTATGATGCAGGTTACTCGGTAATTATTCAGGGAAGCCACTTTCAGTGGGAATTTGTAAAAAGCATGCCTGACAGTTACAAACCCGGAATACCTTCGCAGGACGCGGAATATCTTAAAACGGTCACAGGCAAAATTGTTGAAAATCTTGAACAAAAATACAATTGCAAATTCAGCGGGAAAACCGTAATTGGCACTTCTTTCGGCGCGCTGACAACACTTTTTCTTGCAGATAAAGAATATAAAAATAATACATTGAATATTACAAAATATATTTCAATATGCCCGCCGATAGAACTTGTATATGCAATGCAGCAGGTCGATAAAAACAGCGAAGAATGGGACAAAAATCCTGACGACTTAAAAAACAGAGCAGCTGTTACGGCAGCTAAAGTCATTCAGCTTTCAGATATGAAAGATGCAGATAAAGATATAAAGATTTCCGTGCTGCCGTTTACCGAAGAAGAAGGAAAACTTATTACGGGATTTATTATGCATCAGAAACTTTCGGATTTGATTTTTACGTTGGAAAAGACACCGAAAAATAAAAAAACAGAGATTTATAATACAATAAATAACATGAACTACAGAGATTACACGGAAAAGTACCTTCTCGGCGATAAATACAAATCGATTGAAGAGTTGGGAAGTAAAGCAAGTCTTTTATCTCTGGCGGATTTTCTTCAAAGCAGTGCAAATTATAAAATTTACCACACGCTTGATGATTATCTGGTTAATCAAAATCAGTTAAAGCAGCTTAAAATATACACGGGCAAGAAAACCGTACTTCTTAGCAACGGCGCACATCTGGGATTTTTATACAAACCTGAATTTCTTGAGGATTTAAAAAAGGAAATCTCGCTTAAAACAAAAACGGCATCGGCAAAAAATTAAATGTATCTGCCTGCCCAATTAATAATCTTTTCAAAATAAAAATCCGAATTTTCGGCAATATTTAAAGATTGCCAATTCATATTTACGAGAAGAATTTCTTTATCTTCACCGTCAAGCTTTGTTAACAAATCCTTTTTTGTCCCAATATATTCCGTATTGCGGACATAGTAAACAGCCTGTAATATAAAAAATGCACTTTTATAACCCTGATATAATACATTAACATTGCTCTTTTCAAAAAGATACCCGTGGCACATTTGATGGTAAAGATTTGCAGTATTTATTTTTACGGAATCCAAAATATCATTTCTCTTTAATATAGGAATAAAATCATATAAATTTCCGTGTAATGATATTGTATCGTTTGCAAGCTGAAAAAGATCGAATTTAGGCCAGTTATAAATTTCCCTTTCTCCGGAAACAAATCCGCAGACTTTTTCATGAAAAGGCATTGAACGAACTATTTTTTTGTACTCCGTCAAATCTTCAAAAGTAAGCCTGTCCAGTATAATAACTATATCTATGTCGCTGTTTTCCTTTGCCTCACCGCGTTTATAACTGCCCTGCAGTCCGACAAATTTTATACGTCTGCTGAAATGGTCAAATAATTTTTTTGTAAAGTCTTGAAGCCAAGTTTCAATGTTGAATTCCATAAAAAAATTATAATAGTTATTTCGCAAAATATCAACATTAAAATATTTTAGGAAAAACGCGTCCCGTCTGCTTCATATAATCCGAATATTCCGTTCCGAATTCTCCGAGCATCATTTTTTCTTCATTAAATACTCTTGTAAAATACAAAAATCCCCAAGTTACAAGTCCGAATACAAGAACAAACCAATTAGACGCAACAATGCCCGTACAGAAAACCCATAACCAGCACTGGGTATACATAGGGTGTCTTATATATTTATAAACACCTGTTTTAATAAGTTTTTGTTCTGCCTTAATCTCCAAAACAGGCGACCAGTTATCGCTGAGTTCTTTATGAATATAATAAAAGAATATTGCATCGGCAATTAAGCCCATAACCCCTAAAATACGAATATAAACAGGCAGGTTCATATCAAATTTTACAAACACATTTGAAAAAACGAAAATCATCGGAACAAGCACCATTCCAAGCCACGCGATAAATACTTTAAATTTTTCATAAGACAGATTTTCGGATTTGATATTCTGTTTAAGCTTACATTTTTTCATAAACGGCATACGTATTAAGCCGTAAATAATAAGTGATACAAATATAACAGTTTTAAAAATATAAGATTCCATATTCTCCTCTTAAAAAGTTAGGTTTACCTAATAATTATAAAACTGTTTTATTTTTTGTCAACCCGTTTTTTATTTTTCTGCCTTAAAATTTTTGTGCTTGTGAGAGCAGTCACAGAAAGGTTTATTAGCGGAATTCCCGCATCTGCATAATGTCTGCTTAGCGCGTATTTCATAACTTCTTCCATCTGCACTTTCAACTCTTATATTTCCCTGAAGCCGCAAAGGACCGCTTACTCTATAACATGGATCTTCCAAAACCGAAATTTCAGCAGGAAGTTTTTTTTCAAGTATATTCCCTTCTTTGTCATACATAATCAGCCTGCCCGAGGGACATAAATCTGCTTCTTTAATTGCAAGTTCATCACTTTTTTTATCACCGTTAAGTATTAAATTCCATATTGTTCCGTATGCGTCACAAAATCGGGCGAGTGCACAATATTTTTCATTGTCATAGAGTACTAAATTCTTACCCTCATATTTAACCGCATTATTTATAAACGGTTCAAATGAGGCAGTTTCCGTTCCGTCAAAATTACAGTTATTATGCGTTCCGTCACAAAACGGAGGAGTTTTTGTTTTTCCGCACCTGCAAAGGCATACAGGCTCAGATTTCACCTCAAAAACTCTCCCGTCTGCATAATCAAATGCAATACAGTCGTTATCAGAAATAATTATTTTTTCGTTAATAAGAGGCTTACCATATACAAAATAAGGACCGTCTTTTGTAACTTTTATATAAATTTCGTTATCTGCCATTATCTGCCCCTATACAATAATATGACCGTTTATCATTAATATTATCGCCCGACAGACTATATAGTAATTTACAAATGTACGATAAATATAGTAATATAATTTCAGCAATACATAATTTGAAAGGGGTATATATATGGAAAAAACAAGGGATTGCATCAATTGTGTAAATTACAGAAAAGCAGTTATGATAGGCTGCGGTTTTGTGGGTTCGGCATCAGCATTCAGCCTTATGCAGAGCGGTTTGTTTAACGAGCTTGTAATGATAGACGCAGACAGAAAAAGAGCAGAAGGAGAAGCCTGGGATATAAGCCATGGAGTACCTTTCGCAAGACCAATGAAGATTTATGCGGGAGATTATGATGATATTACCGATGCCTCAATTGTTATTGTCACAGCAGGAGCAAACCAGCAGCCCGGAGAAACAAGACTTGATCTTGTACAAAAAAATATAAAAATATTTGAATCAATTATCCCCGAAATTTCAAAAAGAGATTTTAAAGGAATTCTGCTTATCGTATCAAACCCTGTTGACATTCTTACATATGTCGCAATCAAATTAAGCGGTCTGCCTCAAAACAGGGTAATAGGTTCGGGAACGGTTCTTGATACCGCAAGATTGAAATATGCCGTAGGCGGGCACTTAAACGTAGACAGCAGAAGTGTTCATGCTTTCATTATAGGCGAACACGGAGACAGTGAAATTGCAGCCTTCAGCAGTGCAAACGTTTCAGGGGTTCCGTTGAATACATTCTGCGAAATGCGCGGTCATTACGACCATAAATCTGCTACCGACAAAATAGCGGAAGATGTTAAAAACAGTGCATACGAAATTATTTCAAGAAAAAAAGCCACAAATTACGGTATTGCAATGTCTGTAAAAAGAATTTGCGAAGCAATTGTCAGAGATGAAAAATCAATTCTTCCTGTTTCATCAATGATGCAGGGCGAATACGGGATTAACGATGTAGTACTGAGTATGCCGGCAATAGTAGGTAAAAACGGAGTAGAAACTCATATTCCGATTTCTCTGAATAAAGGAGAAATTGAAAATTTGCATAAGTCGGCAGATACATTAAAAAATATTTTAAAAGAAAATAATTTACTGTAAAAAACGGTACTTCATATGGAGTATTAATGGCACGGCTGAATTGACAGGACAGCAATAATATTCTAAAATTTTTAGTAGAAAATTCTACTGTAAGATATTCCGTGAAAAAATTGGAGAGAAGTATGAAATATCAAATGACCAGAAAAAAATGGGCAATATTAATATTAACGGTTATTATAGTACCCATTATTTATAATAAGACATCAGGTTTCATAGCAGGTATAATCCAGAAACAGGCTATGAAAATGCCCAAAGAAGTGGAAGTTGACAATCCGCATATTGAAGCAGTGAATGTCTCTGCAGAATCTACAGGACGCGTGGAGGCAAAATATTCGGTAGATGTTATTGCAAGAGTACCGGGATTTTTACTGAAAAAATATTTTAAAGAAGGCGACTTTGTGAAAAAAGGGCAGCTTCTTTTCCAAATTGATCCCAGAGAATATCAAATCGAAGTGAATAATTCACAGGCAAATGTTAATCAGTACAGTGCACTTTTAAGAAATGCACAACAGGAATTAAACCGGGCAAATGCTCTCGTTAAAGAAGATTTGATAAGCCGTTCTGATGTTGACCAGAGTTTGGCATCAAGAAACCAGAACAAAGCATTGTATGATGCAGCAAGACAGCAGCTTGAACTTGCAAGAGTTAATTTAGGCTACACGTCAATTAAATCTCCGATTGACGGCCGTATCGGAAAAGTTAATATTACTGAAGGAAACTATGTTACTGCAACTTCAGGGTCTTTAGTAAATATTTCAAGCGTTAACCCTGTTTATGTAACCTTCAGCTTAAAAGGTGATGATTTTGTTAAACTTCTGAAAGCAAGTAACAATTTCGAAGATGCTCAGGTAAAGGTTCAATTTGATGACGGAACATGGTATGACAAAATCGGAAAAATTAATTTTGTAGATAACAAAATTGATAAGGATTCAGGCTCTGTCACAATGCGTGCAACTTTTGATAACACTAAAAGCTGGCTTGTCCCCGGAGCTTATATGAAAGTGCAAATTACAGCCCCCAAACTGGTTAAGTTTATGACCGTACCGCAATCCTGCACAAAAGGTGATGCAATGAGCGGATATTACGTCTGGGCGGTTGAAGATAACAAAGCAGTTAAGAAAAATATTAAAGTTTCAGATGCCGTAGATAACAACTGGATTGTTGACAACGGATTAAATCTGACAGATACAATTGTTGTTACGGGGATACAAAATATTTCTGCGGAAGGACAAAAATTAAAACCTATCAGTAAGTCGGAAACTAAAGCTCAATAGCAGGTAAGATAATGAAAAAAATATTTGATAAAGATAAACTGTTCTTTTTTATACTGAAACCAAGATTTGCGCTGGTAATATCAGTTTGTATAGTTATTCTAGGCTTAATTTCACTTTTAAGCCTTAAACAGGAAAGCTATCCCGATGTAACCCCGCCTCAGGTAAGGGTATCTGCATCCTATCAGGGTGCAAGTGCCGAAGTTATCGAATCTTCGGTTGCAACTGTATTGGAAAATAAGCTTAACGGTGTTGAAAATATGACTTATATGACGTCAACTTCAACAGACGGAAGTTACAGTTTAACATTATATTTTAAGGTCGGAACAGATAAAAACATTAACCTGATGAATGTTCAGAACTTAATACAAAGAGTGCAGTCGCAGCTTCCCGAAGAAGTCCAAAGAACTGGGGTAACCGCAATCAGCCGTTCTTCAGGCGCAGGTGCAATTATTTTAACCTTATATCCCGAATACGGCAACTGGTCACAATTAGACTTAACAAACTACGGTTCTATATATATTAAAGACGAGCTTAAACGTGTGGAAGGGGTTGCTGATGTAGGTGTATTCGGCGGCGGCAATTACTCTATGAGAATTTGGCTTGACCCGCAAAAAATGGCAGGTATGAATATTTCCGTAAGCGAAGTACAGACAGCAATAAAAAATCAAAACACACAGGTTGCAACAGGTGCACTGGGTCAGCTTCCGACAGACGAAGCTCAAGCATTGCAATTAACCCTGAAAACACCGGGACGACTTGATGATGTGAAACAGTTTGAAAATATAGTTATCCGTTCAAATACTGACGGTTCGAATGTTAAGATAAAAGATATTGCACGCGTGGAACTCGGAGCGGAATCCTATTCAAACCTCGGTCTGGTTAACGGAAAGCCCTCGGCGGTAGTTGTTATATCCCAACTTCCCGACGCTAACATAATTAACCTCTCGAAAGCTGTTAAAGCTAAAGTTAATGAAATAAATTCAAGATTAACCAACGGCATCAAAATTCAGTATGTAAAAGATGATGCGGACTTTATCCACGAATCTATGAAAGAAGTTGAATTTACAATTCTTTTAACCGCATTAATCGTTGTAATAATTATATTCCTGTTTTTAGGCGATGGAATGGCAACTCTTGTTCCCTGTGCAACAATTCCGGTTTCTTTAGTAGGAACATTCTTTGCCCTTAAAGCCTTCGGGATGACAATTAACCTTCTTTCACTGTTCGCTCTTGTACTGGCAGTAGGTGTTGTTGTAGATGATGCAATTGTTGTTATCGAAAACGTTAAACGCCACATTGAAGAAGGTAAATCAGCAATTATTGCAACTCAGCTTACTATGGAAGAAGTAGGGTTTGCCCTTGTTGCAATGGCTCTTGTATTAATGGCAGTATTTGTACCTATTATATTTATGACAGGTATGACAGGAGTTATGTACAAACAGTTTGCAGTTTGTATCGCAGTTTCAATCGCAATTTCCGCAATATGTGCTTTGACATTATCTCCCGCCATGTGCTCGCACTTTTTAGGGCAAGAAAAAGTTGAACATGATTATTCCAAATTCCCGCTTCTTAAACATATTGAAAATATAAAAGAAAGAATTAATAAAAAGACTTCTGTTCTTGTTGTTAAATTCAATGAAATGTTTACAAAAGTAGAAGACTTTTATATGGAATATGTTACAAAGTTCGTATATAACAAAAAGCTTGTTGCAATATTCTATGTAAGTATAGTTCTTTTAACTCTTTTATCATTCAAAACTATTTCAACAGGTTTTATCCCCGATGAAGATCAAGGTGTGCTTATTGCAAGTATTACCCTTCCTGACGGTGCTTCTCTTTCAAGAACAGAAACAGTTGCAAGAAAATTTGTTGATGAAATTAAAGATATCCCGGGCATTAATCGGGAAAAATTAACCGTATTCGGGGGTGACGGTGCTGTAAACACGGCTAACGTAATTATACAGCTCTTGGATTACAAAGAAAGAAAAATGAATCCTGCAAAATGGATTTCAAATAAGATTAAAGGCAAGGCAACAGACCTGTCACACACTGCAGTCTTAAATCAGGTAAGAATGGTTGCCGCAAATACCAAAGAAGCATCAATTGTTGCCTTTTCACCACCGGCAATTAACGGTATGAGTATGATGGGCGGTTTTGAATTCCAGATGCTTTCACAGGGTGAATATACTCCGCAGGAAATGGAAAGCTGGGCAAATAAACTTGTTGCGGCAGCAAACCAGAACCCGTCACTATCAAGCGTCTATACATCATTCCAGGCAAACGTACCTCAATACATTGTAGAAATTGATTATGAAAAAGCTCTGGCACAAAATGTTGACCTTCAAGAGTTATACTCAACACTTTCTTCAATGCTCGGGACATATTATGTTAATGACTTTAACAAATATGACAGAGTGTTTAAGGTTCAGATGCAGGCTGAAAGCCGATTCAGAAATAAAGCTTCTGACCTGTCAGGTATATACGTCAAAAACAAAAACGGTGTAATGGTTCCGATACTTTCAATAGTTAAATTAAAACAAACAGTCGGAACAGCTTCAATTTCAAGATACAACCAGTATAAATCCGTTCAAATTCAAGGACAGCAGGCAGCAGGGAAAAGTTCAGGCGATGCAATGACAGCAATGGAAGAAGTTGCAAAACAGGTGCTTCCTTCCGATATGACATTTGACTGGTCAGGGACTTCCGCTCAGGAAAGGGAAGCTTCCGGACAAACAGCAATAATTGTAGGAATGGCTTTGATATTTGTATATCTGTTCCTAGTTGCGTTATACGAAAGCTATACAATTCCGATTGCCGTATTGTTAATATCACCGATTGCAGCCCTTGGAGCATTGATATTCCAGATGATGATTAATCAGTCATTTGATATTTACTCACAGGTCGGAATGATTACATTAATCGGTCTTGCGGCAAAACAATCAATTCTTATTGTAGAATTTGCAAAAGAAGAACATGAAAAACACGGACTTTCAGTAAAAGATGCGGCAATCAGAGCCGCCAAGCTGAGGTTCAGGGCTATTATGATGACAGAACTTGCGTTTATTATAGGTGTTTTACCGATGATATTTGCAACCGGCGCAGGAGCAAATTCAAGAATTTCCGTAGGTTCAACCGTATTCGGCGGTATGATTGCAGCATGTACGCTCGGTGCTGTCTTAACTCCCGCGTTCTACGTAATTGTTCAGGAATTCGTTGACCTGTTCCCGAAAAAAGAAATTACCGAAAAAGATTTGGAGATATAAAACACAATGAAAAAGATTTTGAATACGTTTTTAATATGTTCGGTTTTAACTCTTTCAACCACCCCCGTAATTGCTAAGGGATGGTTCGGAAAAGATAAAAATCCGAAAGAAAAAGAAAAACAAAAAGTAGAAATCGTAAAACCTGATAAGGCTAAACCGAATATAAAACGTGAAATAAAAAAAGACAAAGAAAACGCCATTCATAAAAAAGAATCTTCACAGGAAGCCGAGGGAATGTATGAAACCAAATTCCCCGTAATTAACAGTCAGATAGAATACTCTGATATGAACGGCGAAGTAACGCTCAGCGACTGTATAAAACTTGCGATAACACATCACCCGACAATTATGTCAGCAATCAGCAACGCAGAAATATACAAAACCATGGTAGGGCAGGCTTGGTCTAACTACTTCCCGACCTTAAGCGCAGGCGTAAGCTACTCCAGAAACGATATGCTTATGACAAATCCTGGTTATGCAAGAATGATGTCGCAAAAATATAACATGTACTATGCGCCTACCGTTTCTGCAAATATGCTTTTATTCGATTTCGGTAAAACAAAAGCCAATGCGGATCTGGCACAGAGAACTTACGAATCTTCAAGATTTGATGCTGAAACAAGTATTGAGCTTGTAATATATAACGTAAAAGTTGCATATTATAACCTTGTGTTTGCGGAAATTCAAAAATCCGTTTATGAAGATACTGTTAAAGACTTTGAATTACAATTAAAACAGGCAAAAGCACAGTATGACATCGGAAGAAAAGCGAAAATTGATGTCACTACAGCAGAATACAACCTCGGAAATGCAAAAGTTAATTTGATTAAAGCAAAAAACACACTTGAATTGGCAGCCGCAGAACTTGCAAACGCGGTAGGTATTCCTGAATTAGAAAATGTTATATTAAAGGATAAACTGAATTCAAAAGCCTATAACGTAAACTTCCCTGATTTGCTGAAAACAGCAGAAGCCTCAAGACCCGCGCTCTTATCATCAAAAAAACTCAGAGATGCAGCCGAATTAAATGTCAGAGCCGCAAAAAGATCATTCGCTCCCGATTTAAGCGCATTCGGAACATTTGATCAGGGCGGACGCCAAATCGACAGTGATTACGGATATTCCGTCGGTGTTCAGCTGAATTATACAGCATTAAACCTTATGCTTCTCAAAAAACAGGTTGATCAGGCTAAAGCCGAATACAAAAAAGCAGTTGCGGATTATGAACAACAAAAACAAAACGTTTATCTGGAGGTAAAAAGCGCATACATAAGCCTTCTGAATTCTCATGACAGTATTGAAGTATCTAAGCTTGCCCTGCAGCAGGCAAAAGAACGCCAGTATCAGGCATTCAGAAGATATCAGGTCGGTTTGGGCGATGCTATAGAATTTAAAGATGCCGAAAACTCATACCTGAATGCACAGCTTGATTACTACTCAAACCTGCTGAACTACAATATTAACGCAGCAGAACTTGAACGCGTAATCGGTGCCCCGATAAAAGAATCCGATATCGACTTATAGTTTGATTGATTTTTACTGCTCTTTAATATAGATTTAAATTAAGAGGAGACAAAATTGAACAGACGTGTAAAAGGCATTCTGAACGGTGCAATAGCATCAGCCAGTTACGGAACAAACCCCTTATTTGCCCTGCCGCTTTTTGCAGCCGGAATAGGTATTAACTCTGTACTTTTTTACAGGTATGCTTTAGCAGTTGTAATTTACGGTTTGTGGTTAAAATTTGTCAAAAAAACAGCATTAAACATTTCACGTAAAGAATTTTTACCCCTTTTAATTCTCGGAATATTCTTTTCATTATCCTCTTTAACGCTTTATGATGCTTTTAACTATATAGAAGCAGGTATCGCCTGTACAATTTTATTTATTTATCCTGTTCTGGTTGCGGTTATCATGGCTTTATTTTTTAAAGAAAAGATAACGAAAACAGTGATTTCTTCAATTCTTCTGACTTCTATTGGAATTATACTCTTATACAAAGGGAAAACAGGCTTAAGTTTAAACTTATACGGTGTAGGTATAGTATTTCTATCGGCTTTACTGTACGCTCTTTATATAGTCGGGGTTAAAAATATAAAAGCTGTAAAACATATTAACAGGGCTAAAATGAGTTTCTACGTAATGTTGTTCGGACTTCTGGTTTATATTATTAATCTAAAATTCTGTACTCAGCTGCAAATATTGGACAAACCCTATTTGTGGTTTCTTGCAATCGGGCTTTCTATTTTCCCTACAATAATTTCTCTTGAAACAATTACAATATCAATCAAACTTGTGGGATCAACCACAACAGCTATTTTAGGAGCTTTAGAGCCTTTAACCGCATTATTTTTCGGGGTACTTATTTTTCATGAACAACTCACCGTAAGAATTTGCATGGGAGTTGCATTAATTCTTCTCGGAGTTTTATTAATAGTTACAAGGAAGAAAAAGGTGAAATAATCCGTTCGGGTATTCCGAATTGTATACTATTTCAATAATAGGTTCTATTCCGTATTATAAGTTGACAAGTTTGTTTTTATAATATATTATTAAAGTAACTTAATTAAGTATATTTAATAAATATAAAAACAGAGGCTGATAATGAAAATTAGCAGAATAAATCCATTGTATTTTTATGGCGGAACTCAGTCAAATAACAGGCTGAAGTTCGAGGGACAAGATATCTTTACAAGAAATATTAATGAGGATAAAATAATGCAAAATAATGAAATTTTAAACAGTGTTATTAATGAGTTTAAACGGTTTGAAGAAGTAGAAGCAATTGGTATTGGCGGTTCAAGTGCTGCGAAAACAGCAGATAAGGCTTCTGATATAGATGTTTATATTTTTACGGATAAGGATATCCCTATCGGGGAACGAGCTGAAATCGTAAAAAAATACTCGTCAAATTATGAGATAGGCTGTGAATATTTCGGTGCAGGTGATGAGTTTTTTGTTGATAAAATGGGCAGACAGCTTGACGTAATGTATTTTAACAAACAGTGGTTTGAAAATAATTTCGAAAATGTATGGTTAAAACATTATCCTTCAAACGGCTATACAACATGCTTTCTGCATACATTGAATGTAATTGAGATATCATACGATAAAAAAGGATGGCTTAAGGGGTTAAAAAACAGACTGCAAACCCCTTATCCGGAAAAACTTAAGGAAAATATTATAAAGCGAAATATGATGCTTTTAAAAGATAAACCATTTGCATCATATTATGAACAGCTTGAAAAAGCAGTCAAACGAAATGATTTAAATAGTATTAATCATAGAAGTGCAGCATTTTTGGCTAGTTATTTCGATATAATTTTTGCAAAAAATAAAATTCTTCACCCGGGAGAGAAAAGACTTGTGGAATTTGCAAAAAATAATTGCAAAATTTTGCCAAAAGATTTCGAAAAAGATGTAAATAAACTTGCAGCAGGAGCTGTTTCTAAAAAGCTTGAAACTGCTTCAAGAATGGTCGAAAACTTAAGAAAAATTTTATGAAAGAAAATATAATAAAAAAAATAAATCTAGAGAAATTAAAGAGTATTTTTAGAGAAAGAAGAACCGCAACTAAATCAGAACTCGCGAGCATCTCGGGATTAAGTGTTGTTACGGTTAATTCTCTAGTAAAAACACTGCTTGCAGATAACGAAATTTTGGAAGATAAAACAATTCATCCTGACTTGGGGAGACCAGCAACTTCTTACAGGTTTAATGAAACGGTAAGGCTTGCACTTATAATTTATATGTATGAAGAAAAAAAGCAAGATATTGTTTGTTATTCGGTTTGTAATCTTTATGGAGAAACAATAAAAGCAGTTAAGGAAATAAATAAGATATCAGCGGCTTGCTTTGAAAAAAATATACAGAAACTTCTTACACAATACCCTAATATAAAAGTTATAATTTTTTCAATTCCCGGGGAAGAATACAACGGCAAGTTTTTAATCTGCGATTATTCCGGCTTAGATACAAATTTTCCTGCTGCACTGAGAAAGAAGTTCGGACTTGACATATATTTCGAAAATGATATTAATTCGGCACTTTACGGTTATTGCAGCAGGCTCAGTATTTCAAATTGTGTTGGAATTTATATGCCGTCTAAGTATCCTCCCGGTTCTGCAATTTTTTTTAAAGGGGAAATTATAAAAGGTAAAAATAATCTTGCCGGAGAAATAAAATATCTTCCTTGCGGAATTAATTGGGATGAATTTTCTTATTCAAAAGAGGAGATGGAAAAATTTCTTTTAAATACAATAAAAATTTATATGTGCGTTTATAATCCTGAACAAATAGTTATTTACGCAAATATAAATAATACAGAATTACAAAATAAGTTAAA